>WNFR01005892.1_pt1 | contig 12527 bp, 11 predicted proteins | sample 5400221 | NCBI WGS metagenome assembly WNFR01 (sample SAMN13153357, study PRJNA577476) | soil metagenome | isolation source: 40 cm soil under Madrone tree | place: USA:California | collected 2016-06-14 | reverse complement strand
AAGAACACCAGTATTTCTTTACTCTCACCCATGGCTTGTACCCCCTTCCTTAATCACCCTGATGGCACCTGCCCTAAAAATACCTATTTCTCCTTCTTGTCAAGCTCTCCACCCCTTCCGGTAGAATGCGATTGCCCTGGGGTGGTTTAGGTGTTTCCTTAGGCAAGGCGAGGACAAAGTGCACATCCGAGAGAAACCAGTGGTATGATACTCATTCAATCACACGTGCTGGATCGCTCTTTGTGCATTTTGGCGTTTTGGGGCACAGTCCACAGCAATCATGAAGGAAGTTGGGGGGAACGAGAATTTGACGCAGGTAATCAAGCAAAAGCTTCAAGTCGAGCTGGACGAACTGGAAAGCGAGCTTAGGATTCATCTCCCGAAGGAGATCAAGCGAGCCCTGGAATTTGGCGACCTTAGAGAGAATGCTGAATTTAGAGCGGCCCTGGATCGCCAGGAATTCGTAAAGGCGAGGATTACGCAGCTACGTCAAAGAATCAGCGAAATTGCCTCGATTGATATCTCAATAATTCCGACCGACCGCGCAGCGTATGGCTCGACCCTGGTACTTTATGATTCTGAGCGCGACGAAGAAGTCACATACAGACTGGTCACCCCGGAAGAGAGCGACCCTCAAGGAGGCATGATCTCCACGACCTCGCCCGTCGGCCGAAGTTTAATGGGCAAGGAAGAAGGCGACGAAGTGTTGGTGAAAACACCGGCTGGAGATCGGAGATTCGAGATTAAACAGCTAAAAACAATCCATGAGCAGTCGTAAGGTGTCTATCTGCCAGGCTCAGGCACATGATGCTCCGGAACGACGGCGGTGGGAATACCTTGACAAGCCCTCCGACCCCTCCATATCATGATAGACTAATTCCTGGGGCGAGTTTAACGAAAGTCGTGTCTGGTTAGGAACAGGAGAAATCTAGAAGAGTGTTTGGAGCGAGTATCGGACGCGGATCGCAACGCATCATTGATGCGATGGTGCGGTGGCTTGCTTACGGCAGAATTAACCCTAACTATCTGACTTTAATAGGGGTTTCGATTAATGTAGCCTGTGGGCTGCTGTTCGGTCTCGGCTTTTTTTTCTGGGCCGGCATAATTTTGATTATTGCGAACCTGTTCGACATGCTTGACGGGCAGGTGGCAAGACTTTCGGGTAGAGTTACACGTTTCGGAGGATTCCTGGATTCGTCGCTGGATCGCCTGTCCGACATGGTCGTTTTTGTCGGATTGATGATCTTTTACGCACGTGACGGCAGTTCCCACTCAACGCTGAACGTGTTCCTTGCAGGCGCCGGTTTGATGGGATCTGTTATGGTCAGTTACACCAGCGCGCGAGCTGAGAGTCTGATTCCGAAATGTGACGTTGGCTTTCTGAGACGGCCGGAGAGAGTGGTACTGCTGATAATTGGGGCTCTTTCCACTCATCCGGGCTCGCAAAATCTACTCGCCAACCGGATGCCCGCGGTTTTATGGGTTTTGGCGATAGGTTCGTATTGGACCTTCGCACATCGTATGTATCACACGTGGCTTGAAGTAAACCGCCAGGACGCAGCGCGAGCGCTTGCTGTGAAGAACGATACTCTCTCCGGACGACAGGAACGTCGGGTCGCCCCTGAACCCAATTTTGTGAACGGCGCGAGCGCGACACAATTATCGACCAAACAAGCTGGTTAAGTTCTGCTGAGCATTTTTTGAGGTGCGAAACATTGATAGTATGCCCTTGCTGTGGCTTGAAGTTTGAAGGTGACTTACGAGTCGGATGCCCAGGCTGCAAGTCGCAATCTGTTGGCGAACCATTGTCAAAGCCGGAGATTGAACTTCCGTTTTACGGTCGGTCAATATTTCTGGGCGCTCTGGGTTCCTTGATGGCGCTGACTTTTTTCGCCGGAACTTTTCTGGCATGGATTGAAAGAGGAGTACTAAAGCTGGAGTTCTGGACGGTTATGGAGGCGGCTGAGACCGCTTCCTGGAGGCTGAAGTTTACCGCAATTCCAGTTTGTATATTTGCGCTGTGGGGCGGGGGTTTGATTTACAGGCATATGACCCGGGCCCGGCATAAGTACGCTGGCTTTCGAATCGCGCAAACCGGCTTGGCGCTTGCGTTTTTAGTAACCGTTTTAATTGGAACGACTATTGGAATCACGGTCCCCGCGCGATTGGAACGACGAGACGAGGGGATCAATGCCGGCGAAGAGGCGAAAGTCTGGGCGTTTCGGGCAGCAAATTTGAAATATCGTGCTGAGAAGGGTTCATTCGTCGGGGATTACAACGATCTTAAAGGAATGCCGGACCCTGACGGAACTTTGGCGCTTGCAATAAGTGACAAGCAACTGAGGACTGCAACCTATCAGGCCCGCAGCGACGTTGCCGCGACATTGCCGCGGTCCAAGAGCACCAAGCTTCGTGGCGCAGTCGTTCGTCCGTCGTCTGGAAGCGCAGATGACTCGTCGCCCGCAGGTTTTGCATTTACCAACTACGAAGAGCGGCTTCCAGGGCCTGACAAAATCCTGGGTACCGATGACGATATCATAAAGGTTGACGGTTTGGATCCTGCTGATCCACATTCCAGCGTCAACACTTCCGCTAGCAAGCCATAAGGCGAGAGGAAATCCGTTGTTTGACTATTTCCGCCGCAAAAAGGTAGATCCCGAAATCGCGCGGAGAGCAACATTATTGCGGGCGGGGCGAATCACGGATGGTGCCATTTTTGATATCGAAACGGATGCCAACGGAACCACTCTGATCTTTTACAGCTATACAGTGAATGGGGTCGAATACGAATCTTCTCAGTATCTCGATTCCGAGCAGGTTCTGCATCTGGGGGATTATTCTCCGGGTGCAGCCGTCACTATAAGATTCGACCCCCATCAGCCCGTAAATTCTTTAGTAGTATGATTACACTCACGGTTCCCGGACTGCTGTTAACATACTCTGGGTCTCCTTCCAACACCACCGCATAATGTTCCGAAAAATCCTGATTGCCAATCGAGGCGAAATTGCTGTTCGGATCATCCGAGCATGCAGAGAGATGGGTATTTCCCCGATCGCTGTTTATTCCGACGCGGATCGGACGGCTTTACATGTGCGCATGGCGGACGAAGCCGTTTATGTCGGTGGCGCGCCGTCAATCGAAAGTTATCTGAAAATAGATCGCGTAATCGACGCGGCGTTGAAGAGTCGTGCTGATGCAATACATCCGGGCTACGGCTTTCTTTCAGAAAACCCTGAGTTTGCACGAAGGGTTACCAGTGCAGGATTGACATTTATTGGCCCGAGCCCCGAGGCCATGGAACAGATGGGTTCGAAAACCAGCGCCAGACGCGTTGCAATCGCAGCTGGAGTGCCTGTGGTTCCCGGTTCGATTGTGCCTTTGACGTCACTCGATGACGCGCGAGAAACGGCAGAGCGGTTTGGGTATCCTGTTATGTTGAAGGCCTCCGCAGGAGGCGGTGGTAAAGGCATGCGCCTTGTAGAACAAGCGGTCGAGCTTGCCTCATCCTTCGAAAACGCCAGTTCGGAAGCGGCAGCCGCATTTGGCAACTCCGATGTGTACATCGAAAAGGCGATACGCCGGCCACGCCATATTGAAATACAGATCTTTTCTGATTCGCACGGAAACTTCGTTCACCTTGGCGAACGGGAATGTTCAATTCAGCGCCGTCATCAAAAGGTAATCGAGGAATGCCCGTCTCCAATTAACGACCCCGGACTTCGCGCCCGAATGGGTCAGGCCGCAATCAAGGCGGCGCAAGCGGTTGACTACACAGGGGCAGGAACCGTGGAGTTTCTGGTCGATGACACAAACCGCGAATTTTACTTTCTGGAAATGAACACACGACTTCAGGTCGAGCATCCTGTGACCGAACTGGTAACCGGGATTGACCTGGTAAAAGAACAGATCAATGTCGCGGCCGGCTTTCCGTTGTCGTTTAGCCAGAATGACGTCACCTGGCGAGGTCATGCAATCGAATGTCGCGTTTATGCAGAAGACCCCTTGAACAACTTCCTGCCGTCACCTGGCCGTATTTCGTTCCTGCGTTCGCCCTCCGGCCCCGGTGTGAGGGATGATAGCGGGGTGTTCGAGGGGACGGACGTATCTATATTCTATGACCCGATGATATCGAAGCTTGCGGCCTGGGGCCGAACGAGAACAGAGGCAATCGAGCGCCTAAGGCGCGCTTTGGACGAGTATGAAGTAGGGGGAATAAAAACAACGCTTCCCTTTTTCCGTTCGATTGTTCGGGATGAAGAGTTCGTCGCCGGCCACCTGGATACGAATTTCATAAACGGCTTTTTTCAACGGTCAGGGTGGAACACTTCTCATTTGAATAACGACGAAGGGACGGGAGATGAAGTCGTTGTCCAGGACATTGCGGTAATCGCTGCTGCACTTGACTATAGGCGAAAGCAACAAACCCGTTCCCCCGGTACAAATAAAAATGAAGCGACATCCAGCAATTGGAAAATCGCCGGACGGACGGGATTCGTCAAGTAAATTCGAAGGTGATTTTCAGGAACGGATACCAGGATGATATTGCGAGCAGTTGTCGACGGTAAAGAAGCCGAGATCGATATTGCAGTTGACGGCAACAGCGTTAAAGCGAGCATTGATGGCCGCCGTTATGAATTGAGGATTGGCAGCCTGGATGACGGCAAAGCGCTTCTCTTCTGTGGCGATCGTGTTTTCGATTGTCGAATTCTGAAAGATAAGTCCAGGGGTGAACGTTACGAGGTTCATGTCGGACGGCTATCGGTTGACCTCACTCTGAACGATCCCAAAGTGTTAAGTGCGTCGCAAACAAGTGGTGGCCTCTCCGAAGCAGTAGTTCAAATCGTCGCCCCAATGCCAGGGAAAGTAGTGAGGGTGTTGATCGAAAAAGGAGCCCAGGTCGAAGCAGATCAGGGCATCCTGGTTGTTGAAGCGATGAAGATGCAAAACGAATTGAGGTCTCCAAAAGACGGGATCGTCACTACCCTGAATGTATCCGAAGGCGCGACGGTCAATGCCGGAGACGTGCTCGCCATTATTGAGTAGGCTTTGAGCACACTTATTTACAAGGAAGAAATACCAGAACAAGCGAATGACAAAACAAACGGACTTGCGGATTCTGCTGTGGGATATTGACGGTACCCTGATTCGATCAGCCAGACATGGAGCGTTCAAGGAATACACAATCCCTTTCCTGGAGAGAGTGTTTGGCACATCGGGCCGACTGAACGAACTGAGTGTCTCCGGAATGACGGATCTTCAGATCATCGGCGAGGCATTAAGAGATGAAGGCTTTACACACGAACAGATTCGCGGCCGAGTTGATGACATAAGAGAGCACTATATAGTCGAGATGCGGCGCGTTACCGCGGACGAGCAGCTATTCCAACTGTTGCCGGGCGTCAGGCGAACGCTTCAGGCCACTTTGGAACATCCGCGCTATTTGAACGCTCTGCTTACCGGAAACATCGAACCCGCCGCAAAATTGAAAATGGAGCTTGTAGGTTTGAGTGACTACTTTGTGCTTCCCGGAGCTTTTGGAGACGACTCTCATGACCGGCGGGACCTGCCGGCAATCGCTGCCGCGCGAATCGAGAAGCAACTTGGGAAAAACATTCTTCCCAGCCAGTTCATAGTCGTAGGCGATACCCCAAACGACATTGCATGTGCAAAGCATTTCGGCGCGCGATCGGTCGCTGTTGCGACAGGGCGCAGTCATGATGCGGAATTCCTGCTTAGTTTTGGTCCCGACGCGATTCTGGAAAGCCTGATAGATCCGGCAGAAGTTATTGCGGTTTTTGATTCGCTTTGACGTGCTTCAAAATCCTTCGATGTTTCTGTCGAGGATTGTCTGTCGTGCGTCGCAGGGCTCAGTTACCAGACGTCAGCGTCCAGCCGGTTTTTGAGGGCGGTGAAAGCCCTTTTCGATATCGCGCATCGAGAGGCGAAGAATGACCGGCCTGCCGTGTGGACAGGTTGTCGGCGAAGAGGTCAGAAGGAGCCGGTCAATCAACCACCGCATTTTCTCCTGTGTTAATGGCATATTGATCTTGATTGCCGCGCGGCAGGCAAGCGAAGCAGCAATCTCATCTCGCAGAACTTCACGTGATTTCCCTTTACGCTCGGAATCAAAACTATCGAGGGTTTCAGCCAGCATATTACGGGCTTCGCCGGCAGGTAGATCCGCTGGTAACGCCTTAATTGCGACAGTCCGACCCGAAAGCCGCATCAATCCGAAACCGTATCCTTCCAATTCATCAGCAACGAGGTCGTAGACTGCCGCTTGTGCCGGCGTCAGATCGAACGTTTCCGGTATCAAAAGATTTTGCGACTCGGCAATTCTGCCTTCTTCCAACCTTCGATATTTATCGAACAGGATCCGTTCGTGAGCAACATGCTGATCGATTAACAGAAGCCCTTCATCGTCAGTCGCAATGATAAAGCTCTCTTCAAGCTGACCCAATGGACGTATATTGGTAGAAACGGTTTCAAGCGGCACTTCCCTGACGAGTGACGAAGCGGAATCAAGCGGAGGAAATGCAGCAGATACGGGAGCATTCGCCGGTTGAATTGCATTTCCCAGGCCATCCGAAGAGGATGCAGCATGTTGCTGCCGAGTGTCATAATACTGATCCTGACTGTTCAAATCAGGCTGTGCGACAGCGGCGTGACGTTCAAGAGTTTCGGATGCACTTAACAATTCTTCCCGCTCGGCAGGTAGGTCCGATTCAGAAGTAAAAACACCAAATTCAATTGTGGCTTGTTGACCTCCGCGAGCCTCTTGTGGGGCAAAAGTGGCAGGTGGACTGTATGTACCGGTTTCCGCAGATTCCCGTAATTCATCAGCACGTGAAGTGTCGTGAAATTCACGTGCTTCGAAGGGCCGCTCCGCACGTAAACCCTCATTCGCAAACTGCCCACGCTCGACAATGGGATACCCCTGCGGAACCTGGAACGGCCGGGCCGCAACGAAAGATTCCTTTGCAGCGAAGCCGGCGCTGGCGAGTGCACTGCGCACCGATTCGGTCACGACATCAGCGACAGCAGCAGCGCGGCGAAACCTGACCTCCGTTTTCGCGGGGTGAACATTGACGTCCACCTCTTCGAGCGGAACCTCAAGAAACACCAGCGCCGCCGGATATACGCCATGAGGCAGAACTGAGCGATACCCCTCGGTCAGCGCCCTGCCAACCAGTCTATCCCGAACAAAACGGCCATTTATGAACAGATACTGGGCATCGCGTGAGGTCCTTCGTTCACGTGGCGCCGAAACGAAACCTTTCACGATAGCCACGTGATCCAAACCGCCGTTTATCTCAAGGAGGTTACCCAGAAAGTCCGAGCCAAAAATCTGGTAAGCGCGCTCACGAAGATCTTTTGCAGGAGCGGCGCGCAGCGTTTCCCTGCCGTTGTTGGTCAACGTAAACGAGATTTCCGGATGAGCCAGGGCATAGTGCGTCACCAGGTTCGTTAAGTGGTAACTCTCCGTGGCCTCAGAACGCAGGAATTTTCGCCTGGCAGGTACATTGAAAAACAGATCTCTGACGGCGATTGTCGTGCCCGCTGGATGTGGCGCATCCTTTACATCTCTCATCCGGCCACCTTCGATTATCACCAGGGTGGCAGCTTCGGATTCGGCCGTTTTTGTCGTTAACTCGATTTTAGCAACGGAAGCTATCGAAGCAAGGGCCTCGCCTCTGAATCCCAGTGTTGCGATCGCACCCAGATCATGGGTAGAAAAAATCTTTGAGGTCGCATGTCGTTCAAACGCCAGGATGGCATCGTCCCGGGTCATACCCTCACCGTCATCGGCGACACGCAGCAGGCGTCTTCCCCCGCCCTCGAAATCGACAACAATACGACGTGCGCCTGCATCGATCGCGTTTTCAACCAACTCCTTGGCAACAGACGCCGGGCGTTCCACCACCTCGCCCGCAGCGATCTGGTTGGCAAGCTGATCGGAAAGCACCCTGATTTTGCTCATAGAAGGCTCTTACTTGCGCATACGTCGGAATCACAGGCCGTGCGCCAGAATTGGTGACCACTGGTTGCGCTTAACTATAAGTAGACGACCTGATGGTCGGACGATCCCAAATTTATTGCTTCGTAAATCCAGTCGATTACATAGTGGCCATGACGAGCCAGAAGAGACGCAATGTTTATATGCCGTTCCTGTAACGCCTTGTTTGGAAACAACTGAGCAAACGCGCGTTCGATCTGACGATGAGCAGCCTCGTCACGGCCCATTTGCGATCGATGAAAACGCGTTCTTAGCCCTTCGATCTGATAAATTATCTTTCGCCGTCCGGTTTCGAGAGCATCGGCAAGGGTCGGATCGATCTCTTTCAGCCTCTCGCGGAGCGCGTCCAAATCATGGTTTAAATCGGACTCTGTCTTATTGAAGGCAGTCGCGGTTTCAACCGCCAGGTGACTCTCCACAATCCGCGATACGATTGCTTCCTGCCCTTCAAACAGGTCTTCAAGTCCGAGTCCAAAGCGTTCGAGCGTACGGCCTGTGCGGCTTTCTACAATCGTCATGCTGGCCCGGTGAATGATTGGAGTTACCGGGCGGCCAAGAGTCCGATAGACCTCGGACGTCTGCGCGAAATAAGCAACTTCGGCAGCGCCGCCGTAGTACGCCAGGGTCGGCAACAGATAGTCCTGAACGACCGCACGCAACGTCACGTTCGGACTAAACCGGTGCGGTTCAGATTCGGCCAATGCAGCCAGTTCCTCGGCACTACGCTCCTCGCCATCCCCTTTTACCTGGTATTTTCCGTTAGGTGTGCGTGCCAGTGCGTGACGCACATCACCTTCGGTATGAAGGAAGAGCGGAAAGGAATCCGCGGTCGCGAGGACCTGAGCGTGGTAGCCGGCCTCTTCTAATTCCCTACTACGTTTTTCAAGCGCAGCTCCCATTGGAGCAGCCGCAGCCGCGGCCTTGCGGTAAAGAGGCGCTGCAAGTTGCTTTAGCTCGGGATCACGTGGATCAAGCAGAATCAAGCCGAATCGCCCAATCAAGGCAGTCATCAAACTAGCGAAAGCATCGCCGTAGCCAAGCCCGGGCTTGTATGAATTCCGAAGGAAAGCTTCAACCTCAGGCATGAATTCAGATGACGGAAGAGTCTCGATCATCTGAGTAATTACCTGGTGGATCGAGTCGTCGAGCCGCACACTGCCAACTGTGCTGCCTGGTAAATGTATCTCCGAGGGCACGGAGACAGATGTCAAACCACAGTCGCAGCCGACAAACTCGGCAGAAGCGACCTCGGTAAAGTCATGATCCTCTGTGGCGATCCAAAACACGGGCACTGCTTCAGTTCCACGCTGCGACAAACAATCGGCCAGTTTGACCGCGGAGAGTGCCTTATAGATTGTGTACAGAGGACCGGAAAAGAGACCGGCCTGCTGGCCCGAAACCACCGCCACGCATTTCGCATCGCGGAGTCTCGTAATATTGTCGGTAACTTCTCTTCCGGCACCCCATTTCAGGTTCATTCTCTCGAGCGCATCACAGACACGAGAGCGGTCAACAGTGTAGTTCGCAAGAACTTCCGCGGCACGCAACGCTGGATCCGGAATAAACCGGATTGCATTGTCGTAAAATCGACTTATACGCTCTGGATGGTGGAGATAATCAAGGAATAAACGGGATTGGCTGGGTATACGTTCAAACGGCATCGTCTGGATTTTCAGACGTGCCTGTTCCGGCGTGCTGTAACATGGCGCCTCGGTAGTGCTCACTCGATTACTCCTCAGGTTCTAAACGTCAGCGATTGAAAACTAAGATTTGGGAATCCGAAACCGCTTCGGCGAGAGCCCTGGCGATCTCCTGCTTCGCTTCTTCCCCGGGAGCGCGTAATGGACGGCGAACCGTGCCACCAGCTAATCCGATCATCTCCATTGCGGCTTTCAGCCCACCAATTCCAAAATCGGTCGTTACTTTGCGCGCGAGGGGAACGAGGTTCCTGTGCAGATCTCGAGCACGTAAAAAATCGCCCGAGGCGAATGCACTCATAATCCCCAGTACAGTATCAATCGCAACGCACCCAACTGCAAGAATGGCTCCATTGGCCCCGGCACTCAGGGCTGCATAGAACAGCGGGCCGTTTCCGGTTAGAACCGCAAAATCGTCCGGCACCAAACGCAGGGTCTGCAACATATTAACCAGATCGGCGGAACTGTCCTTCATTCCGATGATGTTGGAATGCAGCGCCAGTTGGGCCACCGTCTCCGGAGCAATCGTCATCCCCGTCAAATCCGGCATATTGTAAAGAATCACAGGGACTGGCGATGTATCAGCTACTTCGGTGTAAAACTCCCGGAGCGCCGTCTGATCGATCGCACGGCGATAAAACGATGGTGTTATCAATAAAACAGCATCAGCACCAAGTTTCGCCGCCTGCCGAACCTCTTCGATCGTTCCCCTTGTACTTTGTTGACCAACTCCAATAATCAACGAATGAGTCGAGGGAATAGTTTCACGTGCCGTCTCGATAACGCGCAGCGCCTCGACTTCGCTAAGGTGAACCCGCTCTCCGGTCGAGCCAAGCGCCACGAAGCCAGTAAGCCCGTCCTTCCGGCACCAGAAGCGGAGATTCGACTGCAGGCCCGAATAGTCAATTGCGCCTGCGTCGTCGAATGGCGTAGTAAAAGGAATAAAAGTCCCGTAAAGACTCTTGAATGTTAAGTTCGTCACCTAAGTACGACCTGTCCAAAGTGTTGTCATCGGTTGGGCATTATAGCGACCAGCGTTCAAAGCGCGCAAACGGGTGCAGGGAGGGTAAATGGTGAATAGTAAATGGTAAATGGTTAGAAGCAGCAGGGTGAATGGAAATTTGCGGTTGCGAGGTACTCCAGGGCACTGCAAATCACAATTCTGCAGCCTCGCTCGTCCAATTGAATTCATGGTCCGCGTTGCGTCCCTTTCAGAACAACGGGACCGATGCGAAACACCAAACCATTCACCATTTACTATTCACCATTTACTATTTCCCCTTCCCTATTTACTATTTACCAATGAGAACATACAGATTTCTTCAACTTGATGTTTTTACCTCCGAAGCGTTAGCGGGAAATCCGCTTGCGGTTTTTCCGGAAGCCGAGGGTCTGTCGGATTTAGAGATGCAGAAGATCGCACGGGAAATGAATTTGTCGGAAACTGTTTTCGTGTTTTCACCACGTGACGACAAGACCTTGCGGCGCCTGCGGATATTCACACCTATGCGGGAACTCCCGTTTGCCGGACATCCGGTTGTCGGTACATGGAACGCTCTCGCACGAGAGGGCGTTACACCTGCTCCGCCGGGTGGTACAGGTTTGGTGACGATTCTTCAGGAGGTTGGAATCGGAATTCTTCCCGTGGATATTGTTTTTGAAGGCGGAACACCGTCCAGGGTGATCATGACGCAGGGCAGATTTGAGATCCGGAAGAAACTGGAAACTTCAAGGGAACAGCAACAGGTGATTGAGGGATTAGGCCTTCGCCGTGAAGACCTGGATGATTCCCTGCCGATGGAGGTTGTTTCGACCGGTATTTCATCACTTGCGGTTCCAATAAGATCTCTTGAAGCACTCGGAAGGTGCCGGGTCGACGCTTCTTTGTTGTCAGATGCATATTTGTCGGCGGGTGCAATGGGCGTCTTTGCGTTTACTCGAGAGACCAGAACGGGACCACCAGCCCAGGCCCACGCGAGATTTTTCGCTCCTGACGACGGCATAGGAGAGGATCCCGCAACTGGAAGCGCCTCGGGCGCGCTGGCGGGGTACCTTGTAACCCATGAGGCTTTAAGCCTGGCAGTCAAGGGGGGTGATTATTCATTTATGATCGAACAGGGTGATTTCATGGGAAGGCCGAGCCGGATATTTGCCGAGGTCAAAGGTTCGGCAGGGCATGTGGAACGAGTGCGCATTGGCGGGTCATCTGTCGTAGTGGCGCATGGACAGTTGATATTCTGATGTTGCGATGCGACGATGGTCAACGAAATGGCAATTGAAGATTCAAAATTCGACCTTATCATAATCGGTGCTGGTCCCACGGGTATCTCGTCCGCCGACACGGCGGCGCGCGAAGGTTTAAACTATCTGGTCCTCGAGAAGGGTTTAATCGCCAACACTGTCTATAACTATCCTGTGGGTCGTACAGTTTTTTCGACGGTTGACGAGTTGGAAATGCGCGAAGGCCAACTGCTACCAGCACGAGAGAAACCAACGCGAGAAGAATTGTTGTCGCACTATGTGCGGTTCGTTTTGAATGAGGAGTTAAACATTCACACTGAAGAGGAGGTCCTGAGTGTCGAAAAACTCTCGGACGACCTTTTCATTGTCCGCACTACGCGCACGGAATACGCGGCCTCGCGCATCATCTTTGCGGTTGGGGCTATGGCACACCCCAGGGAACTGGGAGTTCCCGGTGAACATCTTTCGAAAGTGCATCACCGGTTTGTTGATCCATATCCGTACGTCAAAAAGCACGTTATGGTTGTGGGCGGAGGCAACAGCGCTGCCGAAGCAGCTCTGTTCCTGTCCG
>WNFR01030821.1_pt1 | contig 12530 bp, 11 predicted proteins | sample 5400221 | NCBI WGS metagenome assembly WNFR01 (sample SAMN13153357, study PRJNA577476) | soil metagenome | isolation source: 40 cm soil under Madrone tree | place: USA:California | collected 2016-06-14 | reverse complement strand
GTTTTCCTTGCTGGGACAGCGCCAGCGCTTGCAGCAAGTGATCGGTCCGCGTCGCGCTGTAGCGTTTGGAAATCCGCTTGAGAAACGCGAGCGCTCGATCGGGCCGCTGATCCAGAAGGGCCGCGGTGGCGGCGAGCGTAAGGACACTCGGATCGCCGGGGCAAGCGCCAACCGCCGACTCGGCCAGTTCCAGGAACCCGGAGTGTCGCTTCGGATCGTCGAAATACCTCAAGAACCGCTCAACCCAAAGGCCTGCGTCGCTCGTCGGTTCGACGGGAAAGAGCGAGAGTTGCGGCGAAGCACGCATGAATGACTGACGATCCCAGGGACGACAGAATCACGATTTTGAGAAAGCTTAGCCGCGCATGAGGTAAGATCAAGACGCGGGAAGTCGCGGACAAACTCAATTGTGAATTCATGCCTTGCAAATTCGCCGCGCCTCGTACTCGACTAACCGACCGAGGCGATCATTGTTCGACTGGGCGAGGAAGCATTGCTCCCCGTGCGGGAGCGCGGATCGAGACCTACTTCGCATGGGGTTGTTTTCGATATTTTAGGTCGCTCCCGATGTTAGGGCGCGGATCGAAACGTCCTCAGGCCCGAGAGGATCAAAACCGACAACCTGTCGCCCTCATCGCTTTGCGAATCGCCGACGTCAATGTTCGCTGTTTTGTTCTGAATGGTGGCAAAATGGTGCACCATTCAGAACAAAACTACGAACTCATATATTATTGATATTTCGATATAATCTTGGCCAGGTGGTCACACCTTCTTGACGGCAAGTGTCCGCGCCTCACGACAGCGACATTCCAGTTCAAGTCCGGATCTTCTTCGAAGGCGGGAACGCGGCGGGCACGTCCACCGGGATGGGTTCGGTTGAACCAGCCAATTGCGGCGGGCGTGACCGCCGCGGCGTCGATCTCGCCCTTGGCGAGTGCGTCCATGATGTCGTCCTCGAACGCAAACGGCGAGGTTGCAATGCCTCGCTTGCCGAGGATCATGGATGCGATCGAGCCGACCTGGACGCCGACACGCTGGCCCGATCCGAGATCCGCGAGCGACGCCGCGTCAGACCTGGCTCCGACCGCCAGCGCGACACCGCTGCGGTGATAGGGCCGCGACATGCGCAGCCCCACTTCCGCGAGCGCCGCGCGGTCGGCGATGGCATCGAGGACGACGTCGCAGTCGGCACGGCGGTATTGAAAGCTGTTGATCACCCAGTGCTGCTCCAGCGAGACACCAAATCGTTTCGCCAGTTCTCGCGCGATTTCGACCTGGAATCCGGGAACGGCGTCGCTCTTGCTGGCGAAGGGCAGCGCGTTGGGGTGCACGCAGAGCGTGAGCGCGCCGCGCTGGCGGATCGCTTCGAGCGAACGCGCAGCCGCATTGGCGACGCCGAACCAGACGAGCAGGCTCGCGAGAACGATATATCGCATCGACGGCCTCACTGCTCGAGAGCCTCGATGTAGGCCAGGATCGCCATGATCTGGCTGTCCGAGAAAGCGGTGCCGAAGGCGGGCATGGCTCCGGGCTTGCCCTTCTTGATCCGGTCTACGATAAAATCGTCGTTCCGCGTTGTGCCGGCGAGTTTCGGCCCCCTGCCAGGCGCGCGACCGCCGTCTTGATGGCAGAACCCGCACGAGGTTGCGAACATTTGGCCGCCCTCGATATCGTTGGGGCTAGCCGCCTGGTCTTGATCGGAAGTCTGGCTCTGCTGAGCGCGGACGCCAACAGGCAGCGACAACACAATACTTGCGGCGAGAATAATTGATTTCGATATCCGCATCAGGATTGCAGCGGCAGGGCGCGCCCGCGCCCCGCCGCCTCCCCGTTATTATTGTTGCTTCAGCGTAAAGACGACGAGCGCACCGGCGTCTTTCGGCATGCTCTTGTAAGGTTCGCCGAACAAAGCCGGGAACTCGTCGGCCACCATGCCGCCCCATCCGGCCGGCACCGCGATGTACTGCTTGCCGCCGGCGCTGTAGCTGATGATACCGCCATTGTGGCCGACGCCGTTGTAATGCGACCACAGTTCCTTTCCAGTCTCCGCGTCGTAGGCGCGCAGCACGCCGCGCGCGTCGGGCACGAACACCAGATTGCCTGCCGTTGCGAGCACGCTCGCGAGCGGCGGCTCGTCGAAGTTGACCTCCCATTTCTTGTCGCCGGTCACCGGATCGCGTGCATCAAGATGTCCGCGCGCCGGCCCGTCCGGCGGCGGGACGAGTTTGAAATTCGCCCCGATGTTGAGCTGCGCCATCGGCTCGGTGATCGGCGTGGTCTTCACCACGTCGACGTCCATGCACCACTCCTGCGCAATCTTGTACCAGAGGCCGGTCTTCGGGCTGTAGGCGCCCGAGTTCCAGCTGACGCCGCCAGCGATCGCCGGGCAGAGCGGAGTGCTGGCCGGGCCGAGCGACAGATCGCGCCGGCCAATCAGCTCGCCGGTCTTCGGATCGATATCCTTCACGAAGTTGATATTTTTCGCGATCCGCCAGACGTTCTGCACCTTCGCGTTGGCGCGATCATAGACGAAGACGAATCCCCCCTTGTTCGGATGCACGACGAGCTTGCGGCCGTCGCGGTCAATCATCACGAACTCACCGACCGCCGAGTCGAAGTCCCACGCATCGTGGGGCAGCTCCTGATGATAGAACTTCAGCTTGCCGGTATCGGGATCGAGTGCGATGACCGAAGTGGTATAGAGGTTGGTGCCTGGCCGCGGGCCGGTTTTCTGCCAGTCGGCGCCGGACCAGTCGTAAAGCGGCGCAGGATTCGCCGTTCCCCACCAGATGGTGTTGGTGTCGGGATCGTAGCCGCCGGGCATCCAGGCACCACCCAGGTCGCCTTGGCATCCTCGGTACCGGCGACGGTAAAGAATTCCCATTTCTTCGCACCCGTCTTGATATCGACGCCGAACAGCGGACCACGGGAGGTCCACTCGCCGCCCTGGCTGCCGATGATGACGGTGTCCTTCACCACCAGCGGCGCGCCGGTGAAGCCGACCGTGAGCTTCTTGGAATCCACCAGCCGCGTATCCCACATCTGCTTGCCGGTTTTGATATCGAGCGCAATGAGACGTCCGTCGACGGTGCCGACGAAGACCTTGCCATCGGCGAGCGCAATGCCGCGATTGTACGGCGAGTGCGTCTGCATCGACACCAGCGCCTCGTCGAGCTCGGGATAGTACGACCAGATGAGCTGGCCGGTCGCGCCATCGAGCGCGTAGACGCGGCTATAGGAACCCGAATAGTACAGCACGCCATCGGCCGCGAGCGGCATCGACTGCAGACCGCGCGTCGAGCGCCCGGGCAGATGGATCCACGCGACCTCGAGGTTTTTCACGTTGCTCGCGTTGATCTGATCGAGCCCGCTATAGTGATACGACTTGTAGCCGCCGTGATAGGTCAGCCAATCGTTTGGATTCTCCTCGGCTGCCTGAAGGCGCGCGGAATCGATCTGCGACGGCGCAATCGCCGGTGCCGGTGGCGCAACAGCCACAACGGCGAGCGCGAGTGCAGCACATCCCGTGAGGTATCTTGCCCTAATTGTCATTGTTGTTTCCTCGCCCATTTACGTCACCGGAATTGCTTCCGGTACGCAGTCTGCCTCGGTCTTGCAGGATCATGCTGCCTGACCGAGTCTTCGCAGATCGTGTACCGGCCCTCGGCTCGGTGACGAGTGATCCGAGTCGCAAAGCCTGAACCGGCTCTGCGGCTGAATGAGAAAAGCGCCGACCGCATCGTTGGGTGCGTTCAGTTCAAGCGCCTTGACCCAACTGTCGGGATAGCAGGTCTCCGAGCGACAATCCGTCCGCACGGACAGGCTTGATAGTCATCTCCGTGGCGACGGCCGTCGCCGTTATCAGGAACGTCCGCGTCTCCATGATCACTTTCTCCTGCGCAACCGGACTCTATCGTTGTCTGGCGGAGAACTCATTGCACCTGCGCGCGGGAAACCGAGACGGCGCTGCGAGCGCCGAGGCCGACCCCGCCTTGCTGTTCCGGCTACGCAGGCCGGTCGCGACATATCGCTTCTAAGCAAGTCAGTCGTGCGAAGGCTAACTTTTCCGCCGCGCAATCTTCACGGCGTCCTGCGGAGGCGGCCTCATTCCTCCTCTCTTCTGTGACTGATCAAACCAATGTCTCTAAAGGTGCTAAAGATAATTCTCTAAAAGATAAGATAATGTCTCTAAGGGATGAGACGTCGAACCACTCTGTGGAGGGCGAACAGCCTAAGTTTCCCCTTCGAGTTGTCAAGCTCCAACACCGCCTTCGCTCGCGAAAATCACCGGGCATACCTTACTACGACGCAGGCTGCCGTATTCGACAACAACATAAAGGGAGTTTTCGCGTCGGCTTAAGTCCGCCGTCCATCCGACCCGGCCATTCGCCGTTCACCAGTGTCGTCGTGAAGAGCAGCCTAGGGTCAGGATGCGGAGAACGTCAGACTGCATGACACGTCTGTTTTGCACGCGGTACCAGACGCTCGCCAATACCGATCGCCTCCCTATGGGCACGGGGCCCGTAGTTTTGTTCGGAGTGGCGTGCAATTTGGCGCGCCCGAAGAGATTCGAACTCCTGCCCTCCCTCGTAGTCTGGGCCAGACCATTGAAATCATTGAGGTCTGTTACCGTAAGAAGGCCGCTCCTCGTCGAAATCGATGCATATCGGCAGCTCTTGAATGCGTTCCGCTACCGCATTTTCCGCAGCGAGTCGTGTTTTGCCGACGAGAATCACGCGGGTTGATTCGCGTCAACTCCATAGGTTGGCACTACATCATCAAATCGGCGGTTCGTGCGACGTAAGCCATTGATCTGACTCGCACCGATTTCTGTGGAGTCGAGAAACGGCCCCGATTCTGCGCAAGTTGGGCTAGATTGACGGCGTGAGACCACGACGGAGCACTCCATTGGTAATGGAGAGGCCGACAGTTCAATCCTATATCTAGGCGCCCTTCCAGTTCGGCGCGCGCTTGTTGAGGAAGGCGTCCATTCCCTCGCGGAAATCCTCGCTCGTATAGGCACGCAGGATCAGGTCTTCGCCCTCATCGCGGGTCAACGTCCGGCGAATCCGGCGCACCGCTTCCTTGGTGACTTCGAGCGTGATCGGCGCATGGCCGGCAACGAGCCTCGCGGTTTCGTCGGCGCGCCGCTGCAATGCCGCGACGTCGGGCACCACTTCATTGAGCAGCCCCAGCGCCAGCGCTTCCGGCGCCTCGACCAGCCGCGCCTTGAAGATCAGATCCTTGGTCCGCGCCGGGCCGACCAGCGATACCAGCCTGGAGATATTCGACATCGACAGACAATTTCCGAGCGTGCGCGCAATCGGAAAGCCGATCCGCGTCGACTCGGTGCCGATGCGGATATCGCAACACGCCGCGATCCCGGCACCGCCGCCGGTGCAGGCGCCGGCAATGGCCGCAATCGTCGGCACCCGGCACTGTTCCAGCGCACCCAGCACGCGATCGATCCGCGCCTCATAATCCAATGCGTCCTGCGCGGTCTTGAAGGCGCGGAACTGCGAAATGTCGGTACCTGAGGCGAACGCCTTGTCGCCGGCGCCGGTCAGGATCATCGCCTTGATCGAATGATCTTTGTTGACGGTTTCGCAGATGACAGCCATCTGCTCATACATCGCAAAGGTCAGCGCGTTGCGCGCCTGCGGACGGTTGAAGGTCAGCCGGGCGATGCCGTCCTCGACGGAATAGATCAGGTCTTCGGTCGCAGCTACCGGGGCGTTCATCGCAGCTCTTTCTGTTGTGTTCTATGCTTGGGTTGAAGCCTACTCAGGCAACAGCGGTCTTCGGCATCGGCACGACATCGCGCCCCTTGAGGACTTCCATCGCCGCCAATACACCGCCGCCACGATGCGGCACCTTGGCGAGATCGAGACCCATCTCGACGCCCGACAACGTGCCCATCAGCATCAGATCGTTGAAGTGGCCGATATGGCCGATCCGGAATACCTTGCCCTTGATCTTGTTCAGGCCGGTTCCGAGCGACATGTCGAAATTTTCCAGCACCACCTTGCGGAAATTGTCGGCGTCATGGCCTTCCGGCATCACCACGCCGGTCAGCGCCGGCGAGTGGGCGCCCTGCTCCTGGCACTGCGTTTCCAGTGCCCACACCTTGGCTGCGGCGCGCGTCGCGGCGCTGTGGCGCTTGTGGCGCGCGAAAACGTTCTCAAGCCCCTCCTCCTCGAGCATCTTGACCGCTTCCCGCAGCCCGAACAGCAGATTGGTCGCCGGCGTATAAGGCCAGGTGCCCGCCTTGTTGATCGCGATGACCTCCTGCCAGTCCCAATAGGACCGCATAGCGGGGTTGGCCTTCGCCACCGCAAGCGCCTTTTCCGACACCGCGTTGAAGCCGAGGCCCGGCGGCAGCATCAATCCCTTCTGCGATCCGGCCACCGACACGTCGATGCCCCAGACATCGTGCTCATATTCGAGCGAGCCGAGGCCGGAGATGGTATCGACCATCAACAACGCCGGATGCTTGACCCGGTCCATGATCTTGCGGACGTCGAGCGGGTGCGTGACGCAGCCGGTCGAGGTCTCGTTGTGCACGATCATGACCGCCTTGATCTTGTGCTGGCGGTCGTCCGTGAGCCGCGCCTCGATCTGCTCGAGGTCGGCGCCATGGCGCCAGTCACCGGGCAGGAAATCGACGTCCAGCTTAAATTTGTCGGCGATGCCGTGCCACAGCAAGGCAAACTGCCCGGTCTCGGCCATCAGCACCTTGTCGCCAGGCGCCAGTGTGTTGACGATCGCGGCCTCCCAGGCACCGGTCCCGGACGACGGATAAATGATCACCGGCTGCTTGGTGCGGAACACCCGCTGCATGGCAGCCAGCACCGCATGTCCGATCTCGGCGAATTCGGGACCGCGGTGGTCCATGGTCGGCATGTCCATGGCCCGCAGCACCCGGTCCGGCACATTGGTTGGTCCCGGAATCTGCAGAAAATGCCTTCCAGTATGCAGGGTCATAGGCGTCCTTCCCGGTACAGCCGTGGTCTCGCGAGCCGCTCGAATATCACCATTCGGCGGGCTTGTCCCGCGCCCGGCGGGTGCCGTCAATACATAAGAAGGTTTACCGGGAGCGGCGAGGCCCCAACTTCCGTAAAATTCAAGTTTATGATCGGCAAACTCGGCGGAAGTCGACGACGCGCTGCACAATGTTTGACGTGCTTACGGCTTACGGCCGTTTGCGATGTTGATCCCCATTTCAAAGGTAGACAGGCTCGCGGTATTCCCGACGGGTAGGAGCAGGGTTGATCCCGCGATTGGCGGCAAATCTTGTCTAAGTCAATCGCGGGGGTCTCTTGTCGACCATTGATCTGTCAGGCCGCCACAGCCTTCTTACGATTTGCTGCGATCCTTTCGTCCACGAGGATGACAATGGCGTCGAGGACGGGATGGCTCATGCCTTGTTGTTGGGCGACGAGTTGCACCAGCTTGTCGGCACGTTCGATATTGGTCGCGCCATTGTTAAGCGCGCGCGCAGCCGAAGCAGGACGCGACAGGCTTTCCGCAGCCGCGGCATATTTCTCGAATGGTACAAGTTCATCGCGCGAGGCACCGAGCTTGACGCATACGTCCACGACGAACTCGTATATCGAACGCGCTTCCTTGAGGTTGGTATGCACCGCTTCCTGTGCGGTTCGCATGCCGTTTTGGGTGATACACCTGTAGTTGCCGGCCAGAAGCATAGCCCATTTGGCCAGTGGCACGAAAAGCGAGTCGTGAACACGCAACTTTACCGGCAGCTCGATCTTGCCTTCCGGGGCATCGAAACGAACGGCATCGATATCCTTCTCGATGTTGCGAAGAATCACATTGCTCTTCTCGCTGTCAAAGCGTGCAACCTTGAAGTTGGTCGGCAAAGTTACTTGTAGTATGTTGACCTTCTCCTCCGGAGGCCGGACCGCCTGCGGATCCGGGCTGCACAATGTCAACGTGCCGGGATCGAAGCTGTCCCATACCGCCGGCATGGTGTATGCTGGCCCGAGCAATTCGCTGTTCAGATGGCGGATACGCTTCATGTAAGGCAGCGGCGGCATGTTCATAATCGACATGCATGGCACGCGCGACTTCGCCACGGCATCGAGCAATTCGCGCACACCGGGCGAGCCGTATTGCGGCTCCTGCATCGCCAGCCCGATCAGGTCATAGTCTTTAGGATCTATATCGGCCGGACCGGAAGCAGACACCTTGCCCGGCAACTTGCGGGAATCGATCTCGATCTGCTCCTTGCGGCCCCGGATCGGCATCCGCACGCGAAAGCCTTCGGAATTGATGAGAGCAGCCTCAGCCGGCAAACAAATAAGTTTCACGTCGTGGCCGCCGAACATCATTTTGGACGCAAGTAACGAACCGTACGACGCACCGAGAATAAGAATCTTGTAGTTGGGCATAGTTTTGGCTCCGGTGTTGATTGGATATTGGCAAGGCTCGCCGCGTAGGCACTCTCACAATCTGAAAATGATCCGATGGGACCTCGACCGTCTCTGTCGTGGTAAACAAATCATTTTAGCTGTTGAGCAAGTACACCTCGCTTGACCGAATTCACGTCCGCAAGTTCTTCAAAGGGTTTTTCAGGATGCATCAGAAACGCCGAGAATCCGCCAAGCAGGAGCAATCCCATCGACATCAGGAACGGCAAGTACCAGTTGCCCGTGACGTCGATCACGTAACCGGCGACCAAAGGCGAAACGATCGCCGCCAGCGCCGAGCCGGTATTCATCAGCCCGGCGGCCGTACCGGAATATTTCGCAGCAATATCCATCGGCACCGACCACATCGGACCGATCACGAGTTCAGAAAAGAAAAAGCCGCCGGAAAGGCATAGCGCGACGATCGTGATGTCGTGAATGAACAGGATCGGAAGCAGCGACAGGAAGGCGCCGGCAAAGCCGACGATCGTGACGCTCAAGCGCGCAAGGCGAACATTACCTGTGTTCCTGAGAATGCGATCAGAGAGGATTCCGCCCAGGCTGTCGCCGACGACGCCGGCAAAGAAGACGCCCGAGGCGAACAGCGCCGAATTCCTGACGTCCAGGTTGTAGTTGTTCTTGAAGAATAACGGCAGCCAATTCAGGTATAGCCACAGGCACCAGCCATAGCAGAAGTAGGTGAGTGTGACGGGCCACATCCGCCGCAACAGCGGCCCCCATGGTACCTGCGGCCGCATATTGACCGGGCGTGGCGGAAGCGACGCCAGCTCGGCCTCGGTGATCCCGGGATGATCCTTGGGTTCGTTGCGGAAATACAGCGCCCAGATCACACCCCAAACCAGGCTGACCAGTCCCAGCACGATGAACGAGCCGCGCCAGGTAAGCCAAAAAATCAGCGCCGCTATCAACGGCGGGGTAACCGCGTTGCCGAGCCGTGCAAAGGCGTGCGTAAGGCCCTGCGCGAAACCGCGCTTGGTCTCGGGAGTCCAGTATTGCATGGCGCGCGTGGCGGTCGGAAAAGTCGCCCCTTCGCCGAAGCCGAGTGCGACGCGGGCAATGAACAACGTCAGCAGGCTGGTCACAAAGCCGGTCATGATGGTCGCGGCCGCCCAGATCATGCCGCACCAGAATAAGGTCTTGCGCGGCCCGAAGTCTTCCAGCGATTTCATCGCAGCTTCGACACCGCCGGCCCGATGCGGCACGCCAGCAGCGGAGAGACCCATCTCGACGCCGGACAGGGCCCCAATCAACGTCAGTTCATTGCACTCGCCGAGGTGACCAATGCGAAACACCTTGCCGGCGAGCTTACTCAGACCGGAGCCGAGCGACATGTTGTAGGTGTCGAGCACGGTCTTGCGGAACTTGTCGGCATCGTGTCCCGGCGGCATCAGCACAGCCGTCAGCACTGGTGAATATTCGGCCGGTTCGAGACACAAAACTTCAAGGCCCCAATGCGCGACGGCAGCGCGGGTGGCCGCCGCCAGGCGCTGGTGTCGAGCGAACACCGCGTCCAGCCCTTCCTCGAGCAGCATCGCAATGGCTTCGCGCAATCCGTAGAGCAAGTTGGTCGCCGGCGTGTAGGGGAAAAAGCCCGCCGCGTTGGGCTTCAGCATCTCTTCCCAATCCCAATACGACCGCGGCATCCTGTTGGTCTTCGCAGCGGCGCGGGCTTTCTCGGAGATGGCGTTGAAGCCGAGCCCCGGCGGCAGCATGAATCCCTTTTGCGAACAGCTGACGGTAACGTCAACTTTCCACTCGTCATGCCGGTAATCGACCGAGCCCAACGAGGAAATCGTATCCACCAGCAGCAGCGCCGGATGGCCGACCTTGTCCATCGCGGCGCGAATGTCGCCGATCCGGCTGGTGACACCGGTGGAAGTCTCGTTATGCACCACCATCACCGCCTTGACGGCATGCGCGATATCCTGCGCCAGCGCAGCTTCGATCGCCGCAGGATCGGCGCCGTGGCGCCAGTCGCCCAGCAGAAAATCGACCTCGATGCCCCAGCGCGCCGCCATCTGCCGCCACAGCGTGGCAAAATGGCCGGTCTCGACCATCAGAACCTTATCGCCGGGCGAGAGCGTATTGACGATCGCCGCCTCCCAGGCACCCGTACCCGACGAAGGAAAGATGATGACAGGTCCGTTTGTTTTGAAGATCTTTTGGCAGCCGGTGAAAACGGCCCTACCGAGTTCGGCGAACTCGGAACTGCGGTGGTCGATGACCGGCATGTCCATGGCACGGAGCACGCGATCCGGAACCGGGCTTGGCCCGGGAATCTGCAAGAAATGGCGTCCCTGAGTCATGAATTCCTCGCTGAGTCTGTTGGGCGAGCCATATTGCATTCATTTTTTATGATATCAACTGAAATATTGTACACAGTTTTGGATCGACGATCGCGCGTTCGAGGCCTATGTTCCAGCTATGAAACCGCTGATTCCCCACGATACCGATTCGACAACGCTTGCAGGCGGCACGAGTCCCGGCCGCGAAGACCAATCCCTGCACGACGAGATCCTGACGCGGCTGCGCGACCACATCGTCGAAGGCAACATTCCGGACGGTAGCCGCGTTCCCGAACGCCAGCTTTGCGAGATGCTGGGCATCTCGCGCACGCCGTTGCGCGAGGCTCTGAAAGTATTGGCGTCCGAAGGGCTGGTGGAACTGCTACCCAACCGCGGCGCCCGCGTCCGGCAATTGAGCGAGCACGATCTCGCCGAACTGTTCGACGTCATGGGCGGGCTCGAAGCCCTGGCCGGCCGTCTCGCCTGCGAAAACATCACCGATGCCGAAATCGCCGAGATCGAGCGGCTGCATTACGAGATGTACGGATTCTACCTGAACCGCGACATGCACGGCTATTTCCGCGTCAATCAGCTGATCCACCACAAGATCGTCGAAGCCTCGCGCAACACAACGCTGCGAAACACTTACGCCAACTTCGCCGGCCGCATTCGCCGGGTCCGCTACTCCGCCAATTTTGCCCGCAAGCGCGAGCGGTGGGGGGAAGCCATGCGCGAACACGAGACCATCCTGGACGCACTGCGTCGCCGCGCTGGTAGCGAACTCAGCGACATTCTGTTTATACATTTGCGCAACAAGCGGACTGCTGCCGTCGAACATCTGAAGGACGGCGTCGCCGTCGAGGCCGGACAGGGCACAGCTCACGAGCCTAGCAATTTTGAATTCAAAATGGAAACAAAGACAAAATAATTGCATTTATTTTCCCACCCAAGTACGAGCGAGCGACGTTTGCAGGTAGCAGCGGGGGTGGAATGACCAACAAAGGCTCAGTGACGCTCGAAAACAGGCTTGCACGCGAGATTACCGGCGACGTGTTCTTCGACGCGTTCAATCGCGGCCGCTACGCGACCGACGCCTCGTTCTACCAGATCATACCCTTTGGGGTGGTGGTCCCCCGGACCATGGACGAGGCGCTGCGGGCGCTCGCCATCGCCAAGGATGCGGGCCGGATCGTCACCCCGCGCGGCGGCGGCACCTCGCAATGCGGCCAGACCGTCAATGAGGGGATCGTCGTCGACTTTTCCAAACACCTGAACCGCATCCTCTCGCTCGATGTCGAAGGCCGTACTTGCGTGGTCGAACCGGGCATCGTGCTCGACGATCTCAACCGGCAACTCAAAAAACACGGGCTGTGGTTTCCGGTCGACGTCTCCACGGCCTCGCGCGCCACGATCGGCGGGATGGCCGGCAACAATTCCTGCGGCGGACGTTCGCTCAGATACGGCACCATGCGCGACAACACGCGCGCGATGGATGCTGCGCTGGCCGACGGCACGCGGCTGCATTTTGGCGAGGTGCCGCGCGATCTGGCGCGGGTGAATTCGCCCGAGAGCGGACTTGCCCTGTTTCGCGATATGCTCGATCTCGGCGAGCGCGAGGCCACGGAGATCGCCGAAAAATTCCCCAAGGTGCAACGCCGGGTCGGTGGCTACAATCTCGACGCGCTGGTGCCGCGCAATACGCCCAACAATCTGGCGCATCTTTTGGTCGGCTCCGAAGGGACGCTGGCCTTCACCACCCAGGTCGAGCTCAAGCTGTGGCCTGTGATCCGCAACA
>WNFR01005888.1_pt1 | contig 12533 bp, 8 predicted proteins | sample 5400221 | NCBI WGS metagenome assembly WNFR01 (sample SAMN13153357, study PRJNA577476) | soil metagenome | isolation source: 40 cm soil under Madrone tree | place: USA:California | collected 2016-06-14 | reverse complement strand
CTTCGGCCATGATTTTGTGACTAACGCCGGGAAGTTTCAGATCGAGCTGAAAACCAGTGACGCCAGCGTCCGTTCCACAAAGTTTGAAATCCATGTCGCCGAAATGATCTTCCGACCCAATGATGTCGGTCAGCAATTCATAGCGCTTCAACTGTCGATCATCGCCAAATTCGGTAACCAGCCCGACTGAAATTCCAGCCACTGGCGTTTTCAGCGGCACACCCGCATCCATAAGCGCCAGCGTGCCAGCGCAAACGCTCGCCATGGATGTCGATCCGTTTGATGCCATGATCTCGCTCGAGATGCGAATGGCGTAACGAAAATCGTTTTCACCCGGCACAACGGGCTCAAGCGAACGCTCCGCCAGCGCACCGTGACCGATCTCGCGTCGCCCAGGCCCGCCCGTTCGTCCCGTTTCGCCCACGCTGAAAGGAGGAAAATTATAGTGCAAAATGAACCGCTTCGATTGTTCGCCGCCACCGTAAGCATCGAGCATCTGCGCTTCCTCGATAGGTGCCAGCGTGGCAAGCGCGACCGCCTGGGTTTCGCCGCGCTGGAAAATCGCCGAGCCGTGTGCGCGCGGCAGGACGCTCACTTCGCAAGTGATCGGCCGTAAATCCTGATAACTGCGGCCATCAACGCGCTTTTGTTTGTCCAAAATGCTGACGCGAAACGCCTTTTTTTGGACGTAATCGAATGCCTGCGAGATCGCGAAGGAATCGGCCTCGGGATGTTTTTCCAGGATCGACCTCTTCACTTCCTCGCGCAATGCGTCGACTGCTTTAGCGCGCGCCACCTTGCCTTCTGTGTAAAGGGCCTTCTCGATCCGGTCACCGGCGACGCGGTAAGCGATATCGAGCAGGTCCTGGTTCACCTGGAGCAACGGCACTTCGCGTTTCGATTTGCCCACTTGGGCCGCCAGTTCTCTTTGAATGCGAATCATCTCGCGCGCATGTCCATGCGCAAACTCGAGCGCTTTTACGAACTCGGCTTCGCCCAGTTCGTTCGCTGATCCTTCGATCATGATCACGTCGTTTTCGGTGCCGACATAAACCAGATCGAGATCACTTTGTGCGCGCTCCGTGTGGGTCGGATTCGCCACGAACTCGCCCTTAACTCGCGCAACGCGAACAGCACCGATGGGGCCGGCAAATGGAATGTCCGACACGCAAAGCGCGGCGGAGGCCCCGTTGAGCGCCAGAATGTCGGGATCATTTTCTCCGTCGGCGCTGAGCAGGATCGAGATGATCTGCGTGTCGTAAAAATATCCCTGCAGAAAAAGCGGCCGAAGCGGCCGATCGATCATGCGCGAAGTAAGCGTTTCCTTTTCCGTCGGGCGTCCTTCGCGCTTGAAATAGCCACCGGGAAATTTCCCCACGGCTGCCGCTTTTTCGCGATAATCGACCGTGAGCGGAAAATAATCCTGACCTTCCTTGATAATTGTAGCCGAGACGGCACTGGCCAGCACCATGGTGTCGCCGCATGAGACGACGACCGCCCCGTCGGCGAGTCTGGCTATTCTGCCGGTTTCGATAGAGATTTGATTGGCCCCGATTTGGGCCGTGACCTTTTGTTGCATTGTACTTTTCCTGGATGTGCGAGTTCCAGGCCGGTCACCCTGACTGTAGGTTTTAACCCCGCACGAGGATCGCAAGCGAGATGCTGCGCCACGGTTCGAAACTAAAACCTAAAATCCAAGGTGTTACTGCGGCCTGGACTTGCTGATTATGTTGTTTTTCTAATTTACCTCTGGCTTCGAGCCGTTAAACAATTGCACATGAACTTCCCGAAAGATCAGTGCGCTTACTTGCGCAGGTTCAGCTTGTCGATCAGCTTTTTGTAGCGATCTCCTTCTGTCTTGCTCAAATAATCGAGCAAGCTCCGGCGTTGCGCGACCATTTTAAGCAAGCCGCGGCGCGAGGAGTGATCTTTACGGTTGCTCTTGAGGTGTTCCGTCAGATGCTCGATCCGGCGTGTGAGAAGTGCGACTTGTACGTCCGCACTGCCGGTATCTTTTTCATGCAGTTGGAACTCCTTAAGGTTCAACGTTTCCGTGCTCTCTGCCATTGGGAAGCGCCTATTCTAAACGAAGAACGCACTTTCGCAACTTCCAGCAGGAGGTCACCCTACAGGCTCACGCGGCACGCTTTTCTCGCTTGCCGTCATACCACAAATGCAGTTTCGCCCGCGAACGCGCCACGCGGCGACCGCCGATGATCACGGCAAAGAAGTTGCCAAAAATTTGTCGGGCCGAATACATGCGCAGTTTCCGGCCCGATGTCAGAATCGGTTCGCGCAGCACTTTGAACCGTCCAAGTTTTCTCAGAGCGAGACTAAAATAAACCTCTTCCCCGACAAAGTACCGCTCATCAAATCCGCCCACTGCATTGAAATTGCGCCCTGTAGTAAAAAGAAATGCGCCTGCGCCAAGATTAAGCCCGAAGTAAAGGGCGCAAAACACGCGGACCAAAATGCGACCCCACAGTGGAACGAAACCGTCTATCACTACGCGGGCGCTGCCGCCGGCGTAGCCAGATTCCATGGCGGCGATCGCTTCCATAATGTGGGTCCGATTAATCCGAGTATCGGCATCAACGAAAAATAGATATTCGCCATGTGCGGCGCGCGCGCCAGCATTGCGGACCGCCGCGATTTGGCGTCGATGGATCGACAGGACTCGGGCGCCAGCCTGCGCGGCAATTCCCGGTGTGGCATCGGTCGATGCATCATCGACCACGATGATTTCGTACGCCTGCGCTGCGCCGGACGTCGCGGCATGAATCGCCGCGATGGTCGATGAAAGCTCCAGCTCTTCGTTGTAGGCGGGAACGATGAACGAAATCATGAATTAAATATTCAAAATCATAACCGCGGATTACACGAATCACACGGATTATCAGGAGAACATGGAAGCCCGGCAACGACGGCGAGAGGTCCGATGTGGGACCGCCGGCACTGCCCGCACTGGCGGGAGCGCATAAATCTTTCGGTAAAATTCGCGAGCTGGATTACTTGTTTTTGTCGAATTTGATTCCGGCCTTTTGCACTTCGCGATAGGGCAAAAGCCAGATCAGCGATTCGTCGTGGAGATCGACAACCTGGATGCGGTTGCCCCACGGGTCGCGAAAATCGCATCGAAACGGCGGCTGAAGTTCTAATTTGTATTTGCCGGTTATTTTTTTGCGCACCTCGGCGAGTTGCTGTTCGTCGCGCACCATAATCCCGAAATGTCGCATGCCTCCGGGTTGCAGTTTTTTCACCTCGAAGATGGCAAGGAATTGGTGTTCGCCGAGTTTGAAAAATGCATCGCCCTCGCCGCTATCTAATTTCTCGAGGTTGAAAACGTCTTTGTAAAACGCGACCGCCTCCTTGATGTCGTCCACTTCGATCGCGACATGATTACAGCCGTAAACTTGCACGCTCATACTGCAGTCTAAATGAAAACGGATCGCGCGCGCGATACTTTTGTCCGGCACGAGATTTCGCACCCGGTACTCCGAAACTCTTCGCGAGCAGACGGCCGTTTTGCTGCCCGATTAGTGTGAAAGCAGCGCCTATGTCGACCGGCCACAGGCCGGTGGCTACAGAGAGACCGCGCTACATGGTTACACCGCTTGGATTCTACTTCTTTCTGTGGCCGACCATTTCGCCCCGGAATGTGCGCCGATCGACGCGGGTGAGGCGTTTTTCGATCGCCGACGTGAGCAGTGAGATGTGCGGAATTTCGCAAAGGTATTCGGCGATGAACCAGATCGGTTTTTCCGTCGTCATCCAGTTGAGCGGATCGAACCGGGCGAGATTCACCGGCCGTGAATACCGCCGGAGCGTACGCTCGCCGCGCAAATTGAAATAGACGTTGAAATAGCTCATGGCCAGTTCGCGCAGGCTGCGATAAACCGGTTCGCGATAACGGCAGCCGGTGAAATTCGATTTAGCCACTGCGCCCCAGTGCCCACGGACCTTGAAGATTGCGACGACATGGTCGGTATCCTGCTCGGCTTCCAAATCGAAAATCAATGGTTGAAATCCGATGATGCGGAGCACAGCGGCGGCAAAAATTCCGCCCTCGAGGCAAGACGCAGTGCGGTCACGCAGAACTTCTTTCGGCGATCGCGCAGTGAAGCTGAGATTGTAGGGTAATTCATCGAGGAACCGCTGAATGCCCGCCGGGGTCTTGAGCGCCCGCAGCGTGCGCAGGTCCGATGACGTGAAACCGAAACTCGGCGCATCGCTTCTCGATTTTGATTTGCGGCGCACAAATGTTTTAAGCCGAGTGGTCATTTCGCGTACTCAACGCGAGAGAGAAATAACACCGTTCGTCGCCAACGCGAACACGGTGTCTCGCTACTTTTCGGCAAGAACGCGCTTGAAAGCTCCTTCGCCGCGCACATTTAGATTTTCCACGAGCACCTGTGTCGCTTTGCCATCCGGGCCGATGGTAAAGGTGATGCCGCTTCTGCCAACAGCGTTTTCGTCCTCCGTCTCATAGGTGAACGTATCGCGATCATAGTGGTTCATTGGGAAGGTCTTGTTTTTCGGGCCCTGCACAATTGCCAATCCGCTATCCTTTTCGATGATCGAGATGTCGCCAAAGTAATCGTTCGTATATCTTCCAAGGTAGGCGCTATTTTTCGATGCAGGCGCTGGCGACGCGAACGGTTTGGAATAATCGAATCCCGGAAATGTGCCGATCGCTGCCGGGTCGGCAAATACGTGTTTGAAGATCGCGAGCCAATCTTGGGTCGGCTTTCCGTATAGCGCGGTGTCCAAAAATATCGTCCCCAATGCTTCCGCTATGCCGATGGGATACGCGCCGGTAAGAACGACAATGCCCAAGTGCTCGCCTGGCACGAGATTCACGTGAGTCGCCGCGCCAAGCGCAAATGCGCCGGAATGACTTAAGTGCAGACGGCCCTCCTGATCGTAGCTAACGTTCCACCCTAAACCGTAAAAACCCGGCAGCCCAGTGAAGGGACTGAAACCGGTCAGCATGTGCGGATGATGCGTTTCGGCCAGCGCCTTTACGTCAACGATTTGTTTGCCGTCAAATTTGCCGTTCGCGAGCTGCAAACGCATCCATTTCGCCAAATCATTCACCGAAGAACTCACGCCGCCCGCGGGCGATTGCGCGTCCGGATCGCGTTTGAACTTTTGCACCCATTTGCCATCCACCCGCACGTGTCCCAACGCCTTGTTCCTGCGTGCGACAAAATCCGCGTAACGCGAACTCGTCGAAGCCATGCCGAGCGGCGTGTACAATTTTTGCTTGGACACATCTTCCCAGTCCAGCCCGTACGCTTTCGCTGCTGCCGCCGCGGCTTCGGTCAGGCCAAAATTCGTGTAGGCGTAATGCGAACGAAAACTGCTATCGGGATGTTGATAGCGAAGGCGCTGTAAAATTTCCGCACGCGAAAATCCGAATTCTTCGAGCAAATCGCCTGCGTGCTCGGGCAAGCCACTGCGATGCGCGTACATGTCGCGGATTGTGATTTCGCGCGTTACCCACGGATCGAACATTGCGAATGCCGGATCTAGCGTGCTGAGCTTCGAGTCCCATGTAATTTTTCCTTCGCCGACCAGCTCGGCAACGACCGTCGAGCCAACGGATTTGGAAACCGACGCGAGTTGAAACACTGTGTCCGCGTCCACAGGTGCCTTCGTGTTCACATCGCGGACGCCGAACCCGTTCGCGTACACCTCCTTGTCTTGAAACACGATAGCGATGGCAAGCCCCGGCAGTGCATTTTCTTGAATTTGCTTTTGCGCGAGTTTTTCGACTTCCCGAATAGCGTTCTCCACTTGCGCGGCGGTCACATGACTCTTTTCCTGCGCGTACGCGGAAAATGGCGCCAGCAGCATTAGCGACAGTACCCCGATAAAGGCAACCCAACGGATCATTCGCATATCCATCTTCTTTATGCTTCGCATATTCTTCATTGTGGCCAGATCGCTATTTGTCATTCCGAGCGAAGTCGAGGAACCTCTCATTGTTAACGGTAAGAGATGTCTCGACTCCGCTCGACATGACAGACAAACGTTGTGAACCGTTGTGACCTTCTTGCGAGAACCGACTATAATGGGTCAATCCAGCTCAACAAAGCGTCACAACCCAACCGGATGTCTTGCTTCGAACCCGCGCGGCAAACGATCGGTGGTTTGCCAGCGCGGAGCCCAGCGGTTGCTTGAGTTGTCCCACGGTGTGGTATCAAGTCGCAGCCCGGCAATAACCGCAAAAGTGTGGCCCTCGCGTGCATAGACGGTTATCCATTTGCCACGGCCGCGTTGGCCGTAGCTGCGGAACTCGGTTGAACTCATGGGCGAACCAATCAAACCCGCTCCTCCGAGCGCATAAGAGACTGTGCCAGAACAGTCGTACCCACGATCTTCAAACGACTTGTGACCGCCGCCGTACCGGTATGGCTTCGACCGAAGTTGATTCGCAGCCCAAATTGCTCGCTTAACCGGGACCGGCGCTTTCTTCGGCGCAGCCGCTTGTCCTCGGTGAAGACGCGCGACTCCACCTGATACGATTGGCCCGGACACCGGGAAAGTGTCGGCAATTATCGATGGAACAGCCACGGCAAGGGCAGCAGTGCCGAGCAGAATTTTGAGACTAACCGGATAGATAAATGCCTCCGGGACCGTTTGGTATGCCACAAACCTGCGGATGAAAAGAACAAACTTATGGGAATCTCATTCATGTTTTGAATTTCTCTTGACAAAATTGGCGAATTCTTCCCAAACTCGGCGCCATGAATCGATCTGCACCAGGCAGAGGCCGCTTTTTCCAGGCAGCTTCTTCTGACCTCCTTCAGATCCAAACCACGCAGTCAATCGCCTGGAAAAAGAAAGGTTTGTTAAAATGAAAGTAATCGTTCTCTCTGCAAAAAGTTCCATTCGTCGGCCGTCTTTACGACGGGGTTTCTTCCTCATCTCGCTCGTGCTTGTCTGTTTTGGGCTTGCACCGATGGCGCAAGCGGTAGGTCCCGACACGGACGGTGCCATAACCGGCTCCAACAATGGGGAAGGTATTGGGGTGCTTGTCAGCCGCACCGGTGGGGTGTGGAATACCGGCACTGGTTTCGAGGCGCTTAACCACCTCACTGCCGGCAACCAAAATACGGCGACAGGTCTCCGCGCCTTGAATAGCGATATCAATGGCGGCTACAACACCGCCACTGGCGTTTATTCGCTCTTTAGCAACACCAGCGGGTTTTTCAATAGTGCCACTGGCGCATATTCGCTCTCTAACAACATCACCGGCAACCACAACACGGCCACCGGTTATGGTGCGCTCTATCGCAACACCGCCGATGATAACACGGCCAATGGTTTTGGTGCGCTCTTTGTCAACACCACCGGCGTCAACAACGTGGCTGTCGGTTTTCAAGCGCTTAATCAGAACTCCACCGGCGGCGATAACAACGCAGTCGGTCATAACGCGCTCGCCGCCAATACGGTTGGTACCTTCAACAACGCCCATGGTCGTGGGGCGCTCAGGTTCAGTAACGGCGACCAAAACAATGCGCTGGGTGATGAGGCCATGTTCAACAACACGACGGGCTCCTTTAACACAGCGATCGGGGATGACGCACTCGATAACAACGTAGACGGTAATTCTAACGTGGCTATCGGTGACGAGGCCGGCACCGGTTTGGGGGCAAGCGTCAGTAACTGCATCGCGATCGGCGTACCTGGTGCAGGTCCTTTTGCTGTGCTTGATAACACCTGCTTCATCGGCAGCATCTTCGATCAACCGGTTAGCGACGTTGGCACCCAAGAAGCAGTATTTGTCGATCAATTTAACGTGGTGGGCATCTCCGCGTCGTCCCGGCGCTTCAAACACGACATTCAACCGATGGACAAAGCCAGCGAGGCCATTCTGGCGCTCAAGCCGGTGACCTTCAAATACAACGCCGATAAGAACGGCAGGACCCAATATGGTTTGATTGCCGAGGAGGTGGCCACAGTGAATCCCGACCTCGTGGTGCAGCACAAGGATGGTGAAATCTCGACCGTGCGCTACGAGCAGGTCAACGCGATGTTGCTCAACGAGTTCCTCAAAGAGCACAAGAAAGTGCAGAGCCTGGAAACCACCGTCGCGCAGCAACAGAAGGGAATGGAAGTTTTGACAGCCCAACTCAAAGAGCAGGCCGCTCAAATCCAAAAAGTGAGCGCGCAGCTTGAAGTCAATAAACCTGCGCCGCAAACGGTCGCCAATAAGTAGCTGATTCTATATCCGCGGTCGTTGACCGCGGGCCGGGGTCACCGACCCCGGCTACAGCAAAGAAGCCGTCACGCTTTGAGCGCTGACGGCTTTTTGTTTTATTCGATTTGCTGGTAGTCTCGCTGAAGGTGTTTTCTGTGTGCCGGCCCCGAAAACTTTCAGGGTCGCATTATTCAGCGACGATAACAGAAAGCAAAATTCAGGGAAACAAAACGCCGAACGTCCAACGCCGAATTCCACACTTTTCACACGCTGTGGTCGGGCTACTGGCTCTTGGAATCATACTTTCGCCTACGCTGCTGCTGCTCTGGGTTAATTTGCGGAGGCTCGAGATTTGGCGGCAGTACCGGCATGAGATTCGGCGTACGTTCGGTGACTGATTTTGGCTTTCGCTGAATCATGTCACGCACGCGGGCACGAGGGGCCTTAATTGGGCCTGAAGACGGCATCAAAGGCACAGTTTGGGGCATTTGGCCAGGAGCCGGCGGGGCGTTGGGCGAAGCTCGTTGTGACAGAAGCGCTTGATTAAAGGTGAGAGTCGCAAATTTTCCGTCGTTGCTAATCGTCACTTTCGTGGCACCGACGCGATCTGACCATTCAATGCTAGCAATGCTGTAGCCGTCCACGGGCTCTCTGGTAGTAAGATATTTCTTGAAATTCTGATCCGAACTCGAAGCAACGGTAACCATGTCACCTTCGGGCGAACGCGCGGCATTGGCCACGTAAAGGTCTTTGGCGAAATCGGGCGTTGCCGCAGGTAAAGCTACCGCCGTGGCAATTGCGAATGGTGAATGATCTACCATCGCTGAATAACGATCAAAGTTAAAACGCGGCGGAAGAACGTTGTCTCCTCTGCCTGTAATCGCGCCGAGTAGGGCGAAGACCGACATAAGGGCCAGAGAATATCTCAGAACGATCATTTGTGCGGTGAGGCTTATTTAAACTCTTACTCTTGCCGGGAATATTTCGTAATCATTTTGTTCCCTGCACCTGTTCGCAAGCGCTCTTGAACAACACAACGACAACAGCAATTCTAACAGTGCCATCGCTTTTCAGGCACTCTTTTCACACGCCAACCGGAGTTTAGGACACCGTTTTCGGTTATCAAGCGCTCTTTGTCAGCGCAACCAGCGACAGAGCGCCGCCGGCGATTTCGCCCGCTCGTCAGCTCGACAGAGGGACTCGTTCGCTCCCGCTCTCTTGCCCGTTCGGGCTACCTGTCCGCCCGCGCGGCTCCGGCGACTGCGTGTTCTCGGACCCCAACCGACTTTAATCACTGAAGATTGCGAGGAAAGCGACTTCGATGGCGAGCGCTTCCTGAATATTGCGATTCAGATGATCGCGCAATTCTTCGAGGCAGCGCATGCGTTGCAAAATTTCGACGGTGCCGAAACGTTTCGCGAGCACGCCTATTTCTTTTCCGGCGTTGGGCAGGTTACGGCGCTCTACGCCGTTGGTTGTACGAAGGACATCAGACCACCAGGCGAATAATGTTTCGATCAGTCCGGCGCGCCGTTGCAGGTAAAGGCTTTCAGTTAGCGCTTTGTAGTATTCTTCCCGTTCTTCCAGCCAGGGGCCATCGGTCGAATCCTTGTAACGCGCTTCCTCCTGTTTTAATGCCTGATCGGTTTCACTTTTAATTTGTTCTCGAACCCCGCGGAGCAAGACGCTGGAATTCCTGTAACCCTGCGCCGCAAGCAGTTTCGGAATGATAATTAGAACTAAAAGCCATCTCACAAATCAGAGGGATCAGAAGGCTTGCCCCAGACTGCAGACCATTGCATAAATGGGAAATTCTCCTTCAAAGCTCGCGAAGCTTTCGGAGCCAACTCGCCCCTTCCAAGGAACCAAAGGCGTCCCTAACAAGCTTTTGCAACTGAAATTTATCGAGGAGCGCAAGCCGTTTTCTCTATACAAATACCGGATGCTGTGTCGGTGCGTGGACTTTCATGATAAGCTTGTCGAATGACCCGCATTTTCGCGCTGCCGGTCACCGTGATCGCAACGGCAATGGCGACGCTGGCTGCCGATCCATTAGCCCAAAACCAATCCCAAGAACCCGACTCGTTCGACATTGAGCCACCCGTGTTGAAGCAAAACCTCACGGATCAGCCATTGCCGACGGCAGAGGCGCCCGATGGCGACGTTGCGCGTTTGGAAAAACAATTGGACCGGGCAAAGAAAAACGCGGCCGGCGCCGAACGCCTCTACAAAATCGGCGTTCTCGCGAAGGTGGAAGTCGAGCAACGCGCGTTGAAAGTTGCCCGGCTCGAGTCTGACTTTGCAAATGCGCAGCTCGTGCGCGCGAAAAACGACCTTGCCGCGCAGGAATCTCAACTCGCGGCCGGCGAAGGCACCAAAGACGAGCTGGAAGCTGCGAAAGCAGCGGTCGCGCAATTAACTGAGGCCGCGCAAATCGCAGCGGCAAAACGCGAGCGCGCAGAGCTCGACGCAGCGGAAGCAAATCTACGCCGGCAGCAAAAGCTCCTTCGTCTCGGCAGCGCGCAAAAATCCGACGTCGCGCGCGCTCAGGAAAAACTCGCCGAGCTCAAAGCGCCGAAGAATTAGCCAAGTGGAGATTTTGCGATCCGGGTAGCGCACGCGTCTCGCGTGTTGATTTTGGCCTCGCCGCCAAAACAAATCTTTCATTATATTGCAGCGGCTCTATTGGCATCGCATTGTTTCGACGCTTGCTGAATGGAGTACTTTAGAAAAAGTTCGCGGCGGCGAGACACCGTCGCCAGCACGCGAGACGCGTGCGCTACCCGGAGTCGCGTCCGCGACCGCTAATCGGAGGTTAGACTTCAGTATCCTGCCGCATGTCCGTCTTTGCGTGATTCGCTCGCGCCGACATAAACGCGTTGGCCGTCGTGCATTTCCACTTTGATGGCCTGGTAACCGCCATAGCCGCCGACGTCGAAACGAACGTCGTGTCCCTTCTTGCGCAGTTCGCGGACCGTTTCGTACGGAATACCGCTCTCCACTTCAACGTAGCCGCCTGATTCAGACATTTTTTCTCCGGTCGGTTCGTTGTCGCCTTCGTGTTGCCAGCGCGATGCATCTCCGGCTTCCTGCACGTTCAAACCGAAATCGATCTGGTTCGTGAGCACTTGAACGTGACCTTGTGGTTGCATGCCGCCGCCCATGACGCCAAATGCCTCCCACGGTTTGCCGTCTTTCATTACAAATCCTGGAATGATTGTATGGAACGGCCGTTTGCCTGGCGCGCACACATTCGCGTGCTGCGGGTCCATCGAGAAAAGTTCGCCGCGATCTTGAAACATAAACCCAAGGCCGGGCACGACGATGCCGCTGCCCATGCCGCGATAATTGCTTTGGATGAGCGAAACCATGTTGCCTTCATCGTCGGCGGTGCACATGTAAATCGTGTCGCCGTGATCGAGCGCCGGATTACCGGCTTCGATCTTTTTTGCCGCGTGCTGCGGATCGATGAGCTTCCGGCGCTCGGCCGCGTACTGTTTCGAGATCAATTGCGCGACAGGAATTTTCGCGAAAGCCGGATCGGCATAAAACTTCGCGCGATCAGCCCAGACGAGTTTTTTCGCTTCGATCATCGTGTGCAATGTGTCTGGGGAATTGCGGCCCATCGCACGCAGGTCGAACCCCTCGAGAATGTTCAAGATTTGCAGCGCGGCGATGCCCTGACCGCTCGGCGGCAGCTCGAACACGTCGTAGCCGCGATAGTTGGTCGAGACCGGCTCGACCCACGTCGATGTGTGCTTCTCGAAATCGGCTTTTCGGAGAAAGCCGCCATTCGCCTGCATGAAATTGTCGATGTTGTCCGCGATCTCGCCTTTGTAAAAAGCGTCGCGGCCTTTGTCGCCGATCAACCTAAGGGTTTTCGCCAGCGCCGGATTCTTGAAGATGTCGCCTTTCGCAGGGGTACGGCCTTTGCCGTCGAGCGTGTATGTTTCGAGAAATGCGCCGGGAAGCCCTTTATAAATGCGCGGCCCGAGGGACCAGTAATATGCGATCAGCTCGGTGACCGGGAAACCTTCCTCGGCGTAGCGAATCGCCGGGGCGAGATCATCGCTCAATTTTAGTTTGCCGAATTTCTTATGCAGCTCTGCCCAGGCGTCCACCGTTCCCGGCACACTGATCGGCAGCATGCCTATGGGAGGAATGGTCTCGCGGTGCAGCTTCGCTAATTCCGCCTTCATCTGCTCGTAACTCAAACCCAGTGGCGAACGTCCGCTTCCGTTGATTCCGTAAAGTTTGTTCTCTTTCGCGCTGTAAACGATTGCGAACAGGTCGCCACCGATGCCATTCGAGACTGGCTCCATCA
>WNFR01005887.1_pt1 | contig 12534 bp, 11 predicted proteins | sample 5400221 | NCBI WGS metagenome assembly WNFR01 (sample SAMN13153357, study PRJNA577476) | soil metagenome | isolation source: 40 cm soil under Madrone tree | place: USA:California | collected 2016-06-14 | reverse complement strand
TGCCACGTGACGCCCTTCTTCAACTTCCAGGTCACCGACTTGCCGTCGGCCGCCAGGGTGCCGTCCTCACGGCCCGGGATCGTCTCCGCCAGAATCGGCCGGAGGTTGCCTTCGCCATCCCAGCCGGCGAGCGGTTCGTAGAACAGGCGCGAGCCGTCCTGGTCCTTGGTGCCGACCGCGAAATGCGGATTGAGCAAGGTCGGCCCCTGCCACCACATCACCTTCAGAAGGCCGCCGCCGCCGCGCTTGGTCGGCTTGTAGATCGGCGACGACTGGGCCATGGCAACGCCCGACAGGGCCAGGAGCTGGGTCGCCATAGGCGCCGTCAGTCCCACCGCCGTCATGCGTTTGGTGAAAGCGCGACGGGACATCCCGCCCGCCTTCACCTGGCCGATCAGCCCACGCAAGTCACGTTCGTTCATCGGATGCCTCCATCCACATCGCCGAAGCCGCCCTGAAACAGACGCTCTCGCTATCCTGCAAGATGCGTGCAAGTACGATGGGAACAGGCCGAACGGCTGCCGTCAACGGCAGGCGGACTGCTCAACGTTACCTTGATTCCGACCGCGAGCTGCGCGATACCCACCCGCCCAGCCTTCCACCGGCAGGGTGCGCGGAGGTCCACACCCCGTGCTTTCCACCAGATCGGGAGTCCACATCCATGCCTGACACCGCTCTCCCCGCGGTCAATCCGCATCTCGCGCCCTACCAGGCCCGGGGCCTCAAAGGCCGCATCCTCTCGGGCGTGCAGCCGACCGGAAATCTGCATCTCGGCAATTACCTCGGCGCGATCCGCAATTTCGCCCGCCTGCAGGACGCCTATGAGTGCCTGTATTGCGTGGTCGACATGCACGCCATCACCATGTGGCAAGACCCCAAGGAGCTGGTGAGCCAGACGCGCGAGATCGCCGCGGCCTTTCTGGCGGCCGGCGTCGACGGCAAGAAACACATCGTCTTCAACCAGTCTTCCGTGCCGGCGCACGCCCAGCTCGCCTGGATATTCAATTGCGTGGCCCGCGTCGGCTGGATGAACCGCATGACGCAGTTCAAGGAGAAGGCCGGCAAGGACCGCGAGAATGCCTCGCTGGGCCTTTACGCCTACCCGGCGCTGATGGCGGCAGACATCCTGGTCTACAAGGCCACGCACGTGCCGGTCGGCGAGGACCAGAAGCAGCATCTTGAACTCACGCGCGACATCGCCATCAAGTTCAACAATGACTACAGCGTGCCGGATTTCTTCCCGGTGACCGAGCCTCTGATCTTCGGCGCCGCCACCCGCGTCATGAGCTTGCGCGACGGCACCAAGAAAATGAGCAAGTCCGATCCCTCGGATTACTCGCGCATCACGCTGACCGACGGCGCCGACGCCATCGCCCAGAAGATCCGCCGCGCCAAGACCGACCCGCATCCCATGCCGGACACGCTGGCCGATGCCGAAGCGCGACCCGACGCCGACAACCTGCTGGGCATTTATGCCGCCTTGGCCGATCGCGAGAAGGAAGCGGTGGTGACGGAGTTCGCGGGCCAGCAATTCTCGGCCTTCAAGACCGCGCTGACCGACCTCGCGGTGACCAAACTGGGCCCGATCGGCGCCGAGATGCAGCGGCTGATGAAGGACCCCGGCCATGTCGATTCGGTGCTGCATGACGGCGCCCAGCGGGCCCGCGCACTGGCCGATCCGATCGTGGCTGAAACCTACAAGGTGGTGGGTTTTCTGAAGCCGTAGTTTTCATGCGGATCGCGCGGCTCCAGCCGCGCGGTCCGCATGAGGTTCACCCTTCCATCCGGGTCAGCGCCCATTTGACGGTAATGCCTTCGAGCGGGACCTGGCCCACCAGCACGATCTGCTCGGTGCGGCGCATGCGGCCCTCCTCGCCGAGATAGATGCTTTCGGCGAGACCGATGCCCGCGCCATTGGCGCGCAGCCGCCAGCCGCGGCCGCTCGGCAGCCGCATCAGTACCGCTTGGCCGCTCTGCGCCAGGGTCGCCTTGACCGTTGGATGAAGGTGGAAGCGCAGGATGAAGCGCCGGTCGGGCACTATCACCGGCTTGCCGTCATGGCCGCCGAACGTATCCTCGCCACGCAGATCGCCACCGTCGGGCGACAGCCACAGGCGCCGACGATGGACGATGCCGTAGAGCGAACGATAGCCATCATGGCTCATATCCAGCCAACTGGCGCCGGCCGCCTCGGAGCGCTCGACCAGCACATTGCCGGCGCGATATTCGAGCGCGCCGTGCGTGGTGATCTCGGTCGAGTTGGTGTCGTCGACCACGGCGGTGCTGTGGGCAGCGGTGTAGCGCATGAAGCGGCGGAAGTCGGGTGTCGCGGCGGGATAGCTGCCGCAGTTCACGACCAGTCGCTCGTGCGCGGCGCTCATCTCGAACGACAAGGTACCAGCATGGGCACTGCCATCCATGCCGCGTCCGGGCGGACTGCCGGCATCGACGATAACCAGCGACGTACCGGCGGCGAGACGCTGGAAGCCGCTGGCCGGCGCCGCCAGCGGCGCGCTTTCGGTCGAACCCGACCGCGTCAGCACCAGGTCGATGAGGCCGCGATCACCTTCCCAAGCGCCGTTGAACAAACAGAGGCCGCCATCACCGTGGCGGAAGAAACGCAGCATCGGCGCCATGCGGTCGATCGCGGCCAGCAGCTCGGCCGGCGGACGGCGATCGGCCGACATCAGGGCCGCCCGCACGTCCTCGAGATGGCGCAGCACCGCCAGATGCACCTGCGGCGCGCGCTCGGCCACGACGCCGTCATGCAGGACGTAGCGTTTGACGAAGCGCGCCAGTCGGTTGAGCGTGTGATCGAGGCTTTTCTCGTATGTCTTGCCGTCGCGCAGAAATGCCAGGTCGGCGAAGATCAGCGCTTTTAGCGCGGCGACCGCATCTTGGCCCACCATGCCGGTGCGCGTCGCGCGGCGCAGATGGGTGCGCTGGCGCGCCAGCGACACGACGAAACGGCCGGCAAAGCCTGAATCGGCCGCCTCCGACAACCAATCATAGTGCCGGATCCACGCCACCATGCGCGCGCCCAGGACATCGCGCCGCCAGCACAGCGGCGACCAGCGCCATTCGCGCGCCATCCAGTCGTCGACCAGTTGGACGGCCACGGCGGCGCCGCCGGGATCGCCGCAATCGCGTAGATCGCGCAGCCACTCGAAACTGTTCAGGTCGGCGAGCCACAGCGGATCGGCCCCGGCGCGCTGCCATGGCGGATCGTCGTCATCGGGCCTCGCCGCATCCAGCGTGCCGTGGGCCGCGAATTCGCCGCGCCGCAGACGCTGGCCGGCCGCCGGATTGCCCGGCCACGGATCCGGGGCCACGGCAAAGAAGCTGCGGGGCACGCGGCGGCCGAGTGTCAGGGCGTAGATCGACGAGCCCAGAAGCCAGCGCATCAGCGGCCGGAACTCATTGGGGGCCAAAGCGGACGAAGCGGGGGCCGGACGGGTGGGCGCCGGGCGGGCAGATCGTGATCCAGCCGCGAGGGGTTCGCCCTGCCGTCGCTGATCTGAGGCGACGATTGTCATGCTTTTCTGGTCTGGGCCCAGCGGCAGCCTTCCGCCGAGCGGTTGAGAGGCAAGTGACAGTTTACCTGAGGTGACCGGCCAAAGCGACTATTCAGGAGCCCCCGGCCGACCTTCGGGTCAATCCTGGGGCCCAGTCCGTGGGCCTTGAACCGGGGCCCACACTCCCCAACTTTATCACACGGGGGCGCCTTAATGGGCTTCCGGCCACTCGCTCCACGGAGGAGGGTATTGTGACTCGCGTATCGATGTTCAGTTCGCCTTTGCTGCTTGGTTTTGACCAGCTTGAGCGCTCGCTCGACCGGCTGGCCAAGAACGCCGAAGGCTATCCTCCCTACAATATTGAGAAAATCGGCGAAAACGGCTTGCGCATCACGCTGGCTGTGGCTGGCTTCGCGACCAGCGACCTGACCATCGAGCTGATCGAAAACCAGCTCACCGTGCGTGGCAAGCAGGTCGATGATTCGGATCGGGTGTTCCTGCATCGCGGCATCGCCGCCCGCCAGTTCCAGCGCGCCTTCATGCTGGCCGACGGGATCGAGGTGATCGGCGCGCGTCTCGACAACGGATTGCTCTCGATCGAGCTCGCCCGCCCGGCAGCCGAGCCGCGCATCCGCACCATTCCAATCGATGCCGGCGTTGATGCGCCCGCCTCGTCGAACACCATCGACATCAACGCGCGCCGCAGCGGCCCGCGCTAACAGGTTTCAGGAGGACGCCATGGAAAACCAAGCACTCGGCTACAAGACGCTGGCGGAAGAAGCCTTCCTCAGCCTTGGCGCCCAGCAAATCGCCTATGTGAGACCAATCAACCTACCCGACGGCGTGCACGCTTTCGGCATCTTCTCGGCCGACGGCAAGCCGATCGCGGCGGCGCCTTCCATCGAAATCGCCCAGGCGCTGATCCGTCAGCATGAACTCGAGGCAGCGCTGGTCCACTGACCGGCGAGACGAACTATGCCGCGCTCTGCGTCTGAACGGGTTCAACCAGGAGGGCGTAGAGCGCGTCGGCGCTTTCAGTGGCGCGCAATTTGTCGACCAAAGCGCGATCTCGCAACAGACGCGAGACTCTGGCCAAGGCCTTGAGATGGTCGGCACCGGCGCCCTCGGGTGCAATCAGCAAAAAAGCAATATCGATCGGCCGCTCGTCGATGGCATCGAAATCGATCGGCGCCGCCACTCGCGCGAAGAGACCGCGCGGGCAGCTGATCCCCGCCATACGACCATGCGGGATGGCGATGCCGCCGCCAATGCCGGTCGATCCCAGACGCTCGCGCTCGATCAAGAGATCGAACAGACGCCGTTCGTCGATGCCGTAGAGACCGGCCGCGCGATGCGCCAGCTCCGCCAATAAGCTTTTCTTTCCGGTGGCTTTTGCGCTGGCCAGAACGGCGTCTGGCCCGATCAGAAGATCGGCAATTTCCACAATCTCACCAACGGGTTAGCCGGCCGGTACGAACCCGGCCAAGCGAGGATTGCGCCCCTATAGGCGCGGACCCCGGATCGGTCAAGCCACCGTTCTCACACCATCGCCTGAGGGGCCGGGGCTGTCGCCCGATGTCCGGACGGCAAGGAGACCGAAGGCGCCCTTCCCATGCCCAAACGGCCAAGACGCCGCCGCTCGGCGGACGACGGGATGCGCATGGCTTCGCGATATTTGGCGACGGTGCGGCGGGCGATTTCCACGCCTTCGCCGCTTAAGAGATCGACGATGCGATCGTCGGACAGCGGCTGCTGCGCGCTCTCGGCCCCGACCAGAAGACGGATGCGCGAGCGTACCGCTTCGGACGACACCACCGCGCCCGGCGCGCGGCCCGGTAGCGACGAGGTGAAAAAATATTTGAGTTCGAAGATGCCGCGTGGCGTGGCCATGTATTTGTTCGAAGTGACGCGGCTCACCGTGCTTTCATGCAGTTCGGTGGCAATGGCGATGTCGCGCAGCACCAGCGGCTTCAAGGCGCTGACGCCCTCGCGGAAAAATCCATCCTGTTGACGCACGATCTCGCGCGCAACCTTGAGGATTGTCGTGGCACGCTGTTCGAGCGTCTTGACCAGCCAGTTGGCCGACTGGAAACGCTCGGCCACGAAATCGCGATCGGTCTTGGCGCGCGTGCCCTTCATCAGTGTGGCGTGATAGTTGCGGTCGACCAGCACTTTGGGCAGCGCGTCGCTGTTGAGCTCGATGTGCCAGCCGTCCTCGCCGGTGTCGGGATCCTTGGTCGGCGTCAGATAGATGTCGGGCACGACCGGCTGCAGCGGCTCGAAGTCGAAAGCCCGGCCGGGCCGTGGATCGAGCGTGCGCAGTTCCGTCAGCATGTCGCGCAGATCCTCTTCGTCGACGCCGCAGCGCCGGCGCAACTGGCTGAGCTCGCCAGCGGCCACGAGATCGAGATTGTCGAGCAACGCGCACATCGCAGGGTCGAGGCGGTCACGCTCGGCAAGCTGTGCCGCCAGGCATTCGCCCAACGAGCGCGCGAATAGTCCCGCGGGCTCGATCTGGCGCAGCCGCGCCCACACACGCTCGACGAACTCCAGTGTCAGGCCGACCGATTGGGCGACCGTGGCCGGATCGAGCCGGCAATAACCAGCCTCGTCGAGGCCTTCGGCCAATTTGAGCGCAAGACGGCTTTCGCGCGCGTCGGTGAAGATCAGATCGATCTGGTCGAGCACATGGGCTGCCAGCGAACGCGGCCGGTCGGCCACGAAATCGAGGGCGTCGGGCGCATCCTCGCGCTGGGCGCCCCGGCTGACGGCACCATCGCCGCCGCGGTCGGCATATTCACGGGTCCAGCGGTCGTCGGCCTCGGCCAGTGCCGGTGCGGCGGCGGCCAGTGCCTCCGCGGTATCGACGGGCGCCTCGACCGGCATCGGATGGGGTTCGCCGATCGGGCCTTCGTCGGATGAGCCTTCGGACAGAAGCGGATTCTTTTCGAGTTCTTGCTGAATGTAGGCGGCCAGTTCCAGGTGCGAAAACTGCAATAGCTTGATGGCCTGCTGTAGCTGCGGTGTCATCGCCAGCGTCTGGCGAGTGGCGAGGATCAGACTCGGACCGATACGCATTTAACCCCCAACTGACGACAACCCCCTGCCGTTGGAATAGCCTAAGCAATAATCATGCCAAAGTCACAGTATCGCAAATCAATGCGCGAAGATATCGACCTCGGGCCAGCCGGCCACGTCCAGACGGGCACGCGTGGGCAGGAAGCGGAAGGCCTCCTCCGCCAGCTCCTGCCGCCCTTCCCGCTCCAGCAGCGCATCGAGCTTGGCCTTGAGCGCATGCAAATAGAGCACGTCCGACGCCGCGTAGGTCATCTGCTCGTTGGTCAGGGTGTCGGCGCCCCAGTCGGAGGTCTGCTGCTGCTTGGAGAGGTCGACACCCAGCAAGTCGCGGCAAAGATCCTTGAGGCCGAACCGGTCAGTGAAGGTACGGACGAGGCGCGCCGCGATCTTGGTGCAATAGACGGGCTCGCAGACGCCGCCCAGCGCATGCTCGAGGACGGCGATGTCGAAGCGACCGAAATGAAAGAGCTTCAGCGTCTTAGGGTCGGCCAGCAGCGCCTTGAGATTGGGCGCATGATAGGGCTCGCGGGGAAACTGCACCAGATGGGCATCGCCGTCGCCGGCCGACAACTGGACCAGGCAGAGCCGGTCACGATGGGGATTGAGGCCCATCGTCTCGGTGTCGATGGCGACCACCGGACCGAGTTTCAGATCGGCGGGAAGATCGCCACGGTGAAGACGGATTGTCATTCGGATATGCCTCGCATTGCCAGCATGGTGCCCAGGAGAAGACTCGAACTTCCACGCCTTTCAGCGCTAGTACCTGAAACTAGTGCGTCTACCAATTCCGCCACCTGGGCACGGCATGCGGGCAAGCGGCCGTGAGTTAGGGCGAGGCCGCGCAGATGTCAACCGCAACGCCTTTGCGCACGCCAAATCATGGTTTATAGGCACCCTATGAATCACATCCAGCAAGTCACGGTTTTTGGCGGCAGCGGCTTTGTCGGCCGCGCCATTGTGCGGGCGTTGGCGCAGCAGGGCCTGCAGATCCGCGTGGCCTGTCGCCGCCCGGAACTGGCGGAGATGACCAAGACTGCCGGCGATGTGGGCCAGATCGTGCTGGTGCGAGCCAATCTGCGCATGCCCCAGTCGATCGGTCCGGCGATCACCGGCAGCCAGGCCGTGATCAACGCCGTCGGGATTCCTTTCCAAAAGGGTAAACAGAAATACCAGGCCGTGCATGTGGCCGGTGCGCGAGCCCTGGCTGACGCTGCGACGGCCGCAGGCGTTCAGCGCCTGATCCATATCTCCGGCATCGGCGCCGACAATCGCAGCACGCGCAATCGCTTCGTCCGCTCCAAAGTCGAGGGCGAGAGCGCCATCGTTGCAGGCTTTCCGACGGCAACCATCCTGCGGCCCAGCGTGGTGTTCGGACCTGACGACAAATTTTTCAATCGCCTGGCCCAGACCGCAGTCTCGGCGCCCTTCATGCCGCTGATCGGCAACGGCAAGGCCAGGGTGCAGCCGGTCTATGACGCCGATGTGGGTCGTGCCGTTGTGGCCGTTCTCGAGCGCCCTGGGACCACTTCCAGCGTTTTCGAACTGGGCGGGCCGCGAATATACACTTACCGCGAGATCGCCGAGCTGACCCTGCGCGAGATCGCTCGCTCCAAGTCCATTGTTTCCGTGCCGGCCGGTCTGCTCAAGCTGGCGGCATTCTTCGCCGAATTCCTGCCGACACCGCCGATCACGCGGGACCAGGTCGATCTGATGACGCACGACAATGTCGTGCGCCAAGGCGCCCAGACCTTCGCCACGTTGGATATCGAGCCGACGGCCGTCGAGCCGATTCTGCCGACCTATCTCGATCGCTATCGCCATGGCGGTCGTTACAACCAGCACGCTCCAGCCTGATTGACGCTAAGGCATTGTAAAAGAATGTTTTTCGATGCCTAGGAGAAATAGTCCCTATTCTGGACTATTATTCGTCACTTGAGAGCACTTAAGTTGGCCCACAGGCTTCTCTAAGAGAGTTTGATGATAAGTAGGTCAATCATATTGACCTTTGTTGTGATATGTGTTGGATTAAACTCAACGCCGTAGCTATAGCTTTGCCGGCGCGGGTTTTGCGTAATTAAATTACAATTTGATTTAGGGATTTCGGCCATGGCCGAGCGGATGCTGAAATTCGTCGAAACGCCCCAGGCGATGCCCGCCAAGCGGGCGCCGGCGGAGCGTCGGCACGACTTTGGCGAGATTTACGCCGAATACGCGCAGGAAAAGGCTGCCGAGCAGTCGTCGCGCTGCTCGCAATGCGGCGTGCCCTTCTGTCAGGTCCATTGCCCGCTGCACAACAACATCCCGGACTGGCTGAAGCTCACCGCCGAGGGCCGTCTCGAGGAGGCCTACGAGCTTTCCTCGGCGACCAACAATTTCCCGGAGATCTGCGGCCGCATCTGTCCACAGGACAGGTTGTGCGAAGGCAATTGCGTCATCGAGAAGGGCTTCGAGTCGGTGACGATCGGTTCGGTCGAGAAATTCATCACCGACACGGCCTGGGAACGCGGCTGGGTGCAACCGATCAAGCCGCGCCGTGAGCGGGCGCACAGCGTCGGCATCGTGGGTGCGGGTCCCGCCGGCCTCGCGGCGGCCGAGCAATTGCGCCGTAAAGGCTATCAGGTCGCGGTCTACGACCGCTACGATCGTGTCGGCGGCCTGCTGATCTACGGTATCCCCAATTTCAAGCTCGAAAAGGAAATCGTGCAGCGCCGCGAGAAACTGCTGCGCGACTCCAATGTGACGTTCCACCTGAACTGCGAAATCGGCCGCGACCTGTCGCTCGAGGACCTGCGCAGCCGCCATGACGCGGTGCTGATCGCCACCGGCGTCTACAAGGCGCGCGACATCACAGCACCAGGCGTCGGCGTGCCCGGTATCGTGGCGGCGCTCGACTATCTCACCGCCTCCAACCGCACCGGCCTCGGCGACACCGTCGCTGTCTTCGAATCCGGCGCGCTCGATGCGCGGGGCAAGAATGTCGTGGTGATCGGCGGCGGCGACACGGCGATGGATTGCGTGCGCACCGCGGTGCGCCAGGGTGCCAAGTCGGTGAAGTGCCTGTACCGACGCGACCGCGCCAACATGCCGGGTTCACAACGCGAGGTGAAGCACGCCGAGGAAGAAGGCGTCGACTTCGTCTGGCTGTCGGCGCCACAGGCCTTCCTCGGCGACGGCCATGTGAGTCACGTGCGCACGATCCGCATCCATCTCGGCATGCCCGACTCGACAGGCCGCCAGACGCCGCAGGAGATTGCCAACAGCCACGTCAACATCGACGCCGACCTCGCCATCACCGCGCTCGGCTTCGACCCCGAGGACCTGCCCGTGCGTTTCGCCGCGCCCGATCTCGGCGTCACCAACTGGGGGACGCTCAAGATCGACTGGCGCAGCATGATGACCAACATGGAGGGCGTGTTTGCCGCCGGCGACATCGTGCGCGGCGCCTCGCTGGTGGTATGGGCGGTGCGCGACGGCCGCGACGCTGCCGAGCGTATCCATGCCTTCCTCGCGACCAGGGTCGCGCCCGCAGCGCGCCTGGCGGCGGAGTGAGGTCCGGCGATGCTGACGCTTTACGACTTCATGGGCTCCGGCAACGGCTACAAGGTCCGGTTGCTGCTGGCCCAGCTTGGCCTGCCTTATCAGCTGGTCGAGTGCGACATCCTCAAGGGTGAAACGCGCACGCCGGATTTCCTCGCGCGCAATCCCAACGGCCGCGTACCGACTCTGCGCCTGGAGGATGGCATGTATCTGGCCGAGTCCGGCGCGATCCTGTGGTATCTCGCCGAAGGCACGAAGCTCGCGCCCAGCGACCGGCTCGCCCGGGGGCAGACCCTGCAATGGATGTTCTTCGAGCAATACAGCCATGAACCCTATATCGCCGTGGTCCGCTTCTGGCGGCATTTCGTCAGCGAACTCTCGCCGTTGCAGCAACTCGATCTGCCGGAGCGCCTCAAGAAGGGGTATGCCGCGCTCGACGTGATGGAGCAGCATCTGGCTACCCGTCCGTTCTTCGTCGACGACCGCTACGGCCTCGCCGACATCGCGCTCTATGGCTATACGCACGTGGCCCACGAAGGCGATTTCGACCTGTCGCGCTATCCTCACATCCAGGCTTGGCTTGCCCGCGTGGAGTCACAGCCCGGCCACGTCCCCATGACCCATAAGCACTGAAGGGAGAAAATCATGCCGATGATCCATGTCGAAATGTTCGAAGGCCGCACCAAGGAGCAGCGCCAGGCGCTGGCCAAGGAGCTGACCGACGGCACCTGCCGCGCGTTGGGCTGCAAGCCCGAGGCGGTGCAAATCATCCTTACCGACATCAAGAAAGAAAACTGGGCTGAAGCCGGAAAGCTGTTCTCGGACTAGGCCGCGCCGTCCGATGGGATCAATCGAGTAGGAACCACGCCATGACCGCACCTTTCGACGCCGAGGAATTCATCCGCGATTACCGCGCGGGCGAGGCCACGCTGACCAAGGCGTATGGCTACAATCCGGCGCAGGAGGTCGATTCCTGCGGCGTCGGCATGATCGTGGCGCTCGACGGCAATCGCCGCCGCGACGTGGTGATGGCCGGGATCGATGCGCTGAAGGCGGTGTGGCACCGTGGCGCCGTCGATGCCGATGGCAAGACCGGCGACGGCGCGGGCCTGCATGTCGAGATTCCACAGGATTTCTTCAAGGAGTATGTGCGCGATGCTTCGGGCCATTCGCCCGACGCGGGCCGCATTGCCGTCGGCATGGTATTTCTGCCACGCACGGACTTGGGCGCACAGGAGCGCTGCCGCACCATTGTCGAAACCGAGGTGCTGCGCTTCGGCCACTCGATCCTGGGCTGGCGCCAGGTCCCGGTCGATGTTTCCGTGATCGGCGAGAAGGCCAACGCGACTCGGCCGGAAATCGAGCAGATCCTGATCGGCCGCGGCGAGTCCAAGCTCGACAACCGCGAGTTCGAGAAGCAGCTTTATATCCTGCGCCGGCGCATGGAGAAGGCTGCCCTCGCGGAAAACATCACCGAGTTCTATGTCTGCTCGTTGTCGTGCCGCTCGGTCATCTACAAGGGCATGTTCCTGGCCGAGCATCTGTCGGCCTTCTATCCCGACCTGCTCGACGAGCGCTTCACCTCGCGCTTCGCCATCTTCCATCAGCGCTATTCGACCAACACCTTTCCGCAGTGGAAGCTGGCGCAGCCTTTCCGCGTGCTCGCCCATAACGGCGAGATCAACACGCTGCTGGGCAACATCAACTGGATGAAAAGCCACGAGGCTCGCCTCGACCATGACGATTTCGGCGGCTTCATCGAGGATCTGAAGCCGATCATCCAGCCCGGCGCCTCGGATTCCTCGGCCCTCGACAACGTTTTCGAGCTGCTGGTGCGCGGCCATCGCAACCTGCCGATGGTCAAGACGATGATGATTCCCGAGGCCTCGTCGTCCAATCCCAACGTGCCGCCCAAGCACCGCGCCATGTACAACTATGTGAATGGCGTGATGGAGCCGTGGGATGGGCCGGCCGCCATCGCCGCCGTCGCCGGCAAGTGGGCGCTGGTCGGCCTTGACCGCAACGGCCTGCGCCCGATGCGTTATGTGCTCACCGCCGACAGACTGCTGATCGCCGGCTCCGAGGCCGGCATGGTGCCGCAGGACGAGGCCAACATCATCGAGAAGGGCCGGCTCGGCCCCGGCGAGATGCTGGCCGTCGATATGGACCAGCCGCTGCTCTATCGCGACCGTGAGCTGAAAGACATGCTCGCCGACACCCAGGACTACGCCAACTGGATCGACCGGACGATCGAGCTCGATTCGCTGATCAAGCAGGACGCGCCAGCGACCGAGCATTTCGAGCGTGACGAATTGCGGCGACGCCAGTTCGCCGCCGGCTGGTCGATCGAGGATCTGGAGACGATCCTCCAGCCCATGCTCGAGGACGGCAAGGAGGCCATCGG
>WNFR01023208.1_pt1 | contig 12536 bp, 11 predicted proteins | sample 5400221 | NCBI WGS metagenome assembly WNFR01 (sample SAMN13153357, study PRJNA577476) | soil metagenome | isolation source: 40 cm soil under Madrone tree | place: USA:California | collected 2016-06-14 | reverse complement strand
CGACCGCGACCGCCAAGCCGGTGAAGGTGAAATTGGTGGCGTAATAGAGCGTATAGCCGATCGATTCCTTCGATCCGAGCGCGCCCAGAACCAGCAGCTTCAGCGCCTCGAAGGGATTGACGCCGATCATCACCACGATCGCGCCGACCGCAATGAAGGCCAAGGCGATGTTGGCGACCGGCAGGAGGATGATTTCGGCCCAGGCAGGCAGCGAGGTGCGGCTCACGAGGCCGTGGCTCCGGCCATCAACAGGCCAAGCGCGCGTTCCTGGGCGTGGCCTGCCTCGACCTCGCCGGCGATTTTGCCCTCAAACATCACCAAAATCCGGTCGGCCAGGGCCAGGATCTCGTCAAGCTCGGCCGAGACCACGAGCACGGCGCAGCCCTGGTCGCGGGCCTGGACGAGCTGGCGATGGATGAATTCGATGGCGCCGATATCGACGCCACGCGTCGGCTGGCCGACCAGCAGCACCTGCGGCTTGCGCGCCATCTCACGGGCGAGGATGAGCTTCTGCTGGTTGCCGCCGGAAAAATGCGCCGACGCCAGGCTGGGCGTGCGCGGACGAACGTCGAAGCGGGCCATCAGGTCGGTGCAATAGCTGAAGGCCGCTGGCAGATCGAGCAGGTGATTGTGGGTGAAAGGCGGCTCGGCCTGGTAGCCCAGAATGGCGGTCTCCGACGCCCGGAACGCGCCGACCATGCCCTGACGACGACGGTCCTCCGGCACATGGGCAACGCCCAGCGTCCGCATTTCAGCCGGATCGGCCGGGTGGCGGGCGTCAACGACCCGCCCGCAGACGGTCAGCATGCCGCCGGTCGGTTTGCGAATGCCGGCCAGTACCTGGAGCAATTCGCTCTGGCCGTTGCCGGAAACCCCGGCGATGCCCACGATCTCGCCGGCGCGCAGTTGGAGATCGATGCCGTCGAGCAGCCGATTGCCCTGGCCGTCGACCAGCGACAGGGACTCGGCGCGCAGCTTCACCTCACCGCGGCGCGGCGCGCCCTTGTCGAGCGACATCAGCACCTTGCGGCCGACCATCAGCTCGGCCAGTTCCTCGGGACTGGTGTCGGCGGTCCGCCGCTCGGCTATCAGCGTGCCCTGGCGCATCACATAGACCTTATCGGTCGCGACCATGACCTCGCGCAGCTTGTGGGTGATCAAAACCACCGCCACGCCCTCGGCCGTGAGCGCACGCAGGATGCGAAAAAGCTGGTCGGTCTCCTGGGGCGTCAGCACCGCGCTCGGCTCGTCGAGGATGAGGATGCGCGCGCCGCGGAACAGGACCTTCAGAATCTCGACCCGCTGCTGCTCTCCCACCGACAGATCGGCCACCAGCGCATCGGGATCGACGGCGAGGCCATAATCACGGGAAAGCCGCAGCAGCTCGGCCCGCGCCGCCGCGAGCCCCTTGGCCAGGAACGGGCCGCCCTCGGCGCCGAGCACCAGATTCTCGAGCACGGTGAAGGTCTCGACCAGCATGAAATGCTGATGAACCATGCCGACGCCGTGGGCGATGGCGTCACACGGCCTGGCGATTCGGACCGGCTTTCCGTCGATCCGGATCTCGCCGCGATCGGCCTGGAAGAGGCCGTAGACCACGCTCATCAAGGTCGATTTGCCGGCGCCGTTTTCCCCCACGATGCCGGTGATGGCGCCTCTCTCTATCTTGAGCGAGACGGCGCGGACAGCGTGGACGCCGCCGAACGATTTGTCGATGGCGCGGAGTTCGATCGCCGGCCCGCTGACCTCGCCCGCCAGCTCAGCCTGCGTCAGCGGCTGCACGAATTGTTGCTCATATAGTCGTGCACCACGATGCGGCCCAAGATGATGTCGGCCTTGGCCTCCTCGACCTTGGCCTTCATGTCAGGCGTGATCAGCTTCTCATTATACTGATCGAGCGCCCAGTCGACGCCGCCTTCCTTGAGGCCGAGCAGCGACACGCCGCCTTTCCAGTGGCCCATCTGCGCCGCCTTGAAGCTTCGATAGGTCGCAAGATCGACGCGTTTCATCATCGAGGTGAGCATGGTGCCGGGGTGAAGATGATTCTGGTTGGAGTCGACGCCGATGGCGAGCTTCCCGCGATCCTTCGCCGCCTGCAGGACGCCAGTGCCGCTATTACCGGCGGCCGCATAGACCACGTCGACGCCACGATCGAACTGGCCCTTGGCCAGTTCCGCGCCGCGCCCCGGGTCGTTCCAGGCGGCGGCCGTCGTGCCGGTCATGTTGGCGATCAGCTCGGCCTTGGGATCGGCGTATTTGATGCCCTGCTCGAATCCGCACTGGAAACGACGGATCAGCGGCACGTCCATGCCGCCCACGAAACCGATCTTGCCGGTCTTCGACGCCAGCGCCGCCAGCACACCGACCAGGAAGGATCCCTCCTGCTCCTTGAACAGGATCGACTGGACATTGGGCAGGTTGACCATGGCGTCGATCAGCGTGAAGCGGATCGCGGGGAATTCCCTGGCGACCTTTTCGACCGCCACCGTCTGCGAAAAGCCGACACCGATGATCGGATCGTGGCCGCGCTGGGCAAAGCGACGATGGGCCTGCTCGTACTGCGTCTCGTTGGTTGTCTCGAACTCGGCCACCGGGATGCCGGTTTCGGCCTTGAAGCGATCGGCACCCTTGGCCACGCCCTCATTGAACGATTTATCGAACTTGCTGCCCATGCCGTAGACGATGGCGGGCTTGATGGCGGTTTGCGCCAGCGTCGCCGCGCCCAATCCCAGCACGACGGCACAGACGACCAGCGTTCCAAACGCACGATGCATCAGAGGTCCCCTCCCCACGCGGCCACAAAGGTGGAGTTTGAACCCTCGCGGCACGCCACGCCAGAGACCTGATTTCGCAGGCAGAACGGCACGCGCTTTGCCGCTAGGCTTGGCGGCAAGCCTCCTCAGCAGCGGTCATGTGCGGGTCGCGTGGTCTTCTCCCGGCACGACGAAGCCATATCGCAGGTTCGACGGATCGGGCCCGCGTTGCTGGTAGTCCGCCTTGATCGCGGCAAATCGGTCGTCTCGCCACGCGGCCTTTTTGACCTCGTATTTGTACATCTGCGCCGAGTTTCCGCCGAAGATCGCGCGCTTGATCGGGCCGTCGGCCGGGCCCAATTCGGCGTAGCCGTGCTTGCGGCGCATCTCCTCGGGAATCTCCAGCCGCCGCAGCGCCTCGATCTGCCATTGCGGCGCCCCGGTCCATACGGCGTCGGTGCCCCACACGACATGGTCGGCGCCCATGCCCTTGACCAGCATGCCCATCAGGGCCGCACACAAACGCGGCTCGACCACCGTGGTCTGGGCGAAGATCTGGCCCAGGTCGGCATAGACGTTGCTGACGCCGTATTTGGCGGGAATGTCTGCGAGGTCGCTGGTCCATTCGACGCGGCCGGTCTTCTCGAACTGGGCGTAGCCGTCGGACGCGGCGCCGGGAGCACCGGTCCAGCGGAAGGCCGAGTGGTAGATCACGAAGCGGATCTGCGGCCAGTCCTTGGCGGCCTTGCCGACATCGTCGGCCGTGGCGTAGGGCGTGAGATTGGGCCAGCGCTGCTCGGTCGAGGGTGGATACAGGCCCTTGTGGACGCAGACGATGTCGTGGCCCGCCTTCAGGATCTTCTCGTAGAAGGGATAGACCAGCTTCTCGTCGTCCATCCGCCAGGGGTGGCGCGCCAGGTCCTTGTTGGTGTTGTCGCCCACCGTGTAGCCCTTCCACGAATCGGGCTTGAGCGCGATCGCGCGGTCGACGTCGTCGAGCCAACCCGGCATCCCGGGCGTGAAGACGGCGTGGGCGAGACAGCGCCGGGATCCCGCGCCCGCATTCACCTTGGTGCGCGCATCGGCGACCATGTCGTTGGTCAGGAACCAGTCGCGCGGCTCCTCCGAAGGCGAGCTGCTGATCAGCGCCACCTTGGTGTCACTGTCGAGATACACCTCCTTGAACCAGTTGGCGTATTTGAGGTCTTCCAGCGTCTGCGGCTTGCCCGCGAGCTCGGGATTCCAGCCCGCCTTGCCGACCGCCTCGCGGCCGCGCACGAAGCCCTCGAGCCTGGTGTCGTCGCGCAGGAAATGCGTGTGCACATCCATCACGAACTGGTCGGCGAGCGAGGAGGCGCGCGCCTGGGCGAGGTCGACGCTCCTCGCTTCGGCCGGCGCCGCGCCGTAGAGCGGGCCATAGACCTCGTTCATGGCGACGAAGGCCGTGGCCATGCCGGCCGCGGTCTGGAAGAAGCGGCGGCGTGAGAGACCGTTGCGCGCGCCGTAATCGTCGGCGAGCGCATTCATGCGCGCTTCGACCTTTTTCTGTCGCTCGGTCTGGGCGATCGGCATGAACTCGTCGCTCGACACGACCTGGGTGGGGACCGGCGTGGCGGCGGCTGCCGTCTCCGCTGCAATCAATGAGTTGCGTTCCTCGTCGCTCAACATGCCCATGACGACCTCCGGGTTATCAACGGAATCGCGGCATCACCTTGGTCCAGAATTTCTCGATCGACTTCATCAGGACCGGATGCGGCACCAGACTGTTGTAAGTATAGCAGAAGGTCCAATCGACCGGCTGCCGCTTTTGCGCCGCGTCCATGGACCGCAGCACGGTATCGACGGTACCGACATAGGCATAGCCTTGGGCCACGACCTCTTCGGGCGTCGGGAAGGCACCGGTCTTGGGATCCTGCATGCCCTTGCGGAAGCCGAAAGGCTCGAACCAGGCGCGGCCGGCGAACTGCCCGGAATCGCGCCACATCGCCATGGCCTCGGCGTCGGTGTCGGCGATGATGACGTCACGCAGCACGCCCATGTCCTGGCCCTTGGGTTTGCCCGCGACTTGGGCATAGGTGCTGTAGAGCCTGTCCTCGTAGAATGGATTCATCGGCGGCAGGATCGGCGTGATGCCTTCCTGGGCGCAGAACCGCACCGTGTTCTCGGAGCTGGCGAAGGGCTGGAAGATCGGCGGGTGCGGCTTCTGCAATGGCTTGGGCACCACGCCGACCGATTTCAGGATGCCGTTCTCGACGCCCTTGCCCCATTTGGCGGTGGTGTCGAGTTCCCAAGGCGTCGGGCCGGCCGGAATCTTCCAGAATTTGCCGTCATAGGTCAGCATCTCCTCGGTCCAGCATTTCTTGACGATGCGGAAATTCTCCTCGAAGGCGAGGCGATTGGCATTGTCGATCTCGTCATGCTGGTTGGGCAGCGCGCCGTGGATGCCGTGCGTCTGCTGCGCCATGATATCGACCCAGCGGCGCTGATAGCCGCGCGCGAAGCCCGCATTGGCGCGGCCTCCCGTCATGTGGTCGAGCATGGCGATGTCCTCGGCCACGCGGATCGGGTTGGAGGCCGGCAGCACGATGCCGAGCTGGCCGACGCGGATGCGCTTGGTCTGCATGGCGAAGTAGAGATCGAGCAGCACCGGATTGTTGGAGAGCTCGAAGCCCTCGATATGGAAATGATGCTCGGTGAAGCTCACCGAATCGTAGCCCAGCTCGTCGGCCATGCCGATCTGCTCGGACAGCTCCTTGAGCATGCGCTGGTAGAAATCGGGATTCATGCCGGCCATGCCGGCCTCGATCTCGGCGCGGCTGCCGATGCTCGGCAGATAGAAGAGTGACGCCTTCATTCTTCATTTCCCTTTTGGCGTGGCCGCAACGCCCGGCACGTGGTTGAGGATCGAACGCGTGAGCCCGCCATCGACCAGCAGCGACTGTCCGGTGATGTAGCTGGCTTGCGGGCTCAGCAGGAAGGCGATGGCGTCGGCGATGTCGGCGGGCTTGGCGACACGGCCGAGCGGCACCAGCTTGGCGCGGGCGCGCGCCAGCGCGGGCTTGCTGTAGATCGCCTCGGTCATCGAGGTATGGACGAAGCCCGGGCACACGGCATTGGCGCGGATACCATCCGGCGCCCATTCCATCGCCAGCATCTCCGTCAGCATGATCAGCGCCGCTTTGGCGGGGCTGTAGGCGCCGGTCGGAAGCTGCGGCATGACGCCGGCCATCGAAGCCAGCATGACGACGGCGATATCGAAAATACGGTCCCAGGTCGCGATATCGAGATCGACCAGCTTGGCCGGCGCGGTGACGCCGGCATTGCCGACCAGGCTGTCGATGCCGCCCATCGCCTTGGCGGCAGCGGCGATCACGCGGGCGGGCTCATTGGGCCTGGCCATGTCGGCCTTGAGCGTGAGCACGACGCACCCCGCTTCGCGCAGATCGCCGGCCAGCGACTCGAGCTCGTCGAGATAGGCGACATCGCACAGCGTGAAGGCCTTCGCCCCGCATTCCGCCAGCCGCACGGCCGTGGCGCGGCCGATGCCGCGGCTCGCGCCGGTAATGACAACCCGCATGCGGACCTCTCCTTCGGTCTTAGGCTGACCGTGTTCTAAAGCCTACCCCCAGGTAACGGGAAATAACGGCGCCGGGCCCGCTGCAACACGCTTTCAAACGCCCGCCTCTGGAACGCCGATCACCTCACCCTCCCGTTGCTTCGCAACGGGCCCCGCCCTCTCCCCCGCAAAAGCGCGGCGGAGAGGGAGTTTGAGCCCTGGTCGGGAGTTGTGTCATATCACTCCAATAGCTCCTTGGAGGAGAGGCGGCGCCTCTAGTTACCGGACGGTAACGCTTTTAATAAGGGGAAAATAAGCGGAAATACATTTACATCCAGCGCGAGTCGGCGCGCCCGCGATCGCGCGCGCGGCATTTTCCAGGGCTCGATGGACGATGAATAGAGCAGGATCGCATCCTAGGCGCGTGCGGCGAGGGCTCCTATTCTGGTCCCTACTCGGCCGGCGGCGTCGCGAAGTGCCGGCCGTCCACCGTGGCCGACTGCGCGCCGAGATCGAGGACGGTGCCGAAGGGCCGGCAGAGATCGGCGAAGCGCTGCAGGATGCTCTGCGCCTCCTCGCCCTCCGCCAGGCGCGGCCGGCCGCGCTTGTGGCGGGGTTCGGTCCAGCCGAGGCTGACGGGCAGAAACTCGATGCCCTTGAGCGCGCCCCCTTCGTAAGTGAGCACCGGCGCCACCGACTCCCAGTAGCGCCGGTCTGAGGGGAAGCCGCCGCGATCGTTGTTCGTGCGCTTTTGATAGACCTGGCCCGGCGTGAGATCGGGATCGGCGCGGAAGCGCTCGTAGGCGTCGGACGGCATCTTGGGCACAAGCTCGTTCTGCCCGATGAAATTGCCGAGGCTGTAGAAGATCGGCTTGCCCTTGTGGATCTCCATTCCGCGCAGCAAATGCGCGCCGTGGCCGACGACGAGATCGGCGCCGGCATCGATCATCTCGCGCGCGAAGACCGGGATGAACTCGGCCGGGATCTCCTTGCTCTCGCCCTGCTCGTGCGCGTGCAAGCTCACCAGCACCAGGTCGGCGAGCCCGCGCGCTTCCTTGATCCAGCGCACGATGCCGGAGATGTCCTTGGCGCTCGCCGTGGTGCGCACCGCGGCCTTGTTCGTGGAGGGAGGAGCATGGCGGAAGTTCATGCCATTGAGCGGGAACACCGACGGATCGGAGGGCGGAAAGACAAAGCCCATCTTGATCTTTTGCAGCCGCTCCGCCTCCAGCCCGGTCTGCTCGGCGATCTCGCGCAACGTCGCGAGCTGGGCCTCCGTCACCTCGTGCATGGTCTCGAAGTGCAGCGGATTGAGGCCCGGCCGCCCCGGCAGATCCGGCCGCTGGGCGCTCGCCTCCTGGCCCTTGGCGAACGAAGAGGCGCAGGAGATCATCGCCACGGTGCCCTGCGGATGGGTGTGATAGCAGGGCCGCCGGGCATCCTCGAGATTGCGGCCGACGCCGGCAAAGGAAAGCCCGCGCGCCTCCATCGCCTCGATCGAATGCAGCAGGCCGGAGATCGAATAATCCAGGCAGTGGTTGGTGGCCGTCGCGAAAAGGTCGAAGCCGGCCTCGGTCAATTCATCCAGCACCCAGGCCGGCGCGCCGAAATGCGAGCCGCCGCTCTCCAGCGCGGGCTCGCCGCGATAGTCGTTCGCCAGCACCTCGAGGTTGGTGAAGGCCACATCCGCCGCGCGCACGCGGTCGAACAGCGGACTGAGCGTGGCGTCGGTGCGGCTCTGCAGCCGGCGCTGGAGGATGTCCGAAGAGGAGATTGAGTTCAGGCGCTCATCGGCGACGTCAACAATAGCGGTTAAGGCCTTTAGAAGGTTGGTTAGCTTAGGGCGCCGACGACCTCGAACCACAGACGAGAAAAACTGATCCGCCAAGCCCACGCGGGCACCAAGCTCCGTATTTGAAGCAAAAAGAGTGAGAGAAGCTGTCTCGGCAAGTTGCCAAACTCACTTAGCTCCTTATCACCGTAAGACCCCTGAGAAACTCGAGTTCTAAGGTTTCTGGCGCGTGTCCTAAGATGTTTTGCCTTCTGTACCTCCGACGTTTGATCGGGCCGAAAGCGATATGTTAGTAGCGGCTCAGTAGCCACGTCTCAATTCTCCACGCAAAGTAGCAAGCCTATTTTCCACTTCCAGCAAACATGTCCAGCATCGGGCCATTCGGAAAGATCGCAAACGATCTGTCTAACTATTGGCGCAAGGAAGCGCTTTGCGCCAATGTACGAAATTGGATTAGCTATAGCTGTGCGGATCACTGCCCCAATACAAAATGCCATTGCGTTACCGAGCTTTGGACAGGTCACTGCCCCTAGCAGCGGCAACAGATATATCCCATACTACTTTCGCGTGCACCTACTTGTCGATAAGTATCCTAGCTTAGCAGCAGAACAAAAAGGAAAGAAACTGACTAGGCGATATGCCATGACTCCCGAAATCGTGCTGCATCCAATACAGATCGATGCTGAGAGCTTCGCGCCCTTCGGCCAAGTGATCGTGCCCGCCGAGGACGGCGCGCCCTTCGGGGCGGCCGACGCGCAGCTCGTGCTGACCAACGGCACGCCGCGGCTCTACATCATGCGGCTGTGCTCGCGGGGCCTCGCCTTCGGCGATCACGCACCATGTCCGCGTCACGCAATGCCTCGCGGCAATGGGCGAGCGGGAATGGCTGCTGGCCGTGGCGCCGCCGCTCGCGCCCGACGATCTCTCGGCGATGCCCGATCCCGCGCCCATCGAGGCTTTCCGCGTCTCGGAGCCAATCGGCATCAAGCTGCATCGCGGCACCTGGCATGCCGCGCCGTTCTTCGATGCGCCGACGATGTTCCAGCGTGCATCAGAGGCACGCCTGCGAGAATGACGAGAGCCCAGGGCCCTCTATTCGCTGGATACGGTTCTTATTTGGCTCGCTTCCACGCGTAGCAGGCTACGACCTTGTCATTCGGCTTTAGATGGCTGTAGCACACATCCAGTGTGTTGGTGTCCCGGATGGTGAAGAGATATTGACCGTCATCATCCAGAATCGTGCCGCCCTGATTGTTCGGAGATATGGCGCCGATGAGGGTTTCCGTATGCCCGCTGCCGGTCGATTGGCCGCTGATGCGGTTGCCTTGCTGCTCGCTGATCGTGAAGGTGAATTCGATGGTTTTCGCGGGCATGTTGGGCCCGGCACGCTCGGGGAGCCGATACGGGTTCTCACCGACGTAAACGGCCTGTGCGGTGCCCTTCCATGTTCCGACCAGGTTGGGAATTTCCTGAGCCAGGGCAGGCGACGCCGACGCCGCCAGCGCACCGAAGACGAACGCACCAAGCCCAAAACCACGCAGTTTCATCACGCTTGCTCCACTCCCCGCAAAAACCGGCGGGACCGTAGGCCAAACACTGTTCGGGAAGATGCCGCCAGAATAGACTCGGCACGCCCGGCCGATCCGGCTAGGCTTCAATCCGGGTTGGGCTGAATACTGGCGGTTGTGGCCAGATGCCAACCCGGAGTCCAGCGTCGCTTCCTGGTTAAACCAAAGGGAGGTCGAACATGGCAATCTACATGTATCAGGCAGCCTACACCGCGGAGTCCTGGGCTGCTCAGGTGAAGAAACCAGAAATTCGTGTTGAATCTGTGGGCCGTGCGGCGTGCGAGGCCGTCGGCGGCAAGTTGCTTGGTGGCTGGTATTGCTTCGGAGACTATGACCTCGTCATCATTGCCGACGTGCCCAACAACGAAAGCATGTCTGCAATCGCGCTGGCGATCGCCGCCGGCGGCGCGATCAAGTCCAGCAAAACGACCGTGTTGATGGCAGGCACGGAAATCATGGGAGCCTTGAAGAAGGCAACCGACGTCGCCAAGACCTATAAGCCTGCTCGGTAGAGCGTCGGGTTCAAAGCGGGCGGCGGGCACAGGAAGCAAGCCGATCCCGAGGAAGACTGGCGTTGAGAACAACAACAATTTGGCCGTGTTCGGCTGAAGGAGGAGATCATGCGCCTCGTGATGTTAGCTGCCGCGTCGTTCCTGATCGCAGGGTCAGCAGCGGCCCAGGACAAAGCAACCATCGAAAAGCTCAACGATTCTTTCGTGGGTGCGTTCAACAGGGGCGATTTCGCGACGCTCGCGGTCATGTACACCGAGGATGCTTACCTTCTCCCACCCGGTAGCGCGATGTTCAAAGGCCGAACCAACGTTCAGGCATTTTGGACGGCGGCGAGCGAAGCAATCAGCGATGTGAAACTTGTGACGGTGGATGTGAAGCCGCTCGGCAACGATTCGGCTCGCGAGATCGGGACGTTCGCGCTGATGACGAAGGGGCAGCAGCCCCAGCAGATGACCGGCAAGTATGTGGTGGTTTGGCAGAAGGTCGGAAGCGATTGGAAGCTGGCCACCGACATCTGGAATAGCGACAAGTAGCCTGGGCACCGGCGCAAAGGTCCCTCGCTGCGCTCGGGATGACAATTTTGCCCAAACAAACGGCGTGCGCTGACTCGAAGCATCGATGAAGCACCGAGGAAAGGTCCCTCGCTGCGCTCGGGATGACACTATTTTCTTCATCGACGCTTCGAGCCAGCGCACGCGGCTCACGACAACATAATTGTCATCCCGAGCGCAGCGAGGGACCTTTCCTCGGAGTGTTTCAGCGCGATCGTGCAGGGGCTGGCAGCAGGCGGGGTGAAACTGCCCCGCGGACGCTCGAGTCGATTCCGAGCAGGAGTCCCCGCTTGTCGATCCAGGCGATGGCCGCGGCGGCGGCGATCGACAGGAGTCCTACGGTAACGACCAGGACCGGTATTCCGGACAGGGCGCCCATCCTCAGGAACGCCCCGCCGCACGCGCTCCAGATCAAAGCGAGGATGAAGGCGTGGAGGCCGTAGACTGCCAGCGAATAGCCCGACCCCAGGGCCACGAACGAGCGCGCGAACCGGGGCACCGTGCGCTCCATGCGGATGCCCAGCGTGCGGATCCAGATGAAACCGGCGACCGATGCGGTGGCGACGGGGATCGACACATAGGCGTAGAGCCTCTCATTGCCATGGCCGGTCGCCTTGGACAGATTGCTCGTGATCATGGCAAGCGCGATCACCGCGCCGGCCAAGGCCACCCAGCCGATCCAGCCGGTCCTCCTGTCCGCCGGCAGCCGACCGGCATAGTGGCCGATCAGGCCGTACAGGAAGTAGGCGAAGGTGTGCTCCGCTCCGACGCCCAGCCCGCCGATCCCGAGATTCACCAGGCCGCCGCCCGCGATGGCGACGAGGGCGTAGCAGACGCCGATCGCGACCCATGGATTGGCCAGCGCCGGCGTCACGAAATAGGCGAAGAAATAGAGCAGGATCAGCGGGTAGAAAAACCACAGATGATAATAGGTCGGATCGACGAGCGGGTTCCACGACGCGGGCGCCGGCCCAATCGCAAAGGCAACGACCGCGCCGAGCGCCGAGAAGAAGAGAAAGGGCCCGAGAATGCGCGCAAAGCGGCGGCGCATGTAGTCGGCGAAGGTTGCCGGCTTTCGCCCGAGCAGCAGAAACCCGCTCAGCATGAAGAACCAGGGCACGCCCATGCGAGCCGACGAATCGAGGGCGTTCGCGACCTGCCAATCGAAGGCGTCGATGCGACCGAAGTTCTCGAACCATTTCGCCGACACGTGAATCAACACGACGAGCCCCGCCGCGATGACTCGCGCGAGGTCACACCAAAACAGCCGACCGGAGTCGGCGACACGAACTGATCCCTGCGGCAGCGGACTACTCCGGCGGCTTAAGGCAAGTGAACGCCCTGCCCCAGCCGAGGGTTGCCGGTTTTATTTGATCAGCCCGATTTCCTTGTAAAAGCGCGCCACGCCCGGATGCAGCGCGGCGGGCGGCGCCATCGCAGCCAACGTGTTGGCGGCGCTGGTCTCGGCAAGCTGCGGCCGCTTCGCGCTTTCGGCTTTGTGCAGCGCGCGCGCAAGTCGATACGCCGTCTCGTCGTCGAGATCGGGGCGGACCATCACGAAACTCCAGGAGCCGACCGAGGGAATCGGCGCGGTCTGGCCGGGATAGCCGCCGGCCGGCGCGGTGATCGGCTTCAGGAAATCGTGCTTGGCGAGGATGCGGGCGATCTCGGATGAGTCGGGAGCGATGAATCGGCCGCCTTCCTTGCTGCCGGCGACGGCGGTGAAGCCCGGCCAGCCGTTGCCACCGCCCCATAGTGCTGCCGCGCGGCCGTCGAGCACCATCGCCGGACCATCACCCGCCT
>WNFR01005886.1_pt1 | contig 12536 bp, 9 predicted proteins | sample 5400221 | NCBI WGS metagenome assembly WNFR01 (sample SAMN13153357, study PRJNA577476) | soil metagenome | isolation source: 40 cm soil under Madrone tree | place: USA:California | collected 2016-06-14 | reverse complement strand
AGTCGGGCAGGCCGAGCACGCGGGCGATGTTGCGCGCCGTCACCCTGAACGGCTCGGTGCACAGCACCACCGCGCGCTTGCCGAGTTGTTCGAAGCTGATTCCGTCGTGCAGACTGCACGTCGAGCAGGAGACTCAATCGCCCAGGCCGGTTATCAAAAAGTCGACCTCCTGGGCGACCTTCACCAAGGTGGCGGACGGGGCGGGCGCACTGGCGTTGCTCTTGTGGGCGAGCGTGCGCACGGTGCAACCATGGCGCTGGACGAACAGGTTGGCGAACTCGTTCAGCATCTCCTCGGCATTGAGCTTGCCGTTCTCCAGCACGCCGATCCGGGCGCCGCCGATGCTGGCGAGAACGGGCGCACGGAACGCCTTGCGTTTCGGCGTGGTCGACAGGGGCGAGTAGAGTTGCATCGGTTAACTCCTCTTGATGGCGGCGTGCTGCATGATCGAGCCGCGGCCGCGGCTCCAGGACGGGATGAAGCACGAATGGCCGCCGGCATCGCCGCCGCCCATCGTGATCAATATATCCTCGGGCTTGAGTCCGCGATGGACGAAGCCCTTCTCGACAAGCTTGGGCGCGCTCTCGCCGTGCTGCGAGTCGTATTCGCGGTCGCGGTACTTGCCGACGCCCTTCATGCCCTCGACCGAGCGCTTGGCCTGGCTGAACAAGAAGTCCTGCGTCCGCTCGCGCGTCCAGCCGGCCTCCGCAATAATGCCCATGTGCTCGGGCGCCAGGATCACCACGCTTTGGCCCAGCGTAATGCAGCCATAGTTGGCCATCGCGTCGGCGACCGAACCCAGCACCTGCTCCGGCGTGTTGCCGCCGTGGTTCTCGACATTGCCGAAGCCGCCGCCCGCGAAGACGGTGACGCTCGACGTGCCGTTGGCATAGCCCTGCGCCTCGCAGAGCAGCGGCCACGGATTGCCGCGCGCGCGCTCGGCGATGCAGAAGCTGTACTTGCCCGGAATACCTTGCGTCGACTTGTCCGAGATGCCGGGGATCATCTGGAAGACGTTGCGCAGGATCAGCCGCACCGCCCGGCCGATCGTCGAGTTGGCGCGATTGCCGGGGCCGAACAGATTCACGTCGGCATTCATGCCGATGTCGTCGGCATGAGGACCGCTGACGACGAGTAGCGGCGCCGAGCCGCCGGTGCTGGCGGTCGAGCCGTGGAAATTGAAATCCGGCCTGTCCATGGCCTCGAACGCCGCGACGAGCACCGGAAAATACTCCGGCAGGCAGCCGGCCATGACGGCATTGACCGCGGCAGCGTGCAGCGACAGCTCGAGTCCGGTCGCGGGATGGTGCGCGATCACGGTCTCCGCAGGCCGGCCGTCGCCCGCCAGCATGGCTTTGACCCGATCGACAGCCGGCGGGACGACCGGCAGGCCGTCGGTCCAACCCTGCTCGTAGCAGTAATCGATGGCGGCGAGCAGGTCGTCCGGCGCCTCGTGGATGCGGGGCGAAAATGCTGGCATCGCGTCAGCTCCGTAAGTCTTGGCGGCATTCTCCATGGGAATGCTCACAGCGAACCTAAGGGCGTGGGAACGGAAACGCAAAGCAATACCGGCGTTGGTCGCTTCAACTCACTTCCTCGCCCTGAGGAGCGGCCTCCGGCCGCGTCTCGAAGGGTGGGTTACACACCGCTTCCGTCGCCGACCCTTCGAGACGCCCGCTGAGCGGGCTCCTCAGGGTGAGGTTGTTGTTTGAATCAGAAACTGAGCAGCCTGACTGCATATGCTCGCCGAAGCGGGATACACGTCAGAGATACTTCGCCGGGCGGATCATCGCGCGCCACATATGCGCAACCGGGCTGTTGTCGAAGCCGAGGCCCTGTTCGGGCTGGCGGAAGTTGCGGCCGATGATGTCGGTGAACTCATCGAGTTCGACATGCAGGTCGGGGTCGAACGAGTAAATATCGTGCATGGTGATCTGCCGGCCCGACATGTACCATTTGTGATCCCGCATCCGCTTGTAGTCTTCCGCGACGTAGGGATCGGGTTGGTAGTCCGGGCCGAACGCGGTGATGTAGGCTTGCGGATATTCATAGCCGACCTGCTCGTCGGGGTAGAAGCGCAACACCTGGTGAGCGCGGATCGCCCAGGTCACTTCCTCGTCGACATAGGGCTCGACCAGCTGCGCACCCCAATAGCCGTGGTCGCCGCGGATGAAGCCGATGGTCGAGATGTCGTGCAGCAGGCAGGCCAGCACCATCTTCTCGGGCAGGTCGGCCTTCACCGCATGCCGGGCGCTCTGCAGGAGGTGCATGCACGGGCCAAAGCGGTGCTTGAAGAAGTCCATCAGCGTCGGCTTTTCCGGCATCGCCGGCAGACGCGGGTCGTCACCCATCAAAACGCGCGCATTCGGGTTCTGCTTCATCAGCAGGCCGGCATTCGGCGGCGGGCTCATGTCGCCCTCGGCCAGGCTGTAGAGGCGCGACTTGATGACGATGACGTCGAGCTCTTGCGCCATCCTGGCTTCCAGCGCATCGGCGCGCCGCGACAGGCTCATGGTATCGTTCATAGCGTGTCTCCTCGATATGCCTCCTGGATATGTGCTTCCTGGATCCGGCGGCTTGCCGCCAGCCTAACACATACGGTCCCGTTTCACAGGCCGACGCGTAAGCGGCATCCTCTGTTGAACTGGCGGCCGTTGTCCGAAATGCTGCGGCGACACCAATCCCGGGGGGAGCGACTTCAAATGACCACAGCCCAGCTCGACAGCCTCGTCACCCTGCTGCGCTCGCGCCCGGCCCCTGAAACTCCCGATGTCGGTCAGGCGCGCGCCCGGTTCGAGAAGATGGCGGATTTCCTGGGCGGCGCACCGGATGCCATGTGCGAGAAGGTCGATGCCGGCGGCGTGCCGGCGGAATGGGTGGCGGCGCCGGGCTGCGACCCCGAGCGTGCGGTCCTCTACCTGCATGGTGGCGGATACGCCATCGGTTCGATCAACACGCACCGGCGGCTCGCCTACGACATCTCCGCCGCCTCCGGCGCCCGTATCCTGGTGATCGATTATCGGCTCGCACCGGAGCACCCTTTCCCGGCGGCGGTGGAAGACGCGGCCATGGCGTGGCGCTGGCTGCTGCAGCAGGGTTTCGGCCCGAGCCGGCTGGCGATCGCCGGCGATTCCGCCGGCGGCGGACTCGCGATCGCCACCCTGGTCAATCTGCGCGACCAGAAGCTCGAGTTGCCGGGCTGTGCCGTGGCGATCTCGCCCTGGGTCGATCGTGAGGGCGCAGGCAACAGCATCACGACGCGCGCGGCGCAGGATCCCATGGTGCAGAAGGACGGCCTGCTCTGGATGGCCGGCATGTACCTCGACGGCAAGGACGCGAAGACACCTCTTGCGGCGCCGCTCCATGCCGACTTGAAAGGCCTGCCGCCGATCCTGGTGCAGGTCGGCACGGCGGAGACGCTGCTGGACGATTCCACGCGCATCGCCGAGAGACTGCATGCGGCGGGCGTCGATGTGCGCCTGGCGATCTGGCCGAACATGCTCCACGTGTTCCCGCTCTTCGCCCCCATACTCTCGGAAGGGCGCAACGGCTGCCTCGAGATCGGCGCCTTCATCCGGAGCAAGACGGCCTGAAGTCCTGCCGGGCGTCGCACTAAGTCACCCCAACCCTCAGTGCCGCGGGGATATTGATTTCGCGCAACCGGCGGGCGGCTAGCGTGCACGAGATAGTCGCCGCCGCAAGCACGGTGCTGCCGGCAATCGCATAGCTACGCCACCCCACGACGAGCGGCACATGAAACAAGTCGTTGTCGAGATTCCATACGATCAACTGACCCAGACCGAGTCCGACGACGGATCCCAAAGGCAGTGCCGCCACGACAGCCACGCCCAGTTCGCCAGCAAGCATGAACACGATCGTCCCATTGCCGAAGCCGAGAGCGCGCATGATCGATAGCTCGCGGACCCGCTCCGATAATGCGACGCGGACGGTCGCATCGACGATCGCGAAGGTGGCGATGCCGGCAAAAGCGACGAAGAAGGAAACTATGATCGTTAGCGTTCGGGCCATAGTCTCACGAAAAGCTGTCACCGTTGCCACGCGCGGCACAAAGCCTGCGACGATGGGAGAGTCCTTGAGCGCGCGATAGAAGCTCGAATTATCGTCACCAGCGAGCTTCACCTCGGCGCCGGTGACAATCGGTCCGTCTCCCAACAGGCGGTCGAGAGCAGCAAGCTCCATGTAGGCGCCCATTCCGATGTATTGCTCGACGAGCACCGTAACCGGGACCTCGAAAGAGCGCCCTGCGGCGCTGCTGACAGTCACGCGATCGCCTGGGTGGGCATGAAGGATTATGGCAAGCGTACGCGAAAGCGCGATCCCGTCGCCGGGCACAGGAACCGGCACAAGCGCAAGATCAAGCAGACGATGGAGGGTGCCGCCAGCCGGCAGGCCGGTGAGGACGACCTGTCTGGACGTGCCGGCGACGCCGAGTCGCACTGGTATGTCGCGGCGGCCTTCGACAGCGCGCAAACCTGACCTCCGTGCGAGATCGGCGAGCACCGTGGCGGGCAGCGGCGCCGCAAATACGATCGTCGCATCCTGGCGTTGCGACCGTGCGTAGAACACATCGACCATCGCGTCGAGCGCGTCGAAGCTGAAGAGTGTAGCGATCTGCAATCCCATGGCAAAAGCGACCGTCGCCGTTGTGAGCATGGGGCGGAGAGGGCGCCTGCGGAGTTGCCGAAGAACCATGGATGCTGGTGCTGTAAGGCGCCGCGCCAGCCGTTCGCCTGCGATTCTCCGATAGGTGACCGGCGATGCTGGAAGCATTGCGACAGCAGGCCGAAGCGCCACAGCGCGCCCTACGGGATGCAGCGCACCCACCGCGGCTGCGCACCCGAGGGCTGCGACGACACCGGCGACGGCCAGCATGTCGGGTCCATAGCTCAGGAATGGAAAGTGAAAAAACTCGGCATAGATCCTGGTCATGCCATAGCCGAGCACGATCCCAATGGGAATCCCGAGCACAGTTGCGGCGCCGGCAAGCACGAGTGCGAATTTCACGTAATGCCAGCCGATCGTGTTGCCATCGAATCCTAATGCCTTGATGATACCTATCTGCGCCCTCTGTAACTCGATGATCCGCAACATCGATGCGTGAAGCAGAAAAACGGCGACACCTAGAAAAATGGCTGGCACAAGGGCACCGATGGCACCCAGCTCCTTCAGTTGGCTCGAGACGAACGCATGCGAGTATTGCTGGCTGCGATCATGAATATCGGTGCCGCCGTAGGGTGCCAACAGCCGCTCCAGCGCTTCGGTCACGCCGGCGGTCGATGTGCCCGGACGCAGCCGGATGGCAAGATCGTTGAACTGATTTGCCATGCCCAGGTCCGTCGCCAGCTCCCAGCGCTCCATCCAGACAATGCCGAAGCGACGGTCGTCGGGGACGATCTGTCCTGGTCCGAGCGCATAAATGTATTCGGGCGAGAGTGCGACGCCGGTAATCGTGAGGACTCTTTTGCGTCCGCTGATCGTTATCGTCAGCCGACTGCCGGGACGCAGACCGTGGGCCGCTGCAAAGCTCTCATTGACCACGACCTCCCCAGGACGATCGGGCGTGGGGCTTTGGCCCTGTCGCAGTGCGAGGGCGTTGACCTGCGGATCGCCATTCTCCGGAAGCGATATCAGCCGGCCGGTGATCGGCTCGTCGAAGCCATCAATTGAAATTACCCCATAACCGACGATTCGAGCCGCAACCGCCAGCACTCCAGGGATCCGGTGGATGGTCTCGGCAAGCGACAGGGGCGCGTGCGGAATCGAGACGAACAGGTCGGCAAATCCATAGCGCCGGTAGTAATCCTCACGCGTAGCGTCGAGCGACCGCTGGACGCTGAACGACATGGTCACTGCGGCTGCAGCGCAGGCGAGGACAAGGACGATGCTCAGCGCCTGTCCCCGGAAAGCCCAAAGATCGCGGACCAGCTTGCGATCGAGGATGTGCATTGGGCTCGCTACCACGACAGTTCCTGTGCCTGTGCTCGCGCTGCATTGCTCTCGATTCGCATGACCACGCCGTCGGCGAGGTGAACAACGCGGTCTGCCATGTCGGCAATAACCGCGTTGTGGGTTACCAGGACGGTAGGGGTCGCAAACTGACGGTTCACCCGATCGAGCGCCTCGAGCACGAGCACGCCTGTCTTGCAGTCGAGCGCACCGGTGGGTTCGTCGCACAGGAGCAGATCTGGCTGTTTCACGATGGCTCGCGCGACAGCGACGCGCTGCTGCTCCCCGCCGGAAAGCTGCGCCGGAAAACGGTCGCGCAGATCAGTAATACCTACGAGAGCAAGTGCATCCTCCGGGGTCAGAGCCCGCTCGGTGCCGATGGCTCCGAGCGCGACGTTCTCGCCGGCCGTCAGGCTCGGGATGAGGTTATAGGATTGAAAGACGAAGCCGACGTGACGACGCCGGTAGAGGGTTAGCTCCCGCTCGTCGAGCGCCGCAAGATCAGTCTCTCCAAACAGGAGGCGGCCGCTGGTTGCACGATCAAGTCCGCCGATAAGATTGAGGAGAGTCGATTTGCCACTCCCGGACGGACCGAGCAGAACGACGAAGTCCCCCCGTGCCAATTCGAAATCGACGCCCCGAAGGGCGTGGACGGAACCTCCGGCGGATTCATAGGTCTTGACCAGATCATTGGCGGTCAGCACCGGCAACCGTGCCATTACGGAATGATCGGACAAGCGGGCGTGTTCAACGCCGATCAAATCAGGCCCGAGAGTGGGATTCCGACGAACCAGAGGACGTAGGTCAGAGCCATGGCCATGAGCCCGTCAATGCGGCGTGGTTCGTATCGGTGTCTCAGATATCGCTCCAGCACCATGACCTGCGCGATCGCATGCGGCACGATAAGGAGCATGATCGCTGCCAGAGTGCTGACGCCGATCAATCGAGGCAATAGCGCAACTGCCATCACCGCCGCCACGGCGGTCGTCGCCTGGGCGACCCTGACGGCGACACGGGGACCGAGCCGAACGGCGATCGTACCTTTGCCTACTGCGTAATCCGCCGAATAGTCGGGAATCCCCGAAAGCGTGATGGCCGGCAGAATCGCAAAAAAGAGCGGGACCGCGACAAGCCAGGGCCATGCGTTCGTCCATGTTCCGCCTTGGAAGGCGTAGCCGCAAAGAATGACACCCAGGCTGTGCGTCACACCGACATCGATCTCACCCAGTCCGCGCCAGCAGAGTTTGAGTGGCGGTACGGTGTAGCCGAGAGCGAGCACGCCTAGCGAGGCCAGAATGGGTAGGCTCGGAAGAGGTGGTATCACAGTGGCCAGCGCGAGACCGCTTACAAGAAAAGAGCCGAGCGCAAGCAGCACGGCGACGTGCATACTGGCAAAGCTGATGCTGCCGTCGACGAGAACACGCGAGCCTCCGGTAAAGGGACCATAGTGACGGTTGCGTATGTCGCTCTCGAAGTCGAACTTGTCATTCGTGAATACAGTCGCCAGCTCCAGGAAGAACAGACATGCGAGACCGAGCCAGAAGGCAAGCGCTGAAAAATGGCCCGTGGCGTGCCAGGCGCCCGCTGCGCCGATAGCGTAGGCTGCCCATGCCATCGGGTGGAACTGCAGGCGGAAACTAGCCACCCATGCCGCGAGGCGCCTGCGCATGCGCTGGATGGTCGTCAACGCACCATTGCGAAGCGCCAGGCCCTCGTGCCGCGCCTCTTCGATCCACTGTGCACGACGTTCGGCGCTGGAGGTCTTGACGGGGCCGAAGACGGTGCTGCGCACCGGTTCTATGCCACAAAAGCCGAGCGTAGCGCGGCTGAGAGCGTTCAGCCCCGGAGCGCGATAGATCCACCGATAGACCCAGGGTGGCGTGTCCATCGTCGTCACAAGATGAGCGGTCTTGCCGACAAGAAGCTTGTCCCAGCCCTCGCCGTGTTCGCGGTCGGCGAACGCGAAACCCGGCATGAGGACACGATCGAGAAACCCTTTAAGGCAGGCCGGCATCGTGCCCCACCATGTGGGGAAAACGAAGGCGAGATGCTCCGCCCAGGCGACAAGGCTAACTGCATCGGAGATGCTGGCTTCCATCGGTTGGTCGCGGGGCGAAGGCACCAGGACATTTGGCTCGAAAACGAGGTCCGAGAGCGTGAGGCGTTGCACCTCGGCCCCAGCGTTCTGTGCTCCTGCCGCATATGCATCTGCCAATGCCTCGCAGAGGCTGCCCCGGCGGGGATGACCAAGAATGACGAGAACCTTGGGTGGCCCGGCTCTCAGCTCGGGACTGGCTCGTTTGCTGGGAGTAGTTTGCTCGAGCCTCAGCCAACCTTCCGCGCCACGCGAGCCCGTCTCGCGCTGGAGAATCTTTCGCATCTACCAGCCTCCTTGAAAGGATCACAGCTGGATCATCACCACTTCATCAAGAACTATGAATGACTTCCGGTCACGATCTGGTGAATTCGACGGACGGCAGCCGAAGCAACAACTCGACCACCGTCGGCGCCAGGACCTCAATAGCCCTCCAATCATGGCGTGGACGAACAGCGTCGCCGTCTAGCGGTTTGCCCTGGCGACGGCGGCGTTCAGCAGGAGGTTGGCGCCGGGCACGGACCGGGTGAGCTCGATCGCCTCGTTCACATTGTGGCTGATGCCCTCGAAGCAGGGCGTGAAGATCATCGCCGTCGGCGCCATGGTCGCCACGGCATAGGCGTCGTGGCCGGCCTGGCTGCGCATCTCGCGATAGGGCAAGCCTAGTTCCCCGGCTGTCGACTTCAGGAGCTCGATGCATTCGGGCGCGAACAGCTCGGTGCCCCAGCTCCAGCCTTCCGCGACCTCGATGTCGACGTTGGCCTTCTTCGCAACGGCTGCGATGGCGGTGTCGATCTCCTTGCGCATGGCCTCGAAGCGGGCCGGTTCGATGTGGCGGAAATCGATGGTGAGGCTCACCTGCTCGGCGTAGGTGCCTGGCAGGTTGGGGAAGCTCTCGATCCGGGTCGTGGTGGTGCGCCCCTCGTCGGCCGCGTAAGCGAGGCCGATGTCGTTGACCGACGCGATGACGTAGCCGGCGCCGACCAGGGCGTTGCGCCGCATCGCCATGGGCGTGCCGCCGGCATGACCCGTGTCGCCGTTGATGGTGAGCTTCAGCGCCTGGGTCTTGTAGCCGCCGACCACGATGCCGATGTCGCAGCCCTCGCGGTCCAGCACCGGCGCCTGCTCGATGTGCAGCTCCAGGTAGGAATCAAATTTGCGCTGCCCCAGCGGCGCGGGGCCGGCATAGCCGATGGCGTCGAGCGCCTGCCCGACCGTGATGCCGGCATCATCGGTGGTAGCCAACACACTGTCGAGCAGCAGCACCCCGGCGAAGGCCATGGAGCCCATCATCGGCGGGCTGAAGCGGGCGCCCTCCTCATTGGTCCAGCAAATAACCTCGATACCGCGCTTCGTCTGCAGCCCGCGGTCGTTCAAGGTGCGGATCACCTCCAGGCCGCACAACACGCCCAAAATGCCGTCGTAGCGCCCGCCGCAGATCTGGGTGTCGAGATGGCTGCCGATCGCGACCGGCGGCAGGCTGGGATCGCTGCCCGCGCGCCGGGCGAAGATGTTGCCCAGCCGGTCGATCTCGACGCTGCAGCCCGCCGCCCGCGCCCATTCGACGAACAGGTCGCGCATCTGCTTGTCCTCGGCCGATAGCGCCAACCGGCGCAGGCCCACATCGCGGAACCGCCCGATCTCCGCCGACCGCTCGAGGCTCTCCCACAACCGCTCGGAATCGATCTCCAGTACATTCGCGGCCATGCGGGTCTCCCTTGTTCGCAGCGTTTTTCAGAGGCGACGATACTCTACCAAGAAGCGTGCCAGCCCCTCCACCGCTCTGCCCGAGCTCATCCTCACCCAACCCCTCGCCCGCTCTTAGCGGGGGAGAGGTTGGGTGAGTCATAGATGTATCTCTCCACCCACACTGTATTCGTAACATCCGCCACCCCAGTGCGGGGGTTACCCACACGACATTGCTACGCAATGGGCCCGCCCTTTCCCCGCAAGCGGCGGAGAGGGAATTATGAGCAGTGAGTCGGGATGTGTGAATGCGATGGCGACGAGAAGGCCGCTTCGCGGCGGACCTGCGTCCGGTCACGCGGACCGGACGCAGTCAGCTTTGGACACAATTAGGTTCGCTTGAAACCTTCAACTTCTCTTTCAGCCCAATCGAGCGTCTTATCCATCGGCTCGCCCTTGAATAGCCGGACAATCATGTGGGCCTGAACCGACTGAGCCCAGATCTGGGAGGCGATAAGCGGAGGGGCTGGTGAGCACGTAACCCCGGCGACCTGATCGCCGCCTCTGATCGGATAGTGCGAGATCGAGCCCTTGGGTGGTCCCTCCTCGTCCCAGGTCTTGAAGTCGTTGAACTTTGGGTACGGCGGGATATCGTAGCCTTGGCTCGCCGCGACCTGCTTCTCGGCATTCTGACGCAAAGTGAGGTACTCGAGCAGGCTCTTGGCAGCCGCCTTGTTCTTCGAGAAGCTCCAAAGACCATAGAAACGCGGGAGGATCGGATTGAACCGACCTTTCGGCCCCTTCGGAAAGCCATGCGTCCAACACTTCTCGGCTACCTTGGGCGCATCGCGCTTGGCGACGGCCCACGCGCTCGGGGGGTTGAAAATCAACGCACCCTTGCCGGAGATGAGCCATTTGTTGTTCGACGCGTCGTCCCAAGCCTGTGCGTCCGCAGGACAGAACGCGGCGAGCTTCTTGCCGTACTCAAGCACCTGGCGGACGGCGTCCGTCTTGACCGTTGTGTTGCCCTTGGCATCCATGAGTTCTGCGCCATAGGCCAGGAACAAGGCGCCGACCCACTGGTTGGTGTCGGTGGTGGAGCCGAGCGGTAACCCGAAGCCAAAGCCGGCCCTTTGGCACTTTTCGGCCGCGGCAAGGAAGGTGTCCCATGTCCAGCTCGCGTCTGCGGGTGGCTTGCCGGCCGGGTAAAGTGCCTGGACGTCGATGCCCGCATGCTCCTTCATCAAGTCGAACCGCGAGCAGCAGCCGAGCAAGAGCGTGCCCCGCGTCATGGGGACGCCCAGCCACCTGCCTTCGAACTTGCCGAGATACTCGACCGCTGGATCAATCGGTCCGTTCCTTGCGACGACGCTTTTGATGATGTCGTCGACGGAATCGAGAGCCTGGTTGTACTGCGCCGACTCCCAGTTGGTGAATTCCATGATGTCATGGCCGGACCTGGCCTGTGCTTCCAACGCCAGCGTAAGGAGCAGCTTGTTCCCCTGGCTCGTGATGTAGTCGACCTTCACGTCGACCTTTTCTCTGTCTGCCCATTCCTTGATGATCGCAGACTGGGCATCGTTGGCGCCTGGAACCCAGTGATCCCAAAGCCCGATCGTAAGGTTTCCTGCTGCGTTAGCGCGACGCACGAACGGCGCGCCCACAAGGCCGATGGCAGCGCTTCCGGCCATGACCCGACGACGGGACACGTTGTTGACTTGCATGACATTCGCCCTCCCTGAAGAACGCTTGCACACGCGAAGAAACGCTTATTGATTGTTATGTAGAGGCACTCCTGCCAGCAGTGATGGCTGCAGAGTCCCCAGTGCTTTCCAGCGTTCTCACCTTAGCCGGTGACCGCTGGCAGCGCCAGACTGTATTGACTTTCAGCGTATGCCTGGCATCTGCGGCCGAGCTTTCCCCACTCCGCGTCGCGATGCCCGCTTCGCTCACGCCGGAGGATGCGGTAACTCTGGCGACAGACATAGAGAGGATCCGGCAATGCTACCCCTCGAAGGAGTCCGCGTCATCGAAGTGGGCCAGGCGCTGGCCGGGCCGCTCGCCGGCGTGCTGCTGGCCGATATGGGCGCCGACGTGATCAAGATCGAGAAGCCCGACGGTGGCGACGACGCGCGTATCTGGGGCCCTCCGTTCGGACCGGACGGCGTGACGTCGCTCTATTTCTACAGCCAGAACCGCAACAAGCGCTCGGTCACGCTGGATCTTAAAGCGCCGGCCGATGTCGAGGCGCTGAACCGGCTGTGCGAGACCGCCGACATCCTGATCCAGAACCTGCGGCCGGGCGTCGTCGACGAGATCGGCATCGGCCCCGAGGCGATGCTGAAGCGCCATCCGCGCCTCATCTACTGCTCGATCTGGGCCTTCGGCTACCAGGGGCCGCTGCGCATGAAGCCGGGCTTCGATCCCCTGCTGCAGGCCTATGGCGGCATGATGACCGTGACCGGCCGGCCCGAGGATCCGCCGACCTTCTGCGGCGCCTCGATCAACGACAAGGCGACGGGCATGTTCTGCACCATCGGCGCGCTCGCGGCGCTGCGCCTGCGCGACCGCACGGGCAAGGGCTGCCTGGTCGACACCTCGCTGTTCGACTCGGCGGTGCACTGGGTCGAGGGATCGGTCAACACCTACCTGGCGGATGGCACGCTGCCCAAGCGCCATGGCACGGGTGGCGCCGTGATCGTGCCCTACCAGCTCTTCGACACGGCCGACCGGCCGGTCTGCCTGGCGCCCGGCAACGACCGGCTGTGGGCACGCTGCGCGCAGGTGC
>WNFR01013726.1_pt1 | contig 12537 bp, 9 predicted proteins | sample 5400221 | NCBI WGS metagenome assembly WNFR01 (sample SAMN13153357, study PRJNA577476) | soil metagenome | isolation source: 40 cm soil under Madrone tree | place: USA:California | collected 2016-06-14 | reverse complement strand
TTCACGGCATCCTACGGGTGGTTGGGGATTCCTCCGCAGTGCCGAAAATACTCAACATTCCTAAACGTGGTGAGCACGCGAAAGCTGAAGGGAGTGCCGTGCGATTAGCCGAATCTCCTGCTGTGGAGATTGATTATTTCCCGAATGCCCCGCCAGAAACGGTTACTCGATGGCTGGAACTAGCCGACAGGGCGCTGGTCGACCGTGCAAGTTGAGAAGGCTCGTCGGAGCCGATGGCCGGATGTGATCTTCGGGGCTATGCTCGTTGCTGCTCTCGTGGGCCGGGTCTACGTCGCTCTTCAGAAGTAACCTCGTCGCTCGTGCCAGATCGATTGTTCGTAGCGGTTTCACCCGCGAAATACCATCATGCAGTTTTGCCTTGGATGGGCAGCTTGTCTTCCGATCTCGCTTTAGCCTGGTTACGCTGATCGAGGACGGACTCTAACTCCTTGCGTAAGTCCGCAATGCGCTCAAGGTGGTCGCATCTCGTTGCCGTTGCTATTTCGGCAACGATGTCCTGCCAAGACCGTTCGGGTGCGGTGTTGTTATCCAACATGGCCCCAGAGAAAATGCTCGCAAAGGGTTATGGACTGCCCTCGAAGTCAACTTTCGGCACCGAGAGCAGAGGGCTACGCTTACCAGTGTAGCTCTTTCAGAGTAATTCGATTAGCGGCAAGGGGAAGCGCCATTAAGCGTCACGCTGGATATCAGCTCTTTACGACGCCTCACGCCTCACTCGCTCTTGGGCCTTCCGCAATTCTTTGCAGTACGAACAATTCGGGTCGGAACAATAAGGCGAATTATTCGACTGTGGTTGTGGATGCTTCTGTGGAAACGGCTGGCTTGCCATACTATCCCCCTACGCTAACCAAAGGTAAGTAGAAGAAGCTTACCACTCATCCCGTGCTTTGCAAGATGTTTGGCATGCTGCTACTCCAAGAATGCGGATGGCGCTTAATGGCACTTCTGGAGCGCAAAGGGTACCTCTTCTCCAACATATGCGGCGTAACCATTCAGCACGCGACCTGGACGAGAGCCGAGAGTATCTGCTCTGGTTTGCGCAAAGACAGCAAGTTGTCATCGAGTCGGCATGGAGCGATGCTGTCGGCGCCTATGCCGAACTGAAGGGGCACTCCCTTTAGTATTTCGCTGTCATCCGCAGAACTGAAAAGCAGTCTGCTTTGCAGTCCTGACCCCGGAAATCTTGGCAACAAATTGCCCTTTGAAGTGACACAGCAGTGTTAATCAAGTAGTGAGCTAAGAATCGTGTTGCGGCGCAGAAATCGTGCTGATTTCAAGCTGGAGCTGGGGCTGTGGCTCCGGTGCCAGCCATGAGACGCGCATCTATTTGCACACGGCAATGAAACGGTTTGCAGTCCACATTACAACTTTCCGGTAATTGACAAGGGCCGTCCTTAAGAGGCATCATTCTAACGCGCATTCGGCTTGTTTGTTGTTTGTGCCCAGTAAATCGAGATCTTGCGGAGTCAAGTGCTCCGCTCCTCCGCTGTGATTCTCTTTTCGCTTATGCGTCGCCATGTCGCCATGCCTTTCGCGTCATTCGAAGAGGGCATGTAGGACCGCGTGGTTGGCTTCGGCTGGCGGTTCGGGGCAGAGTAGTTGGCGGCTCCGCCGGGAGCCGAGAAGGAAGTACGCATGACAGTGCAAAGCTACCAGCCGCAGATCAACTTAACTGCCATCGAGTCTGCTACTAAGCAGAAGCGGATACTCCGCATGCTCCTTGGCTTGGCCGTGCTTGCGGTTTTCGTTCTGGTCTCGGTCAAGTACTATGACCGGTTCCGAAATATCCTGCCTGGCGCCTCGAACGAAGCGCGTGTGAGCACCTCCGATACGATTGCAGAAAAATCGCGACACGTCAGCCACGCCACGTCCCGACGAACCAACTCAAAACGTCACGCCGATGCCGTCGTTCCACCGGCGTCCGAGGCACGGGTGGCATTGGCTCCCGGCATGACCGAATTCACAATCAGGTCGCCACTCGTGGTGGAAGTGATATCTGCTGCTGGCCATCAGATAATGCGCACCCGGGATGACTCCATTTATCTCTATTCCCACGACGAAACTCTTGCGGCTCCTGACGTGGTCGAAGCGAATGTTGTGTATGGGACAGGCGAGACCAAGGCGGCTGAACAGACTCGCCTTTCGTCGGGGGCCGTTGAACTCGCATCGTCTCGGATGCAAGTAGAACGCCTGGGATCGGCGGATCCCTTGCTGGCGAAACAAGGCATGATGGAAGGGTCGGTGGTGTTGCTGGCCCAAATCGACCAAGATGGGAACATCCAGGACCTCCAGGAAGTCAGTGGTCCAGAGACTCTGTTTGCTTCCGCGCGTGAAGCCATCAAGCAATGGCGCTTTAAGGCTTATTACAAGTCGGGAGAGGCGGTCGAAACCGAGGCCCGAATTACTGTGAAATTCGCCAACTCCGGGCACTGATGCCAATCGGGCGTTATCACTCGGCTTTGTCACTCAATCGACGGTCGATGCGCCGCTAGTGGTAGAACATCTTCAAACAAAGGCAGCACACGCCCGTTGCCGGGGACGAAATCATCTTGGCCTTGATGGCGCTGCATGATCATCCAGCGCATGCAAACGTCTGCCGACCAGATACACGTAATGAAGTCCCGAAACGATGGTGAAGGCAAACGTCGCCCGCAGAAATGACTTCTGCGCCACCCAGACCCACTTTACGTGGTCTACCTGGAATAACATCACGAAGACCACGGCAGCGAGTTGGGCAAAGGTATTGGCTTTCCCGAAGATGCTGGGCCGAAAGTCACGCAGCCCGGCGATGGTGTAAAGCACGCCACTTACGAGCAAGATAGCGATGTCACGGCTGAAGACCAATACCGTGAATTTCCAAGGAATTAGCGGCAGACCGTTTACACGAACGATCGAAAGAATGAGGAATACGGTGCTGAGCAGCATTTTATCCGCGATTGGATCGAGATACTGCCCCAGCAAGGTCTGCTGCTTGAGGCGGCGGGCAAGCAGGCCGTCGAGCCCATCGCTGAGCCCTGCAATAAGAAAGAGGATCAGGGCCCCGCGGAAGTGGCCATCCAGCAGCTTAATGACGATGAAGGGCAAGAATGCCATCCGCGCCAAAGTCAGCTGGTTTGGAGCGCTGAGGACTTGTGAAAGCTTAACCCTTGCCCTCGGCAATGCCGTGTTTTCGGGACGCGTGGAAGAACTCACGGATCAATTGTCGCTGCCTGCAAGCCGGTTGGCAAACTTATAGGCGTAGACTAGTTGTCCCTGATAACCAAATGCCCTTAAAATAAGTCAAAGCTGAAATGGATGCGTATCCCGGCTGATTAGAAGGCCGAGAGTTGCCCCTTCCAATACTCCCAGCGAGTATGCAAACTTCTGGCGTTTGAGACACAGACGTTCGCCCGGATCGCAGGGAAAACTGTGGCCGTCGAGGGGGATGAAACCGCTCCTGCAGTCAGTCTGGTGCGACCGTGAAGGTGAAGCACCAATTTTTTGAGCCCCTGATGGGAGAGCATCATCCAATTCTCAACAGGGTACTTACACCAGCTCACAACATAATTAAGAGGAATTCATGCTGAAACGGATGTTACTGATGCTGGCCGTCGTGCTAGCGCTGCTGGCTGGCCTGGGGTTTATCAAGTTCCGACAAATTCAGACCGCGGTAGCGCAGAACTCGCATTTCCAGATGCCGGCCACTGCGGTCACGACAGTTGTCACCAAGCGCGAAACCTGGCCATCGACCCTGAACGTAATTGGCACTGCCGAAGCCATCCAGGGCGTAACCGTCAGTGCGGACCTGCCCGGCACGGTTGAGAAGATCAATTTCGAATCCGGCAAGGCGGTGCGTGCCGGAGATGTGCTGGTCGAACTTGACACCCGGCAGGAGCGGGCCCAGTTGGCCGCTGCCGAGGCGCAGCGCGATCTTGCCCAGATCAATTACAAGCGGACGCAAGAGCTGGTGAAGCAAGGCGTCATCGCCCAGACGGAGTACGACAACACCACGGCCCAGCAAAAAGCGACCGAAGCCCAAGTCGGCGAAATTCGTGCCACCATTGAGCGAAAGACTGTCCGCGCGCCTTTCTCCGGAATTCTTGGCATTCGCTTGATCAACTTGGGGCAGTATCTGGCGGCGGGGCAAGCCATCGTTCCGCTTCAGTCGTTGAATCCCATCTACGTGAATTTTGGAGTGCCGCAACAGACCACCGGGCAAGTTGGGGTAATAGGCCGCAAGATTCGCGTCACCAGCGACAATCTGGCCGGCGTGGAGTTTGCGGGGCGCGTTACCGCGATTGATTCAGTCGTGAATGAATCCACGCGCAACGTTCAGGTGCAGGCAACGCTTCCAAATCCTGATGGCAAGCTGCGCCCTGGAATGTTCGTTCAAGTTGAGGCGGGATTGGGGTCAAGCCAGCAAGTCATTCCGCTGCCCGCCTCGGCTATCAATTACTCGCCCTATGGGGACTCGGTGTTTGTGGTCACAGATATGAAAGACCCGAAGGATCCGTCCGCGAAGCCGTATCGTGGCGTGCGCCAGCAATTCATCAAGGTGGAAGGTTCGCGCGGCGACCAGGTCGGAGTCATCTCGGGCCTGAATCCCGGCGAGGAAATCGTCAGTTCGGGGGCCTTCAAGCTGCGCAACGGCGCGCCCGTCCAAGTCAACAACTCAGTGCAACCCTCGAACAACCCGAAGCCCAAGCCCGAGGATAGCTAATGAAGTTCACAGATCTCTTCATCAAGCGGCCGGTACTCGCGATCGTAGTTAACCTTGTGATCCTCATCGCCGGCTTGCAGGCGATACGTTCCCTTAGTGTGCGCCAATATCCGCGCAGCGACATTGCTGAGGTGCAGGTTTCGACGGTGTACGTGGGCGCCAACGCTGACCTGGTTCGCGGTTTCATCACCACGCCTCTGGAACGCGTTATTGCCAGCGCCGACGGCATCGACTACATGGAATCCACGAGCGCTCAGGGCATCAGCACGATTACCGTGCATCTGAAGCTCAACTACGACACCAACGCAGCGCTAACTCAGATTCAGGCAAAAGTGGCTCAGGTCCGCAATGACCTGCCGCCGGAGGCCGAAGCACCCATCATCGAATTGCAGACTGCGGACACTCAGTTTGCGGCGATGTATATCGGTTTTTCATCGGCCGACCTCGATCAGAACCAAATTACCGATTACCTGACCCGCGTAGTGCAGCCCAAGCTGAGCGCCGTCAGTGGCGTTCAGCGCGCGGACATCCTCGGCAACCGCACCTTTGCCATGCGAATCTGGCTGAAGCCCGACGAGATGGCGGCGCGCGGTGTTTCGCCTTCGATGGTGCGCGACGCACTTGCCAAAAATAACTACTTGTCGGCGCTGGGGAGCACAAAGGGCTCCATGGTGTCGGTGAATCTGGTCGCAAATACCGATCTGCGCAACGCTGAAGACTTTCGCAAGATGGTCGTTAAGCAAGAGAACGGAGTCGTCGTACGGCTGGGCGAGATTTCCGACGTCGTGCTCGGCGCCGAGAATTACGATTCCGATGTGCGCTTCAACGGCGAAACGGCTACGTTCATGGGCATTTGGGTTTTGCCCACCGCCAACTCGCTGGAAGTCATCAAGAATGTGCGCGCGGAGCTTCCTGAACTCAGAGCACAATTGCCTTCGGGAATGAAGCTCGGCGTTCCCTACGATTCCACTGCCTACATTCAGGACGCGATCAACGAAGTTCTCCACACGCTGACTGAGACGCTGCTGATTGTCATCGTCGTAATCTTCTTATTCCTGGGATCTTTCCGTTCGGTGCTGATTCCAGTCATTGCAATTCCCATCTCGCTGATTGGCGCAGTTTTCCTCATGCTGATGGCAGGTTTCACCATCAACCTGCTCACCCTGCTTGCCATCGTGCTTTCGGTTGGCTTGGTAGTGGATGACGCAATCGTGATGGTGGAGAACGTCGAGCGCCACTTGCATCTCGGCAAGACGCCTTTCCGGGCCGCCATCGACGCCGCCCGCGAACTAGTTAGTCCCATCATTGCGATGACCATCACGTTGGCGGCGGTATACACGCCTGTCGCTATTCAGGGAGGTTTGACGGGCGCTCTGTTCCGCGAATTCGCCTTCACGCTTGCAGGTGCGGTGATCGTGTCCGGCGTGGTGGCGCTGACCCTCTCTCCTATGATGGGATCGAAGCTACTGAGTCCCGGAGACACGGAGCGCGGCTTCGCGGGCATAGTCAACCGGAACTTCGAGCGTATCCGCAACCTTTATACCCGGACATTGTCTGGAACTTTGCGTTACCGCCCTGTCGTCCTCACGCTGTGGATCATCGTGGCGCTATTGATGATCCCGTTCTACATGTTCTCGCAGCGGGAGCTGGCGCCGAGAGAAGACCAAGGGGTCGTTTTCGGAGTCATTCAGTCTGCGGCGAACGCGACCATCGACCAGACCAACCTGTTCACGCAGCAGGTCTATGACGTCTATAAGGCCTTCCCGGAGAGTGACAGTATTTTCCAGATCACGACTCCGAGCGGCGGCTTCGGTGGCATGGTCACCAAACCTTGGAGCCAGAGAAAGAAAACGGCACAGCAGCTTTTAGCCGAGTCAACCGGGCCGTTGTCGAAGATCGCCGGCATCCGCGTGATTCCGCTAACGCCACCGCCACTGCCCGGCGGCGGAAGTTTTCCGGTTGATTTCGTGATTGCCTCAGCGGCGGAACCTCAGCAGCTCGCCGACTTCGCTAATCAGCTTGTGTTGAAAGCGATGCAGAGCGGCATGTTCATCTTTGCCGATGTCGATTTGAAATTCGATCAGCCGCAGACCGAAGTTGTCTTCGACCGCGACAAGCTGCGCTCGCAAGGCATCGATCTCAGTCAGGCTGGTCAGGACCTATCCACCCTTCTCGGTGGAAATTACGTCAATCGGTTCAGCATTCAGGGCCGGAGCTACAAAGTTATTCCGCAAGTGAAGCGCGTGGAGCGGCTGACGCCCGAGCAGCTGTCGCAGGTTTACGTGAAGGGATCGAACAATCAGCTCGTTCCGCTCTCAACTTTCGCCAGCCTGAACACCACTACACAGCCACGATCGTTGAATAAGTTTCAGCAGCTTAATGCGGTGCGGATTCAGGGCGTGATTCCGCCTCCCGTGCCGCTCGACAAAGCGCTGACTTTCCTCGAAACCGAAGCTAAGGGGATTTTGCCGCAGGGCTTCACGATCGATTATGCAGGCGAGTCTCGCCAGCTTCGCGTGGAGGGCAGCAAGTTTCTCGGAACATTCCTGCTCTCGGGAATTTTGATTTATCTCGTGCTGGCCGCCCAATTCGAGAGCTTCCGCGATCCGTTCATCATTCTGGCGGGCTCGGTCCCGCTCGCGATTTCGGGTGCGTTGATGTTCTCGTTCCTGGGATTCACAACGCTGAACATCTACAGTCAAGTGGGATTGATCACACTGGTCGGCCTGATTTCGAAAAACGGCATTCTAATTGTCGAATTTGCCAACCATCTGCAGGAGCAAGGCAGAGACAAACTTCACGCGATCGCAGAAGCAGCCAGCACGCGACTACGGCCAATCTTGATGACAACGGCAGCTACGGTCTTCGGCCACCTGCCGCTCGTTTTTGCTACAGGGCCAGGTGCAGGCGCCCGCAACAGCATCGGTATCATGCTGGTCAGCGGGATGATCATCGGAACGGTGTTCACGTTATTTGTGGTGCCGTCCATCTACATGCTGGTGGCGCGGCGACACGTGCTGGTTGTTGAAGAAAGCGAAGATCCGGAAGTTGCAATCGGCGAGCCGGCGGGCGCGGCCTTCTAGCTGAAGATCGTGGTTCACCCGGGCGGGCTGACCTTCAAACGGTGCAGTTCGCCTGGAACGCTCGACAGAACCTATGCATCCGCACTTCCCTGATAAAATGTGGATGTTCGTAGGCGCGTAGCTCAGTCCTTGACACGGTAGAGGTCTGGGGTTCGAGTCCCCACGTGCCTACCATATCCTTCAACAAACTGGCGGCGTTTTCCCCGCGCCCTAAGGCAAATCTGACCCGATAGCCAGCCGTTAAGCGGGTTCAATCAGATGGCAGAGACCCGCTGCGATCGGAATCTCGTTGTGTGGCTCAACGGGTATTTCTGACCAGGGTTACTTGCGGATGGTGATGTCGAGGAGGGCGTTCTTCAGGCGGGGAAAGAAGGCCTTATCGTCAGCCAGCCCCCTCGATAATGTTTCCTAAGCTGCCCTTCCGTTATCGTTGGACGATGGAGTGCCAACCAAATCTTGCCGAAGTCGTTCCATTTCTGCCGCTGCTTCTTTCATCTGCTCAGCATATGCGTGGCCCTGTCGTGGAAGAAAACCTCCATAATTCTCAAGCAGCAACCGGGAGTTCATATTGATGGCAACCATGTTAGAACGCGCTTGTCCAGAAAGGGCAGCGGTCAATTTTTCTAATTGCAAATTCCGCATCGCTAGCTCATTCCTGCTCTGGGCGGCTTCTTCTCCGAGCAATCGCCCATGATGGCGGATGAGCCCAAATGCGCATACTGCTACTACCAGCAGGATAAAATTGGAGATAACAATTGCAGAAAATGCTCTCTTCAGTGCGGCAGTCTTCTCTCTGTCCAATCGCGCGAAGTTGCTGCTCTCCGATGAGGATAGCGAAGAAGCGATGCGCCGAATCTCATCCATGTAGCCCTTGCCTTCATCCGTATCGACTAGCTTGAATGAGCGACGGCGATACCCTTGTTGTCGCAAACTGATAGAGCGTTCCATCTCAGCCTGCTTGGACGTAGCCAAGGACTCCAACTGCGACTCCAGTGATCGTTCGCTCTGCGGCCGATTTGAGAGCCCTGCGCGAAGACTGACAAAATCCATTTCGATTCTGCCCTTCGAGTCAGCGTAGGGCTGCAAGTACTCAGGGTTCCCGGTCAGCAGGTATCCTCGCTGACCCGTTTCCATATTGGTCACATCTTTCGCAACACCCGAGAGTTCCGCTTGGATCGCGGAGCTTTCAATCGTGAGCGCCGCAATTGTCTGCACCCGCTTTAGATGGTTGACGGCAAGGTAGGCATTCCAGGCAATGAAAGCGAGGAGTGCGGGGACTCCTATTTGCAGTGCGGCTTTTCTAATCATATAGTTTCGCCCTTCACGCGATGTTGAGTGCACCCTCAGTCGTGATCCGACTGGCTTTCGAAATCTCCAAGGCCATCTTGATCCCGGCATCCCTGCTGGGGAGCGTCGCTTCAGCCATGATCGAACTCGCAGCCACAGTGAAAAGGAGAGCATCTTCCTGCTTGTCGAAATAAAGCACTACCCGATTCATCTCCATGTGGGAAGCTCCTACTGATTCTTTTAGAAATGATAGGCCGATACAGCACAAGAGCGCTGTTATCTCTGTTGGTGCATTACAGACGATGCGAGGGAGCCGAGTGTCGGAATTAGCGGGCTGCCATACATCAAATCAGCCTCAATCTCATCATGTTTTCTTTTTCTTTCGCCAACAGCGTGAACCACCCATCTGGCATCTACTATTTGAGTTCAAAAAAGGAGGTCCAGTATGGCTGACGCTCCGAGAATTACAGCCGAAGAGCTAAAAAGGCGGATGGAAGCTGGAGAGGACTTCACGATAATTGATACGCGCAACCCACAGGCTTGGGCGGAAACGGACACGAAGATACCAGAAGCGATTCGATTGCCGTTGGACAAACTCGAGGAAAACCTGCCCAGAATTCCGAAAGACAAGCCTGTCGTGGCCTATTGCACTTGACCGAACGAAGGCTCAAGCGCCAGTTTGGCGCAGAAACTTCAGGAACGCGGCTACAAAAACGTCTGGGCACTTCAGGGCGGATTTCGTGCGTGGCAGGATGCTGGATTGCCAGTTGAGACAAAACGAAAGGCGGCGTAAGGTCTTCACGATCACATCGTGAGGGTCCGATCCGTTCAGCGGGTAATCGTGAATGCGAAGCCCCGTTGCCATTTCACACGCGCGAGACTCGTCCCAAAATTCAGGGTATGAAAGGACTCACAGGATGGTCGCCTTGGACTAGTGTCCACAGTAGTAGCCCCCCGCCCACTGCCAGGCCAGCCTCTGCTGCAGTCGTAGAATTGAGAATAGGGCCTTTCGCTGCCGTCGCTGCACCACTTTGTTTTCGTCCCAGGCCACAGTCCGCGGCGTCATCACGCGAAAGCTGCTGTCCTTCCTGGAGCACAACCGGGGCGCCAGGCCCGCAACTTACGGAGACGTTGTTTTTCCGAGCGAAAATCTGAACTGCGCCGCTTGCCCGAATTACGTCAAACTGCGTCCAACCAGCTGAAACCGGTGTAATTTTGAAGTCTCTAGCAAGAATGCTTGAACTTTTTCCGGTAGCCATGGAAATAGTCCCGCGGTCGAGCGCCAGCCCGCCACTCTGAAAACGCACAATCGTGTTCGACTGAAGGGTTGCGCTCGAACCCACTACCGAGACCTGTGCAACCCCGGCGTCCTTTGTCTGAATCACATCGCCCACCGCAACCGCAGATGAATTGGTGAGCAGCGCGCCGTTGACGTAAACGGATCCGTTACCATAAATAACCCCGGTCTGCGCATCAGCCGCAAAAGCCACGGAACATATCAGCAAAATTGACACCCAACGAATTGAACCCCGCATTCACGAACCTCCACCCGATTCAAGCACACGTCAACGGCTCTGCTTGATCGTAAATGGCTTCGACACAGCGATCAAGCTAACTGAACGACAGTAATCCATTCGGTAAACGGTGAAAACGGACACGCTTAGGGCGCTGAATCCTTTCTCATGCAGTTGGTCTCTTCTCGCGCCAGTTGTGGTTACCTATGTTTTTCGTTGCTTACCTGAGACTGACCACGCTGACCATCGATCAGTGGCGGTGCGATAGGCATCTTTCTGCTTGGCCATCTACGAGGGATCTATCATCCCAATCGCGAGCAGACGCTACTCAGTATTGAATGCTGTGCTCCTCGAACATGTCGCATTGGCGGAGTTGCTGTTTTCCTCGGAGCTGAAGGCTGATTACTTCATCTCTCTCCAGCTCGCGTTTTTCTTGAACAATTCACAGAACACGCCCAACCCTGTCCGGAGTGACAACCATCGGAAAGTTCGCTCGAACCGGTAATCATACTGGAGCAAATTCTGGCATCCCGACACGCGCATCTTCGCGCGTTGTTCGGAACCGAGAATTCGAGATCATGGACGTCCGCCTTAGGCGGGCGCATCGAGGGGGAAGAATCTGGAACTCGCACCAGAGCACGGCGCGTTCCGGTCAGAGCAAAATCTCTTCCTAGAGGAATACCATGAATCGGTTGTGTACGTTTGCAGGATTGTTCCTGGCTTGCCTAGTCGTAATCTCACTTAACCCCACACGTTCGTCTGCTACGACAATTTCTAACATCGACGATAAACCCGCCAGCACCTGGCAATGGTGCAATAGCTGTGCCGGCGGCGGAAAAACTTACGCCATCGGAGGCGTTGCCAATGTCACGCAGAGTGGTTACCAGGTTGATGGCAGTTCAGTCCGTTTTGACCTCATCGATAATCCCAACAACAGATGCTCATCGAACTGTTATGGAAACGTGTTCTTCTGGAACGTGCTGACGCACAATGTCGCGGAAACATCGGTTACCGATGATTTCTACGCCATGATGGACAGCGTTGGTAACAGCAATAGTCAGGCGGTCGAGTTCACGGTTGAACACGATCTCTGCAAGACCAACTGCGGGTTATCAACTGAAGAGGATTTCCTCTACATTTACAGCCTGCAATGTGACTTTAAGAACACGAAAAAATGGCGCTTGTGGGATGGTGCAGCGAATGGTGGCACAGGCGCTTGGGAAGCGACTAACTACAGCTGCGTACCCTTCCAGGCGAATTCTTTTAACCACTTTGTGTTTCACTTTATTCGAGGCAACCAGCAAATCACCTACGTCGACATGTGGATCAACGGAGTGCAGTACTCGTTTAACAACGTCACCTACGGGATTGAGTACAGCACACCAAACCGCAATTCGCAGTTCCTCGCGTCGGTTCAGCTTGACGGGGACTACTCCGAAGGTCCGTACTCGCTGTGGATCGATAAGTGGAACATCACTTATCAGTGATCCAGGCTTGAAAACAGAAAGCTCCTCGGTTTTCGTCGAGGAGCTTTCTTCTTCGTTGAGAGCTGAAGGCTAGAACGTAAACTTCGCCGCCAGTTGAATCCCGCGCGGCCCGCCGCCACCGAGGAACGGATTGCCGATGCCCACGTCGCCGGTGGCGGCGATTTGGTACCCGCCATTCCCCACCTCGCGATTTCCGGCAATATTGAAACCGCACCCACAAGTGGAGCTTAAGTTCGATCCAGGATCAGCGACAAAGGACGGCAGGATCGGGTTTGCAAAATTCGGATGGTTAAGAATGTTGAAGAATTCTGCACGCAGCTGCATATTCAGGCGCTCAGTGATAGCTGTGTTCTTGAAAATCGCGAAGTCCCACTGCTTGTATGTCGGTCCCGACAGAGAATTACGTCGCAGGTTGCCGAAATGACGGGTACCCGGAACACAATCAT
>WNFR01013584.1_pt1 | contig 12538 bp, 11 predicted proteins | sample 5400221 | NCBI WGS metagenome assembly WNFR01 (sample SAMN13153357, study PRJNA577476) | soil metagenome | isolation source: 40 cm soil under Madrone tree | place: USA:California | collected 2016-06-14 | reverse complement strand
GCGACCAGTCCCACCATGCCGGCGTTGATCACCAGCAAGAACAAGCCGAGAGTCATGATGGTCATCGGCAGTGTCAGCAATATGGCGATGGGCCGCACGATGGAATTGACGATTCCCAGCAGCACGCCCGCAAGAATCAAGGTGGCCGGGGTGTCTATCGAGACGCCGTGGACCCAGACGGTCGCCACCCACAAACCGAGCGCAACGATGCATGCGCGTATCAGAAATCCGAGCATGTGTGTGTCTCCAGGCGCTGCTTGTCATGCGCTTCGCGCAACCATCAACGGGGTCGAAGCGGCCCCGTCTTGCCATGCGCTTCGCGCAACCATCAACGGGCCGATGCGGCCCCAGCCCATGGTTGCTCGCGGAGCGAGCATTAGATCAAGAGCTAGTACGATACCACTGCGGCGTCAATAATCGAGGCCGGGCAGGGGCGGGTCCTTGGGAGGCAGCACTTCGGGCTTTTTGGGGACCGGCGGACTTTCCAGCGTCACCTTGATGCGCGCCATGAGGCGTTCCCAGCCCATGCGTATGCGCATGTAGCTCTTGTCCCATTCCGGGGATTCCGGGATTCCCGACCCCAGCAGGCGGAGCGAAGCCGTTCCCGCGCCCTTGCGCACATCCAGTATGAAGTCGTCGACCACGGCGCTGTCGCTGCGGGGCCAATCGGCGCCGTTCAGATAAATCAGCCGCAGGCGCCGGTTCACCTCGAAAATATCGATGTGCGCTTCACGGCCGGCGGCATTGCGATCACCCAGTCGGTACGAGCCCCCTTCGCGAGGGTCGATCTGCGCTTCCTGGCCGGACCATATGCGTATCAGGCCGGGATCCGTCAGCGCGCGCCAGACCCGGGCGACCGGCACGTCGATCTCGACCAAGTGGGCGTAGCCGCGGGTACCATTTCTGGCGGTTTTGCGGGGCAAGCTCATTTCCGACTTCGAGCCTCTTGCATGGCGATGTGGATAGCGTGGCGGAAATCCGCCGGCCGCGGCGTGTAGAATCCCTCAACCCGGGAGGAACATCCATGCCTTATGTTGACATTGTGACTGTGCTCGCAGTTCTGCAATTCATCGTGTTTGGGTTCAGAGTCGGCAAGGCGCGCGGACGCTACGGGGTGAAGGCGCCGGCCGTCACCGGCAACGAAACTTTCGAGCGATATTTTCGGGTCCAGCAGAATACCCTCGAACAATTGATCGCATTTTTGCCCGGACTGTACCTCTTCAGTCGTTATTTGAACCCCTTCGTCGCAGCCGCGCTGGGCGTGATCTACCTGGTCGGCCGGGAAATCTACGCCGCCACTTATGTGAAGGAGCCGTCAAAACGCGAAGTCGGGTACGGGCTCACGTTCTTGCCCATCGTCGTTCTGCTGCTCGGCGGAGTGCTCGGGGCGGTTCGTCAACTCGCGGGGCATTGAACTTCAGCATAATTCGTTTATAGTTCCGAAACTCGAACCTTGGGGTGGCCTTACAGGCCTGAGACGTCGGTGAACCGACGAACCCGTTGAACCTGATCCGGTTAGTACCGGCGTAGGGAGCAGGTGATGAAATTTCAATGGTTTTCGTGTGGGCCGCTGGCGGCCTCGATTCTATGCGCGCAACCGGCCCTTTCGGCGGAGAACACTCTCCAGGCGGAGAACTCCCTCGAGGAGATCGTGGTCACGGCCGGCCTGCGCTCGAGCAGCGTCGCCGAGTTGCCGCAGAGCGTAACCGTGATCGACCGCGACACGCTGCGAACCGCCGGCGTCCAGCACTTTGAGGATGTCCTGGGATTGATCCCCGACCTCAACTGGGCCGCCGGCACGTCGCGGCCGCGCTTCTTCCAGCTCCGCGGCATCGGCGAGGTCGAACAGTACCAGGGAGCGCCCAACCCATCCGTCGGCTTTCTGATCGACGACATCGATTTCTCCGGGGTCGGCATGCCTGCGACGTTGTTCGACACCCGGCAGATCGAAGTCCTGCGCGGCCCGCAAGGCACGGCCTACGGCGCCAACGCACTGGCAGGCTTGATCAGTGTGCGGACGGCCGATCCCGGAAACGATTTCGAGTTGTCGAGTGAAGTCACGGGCGCCGATTACGATACGCGTGCCGCGAGCCTCGCCATCGGCGACGGTTTCGCCGAAGGCAGCGCCGGCTGGCGCCTGGTTGCGCAGCAGTACTTGAGCAACGGTTTCCGGCACGACGCCTACTTGAACGAAAACTCCACCAATGGATATGACGAGGGCACGCTGCGCGGCAAGTTGCGCTGGCAAATCAACGACGCCCTGCGGGCGGACCTGACGTTCATGCATGTCAATATCGACAACGGCTACGACGGCTGGTCGATCTACAACACGTACACGACTTACTCGAACCAGCCGGGCCGCGATGCGCAATTGTCGAACGGCGCGGCGCTGCGCCTGGTCGGCACCATTCAGGGTGTGGGAGAACTGCGCAGCGTGACGAGCGCGGCCAATTCCAAGATCACCTATTCGTTCGACGGCGACTGGGGCAACGATGCCTTCTGGGCCGCCACCACGGGTTATGCCCCCTATGATTATTTTCAGAGCGACAATCGCAACCGGCGTACTCTCGCCGAGGATCTGCGGCTCACCGGGGATCCATCGCGCGCGCTGTTCGGCCGGCTGCATTGGTTGGCCGGAGTGTATTTTCTGCGCCTGACCGAGTCGGACAGCCAGGCGTTCGTCTGGAACGCCTACGACGCCGGCCCGGACGGCGGGCCCGGAGCAGGCAGCAGCAGCCTCGACAGCAAATACCGCGCGACGAACGTGGCGCTCTACGGCTCCCTGGATGCCGATCTCGGTCCGCGCGCAACCGTGTCGGGCGGCCTGCGCTTGGAGCAGCGCGAGGCGCGGTACTCCGACTCCGCCGATGCCCAGACTCCGTTTCCGGACCAGACGAATCACATGGTCGGGGGCAATCTTTCCTGGCAGCTCCGCACCGGAGACGGCGAACATGTCTACGCCACGCTCGCCCGCGGCTACAAAGGCGGCGGCTTCAACATCGGCTCGCAAATCCTGTCCGAGCAGCGCAGCTTCGGTCCCGAGTCGCTCTGGAGCATCGAGACGGGCGTGAAGTATGCAGAGGCCGGCAGCGCGCTGCAGCTGCAGACCGACGTGTTCTACATGCGCCGCCAAAACATGCAGGTGTATCTGTCCCAGCAGCTGCAGGCGAGCAATCCGCTCGGCTATGTGTTCTACACGCAAAACGCGAGCAACGGTGAGAACTACGGCCTGGAGGTCGAGGCGGCTTACCGCCTCGACGGCCGTTGGCAGCTGTCGGGCAGCGCCTCGCTGCTGCGCACGCGCTATCTCGGCGTGAGCGGTCCATTCGCCGACCTCGGGATCGATGGCCGCGCCCAGCCGTTCGCACCTAGTTACAAATTATCGGCCGCCGTGGAATACCGCCACCCCGCCGGCTGGTTCGCGCGTCTGGATGCGTCCGCGATGGGCAGCTTCTACTATTACACCAGCGATGCACAGGCCTCGAGCGCCCATAACTTGGAGAACGCCCGCATCGGCTACGCCCACGGTTCGTGGACCACGAGCCTGTGGGTGCGCAATCTCTTCGCCGCTCGCTACGCCCAGCAGGGATTCAACTTTGGGCTGATCCCCCCGAACTATCCCGTCCAATCCTTTCTGCAACTGGGCGACCCCCGACAGGTGGGCATCACCGTCAACTATGAGCTGAATCGCGGCGCCAAATAACGCAGCGAACCTTGTGCAATCCTTCTGCAAAACGTGGGTTCTCCGGCGGACGGACTCGGCGGCGTATGCGATCAGCCCGTGATGTGCTGCCACTGATACCGCAACGTCACGGTCTCGTTGGCCGGAATCGTCAGCCGGAAAATCGGCCGTCCGTTCTTGCTGCTCAGAGGATGGTCGGCACGGACGATGCGGCCGCCCTCCGGCAAGCGCAGCCGCAATTCGAATTGAATCGCCACACCCAGCGCATTGCCGATGTCGACACGATTGACCGCCTCGATCCGCGCGGACCGCAAATGCAGAACGCCGGGCACCAGAGGCAAGTCGCGGGTCCGCGCGGGATCGATGGTGGTCTTCTCCGTGGCCGCCGTCACTTGAACGTCGGGGCTGTCGCCCAGGTCGACTTCCACTTCCTCATCGACGGCCAGATCGCGCAGGTTGGATTCGTGCTCGAGCAAAGTCTCGCCGTGCCTCGCGGCAAACACCGCAACCCGCCCCGACGGCAGCGGCAGGCCCAGATGATGGCTGACGTCATCGATGGTCCGGAGCAGTCCGTGTGCCGGAGCCGACGTGACCTCTTCATCGGCCATGAGGTCCGCGCCATACACCCGCGTGACCGGTATGCCGGACCGGTCCAGCAGCCGCACCTGCTTCGACTGGCGGCCGGCGACCGTCGTTCGGTCGGGCACCCGGTAAAGTTTCAGGTCGCCTAGCTGCTCCTGCTCCACCTTCTTCGCCGCGGCCGTGACGTCCATGAGGCGGGCAGCCGCCATCGGAACCGCCAGGGCCATCGCTTTCTGCCGCGCGCCGCCCAGCGGCCCCGCGCGGTCGACCTGGAGATATTGGGGGGAATCGCTGGTCGAGCCTCGCGGCCAACATTGCGCGAGGATGGGGCCACCCGCATCGAGGGGTTCGACCTCGCCGCTCTCCCGGTTCACCCTCCCCGCGACGACCTGGAGCTGCGCTCCGGGAAATCCCACGCCGTTGCCGTTGGCCAGAGTGACCCAGGCCCCCAGGTCCATGGTCTTGCCGTCGGCCGCCAGGGTTGCGACGTAGTCCGCCGCCCAATCGAAGTCTCGCGCCAGATACGACAGCGTCACCGTCCGAGTCACCGGCTGAGGGCTCCGGACCAGCACCGACAAGGTCGGCGTCGCCGCGAGATCCGTAATGTCCATGAAGCTCAAGGTCTCGGGCAATCCCGAACAGCGCAACGCCTCGACCCCCTCGGCAGTGTCGAACACCACCCCGCCTCCGGCATCCGACCGGATCGTGCCGGCCAATCGCGCGGACTTGCCGGTCTTCTTGTCCGTCCGCAGCAGCGTCACAGCCTTGCCGACCGCGGCCGCAACCAGAGCCGACGGACTCAGCAGCTTTCCTTCTCGATTTTTCTCGACCACCCCCGCGGGCAGACCCGTCACGATGGCGCTCGACGGTTCGATGCCGTCGGCCACACCCTCGAAGCGAAGCCTGCTCAACCCTTCTGGCAGGCGCACGGTGCGGGTTTCGCTGATCAGGGCGAAGCCTTCCAGTGCGTTGAGAGTGATCGATCCCGAGCTACGAAAGGGCGCTCGATAAACCGTCACCGAGAGATCGGACGGCCTCGACGCCGAGGTATCCGCGGCCATGGCCGGCGTGGCTGCCGGCATCCAAAGCGACGTGGCTGCTACCATCCAGACCAGCGCGAACCTCGATGCCGGGAGCAGCCGCATCGAGTGCCGGCCGCGATGGGCCGCCCCGCGCATCGCCGCAGGAGCCTGTCTGACTAATGATCGCCGTCGCGAGGGCGTCCCACATCGAGCAGATTTCTGCGATCGTTTCGCGAGCATAGTGGGTACTATGTGAGTGAAACGATCGCAGAAATATGCCGATGTGGGGCGGCCGCAGCAGGCGCATCATTAGTCAGACAGGCTCCTAGTATCTCGTTTCGAAGGTGGCCGTGAGGCTGGCCTTGCCGTTGGCGGGCACGGTCACGGCCCACTCGGCGGTCTCGGCGCTGAGCCGCGCGCTCTTCTGGCTCTCGGCGGTGATGCGCGAATCGCCCCACAGGCCCTCTTGCAGCAGCTTGACAGTCACCGGCCGGGGCAGGGCATTGCTGAGCTCGTAGCGCATGTCGGACTGCCAATCGAAGGTGCTCAGCCGCGTGCGCTTGTCGACCACGGCGCGCACCTTCACGTCGAAGGCGTCTCCGGTGGCGAGCGACAACGTCGATCCCATCGGAGTGTGATCGATGCGGCTCTCGCCGATGAACTGCGGATCGCCGCGCTTGTCGCGCATGTAGAAGCGCAGCACCCCCGCCGGCAATTGATCGCCGAGACCGGCGTGCGCGCTGGTCGAGAAACCGTAGACGCTTTTGGCGCTCTGCGGCGTCTCAGCGGTTCCCAGCCAGCGATTGCGAAATTCGTAGCCATGCTCCGCGGGTACGCCGTGAACGTCCAGGAAGCTCACTTGCTTGGTCTGCAGGTTGGCGATGGTGGTGCGTTCCGCCAAGGGGTAGAGGTAGTAGTCACCCAGCCGCTCGCGGCTGCCGCTTTCGGTACCCGCCTGCTGCAAAGTCGGACGCGGCTGCGGCCCGCGGTAATAATTCGGCTGCCTCCCGCCGTCCACTTGGGTGGGCGCGCCCGCGACCAGCAGCGTTTGCGCATCGTCGTAGGTCACGCCGCTGGAGTTGGTGAGCGTCACCCATCCCTGCACATCGATCTTGCCGTCGGCCTCATTGTAAAGCGCCACGTAGTCCGCTCTCCAGCCGAGACCGGGCGTGAGGTAGCTCAAGGTGGCCGGCCGCGTGCCGGCGCGGCCGCCGATGACCGTGATCGACAAGGTCGGGCGGGCGCGCAGGTTTTCCGGGACCTTGTCGAAGATGACGCGCATCGGCAGGCCATCGTCGCGCAGCACCTCGATGCGCTGCCCGATCTTCAGCACCACGCCGCCGTTGGTCGCGAGGACCAGCGCTTCCTCTCGCGTCTCGGCGCCGGTGGCCGGATTGACGCGGACGATGGTGACCTCGTGGCCCACCGCCTTTTCCATCAGCTTGGCGGGGGTGAGCAGATCGAAATCGAAGTTCTGTTCGACGATGCTGATATCGCCCGCCGTGAGCGACGCGGTTTCCGGCCGAATCTGCGCCGAGACATCCTGGAATTCGATGCGTTGCCGGCCACCCTTGAGCTCGATGTCGCGCCGGTCCTGTACCAGCGCCAGATCGTCGGCGTAGATCGTCACGGACAAGGTTCTGTCGGCGGCCATGGCCGGCGTGCCTGCCAGCAAGCAGAATGCCCACCCGATCGAAAGGAGATGTTCCCGCATAGGCAAGCTCCGATGATTAGCGTGCGGCAAGTGTGAATAACCCCCGCAACGTTGTCACTCATCGAATGATGGCGGTGCTCGGCCCTCGGCCCCGGACGGGGTTTGACTCAAGTCGGATACACTGCGGGCCGCGTGGCGGAAGCGGCGAAAGAAGACTAGCGCATCGACGCGACGCGTTGGTTGGCGCTCGCCTCCATCCAGGACTTGATCCGCTTGGCATCCGCGACGCGCGTGTATTTGCCCAGCGAATCCAGCAGCACGATGACCACCGAGCGGCCTTCGATGACGGCTGCCATGACCAGGCACTTGCCGGCCTCGGCAATGTAGCCCGTCTTCTGCACGATGATGTTCCAGGTGGGGTTGGCCACCAAGTTGTCGGTGTTGTGGAATTCGACCATGTGCCTGCGGACTTTCACGGCATAGTGCGAGTCGGTCGAGTATTCCCGGATGCTGGGATTGTGCGAAGCGGCGATCACGAGCTTGGTCAGATCCTCCGGGCTCGCCACATTCTGGCTCGACAGGCCGGTCGGATCGACGAAGTGCGAGCTTGCCATGCCGAGCTCCGCCGCCTTGGCATTCATGGCGGCGACCATGGCGGGCATTCCGCCGGGGTAATTGTTGCCCAACGCATGCGCTGCGCGGTTTTCGGACGACATCAGGGCCAGGTGCATCAGGTCGCCGCGGGTCAGGGTGGTGCCGACCGCAAGTCGCGAAAAGCCGCCCTTAGGGAGGTCTCGGTCGGCGTCGGTGATCTGAATCGGCTCGTCGAGAGGCTGGTTGGCGTCGAGGACCACCAGGGCGGTCATCAGCTTGGTGATGGAAGCGATGGGCATCGGCACGTCGGAATGGCGGGAATACAGCACCGAGGAGTCGCTCGCATCCATGATGAGCACGGAACTCGACTTGAGCTTGAGGTCGCGGACGAGCTGCCAGGATCGCGAGGAATAGGCCGGCTACCGCGCGCAGCGATTTGGACGGCTGTCTCGAGTTGAACACCATGGGTATCTCTCATTTCCCGACGGATAACGGCAAATTGACATATGTGGACCACGCTACGCCGTGACCCAGCACTAACTTTGCCATTATTTTCTTTAAAGTCCAGAACATTCAGAGCTTTGCCTAGTGTCCTGCCCGCGGATTTTCGTGCTGGGCAAGGCGCGCCGACGAGGGTATGTTTAAAGGTGCGGGGAAGGACTGCCCGGAGCTCGCCGCAGCTCCTTGTCGCGGTACATCTTGCGGTCGGCCATGCTGAGGAGCTCGCGAATGTCGCGGCCGTCCCTGGGATAGTTGACCACACCGATGCTGACGTTGCAGCGGATCATGCGTGAGCGCAGGTCGAGCGTGGTCTTGAAGACGTTGTGCCGCACGCGCTTGACCACGGCATCGGCGACTTCGGGCGAGGCGCCGGGCAGCAGCACGGCGAACTCGTCGCCGCCGAAGCGCGCGGCATAATCGGTATTTCGAATGCTCCTTTGCAGGCATTGCGCCACCAGCGTGATGGCGCTGTTCCCCGCATCGTGGCCGAAGTCATCGTTGATTTCCTTGAGCTTGTCCATGTCGATCATCAGCATGGCGTACACGCCGCGGGCGCGCTCGGCAGAGCCGTGTTCGCGCTGCCATACTTCATTGAACATGCGCAAATTGTAGAGACCGGTCAACGCGTCGGTTTGCGCCAGATTCTCGATCCTCTCCCTTGCCTCCGTGATGTCCGCCGACAGCGTCGTCGTCAGATAGGCCACCAACAGAAAGGGCGCCAGTTGGCCCACGGCCTGGCTGGCGTAGGAGAGCGAAATGACGTCGAGGCTGGGTGTGGCGGCCGCAAGCAGCACATGGCAGATCGCGATGACCGCCACTTGCAGCAGAGTGACCAGCCGTCCCAGAGTGAGCGCACTCAAGATGATGGGCAGCAGGTACAGGTTCAGGAGAGGGCTGGAACTCTTGCCGGTGAACCACAGCACCCCGGTGATGAACATCACCATGGACCAGGACTCGATCAGCAGGCGCGTCCGGGTGGTGAGCCCCGGGAAGAACCAGCGGGAGCGAAAAGCGACGATGGCGACCACGAAGGCGCAGAGCAGGCCAAGCACCGGCCACAGCTGGGCCGTCGGCACCCGGGACCAAACCACCACCAGCGCGACGAGCGCCAGACAGAGTATTTCTATGGATCGGGTGCTGCGCACGTTACCTGAATCGAGCCGCCGCCGAGACCGAGCCGCCGGCGCTCACGGCCGGTATCTCCAGTTCCTGAACCGCCCGCCTTACTTCCGGGTCACGCTGCAGCAGCGGCGCGTCGGCGGGCACGGGTTCAGCGGAAGGCTTGGGATCGCGCGGGAGCTCGATGTCGGGGACGATCCCTCGGTGATTGATGGATATTCCGGACGGTGTGTAATAAAGCGACGTGGTCAGCTTGACGGCGCGGTCTCCCGACAGGGGAATGACGGTCTGTACCGAACCCTTGCCGAAAGTCGTGCGTCCCATGAGCTTCGCGCGATGGTTGTCTTTGAGCGCACCGGCGACGATCTCCGCCGCCGACGCCGATCCGCCGTTGATGAGTACCACGATCGGCGCGCCGTTGAGCGCGTCGCCGGGCGTCGCATCCATTTCAAATGTGGACTCCGGCGTGCGCCCCTTGGCGGTCACGATGACGCCCGAGTTGAGAAAGGCATCGGAGACCGATACCGCCGCCTCGAGCACGCCGCCCGGATTGTTGCGCAGATCGAGCACCAGACCCTTGAGCGCCGCCCCATTGCGCTTGCGCAGGTCTTTGAGCGCGGCGTCCAGATCATCGCCGGTGGTTTCGCTGAACTGGGAAACCCGCACATACCCCATGCCGGGCTCGAGGAGCTCGGCCCTCACGCTGCGTAATTCCACACGGGCACGCTTCAGGGTGAACTGCAGCGGTTCGGCGCTGCCTTCACGTAAAATGCCGATCTTGACCGTGGTTCCTTCCTTGCCGCGCATGCGCCCGATCGTCTCCGCCAGCGTGGTCGTATTCACGGGGATCCCATCGATCGTCGCGATGACATCACCGGGGCGGATGCCGGCCGCGGCCGCGGGCGAACCTTCGAAGGGCGACACCACCACGACCTCTTCGTCCTCCATGGACACCTCGATGCCGACGCCCGAGTACTGACCCGAGCTCGAGATCTTCACCTCGTCGTACTCCTCCCCGTCGAGATAGGCCGAATACGGATCGAGCGACGAGACCATGCCGCGAATCGCCGCCTGCAGCAGCTGGTGATCGTCCACGGGATCCACATAGTCGTGCTTCACGCGCTCCAGCACGTCGGCCAGCATGCGGGCATCCTGCCAGGGCAGGTTGCCGTTGAGCGGCGGCGCCGCGGGCTTGTCCGCGGGCTTGTCCGCGAGCACCCCGCTCGCCAGTCCAAGCGACGCGCCGATTGCCATACCGACGCACAGCATCGAGACATTGCGGGATTTGGTGATCATCAAACCGCAGCATACGTGCGGCGGCGATCCGCCGCTACCGAGCGCCGCCATTTTCCCCGCGGCCGTGGTTCACGCCGAATTGTGCGGCGCGCGCACGGATCGCAATCGTTCCAACCAGCGCGTTCATGGGTTTGCCTTCAACCAGTCCCTGGGGTTCACGGTTTTGCGTCCTTCCCGAATTTCGAAATACAGCTGAGGGGCGGCGCCCGAATCGCTCAAGGCCGCGACCACATCGCCCGGAGCGACCCAGTCGCCCACCGATTTGTAGAGCACCTCGGCATGGCCGTACAGGGTCATGTAGCCGTCGCTGTGGCCGATGATGAGCAGAAGTCCGAGGCCCTGCAGCCAATCGGCATACACGACGCGGCCGAAGTAGGGAGCGCGCACCTTGGCGCCGCGCACCGCCTCGATCATCTCGCCGTTCCAGCGCATGCCCGGCGCGGAATTCGCGTGCTGTTGTTGATAATGCGCGGTCACTCTACCCTGTACGGGCCAAGGCAGTTTGCCGCGCATTCGGTCGAAGCTCTGCGTCGAGTCGACCGGAAAATCCTGCATCACCCGCGCGAGATCGGCCACCAGCGACTCGACCGCCTGCTCCTCGCGCTTCAAATCGGCGAGTTCCCGGTTGCCGCTCGCCACTTCCCGGGTGAGCGCCCCCAGCGCGGCGGCGCGGACGGCGCGCGCATGCTCGAGGCCCGCCATCTCGCGGCTCGTTTCATTCTCGAGATTCTCGAGCTGTGCGCTTTGCTGATCGATTTCGGCGACCAACTGCTGCAGCCGCATCATTTGACTCTGAATGGCGTCGATTTTACCGCTGCGTTCCTGGGCGAAGTATCCATGGTAGGTGAGCGTACGGCCGAGGCCGACCGGATTGCTCTGGTTCAACAGCAGCTTGAGTTCCTCCTGCCGGCCGATCATGTAGGCCGCCCGCACTTGCTGGCCCAAGGCGGCGCGTTCCGCCTGCAGCGCACTCTGGCCGCGCCCTTGCTCCGCACGGAGCTCCGCTCGGCGCCGCTCCGCGGCGGTCTGCGCGGCACGCAAAGCATCCAGCCGTTGGCGTTTGGAGGTAATGTCGAGCTCCGCCTCGCGCAGACGCGCGCTCAATGCGTCGCGTTTCCTGAGCTCGTCGCCGAGACGGCTCGTGAGTTCGGCTATGCGCGCGCGCACGGCCGCGAGCTTGGCTTTCGCCTGCGCGGGGTCGTCGAGCTCCGAGGCCGCCCAAGTACCCGCGCAATACAGGACCGACGCGACGGCCACGCATAAGTATCTGAGGCGCCAGTTATTGATGAGGCTCATCTTGAGGACGGCAAGCATACAAGCCTTCAGCCCGCTGCTATACTTCCCAGCCCGAAAAACCTTTTGTGCGTCATGCAGAGACTCTTCGAGTTCATTGGCCATCATCCTTATTTGGCGGGCGGAGCGGTTCTGGCCGCCGCCGCCGTGGCGTTTTACGAGATTCGCGAGCGTATACAGGCGTTTGCGGCGTTGAGCGCGATGCAGGCCGTACGCCTCATGAATCAAGGCGCGCTGGTCATCGACCTTCGCGGCAAAGCATCGTACGACGCAGGCCATATCGGCGATGCACGCAACGTGCCTGCGGCGGAACTCGCATCGCAGGCCGACAGCTTGAAGAAGTGGCGCGACAGGAACGTCATTACTTATTGTGACAGCGGCGTGGACGGCGCGAGCGGCGCACGCACGCTGATGAAGCTCGGCTTCACCAAGGTGTTCAATTTACACGGCGGCTTGAATGCCTGGGTCAAGGAAAACCTGCCCCTGGCGAAGACCTCGCAGGGCGGCAAGGGAAGCTCGAAGTGACCCAACCCGCCGTGACGCTGTACGTGTCGGACTGGTGTCCGTTCTGCCGGCGAGCCAGGGGTCTCTTGGCCGAGAAGAATGTGGAGTTCAGCGAAATCAATATCGAGGACGACGCGAAGCTGCGCGAGGAAATGATCGAGCGCAGCAATCGACGCACGGTTCCGCAGATATTCATCGGCGACAGGCATGTCGGCGGCTGCGACGATCTTTTCGAACTCGATCGCAGTGGGGAACTGGATCGATTAATTCAGGGGGCTTGATGAACGAGAT
>WNFR01005879.1_pt1 | contig 12540 bp, 11 predicted proteins | sample 5400221 | NCBI WGS metagenome assembly WNFR01 (sample SAMN13153357, study PRJNA577476) | soil metagenome | isolation source: 40 cm soil under Madrone tree | place: USA:California | collected 2016-06-14 | reverse complement strand
TAGAAGGGGTTGTCCTGCTTACCGGCAATAATGGCCAATCCAGGATAACCATTCCACCCCAAGAAAGCCTTGCTGATGTAGATCCCGTAGTTTTGGAAACCGCCCGTGTAGGTTTGATTGGCCGTATCAACGAAATTGTTGGTCGTTAGGCTGACTCCGGCAAAGAAGCCACCATCAAATTTCATCTCCGCATTCAAACGCAAACGAAACCGCCACCGGTCGCGCTGCGCTACATGATTCCTACCGTTGGGAGAGCCCGACAGCGTGGGAGTCGGATTCTTAAGGCTAGGACTCGGTGTCGGAGTCGGAATGCCAGGAGCGGCCGAAGGCTCCTGAGCCTGTTCTTCATCCCACTGATAACGAAGACGCAAGTCGCCGCTCAGTTTCAGTTCCTTAATCCAGGGCGCCAGCTTGAGCGGACTGCTCGGAGCCGGGAGCACTGCAGGGTTTTTCGACACCTCGCTTTCGATCGTATCAGCGTCTTTTTGCGTCAGGATGCCCTTGCGAACCAAGGCATCGATGAGCGCCTGATCATCTGCAAATGCGGCACCGGTGGTTAAGGCAACGAGGCCGGCCAGTGCCAAAGCATATTTGGTTTTTCGGATCATTGGTTTCTCTCCTTGGACTCAGGTCCGGCGACTTCTCGCGCTCTCCAAGTCAATCATGCCCCTACTGAGCACCAAAACGTGCGGGGTTGGGTACGGCCGGGACCGACTGGACCAATTTGATGTTACAGCCGAGTGACAACGCCGTAACATTTCAACGGTTTTTCGGCACCAACCGATTCTCTCTGCACGTCTTTGCCGACACTAATGAGCTTTCGTGGCCAAAGGCCGAAACGCTTGGGGCGGGCCGAAACGTCCATGAACGCCTGTAGCCAAAGAAACCGACTAGCCTCAGCGGGCTCAAGTGACCAACTAAATGTTACGACACGACGTCGGATATGTTACGATTACGTGACAATCACGTTCCTTTCATGATCGTCGTGCAATTTCTAGACCCTAGCACCGTCCCCAAAATCCCGTCAGTGAGGGACCGCCAACCGATATCCGAATCCGCGCACTGTCTCGATATAACGGCCGCAGCTGCCGAGCTTGTCTCGCAAGCGACGCATGTGCGTATCCACCGTTCTGGTATCGATGATTGAGTCGTAGCCCCAAACGTCACTCAATAGTCGGTCTCTTCCCTGCACCCGCCCTTCACGCTCCATCAACAAGCGCAACAACTTAAACTCGGTCGCGGTGCATTCGATGACCCGATTTGCGGCTTTAACCTCGTGTCGAGAGCGATCAAGGAGAATCTCTCCCACTTGGAGGCAATCGTGATCATGAGGGGAAGCAGCCCGTCGCCGCAAGATGGCCTGGATCCGCAGCACAAACTCGCGAGGGCTAAAAGGCTTTACCACGTAATCGTCAGCCCCTAACTCAAACCCCAGCACTCGGTCAATTTCCTCCGTACGGGCCGAGAGCATCACGACAGCCATTTCTTTTGTGCGCGGATCGGACCGAATCGCTCGGCACAAATCGAGGCCGGACATCTCGGGCAACATGAGGTCCAAGACGACCAACGTAGGCGGCTGATCTCGAATGGAGGCCAATGCCACCCGGCCGTTCGTCGCCATCTCAACAACGAAGCCCGCTTTTTTGAGATGGTGAGCCAGCAATTCGGCCACATCCACCTCGTCTTCAACAATCAGGATCTTCTCACTCATCTAACGCGGCAACAACCGGGCCATCGTACAGTCCCCCAAAAATTCGGCGCAAGCCTGAAACGCCATAGCGACTCGGTCGAGATCGAACTGGGCAATGGGCCACTCCCCCTCTCCGCCAGACACATCATTTGAGATCATGTAAATCGTGCAACCGCCCTACTAATGACAAGCGCGATAAGGCTTCGACAAGCCCATCGCCACCGATCTGTTCGGAAACATAACCTCCGCCTTCTCGTACGGCAGTCTTCACCTCGATAATACTGTTCACCGGACATGCGAGGTGTCTCGCAATTTCGCGACGCAACATAGGCAGATCGTTGTAATTGTCACCTGCGGCAAAGGTCTCACCGGGATCGATTCCCAGCTGGGCTTGCAAGCCTTGAAGTACCGAACCCTTGTCAAAGCGGGCATGGCAAAAACGAAGGTAAATGCCATTTCGTTGGTAAGAAAATTCAGCTACGTGCCTTCGTTGGGAATCCAAGTAACTAATGATTCCATTCATCTCCGGAGGATCTTGGGCCACCACTCCGACCAACCGGCCGGATTCGCGGTGCAACCGAGCCCCGGTGCGATTGGACAAATAGCTTTCAATGTCGGCGAGCAGGTCTGAGGCGTCTCGATAAAGTTGATCGTGCGATTCTTGGCAATCCTCGTTCCATTCCGCGATCGGCTCCCAGCCAGATCCTTTCGCCCGGTAGATCTCTCGCTCAGTGGTGAGGGCGTAATCCGGCCGAAATGGAAAAAACTTAAGTGCCTTGTCGACTAATTCCAAGGTACGGCCGGTGTTCATTGCTATGATCGTGCCGTGCCGGCGCAATAGGTTCAGATGATCGACTAGAGGCTGACTAACGGTCGCGGGTTCGCTTTCCCACGGCGCAATCATCGTTCCGTCAAAATCCAAGCTCAATAGTCGCAAGTTAGCCATCAGCAGCCTGTCGGATTTGTGTGCAAAGCTGAACGGTAGCTTGCGAATTTGAAATGGAAAGCCTCCGCCCTTTTCGACCGGTTACTCAATTTCAGGTCCCACGAGTTACTATCGAGTCTGCAACCCAGAGACGGCGTCAAAAATGCCGTTAATGATCGAATAAGCAATTACGCCGACCATTCCGGCCATGACCAAAATGATAACCGGTTGGACCATTGCGGTGAGCCTTTGAATCTGGAGGTTGAGTTCTTTGTCATATTTCTTACCGACCTTATCCAAGGCTTTCGCCAAATCTCCGGTTTGCTCGCCGACCGCTACCATATCGATAAAGAGCGAAGGAAAATCAGTCAGTCGCTGAAGTCCGCGGGAGAAAGCGCCCCCTTGGCCCACATAATCGGTCACCTCGCTCAACCCGCGGCGCCAATGCTCGTTTAGAGTGGCACCTCGCATTAGCTGCAGCGCATTTAACAATGGAAGGCCGTTAGCAAGTAGATTTGCTAAGGTCTGAGCAAATTGCGCATAAAATCGGCCCCTAAGCACTGCCCCGACCACTGGAATTTTTAACTGCACCCGGTGCCACCATTTCTTGCCGCGAGGATGCCGGATAAACTGCCGAAAACCGAAACTCGCCAACAACATGGCGGCGAGAATAGCCCACCAATAGTGCGAAAAGAAGGCGCTAACATCGATGAGAAGCTTGGTCAGAAAAGGAACATTTTTGCCGGTCTTTTCAAACAGCACCGTCATCTGAGGCACCAGGTAAGTCATGAACAAAAAGATGAGCCCAAGACCCAAGAAAAAAATCATCGCCGGATAAATGAGCGCGGCTACGACCTTTTTTTGGAGATCATCGATGGTCACCAAAAAAGCCGCCTGCCGCTTCAACAACTGGGGCAGCGAACCACTGATTTCGCCGGCCGAAACCAAATTGCAGTAAAGATCTCCGAAGCTGGAGGAAACCAGGTGTAACGCGCTGGAAAGGCTGCTCCCCTCTCGCACCCTCTGCCGAAGGACGGTAGCAATCTGTTTGATCTTTGACAACTCCTTGCGGGCCTCCATCACCCGCAGAGCCTGCTCAATCTGTAGACCCGCATCGAGTAGATCGCTCAGTTCTTCGGTAAAAAGGATAACCTGCCCGCGAGAAAGGCGAACTTTTGCCAGCGGTGTTGGGTGCTCGACCAGCCGAGCGCTGCTGGTTGCGCCATCCTTCTCCAGGATCTTAATCGGTTGTAACCGATCCCGATCGAGCTTAAGAAAGGCCTCGGCTCGGCTCTGCGCGACCAACTCTCCGCGCACCCGTTCTCCGGCTCGGCTCACGGCCTCATAAAGAAAATTTGGCATCGGTCTACTCGTCCGCCATCTCCAGATCCTGCGCTGTAACTCGCACAACCTCTTCAATGGTGGTGAGGCCGGCGATCACTTTGCTCCACCCATATTGCCGGAGGGGCACCATACCCTCTTCCACCGCCACGGTTCGCAACATCGAAGCGGCCTTGCTTTGGGTGATGAGGTCCTGCAACCGAGCGGAGACCAAACAAATCTCATAGATGGCAGCTCGTCCTTGGTATCCGGTGGCTCGGCACGCTTCACAGCCGACCGCGGCATGCACGCTTCCAGCCGATTCGAGCGGGAATCCGATTCTCTTTAGATATCCAGCGGAATATTCTGCCCGCTTCTTACAGTGCGGGCACAGGACTCTAACCAAACGCTGGGCGATAAATGCGCGAACCGAGTTTGCCACCAGGAAAGGTTCCACCCCCATATCAAACAATCGAGTGATTCCGCCAATCGCGTCGTTGGTATGTAGTGTGCTGAATACCAAATGGCCAGTGAGCGCGCCGCGGATTGCTATCTCCGCCGTTTCCCGATCTCGCATCTCACCAACCATGATTACGTTTGGATCCCCACGCAGAATGCTGCGCAGCCCGTTCGCGAAGGTCAGATCTATCTCAGGTTTGACGGCAATCTGGATCACTCCGGGTATTTGATGTTCGACCGGCTCTTCAATAGTAACAATCCGGCGCTCACTGGTATTTAAGCTGGAAAGAAACGTATAGAGAGAAGTTGATTTGCCGCAGCCGGTTGGGCCGGTGACCAAAACGATTCCGTTTGGAAGTGTAAGCAAATGCTCGATGCGTTGCCGAGAAGGTTTGTCCAAACCAAGACGATCGAACGTAAATCGCTCCTGGCCCAACAGTCGCAGGCTAACGCTTTCGCCCACTACCGACGGGATCGTAACGACCCGCACATCGATCGGTTGACCTAAAAGCTCCAGATTGATACGTCCGTCCTGCGGTAAACGGCGTTCGGCGATATCTAGATGCGCCATGACTTTTAGCCGCGAAATGACCGATGCTTGGAGCAACCGGATATTCGCCGGCACCGGGACCTCATGCAAAACCCCGTCGATACGGTAGCGGATCCGCAAGTCGTTGGACAGCGGTTCGACATGAATGTCGGTCGCGCGCTGCTCGAGCGCTTCACGCAAGATCTGGTTCACGAATTTGACGACCGAAGCTTCCGAATCGTCCAGATCAAGGACGTTGGTCTCCTGTTTAAGCTCGGGATTAGCCTCTTCCTCGGTCCGGCCTTGCAAGATCGCTTCAAAAGTCTCGGCTCCGATTCCATATCCCTGGCGCAACGCTTGGAGGATCAGGGTGCGGGTCGACATCTGATATCGGACTTTCTCTCGCAGCGAAGCGGCGAGTGTTTGTCGCGCTAACAAATCGAACGGATCATAGAGACCGAGCCAGATTGTACTATTTTCCTGTTGCAGCGGCACGACGTGGTAACGGAGCGCTAAACGGGCAGGTACCTTTTCGCGCAGCTGGCCCGGAACGGAGGTCAACGCTTTGTCCCACCAAGGGATCTGGAGCCAATCGCTTATTCCATGCAAGAACTGAGTTTCATCGACCAGTTTAGAATCCAGGACCGATCGTACCAACGAACGTTGAGCTTCGGCCGCGCTTTCCAGAACCGTTTGGCAGGCGTTCACGTCGGTACATTGACTGTTTCTGGCGATCTTCAGCAGCGTATCAATCACAGATTCAAAAAACTGATGCCCTAGTTTATCGAGTAATCGGCCGTCTACAACTCGGCTTGAGGACTCAAGTGCAGTTACTGGTTACGGGTTACAAGTTGCGGGTTACGAGTTGCGGGTTGCGGGTCCCTCTAAATTCTAGATTCTAGATTCCGAAAGAGCGCCTGGCGCATTGCCGCGTCTGGCACTGGGGGCCCAAACCAATGCCGGAAAGCCGCAGTGCCTTGGTGCAAAAGCATTGGAGCGCCATCGATAGCTGAAGCTCCGGCGGCCACTGCCCAGCTCACTACTGGCGTCGGCTTCGAACCATACATCATATCGAATATGCGGTGCCGGGGCTCTAACCAATGCGAATCCCAATCCAGCGGACGTCCATCTAGTCCAACTGAAGAAGCATTGATGATCAAATCGGCCTGAGCGAATACTTCGCCCAATTTTTCCCAAGACCAAAAAGAAACGGTGTCATCCTGGCCGAATGCGGCCCGCAATCGGCCAAGCTTGGCCAATGTTCGGTTGGCGAGGAGCAGTTGACGCGGATTTTCATCCCTCAGAGAGATTGCTGCCGTCATCCCAGCCCCACCGCCCGCACCTAGCACAGCGATCCGACTATTTTCAAAATCAAGGGAAAAGGATTAACGAAGTGCGGCAATTAGTCCGACTCCGTCCGTGTTGAACCCCACCAAAAATCCGGATCGATTGCTTACCGTATTAATTGCGCCGACTCGATCCGCAGTCGGATCAACCACGTCGACCAATCCCAGAGCCGTGACCTTGTGCGGAACAGTCAGGTTCCAACCGATAAACTCGCGTTCGCGCAGCAGTGAAAAGACCTCGGCAAGCTGGCCGATCTTTACCCAAAGCCGGGCGTATTGAAATGGTATGGCCCGCACCGCGAGTCCAGCATTCTGCATTTCCGGTGAAAGTGAATGACTGACGGGATCTCCGAGAACCGCCAGTCGAATGTCCGCGGGTAAAGGATCCGAGGCGGAATGGCGCAGGTTCTCGATAGTCCAAAGCAGGCCGTCGGATTTGGAATTGAGTGGCATGGGTGAAACTAAATGAGAGATGAGAGACAAGCGGCCAGTCTAAGGGACAAGAGACTTTCATTTCAATCGCACAGCTACCGTTCAGCTCCGCTCCAAGTAGAATCCGCCGCGGCGGACTAGGAGAAACGTGCGACAGTCTTCTCCAATCGCGTGAGTACTCGATCACGGCCCAATACTTCCAGCATATGATACAGGCTTGGCCCGACTGGTCGTCCGCTGACGGCGAGCCGGGTTGGATGAATCAGCTCGCCGGTTTTACATCCTAGATCGGACGCGAGCCCCTTCAGTTCCGTTTCGAGCCGCTCTACGCTCCAGGCTTCCAGTGCACGGTAACGTTGCGCCAGTTGGTCAAGCCTTTCCATCGCTCCTGGTCGGAAGGTCTTTGCGACCGCTTCCGGATCATACTCGTAGTCCTCGTTAAAGAAATAGCCGATCCAATCTGGAACATCTTTGAAGAGCTTTACCTTCTCTTTGATGATCTCTAATACACGGAGGAGATAGTCCTGATCATTAGTAGCAAGGTGAGCCGCCCGAATGAACGGCTCGCTCAGCTCGCGAAAGCGGCTCAGCGGCATCTGCGACACGTACTGGCCATTGAGCCAGAAACATTTATCCAGGTCGAAAGCAGCGTTCCGGCGATTGATCTTCTTCAGGTCGAATAGCTCAATGACCTCATCGATATCGATCTTCTCACGATTGTCCTTCGGCGACCAACCGAGCAGACACAAATAGTTACGAACCGCTTCGGGTGCATAACCTTGCTCCATATAGCCGCTCACACTCGCACCCGCATCGCGCTTACTCATTTTCGATCCATCTTGGTTTAGAATGAGTGGGATATGAGCGAAATGAGGTGGCTGCACACCCAACGCTTGGTAGAGCTCAACATGCTTAGCCGTATTCGTTAGGTGATCTTCACCACGGATCACGTGCGAGATTTGCATTTCGATATCATCGACAACGTTCACGAAATGAAAAATCCAAGAGCCATCAGGGCGGCGAATGGTCATATCCGGTTCCATAGTGCGATCGAATTCGATGCGGCCGCAGACCTCATCATCAACCACCACCGGGCGTCGCGCCGATCGAAACCTGAGTGCTCCAGCATCCTCGTATACGTCGCCCTTGTCCTGGAGTCGCTTCAGGTATTGTTCATAGATCGCGTTGCGTTCGCTCTGGAAATAGGGTCCGAACCGGCCACCCTTTCCGGCCCCTTCGTCCCACTCCAATCCAAGCCACTGCAAGCCGTCATAAATCACCTGCACCGCTTGGTCATGTTCGCGACTCTTGTCGGTATCCTCAATGCGAAGCACAAAGGTACCGCGATGGTGCCGAGCGAAAAGCCAATTAAATAGAGCGGTGCGTGCTCCTCCCACATGCAGAAAACCGGTTGGCGACGGAGCAAAACGGACCCTAACAGGAGCACTCATCGAAGAAAAGATCCTCTACCACTGGTTGGCGCAACTGAATTTTCTTCTTACCGCGACTGGCCTTGGACGGTTCATAACAACTTTTCAAGAGCGACGGAAAGCCGTTTAGGGGGAACCAGCTCCTAGCTAATGGGTTGAATAAAGAGGGGTTATTCTTAGTCCAAAAAAGGACGACCTGTTATGACCAAGCCTACTCTAACACTACTTTGCCTGGCGGGTGCTACCTCTCTCGCCTTTGGCAATCTCCACCCTGTCTCGCCCCCGACGGGAGGAAAGATTCCTTTCCGGCCTGGGGCCCATATTTCACAAAATCATCACGTTTTCCAAGAAGACGCTCAGACTGACCAAGACAGCTATGACGTCTTCTACGATCAACTGGCGGACGATGGCCAATGGTATTACGACGACACCTACGGCTATGTCTTTCAGCCGGCGGACGCAACCAACACTTCCGATTGGCGCCCCTACTCAGACGGCCATTGGGAAGATACCGACCGCGGCTGGTATTGGGATTCCAACGAGCGCCATGGCTGGGCAACCTACCACTACGGTCGCTGGGTTCTCGTTGATGGCGAAGGATGGGTCTGGGTGCCAGGTCATGAATGGGCGCCAGCCTGGGTTTCCTGGCGCGATTCAGATAATTATTGCGGTTGGGCTCCTCTTCCTCCTGAATGCGGGAGCGTCTCGGTCGGAATCAGTATCGGCGGATGGTGTGACTCTTACTGGGGGGTTGGGCCGAGCTGGTATAGCTTCATTCCCTGGCACTCCTGGTACAATCAAAGCTATGTCGGAGCATTTGCTCCTTATAGCCAAAACGTGACTATCATCAATAGCACACGGAATGTGACGAACATCTATAACAACAACAACGTCATTAACAATTACGGTCCGCAAGCTCAACAGGTCGCGCTGAAAACGAACCGACAAGTTACGAAATACAACATCAATTACATGGCGCAAAACGACCCGCGGGCATTCAAAACGGCCAAGAACGGCAACCAACTGAACGTAGTTGGGCCAAAGCAGACCCTCAAGCCGGTTGCAACCAAACCGCCCAACGTCGCGAAAACGCTGACCGCTGCGAAGGTAAACAAGGGTTGGAATAACGTAGATGCGACCCAGACGAAGAATCTAAAGAATAAATTCGCTCAGCAAAATCCAGCGCCCGCCAACCTGCCGAAGAGCATTAACTCAGTGGTAAAGCCAACGATTATTGGAAACAAAGCCACTGGCGCCAATATTCCTGGCGGCAACAAAGGCGTTGGTAGCGTTGGTAATAACGGCATCGCCAGCAACAAAGGAGCCGGAAACGGGGTCTTAGCGAACCCAAACAACGCTAATGCCGGCGGCGCCAACAACAAGGGAGTTGGATCCAATAATCTGAAGGCGTTTAAGGAGACCGCCAACCCGGCGAACACCAAGGGCGCAAAGGGTACGGGCGGAAATCCTGCGGTTGCCAGCGGAGCCGGATCCAACAATGCAAAGGCGTTCAAGGGCACGGCTAATGCCACCAATACAAAGGGCGCAAAAGGTACCGGTGGCGGCAATACTGGAGTGGCTGGCAACACAGGCGCCGGATCAAACCAATTAAAATCGTTTAAGAGCACGTCCAACAAGTCCACCTCCAAGGGTGCCCAAGGTGCAGGTGGCGGCAATTATACTCAGCCGAAGACGCTAAAGAAGGCTGCTACGGGGGAAACGACCCATCATTCAGCCAGCACTTCTCATCCTACTACGAAGGCATATCATCCTTCGGCCAGCACTTCTCATCCTTCGGCCAGCACTTCTCATCCTTCGGCCAGCACTTATCATCCTCCGGCCAGCACTTATCATCCTCCGGCCAGCACTTATCATCCTCCGGCCAGCACTTATCATGCTCCGGCTAGCGCCTCTCATCCTCCAGCCGCAGCGTATCACCCTCCGGCTAGCGCCTCTCATCCTCCGGCCAGTGCCTCCCACCCAAGTGGTGGTGGAAACAAAGGCGGAGGGGGCGGCGGCGGCAATAAGAAGGACGAGAAGAAAAAGTAAGGCGAAAATGGCTGAGGCCTAACGAAGTTCCGGTTGATAGCTTCGGGTTTTCACCCGAAGCTCCCGGAGCATGAACAGGGTAGCTGGCCTCGAGACTGAATACGGTTGTTTGATCTCTGAGGATCAAGCTCAGAGCCAAGCCGATGCTTGGCCGGTAAAAATTAAAAATCATCTCTTCCGCAAGTGTCAGATTGGCGCTATCGATCTGCACTATCGAGATTACGAAGAACCGCCGGGTAACGGCGGTTTTCTTTTGAATGGTGGCCGCCTTTATCTAGATATGGGCCATCTAGAGTACTCCTCGCCGGAGTGCCTCACTGTTCGCGACTTGGTCGCCTACGACATTGCCGGGGATCTTCTACTTTATCAGGCGATCAAGGAACTCGGGATCGAGGATAAGGTCTCGTTCTTAAAGAACAACATCGATCACCACACCGGGGCCACTTTTGGCTGCCACGAAAATTACTTAATGCGGCGGGAGGCCCAATTCACACCGGAAATTCTTGCGTCGTTGCTTGGTTTTTTAGCGACACGGCAGATCTTCACCGGCTCCGGCCGGGTGGGGCACGCCAATCCGCTCGCCTTCGACTTTGAAATCCCCGATCGGCCGGGAAACGTTCCGTTTCAGATTAGCCAGCGAGCAGATCATATCGTCAACGACATCTATCAGTGGGTGCAGTTCAACCGAGCAATCATCAATGCGCGAGATGAACCACTGGCTGATTATCGTAAGTACCGCCGACTACATCTTTTGATCGGGGACTCGAACATGAGTCCATTTGCCAACGCGCTTAAGATTGGCACAACCGTCTGCATTCTGACATTGCTGGAGGAAAACCTGCTGCCAAAACAAATCGCGTTGCGAGATGCTGTTCTGGCTACGCGAGAAATATCCCGATGTCCGGATGGAGATTGGGTGGTGGAGATGGATGACGGTTCCACCCAGGATGCGCTTGATATCCAGTATCAATTTCTCGCCCACGCTCAGCGCTATCTGAGCGGTTCGGATGAAGAGACCGACTGGATTTTGGAGATGTGGCAGTTCACGCTGGATGCACTGAAGGAGAAACCTGAGCTATTGATCGGTGGGGTCGACTGGATCTCTAAAAAGTGGCTCTTGAACATGTTCGTCGAAGACCAAGGGCTCTCCTGGCAGGATCCTTGGCTGCAAAGCATCGACCTCGAGTACCACAACATACACCCGCAGCGAGGACTCTTTTTTGCATTGAAGCCGGCTAAAACGATCGGGGAATTCAATGCATCGGTTCGTCGTTCGGAAGCCAAGTTGGCGCCGCCAGCTCACACGCGAGCTGCCGGCCGAGGCCGAGCGGTAGCTTTCTTTCAGAGGAAAAATCTTCCTTATATCATCAATTGGGACTCGATCGCTCTGGAGAGCCAAGACTACCTCTCGATGCCGGATCCATTTAATACCTATACCGATGCGGTCGATTATTTTCTTCGGTAGGACAGATATGAAAGCTGGAATGGACCTATCCAGTAGGGGCGGATCAGGACGCCGGACCGCTACCGTCGACTGTCTCATCTTCCGTTGTTAGATAAGGGTCAAAAGCGCTACGGCATGGAATAACGCGGCCAGAGTTTGTCTCCAGTTATGGGAGGTTCGCCAGTTCGGACCACTCAGCTCAACGCTGGCCCCAGTAGATTTTTTCCAAAAGTAAACCTAGTATTTACCTATGATGAACGTCATTTCGAATCGGGCCTTTATCCGACCGCTGATCCTCGGTATCGCGCTGCTTGCGTTTTCCCAAGTTGCTTCGGTTTTTGGCGAATCGCTCGTTTGGCAAACGGACTATGCCGCCGCTAAGAGCACAGCTACCCAGCAGAATAAATACATTCTCCTGGACTTTACCGGCTCGGATTGGTGCCCTTATTGCATCCAGATGGATAAAGAGGTCTTCGCGAAGCCAGCGTTTTCGACCTTTGCTTCCGAAAAGCTTATCTTGGTCAAGCTCGATTTTCCGCGAAAGGCCAGTCAATCGGCTGCAGAAAAGTCCCAGAATCAGGAATTGGCAAAAAAGTATAGTATTGAGGGCTTTCCCACCTATGTGTTGCTTGATCCGTCCGGGAAGGAAGTACGCCGCCAGGTTGGATACTTGGAAGGCGGCCCAGAAGCGTTCATCAGTTGGGCCGGGGTAAAAAGATAGCCGATAGCCAATAGCCGATAAGCGAATAGCGGTAGCCAATTGCAAATATTGGCTATTCATTCCGGGGATGGATGCTCAGGATCGGGCTTCGCCCGCACTGTTGACCGATCTGTACCAGCTAACGATGGCTTACGGTCACTGGAAACAGAACCGGCTGGATCAGGAAGCGGTTTTTCATCTTACTTTTCGTGAGCA
>WNFR01016461.1_pt1 | contig 12542 bp, 15 predicted proteins | sample 5400221 | NCBI WGS metagenome assembly WNFR01 (sample SAMN13153357, study PRJNA577476) | soil metagenome | isolation source: 40 cm soil under Madrone tree | place: USA:California | collected 2016-06-14 | reverse complement strand
ACAATATTAGATGCAATAGCCAGGAAAGAGAATTCATGACACGCCTTGTTGTCTATTTCAATTTTTCTTACTGGAACTGCGTCTTCGTCGACCGAGTCGATGTCCTCATCATCCAACGCGACATCCTCCGCGCCACTACTCTCACCTTCCTCCCCATCTTGTTCCGCGTCTTCCAATTCGACGCTGCTCCGTTCGTGTTCTCCGTCGCCTTCCTCGTCACTGGCCACAGTACCTGTCAGCGTGTGCAACTGGGCCAGGTCAAATTGGTTAAGGCCATCCTCTCCTAATGCCTTGATGAGTTTTTCCATTCCTTCTTCGATATTGTCGTCGTCTGCAGTTTCACTCGTGTCGGATTCATTTTCGGAGAGTGTGGGTTCGATGGTTTCCACTGATTGTACCTTTTTGCCCCTTGATGGGTTGAGATTCGATGTTTTTGAAGCAGTGTTCATTTTCTGACCTAGTATCATTTGAAAAAGTGGGAAGCAGAGCACGGGAGAAAGGTGCGTGCGGCTAAATGGAAATATTTCCAAAATGGACCGTCTGACCCGAGCTTCTCGGCAGCATCGGTCGTCTGCTATGAGCATGCAGGTCTTGTTCTCCCCATCTCTCTGAGTTGCCTCTCTTTCACTCCCTCACTACATACTCTATCCTTGCGTTACCTGGGAGATGTACTCTATCCATCTCCTTGCCGCTGCCATTGTCCTCCTACATCTCAACCCCAACGTTTTCGCGTTGACCGTCCATGATGACACCGTGCAGGCAGTCTTATCCAAGTCCGACAACTTCCTTGCACCGCTTAATGCAGTGTGGGAAGAGGTCGACATCTCTGAGGGATGGGCCGACCCTCGCATCAATGGAGGCCGCCTTCTCGACGTCAGTCGCCCATCTGTTATATGTAGTGCGACCCGCAATTCGGTTCGGTGCTGATGTTCCGCACATTCTGCAGTTCACTGCGCCGCTCCTCGGCGAGCCGCTCAACGTGATCCTTTCGGGGCTTTCAGATCCATACGTGCTTACCGAAGAGGGCTTTCGCGAATACACAAAGTCCTCTCTCTCCCGTCATTCACTCTTTGTCACCGTTGATTGATTGCAGACTTTTTTTTTACGTCCTTGCAGGTCCATTGGGTACTCCAACGAATGTCTGGGACTTCATATTGGCGACATACACAAGGCCGATCTAGGCGACGGTAATGGCCGCACTCCCGAGGTGTACCTTGCCCGACAAGCCTACTTTCCCATTTGGGGGACGTGCTGGGAGAGCATCGCCGGCGGCCACCATTTCCGCGCATGGCGGCAGAACGGCACGCACGCTGCCAGCGGGGCGTGGTTCATCGGGTATGCTCCCCTCCCTCTCTACCGTCCTCCGTTCCGTTTCCTCACTCCGAAACGACGGAAGAGCGTCGAAGGAGGAGCACTCGCAGAAACGTCACAAAATTGTCAAGAATGGCTACAACCTCGGCCGTGACTGGTTCGTCGAGCACGCCGTGGCGGGCAGCCACCAGAGAGGACACAACGTTTGGTGGCGCGCCGAAGTCGAGTGGCGCACCGGACTCCTTGAGCCTGGTAGCGGAGGCAAGTGTCCTTTACTTCTTCCATTGACACCCGGCACGATCGGAATATCTTTTAGGTGTCAACCACGGCATCCCGCAAGATGGACGTGTCGCCATTCTCACCGTCTTCCGCGTCTAACGACCACCGCCAAGTCCACGCGATCACCATCCCTAGCGGATGCCAAATCGTTATTACCCAGTGAACCTTTTACGATTCTTCACGACCCCTCACGAATCTCCACGTCTAAGCAAATCAGTGTATGACAATATTTCTCCCACTGTGCGTGTAATAGCCCCGATTGGTTCTGCTTCACCCGTCCGTGAACACGTAGGATCACTTCTACTCTCTTGCGTGGAATCCTCCGACCCTCTTGCACATGCATATATCATGCTTGCTCTCTCAGAATTTGTGATTTGTGGACTAGTGTCCTATGGAGATGTTTGTAGACTCTTTTCTTGGACATAGATTATCCATTATCTGTGCATACCCTTTGTACACACCCTCGCTATAAATAGACCCTTTTTATTATTTACACCTATGCGTATTCAACAGTTACGCAGTCCAAGACCGTCGTGTCTTAAGAAATAGTTGGATTACGGATGGGGAGATAGTTTATGTCTTGTATAGTCCAGTGTATCCACGTCCACGCAAGGGACGCACGACCGAGTATGCAAATACTTACATCTAACAAAAGGGCCTATCATCCACCATAAATTCTATGCCGTGCACTTCAGCTCTGCGCCGACCATTGCGATCGCAGCGCCCAAGGCCCAGCCCAGCTCCGTTCCGTCAATCCGCTTGCCAATTTCGACTGGGCGCGCGTCGTCAAACTCGTATCCAAGCCGCAGCAGCGCATACATGAACGTGAGGTCAAGACAGTATTCCGGGCGATCGACGAGCTCCTCCATCGCGTGCGCGTTGTCGCTCCACCGTTTCTCCCACGCGGGTTTCCCGAGACAGACGTCTTTGGCGAAGTCCGCGATGGAAGCGATGGAGAGCGGTGGTGGGGGACCGGACTCTGGTAAGAGCGGGTGGATGCGGTCGTAGAAGTACGAGAGAAGGAGGATCTTGCCGTTGGAGAACGTCTCGAGGAGAGAGGGCTGGTAGATGCCGTCGAACGAGCACGGTTTGACTTCGCAAATGCTATTTCGGCGAAGAAAAGTTAGTGTCGCGATGATCAACTATCATCGTGGGACCTACGCATCCTTGGCCATGACAAGTTCCATGACGCGGTTGCATGCCCCGAAGCTGCCGATGTCCCCGCCGATCATGGTAACGTTCTTGGAAGCGCCATCTCCCTCAACTTGCACGACTCTCTTTGTCCCCTGTGCCAGGCAAGGGTTTCCAATTTCATCCTGCGCCGTACCAGAAGAGGGGGTCCGAATGGAAGCCATGAAGTCGACCAAGCGATGCACGCTCTTCCTCGCGCGCATGAGGCCATAGCCCAGGTACGAGTGCTGATACAACTCGTGCGTCTTCCCAGCAGGGCCGCCGAACCTGAGCTCGTACTTATGCTCGCCGTCGCGCATTCCTAATCCCGGCTGGGCTACGAAGATAGGCTCGAAGACGATCTGGGTCGACGCGCCGCCGAGGTCGAGCACGGCGTACGGCCTGGTGGTCTTGGGCGAGTCGGCGCGGATGGTGTCCATGAGGTAGTTGGCGGTGACCCACGCAAACACGCCCTCGTCGCGGCCGTCCATGATTACGACGGGGTCCTGCGCCGCGAGCGGGAACGGGTACGCGCTGCCGATACGGCGCTGCACGGCGTCCAGGATCTCGCTGGCCGGCTCCGCGCCCAGTAACCGCAGGCCAGCCGTCGCCTTCACGGCGACAGGCGTGCAACTCCGCAACGCCTCGGGGACGGTGCGCATAGCGACATCGAGCAACGAGTCGAGGCTCTGAGCAGCCTCTGCTGGCCGTCCTGCGAACGAGGACAGCCCCGGGTGCTTCTGCACGAAAGTCTCGTACTCGTACGCCGGCGATGGCCCGCAGTTGTTGAATTTATACACGTGGATCCGCGAGCCCGTCGAACCCGCATCGATCATGAGGGCGTATTGCACGAGCGGAGAAGATGGGTTGTGTGGGGCGGTGCAGAAGACTGTCTTGCTTGGGTCGGGGTCGGACTCGTACGAGCTGGGCTGGGGAACGGAGGGCTCAGGGCGAGTTGGTGAGGGTATGGCTGTGTCCATCTCAGGCTTGTGCGGCTTGATCATGGAAGACGGCAAAGGCAGGGGAGGTGACTCGGCGTCCACAGGTCCTTTCCATGTTGCACCTGCACAAGATGCATCATTTCCATTCAGCCCTCGGTTGACACAACGGACGGAGACCTGCACCGTAGATATCCAACACTCACCTGGTGTTTTAATACCATCCCAGAGCTTTTTTGGTTCCTCGGGACTCAAAAACCACACGACCGCGATGGAGACTGCGAGACAGAAAACGATCTTCCTCCACGTAAATTTGCGCACTCGGTTCGGTCCCATGCCGCTTTCTAGCCTATCGTAGGTGCCACTACCTGACAAGACCATTCACTGTGTTTTGACTGGTGGAGGGTAGAGGGCAAAAGGTTACTAAACAAACAACGACACACGTGATCACGAACGGTGATGCATTAATTGCAATTGCAAAATTCATGGAGATTGGGTTCAGTAGATATGCGAGTAAGCAAGGTTGCGGACTGTACGGTATAGTGAGGGATACGAACAAATATAGGTCAGTCAGAGGGGACAAGCAGCGCGGATGTATGCGCTGCGTAGACAACAAAGGAAACATAATGGGGGGGATACGACGGTACTCCTAACCAGTGGGAGGGGATGAGAGAAAGACGAACTGAGACTAATGTACAATGAGTACCGAAGGGCCACACGTAATTGGCCGTAAATCAGTGACAAGTCCACAAAACATAACATCTATGCTTCAGGCGTCATCTGAGGCACTTCATGACCCTTGTCGCGTAGAAGTGCCTCCAGGATGAGCGCACGTGCCCGCCATCTCTCCTTCTCTTTACGTTCAGCTTCAGCAGCGTCTTCCAACTCGCGCTGATACTCTAGCTTCCGCTTGCGACTTCTGCGTGCGGCCAAAGTGTTTTGCAGACGCTTGGCTGTGATCGCATCTTCCTCAGAGTTTGTAGGACCGGCATCATCCTTCTCTTCGCCAGTTCGTGCCCTCTTCCTAGCGAAAGTCACTGGAAGCTCTTTGCGGGATGTCGCAGATGGTGTGTGGTATTTGCGAGCCTGGATGGGTGCGTTGAGCGGAACCAGAGACTCGGGAGTGACGTTCTTGCGAGTCCCCGTTGGACCTGTCTTCGTTGCAAGAATGGAATGGTTGTCGAGATGGAGAGGGAGTGGTTGAATGGATGGGGTGTCAAGAGCAGGTGTTCCCGGCGATATCTTGTACAGATCGTCCATGTCGGGAAGAGGAAGATTAGAAGGACCAAGACCGCTCCCCATGATGACCTTGGCATTGTCGTAATCTTCATATCCAGTTGTGCTGAACAACGAGGGCATGTAATCATAGTCACCACCACCAAAATCAGTGAGTGCAGGACTGGTGAAAATGTCAGGCGTCATGCCCATATCCGCATCGAAAGCGGGCGTTGTCAACAGGTCATCCTCCCAAGGAGACATTGGTGAGGTAAGGAAGTCACTAGGATTGAAGAAGTCAGGCGATGCTGAAGGTGATGGTACGGTTAGAGAAGAGGTAGGTGAAGAGGAGCCATTGTTGCTACCTGACAGTGCCGAAGCAATTGCTTGGGCGGCAGCTTCGTCATCAGCTGACATTGGGAGAGCTGTGGATGGTTCGCCTTCAGTGATGGCCCGCGTCTGCTCAGGGGTTTGATTTGAAGACAACATTGTTAAATAATTTGAGCAGAGGGCTGAAAGGCTGAAGTCAGGTGTCGGATCTGGTTCTGATGATCGACGAGGTGTTGTACGTGGTGGCGGTGGAAGCGATTGGGGTATCCCATGATGGGCGGCGAGATCCGATGGGGAATGGAAAACTTGATTATACGTCCGAGGACGGTGAGTTTGGGCATTTAACGAGCCATGGTAGGGAGATGATTGAGATGAAAGTGCGGAACTTTCAATTGACGTTTGCGGAGCACCAGAATGACCAGTTGTTGATTCCGAAATAGGGCCTGGGTGGAAGCCGTTTAGAGGGAGGTCCCGTACATGTTGATTGTTGTCGAGTTTCAAGTTGTATCGATCTGGAGAAATAGCGGAAAGTGGTATGGAAGTGGGGCCCTCAGGCAGCGCTGGCTGCGATAGTTGCAACCGATGGATTCTGGGTGATGACGATTGAATCAGCGCGCTGTTCTCGGCTAGGCAGTCACGATGATGGTTAGGGACGACGGTCACATTGACCGGGGAATGAAGATATGGACCTCGGGGACCCATGTCGCATTGAGGTCGGACGTGAGTCATTGTCGCACGCGGAGACCGCTGCTGCAAATCGGTACGAACGGCGCCACTCGACTGCTGTGACGAGGGTGACGCGGAACAAGTCACGGACTGCATGGATCGCCGATAGCGATGGGGTAATAAAGACAGCAATGACGAGACAGAGTCGAGCGACTAATATATACTCGCAGGCGGAATGGTTGCTCCACGACAACAATGGATAGGGACACGTCTCAAACACAGAATGCAAACTCACGGATTCCTGGGGGAAAACGAATACGACGCGTCGGACAATGTGGAGAGGTCTAAAGAAAAGGTATTCTAAGGATGTGATGGTAGTTGAGAGGAGGGTGAGGGTGGGCTGAGGTGACTCGTTCTGGGGCATTATCAATAAAATTTCGATTTCGAATTCAAGCCCAGCAAGGGCCGGACCGGACAGCCGTGAATTCCAAGTGACTCATTCGGCACTGCCCCACCCCTTATTCGGGAACAACTTCCGGTCTACGAGCCAATCAGAGACGTGTCATCGGTACTTCCGGCACCGATATCGATGTACACGCATGCACCGACAACGCTGATTCATCCATGCCAGCGCCCACACAGGCGCCCTCTCAATATTACCCCCCTGTCAACGCACAGCATATCGACTGCGGACTATTGTCATCTCCGCGGGCAGCAACTAGGCCCACCAAAATTCCCCCTCTCAATACAATCCATGGCGCCACGCTAGACCAGAAAGGCAAAATGCATAGCGGATTTGTAAGGCAGTGCATCTTGTATGAGTCAGCCTGTGCTGACGCGCGGCCCCTTACGGCCGGCCATCAAAATCAAATCATTGAGAGCTCCACGCAACGAGAGCTTGCAGCCAACCGCAGCGCTGCGGCCCATTGTGATACCGACGACCAAGCCTTGAGGCAATAAAGTTCATTGAGAAATAACGAAAGAGCGCTCATTTCAGAATGAGGCGATGTCCTTGTACAGCCCCATACAATGGTGAAGTAGTCCACAGCCCTGAGTCTGAGAAGCCTGAACAGGCCGGAGCGCTTGGTCGGTAACTGTGCCTGCCGCGCGTCTTGAAGGTATTGAACATACAGGTAGAAAGGTGTTTGAATGGGAGAGTCGGGAGGGCGAAACATTCGAACTCATGGTAAGGGGGGAAAAGGGATCAAGATGATGAGATATTGGAAAAAAAGAGGGAGGGAGGGATTTGGTGTGTTGAGAAAAGCGATGGGAGCTTAAATAGCATAAGGGTGGCGTAGAGTCAGGATGAATACCAAGCGGAACGGAGACGAGTCAGAGTTGTGTCAAGTCGTCATGGCAGGTGGAGTGAAGAACCCTGACGCAGTAACTCCCACTGCCTTGACACCCGCCCCGCTCGCCTTGCGCATCGTCCCACGTCCAACTGAGATGGAACCCATACGAATAGTACTGCTGGCCTTCTCAATGCCGATTGTTGATTTCGCGCGGTTCGTCTGTCCAGGTCCCTGAGAGCCGTTGCCTAACAGCTCGGAACGAGGTCTTTGGCGGAGGGTCCCCGAAGCGGAGATGGAACCCGGATTACCCCACGCACTTGGTGGCCCTCCTGGTGCCGTATCGACCGGCATGATAAGCATAGTGTCGTCGATGCTCTCGTCATCATCAAGAGCGCGGCTGTCTCGATTCGACGAGCCGCGGGATAGGGTCGAGAGACGCCTTGGCGTAACTAGCTGTGCTTGGACTGCGCGTGGACTTGACGAACCGGATGAAGCGACGTCATCCTCACCGAACGAACGGGTGGGTGGTAAAGCTTCACTGCGGTCCTGAACTTCGTCAAATATCTCAAAGTAGCGCTGGATGCAGAGCTTAACGACCATGCCTAGCGTCGTATGGCCCTGTGCAGGCGGTGCAGGGGCAGACGATTGGCCAGGATGGAGGGTGGGTCCCCCAGGAAGGGTGCACATTTGGACATCCTTCGTTGGAGAAGATCCCGAGATCAGATTGGGGCAGAGGACAATGCTCAGATTATGGGCATTCATTAGATTCGTCGATGAACGCAAAGATACCTCATGCATCAAGTCTGAAGTTGCCGATTGGTATCACTATAGAGGCCCGAAAGTAGTACTCACGGAGAACATAACCGAGCAAGATGTAATGGCACCGTGGCAGTGCCGGGAACAAGCTCTCTCGAATGTACAAGACAGCAGACCAGTCGCTTTCACTTGTCTTAAGATGGAAGAATTTGGGGAACGTCGAAATAATCCCTCACTGGTCAAGCCTGACAAAAATTGATCAGATAGGGTGTATCCAGAAATAAAAGGAAAGGCACCTGTCTGTCGCAAATACTGCGCGCAATCCTTCGCTACACGAGGGATTCCACCTTTCTCACCGTCATACCCCATGAGCTCTTCGAGGTGAACACCAAATACGTTGGAACGTATCTGGATCGGCATTGTAATCTGACGCTCGTGCTTCGTATTCTCCCTGCTCTGGTCACCAGCGAATGACTGAGACCTTATGAAAGACTTACTGATAGACAGCAGGTGGGACGTCTATTTGCGTTAATGGTACTTGGAAGGCAAGCTGACTCAGGGTATCGATGTATGTGATCTTGCGGAAAAACTTGGGGCTAAGAGGGAGCTATTGGCCACTGTGTTAAACGGAGAAATGAAGTACGAACCTAATGAAGGCACCAGCGAGGGAAAAGAGCACTGCCCACATTCAGAAGAAATTCTTTCATTTTGGCCATTACCACTCACTTTTCGAGAAGAAATTAGAGTGTACAATATACTAATGTGCCAAGTCAATGTGTGTTTTTCGCAAAAAAGGGGAAGAACGTGCCAATCGTTTAAGATTCTTACGATACTTTCTACTAAGGCTTCGATACGCTTTCCACATCCAGTTCCAGCCCGGGGTATACTTGCTTCCAGCAGCAAAAAAGACAACGGTATAATCAGATTCAACTAGAAGAGAAGGCTCTGTCAGACAGTGGACTAATCGATAGGACGAACGGCGCCACCATAAAGATCAAGATATGAGAGTATCCGGCTGTAGTGTCGTCAGTGGCAGTTAGCAGGTCTGGGAAATAAGACACACGAAAGGAGCGAGTCGTAGTCGACTTCACGGGGATCTGGAAGAGTAGAAGCATTGAGGACTACCCTGCACGAGAGTATTAGAGTCGATTACAATGCGTTCTAACTGAGTGGCATTACATCGGACGTGTCCTGTCACCGTATATGTCAGTCCAGAGCACTACTATGATGGTGGAGAACGTACTCATAATCTACCCCTGCCTGATAGATCATCTTGCTAATAAGCAACTGCAGTCTATCCTCTGCGAAGTCATCATGGTCACTGTTTTGCGAGTTTGTTCGCTTGACCCAAGGAGGGATGAATTTTCGCTTTAGACCGGGTGATTTGGGGGGAGGATCAATAGGAAAAGAGGAAGAGGGGGCCTGTGTGAGAGCGACGAGACGCTGCTTGAGAGAAAGACCTTTGGCGCCATTGGGGAGCATTTTGACAGGCCCGACTCGACTTGGATCAATCCTTTTTTTTTTATTAGTGAGTGAGAGATAGTATTACCTAGTATTACCTAACAGTCCTATCTAATGCGCGATGGCCCGCGGCTAAAAAAAAGTTACTGCATACTATCACTTGACCAGAGTTTGAAAACTGGAACTTCCCGCTATTAGATCACCACCGGAATTGTACAGTAGGGTTTTCTAGGTCAAAAGGCACTGTCGACATCTCCACTTCCCCCCCAAATGCTCAGAGCATCGTTCCCTGGCGATTTGACCAGAGATTGAAGATTTTCATAACGTGTGTCACATCTGGGTTCAAACTCTGCACTTAAGTGAGATCATGTCGCATCTTCTGAGAGCAAAGCGGACTCCACCGAGAAGGGGGCTTTTTGCAGCGGGGCTTGAATGTTAGGAGCTTGATGTCACTCATTGTCACTCTCGCTCTTGACCCGTCCATTTGAAGAGAACACAAAGCTTTCAGGGCTTCGGAATGTGGCAGGTACTTAGTATTGGTCTTTGCGAAGATTTAACAGTTTTTTGTAAGTCGCGTCGTCACGGCGAGCTTCCGAACAACACGACATCCTCGAACATCGCGCTATTCAGATGCACCATGGCGACTAAACTACTAAACACTATTTCTGTCAAACGGACCTATGTGTGGCTCTTCTCTGTGCGTGCACCCAATGTCTCAGATTCAGAGAAACACTCAATTAGCGAGGACAACTCCATCAGGACCGGTCATGATGACCAGGCGGGCACTCTACAAGACAAGGCAAGAAGCTTCTGAGAAACGTGGACTTGCAGTGAGTCGGCCCATATAATGAGTTTGCGTTGCGATTACACTGTTTTCCTAGTTTTCTACCCATCTTCATTCTGGTATACTTGTTGTGTTTCTTGGATCGGTGCGCGCTTCCCTTCGCTTGGCACCTCGTGAGCGTGCTAAACTATGACTCACTAACACGAATATAGGGAACGCCAAAGAACTTGCGAGTTCATAAAGCCTGAATACAACTCTACAGAATCGACGGATTGACCTAGGTAATCATCGAAAATCTCCCCTCATTAGGCACTAATCTATCATTCCCGAAGGATTTGCATGTACCTCCTCCGGCTTATAATACCGCTCTCGCCCTCTATTTCATCGCATACGTCACTTTGCGGTTCCCGCCATGGTGAACAGACCCCGTTTTATCACATTTGCGGAAGATATTGACCTACTGAACAGATTGCGTGAGTTAGACGAAAAGCAGTCTTAATCACTCGTGATTGATGTCAATGCAGCTCGAAACACTTTGATCCTCGGTTCTGGTTTCCACTTTCCCCTGGAGAGTTGCGTCTGTCGCGCAAGGTCTCGTAACGATCAGGCGGGTCTGTTCAGCATTCGAGTTCGTAACTATCCTTAAAGTAAAATTTGCCGCAGATATGCGTTTAACACAGATCTCCATTACTCGGGGCCACCGAAGCTGTTTGTTTCCCTAGTCGGGAACGTCACTGGCGTGTCGCCATTTTCTTCGGCGGAGCTGCTCTCGCTGTAGCATTTGGTGGTACGCCACATCGCCTCTCGTTCCATATGCGTTAGCCAAAAGGCGTTCACTTATTTCATTGGGAAGGCGGAAGGTGTAGGGTGCAAACACGGGTGGCAATGGTAAATGCTCCGCGTTGCGTTACGCATCGATGCGTCTGGATCAGGATTCCTTCTTTAGGATCTTCATTCTTCAATGTCTATTTCTCTCTCATGAAGTCCGTCATACAAACTACCGTGGCTATCTACTACAGAGCGGTCTCGCCAGCTGGCCCGTTTAGATTCCGACTGCGTGAGGCTTTCCCGGACCCCTTGATTTGGGGTTACGCCTTCTTGTTCCACGGTTTCGTGTTTGTGTTATATACGTCAAGTCTTTTCCTGGTGTCCCTTTACAACAGTTTCATTCATCCATCTGGCCAACTGAGAACATCTCTGGCCAAACCAAGCGTGCCGTGGGCGTAGCCTTGCAGATTACTATCGGGGATCTCGGCGCGGTCACAGGAGTGCTTCACTACCGCCCCGCCTACTCGACGCATCGCTTTCGCAAGCCACGCATAGCTATAGGCTATCTCGATACTCGTCGCCTCTAGCCTTTCGCTCCGCATGGCAGGCGAGAATCGCTGCCGTGCAGAGATGATCGCGGATGGAAAGGACGAGGTTGACTACGAGACAAGTGTGTTTTTGGGCGATCTTGATGTGCAATGGAGATCTTGTATCTATCTGCCTAGCCCTGAGGCAAGGCAGGCCTCGGGTAGTTATCAAGTGATCGCAGGGCTTTTTCCACCCTCTGACAAGGCGAATATGCATGTGATGATGATTGGGACAAAAAATGACTGATGTCAGTGTACTCGTACAAATGCGAGGATGCAAAGTAGGGGATTCTAAACGAAATGTTGTATGTGGTACTGTTCTTGGCTTAGGACTTAGTTGGTAGACGTCTTGCGGCGCCTCGACGGTCTCCTCCGAGATTGGTATTCGTCGTCGTCGCTTTCACTGTGTTCATCTAGAACTGCGGGGACATGCGTCTGTTGCTTCTTAGCCGAATCGAGTTGCCGCAGCTCACGGAGTCCAGCGGTGAGTGTCCTGAGAAAATCGTTCTACCATCGAAAGATTCAGTCAAGGTGTTTCTATTTCACCCATGGACGCACCCTGACGGCACGAAGCCTTGCGCCTGATATATTGGACTGCTCGAGGAGCCGTTTTTTCTCGTTGAACTGAAAAGAAAAAATCCAGTGTCTTTTCCCCATTACGCAAAAAAGGAGCACACCTTCTTCGTCTCGTCTTTCTGAAGCGCAGAAAGATGCTTGATCCACAATTGCAAATCTGTATCGGTCGTGTGGATCCGGGCGGCTCTGTTCCGAGATGCGTCCGACATGCCTCGGGTCGAGCTCTCCTCATCCGAATCCGGCAGCGCATATGATTTTACGGTCGCTGCGGCAGACCGGTGAAGCCTCTTGCGGGTTCGTGTGGTGCCCGAAATGGTTGCCGAAGAGCTGGACGTCAGTGCAATTGACATTGATGGTGCAGAGCAGCGTGTGGTTTCGATGGGCACGGCCTCTGCGCCAGGCGTTTCCC
>WNFR01005875.1_pt1 | contig 12545 bp, 10 predicted proteins | sample 5400221 | NCBI WGS metagenome assembly WNFR01 (sample SAMN13153357, study PRJNA577476) | soil metagenome | isolation source: 40 cm soil under Madrone tree | place: USA:California | collected 2016-06-14 | reverse complement strand
GCAACACCGTGTTCGTCGATCATGGCCGCGGCCTCATCAGCATGTACTGCCACTTGAGTGCCATCGACGTGCAGCCCGGCCAACGCCTGGCGGCGGGGACGCGTATCGGCGCCGTCGGCATGACCGGCCGCGCGACCGGACCGCATCTGCACTGGGGCTTGAGTCTCAATCGCGCCTGGGTCGATCCCGAGTTGTTCCTGCCCTGAGCGGAGACAGCGGCAATTCGCCGGGAACCGCACCGGCGGCGATGCCCGGCATGAGATCGGCGCCGTGAAGCTGCCGTTCGATGCGCGAACGAGACATGAGTCCGCGCACCACTTCGGCTCCGCGTTCATCGCTCTCGACCACCAGCAAATGCATCACGCCGACGCCCGCAAATATCTCGAGCAGATCCGAGATTTTCGCCGTCTGCACCGTGCTCCAGTCCAATGTGGGCAGATCTTCCCACTCGGTCATGATGTCGCCCACCGTGATGTCTTCACGTCGCGTCGCTTGCGGCCGCTCGGCGAACCGGGCCGGACGCGGGCCCTCGATGTCGTAGGAAGTGATGAGACCGATGACGCTCTCGCCGCGCGCCACCAGCATGGCGCGCACACTCAACCGCACCATGTCAGCCAGCGCGGCGTCGATTTGTCTGTCCGGAGCGACGGTGATCGCGAACTTCGCGGTGAAGTCGGTCATGGCATGCACCGCCGGATCCATCGCCCTCAGCTCTGGGTGGTATTCTGCCGGCCGGCGTGTCGGCAACACGCCGACGGTGTGAACTTTCTGCTGCTCGGAAAAATCGTTGTTCATAAACATCGGATCCTCCGTTGCGATCAGGCGAGACGCGCCAGTCGAATAGACCGATGACGATCGGATCTGTCCGCGATGACGGTCTTCAGGATTTGTTGTGCGTTATGCTCCTCGAGGACGGAAACTTGCCCGTATTCTAGCGCATCCCGGGTTACTCGATGATTTCCTCGCAGCGCCGATGATGCCGCCGATACCGTGCAACCCGAACGCGTCCAGCGAGTCGTCGTAGCCCGGCGCGTGTTTCAGGGAGGTTGCTGCGATGAAGCATGGGCCCTCCGCAACAATGCTGATGATCAGGGCTGGGGTCGGACCCAGGAAGCCGGACGCCGGCACGGCGCTCGATCACCTCAACGACAACTCCAGGCGAACCTTGCCCTCTTGATTCTTCGCCTTGTCGTTGACGACCAGAAACACTCGCGCAGGATCCAGCTGCGTGTCTGTCAGCAAGGCTTGTTGCACTGCCTGCGCTCGTTGTTGCCCCAGGGCGGTAAGGTCTCCGTCGGTCACCGCGATATGCCCGCGCAGCGCTTGCTCGAGAAAATCCGACTTGGCGGCCGCGAGTTCCGGCTTCGTCCTGAGGTTGGTGACCTCCTGCGGGAATTTCGGTTCGCCGCCCACGTCCTTCGCATAGAGTTGCGTCAATATGTCGACTCTGGCCGACGGATCCAGTTGCTCGAACTCGAACGCGTCGGCCGGCGATTTCTTGCGGGCGGTCTTGGCCGACTGCACTTCCCGGACCTGTGCCGACAACCGGGCCCCGGCCAATGCCGGGCGATCGAGGTCCCTCACCCAGGCAATGGGCACCTCGATCTTGAGCTGCGGCCGTTCGCTCAACGCCTTGACCATTGCTCGAATCTTGTCGGCGGCGGCAGCATCCAGGCCGGCCGAACCCGGCTGAAAATCGACGAACTGCAGATCCGGCCCACCGCCGAACAAGCGACCGAGCAAGGCAAAGGGCGCGGTCACCGCCTTCTCGAGAACATTGACAAAGACCTTCCAAATGATGGGTCCCAGCCGGAATGTCGGATCGTCGAGCGTGCCGCTCACGGGAACATCCAGATTGATGACGCCATCGCGGTCTTTGAGCAGCGCGACCGCCAGCTTGATGGGCAGAGATACCGCATCCTTGCTGGCGGTCTTGTCGCCGAACTCGAGCTGATCCACGGTGATGTGGTGCTGGGCATCGAGCTTGCGCCCTTCCACCTTGTAATGCAGTTCGGTCGTGAGCTTGCCCTTGGTGATGTTGTAACCGGCGAATTTTCCCGAATAAGGATTGAAGATACTGAGTTCCATATTGCGGAAATTCATGCCCAAATCCGTGTAGAGCGCCGCGCTCAGCACATTGACCTCACCTCTGATGTCCACCGGCGAAAATGCATCCACGGCGCCGTGTATATCCACTTTCGCGCGCGAATTGGGCGCCGACGACAGGCCGAGCACCGTTCCCTCGATATTCTGAATGCCGGTGGAGAAATTCGGCTGAACGGACAGGTCCGCAAAGTTGGCTTGCCCCGCGTGAAACACAACTTTCCTGATCACCATCGGCATCGGCGGCGGTCCTGGCGCCAGACTTGCCGCAACCTTTCCCGCCGCGGCCTTGCTCGCGGCAACCTTGCCTGCCGCGGCCTTGGACGCGGTCTTGCCGCCCGGGGCGGCGGGAAGCGCCGCCGTCGCCGCCGCGGGTTCGCCGCCTGCGCCAAACGGCGCGACCACGGTCGCGCCGGGGCCCGCCAGCACGCGCTTCACATTCAAACTGGTGTCCGGTTCGATGATGACCCGCGCGTACAGCTTGCGCGCCGTCACTTGTTGAATGTCGAGCCGATCGGGATCGTGCTGGAAGGTGATCCCCGATACATCCAACCGATCCCAATTGATGAAGTCGTCGTGCAAGGCGTTGTCCACGGTGTGCAGGCCCGCGACGCTGATATTCCCGGCGAACTCGAGAGCGGGGTTTTTCGGGCCGTAGCGGACCTTGGCGTCGCCGCTCAAGCGTCCGCTCATCAGGCTCATCGACGTATGCTGCGCGATGTAGGGCTGAGCCGCCTCGAGGTCGACACCCTCCAGCTTCAAGGACACATTGGCGGACAGCGGCTGCGGCGTGACATCGCCGTTCACGTTCAACGAGCCGGTGTGGTCGATGCCCGTCTCGAGGGAGACGGTCACCGGCTTGGCGAGATCCAGACTCACGCCGTCTACCTTCACGGATAACGGCGACAAGAGAACTTTCGCCGCCGGCGAGGTGCTGCGATCCTCTACGGAAACGGTGGCCTCCCGGAGGATCAGGTCGCGTAAGTCTAATTTCCACGGCGGGAGCGCGGAGACCGCCGCCGGCGTGGCGGTTCCCGCGGCCGGTGTCACCGCGCCGGATGCGGGCGGCGGCGCAGTGGTCGATGAAGGCGACGCTGCGGCTGCCGTGGAGGGCTGCGCCCGCGGAGATTGTGCAAGCTTGAGTAAATTGAGCGATCCATCGGGTTCCAGCCAGGCAACCAGCTTCAATCCCGTGAGCGACAGCGAATCGGCGTGAGCCTGCCGCTTCGAGAGGTCCACCGTGGTTCCGCTCATGAGCAGCGAGGGCAGCGTCACCCAGTCGATGTCCGCGTCCTTGGGCCTCACGGCAACATCGTTGACCGCGATCTTCGATACCGTTGCCTGCAGGTCGACGGCGTCGTGCAGCGAGAACTTGTATGTCGCGTTGAGATCGACGGTGCCGGAATTGACCGCGAAATTCAGGCGGTCCTCGAGATATTCCCAGAGGGTGTGCGCGCGCAATCCGTCGATCTGAAACTCGCCGTCCGATTCGATCGGCTGCACCGACAGGTGCCCATGCCACTCCACCCGCTCGCCGAGCTTCGAGGACGCCGTGAACGTGAATCGTCCGCCTTCGGCGCCGGTGGTGAAATCCACGAGCGCAAAATTGACCGGTTCCAGCCGCGCCGCGAACTCGGACGGCCGGCTGTGATCCTCGTACGTCACCAGTCCCTTGCTGACCTTGAATGCGCCTATGCGGATCGCCGGCAGCGGCCCCGTCTTCTCCCGCGGCTTTTCCTCAGGAATCTTCGGCTTCAGCTGCGAGAGATTGAGAACGCCGTCGTGCGCGACGATGGCATTCACGGAAGGCGCATCGATGTCGATGTCGGCGAATGAATACGCGCGGTGCCAGATCGAGGATAATTCGAAATCGACAAACAATCGTCCGAAGCCGAGCAATTTCTCACCGCCCGGCGCGGCCAGCGAGAAGTCCTTGACCTCGAGTTGAAAGAGAAAGGGATTGACGTGTATTTCGCCCACCGTCGGAGTCGCTCCCAGGGTCTTGGGAATGTCCTCCAGCAGCGCGGAGCGCAGCATCCTGGGAGCCAGCACGAACCCGCCCAGTGCGTAGAGGGCGATCAGCAGCAGCACGGCCGCGGAAATGCGGAAGGCCTTGGTTTTGGTGATTTGCAGCACTGGACACCCCGCCATTACGCAGCCCGCCGACTCGGGGCTTAGTCTAGCAAAAATCGGCTCGGAGCCTGTCTGACTAATGATCGCCTCAGACAGGGGCCCGGCGCTGGCCTAGCGCTTGTTGCGTTGGATCAGCCGCTTGCGTTTGCGCACTTGACGGGGTGTCAGGGGATTTCGTTTGCCGGCGAATGGGTTCTCGTCGCCGCGGAACGCAACGCGTACCGGGGTGCCCATCAGATCGAATGCCTTGCGATAGACATTGACCAGGTACCGTCGGTAGGCGTCGGGCACGTGATCGGTCTGATTGCCGTGGATGACCACCACCGGTGGGTTGCGGCCGCCCTGGTGGGCGTAGCGCAGCTTGATGCGGCGTCCGCTGACCAGCGGCGGCTGATGGCTTTCGATCGCCGCTTCGAGCACTCGCGTCAATTCCGGGGTGCTCATGTCGCGGGTGGCGGCGGCATACACCTTGCGCACGGCGGCGAATAATTCGCCGACTCCGCTGCCGTGCCGTGCCGAGATGAAATGCAGCGGCGCAAAGTCGGCGAATTGCAGGCGCTGTTCGATTTGCCCGCGAATCAGGTCGCGCTGTTCCGTCGGGATGTTGTCCCATTTGTTCACGGCCAGCACCACGGCCCGACCCTGTTCGATCACCGTCCCCAGCAGGCTCGCGTCCTGCTCGGCGACATTGTCGTGCGCGTCCATCACCAAGACGACCACGTGAGCGGTCTCGATGGCCTGCAAAGTCTTGATGACGCTGAATTTCTCGACTGCCTCCTCGATGCGCGAACGGCGCCTGAGTCCTGCGGTGTCGATCAGCGTGTAACGCTCGCCATCCCGCTCGAACGGCACCAGCACGGCGTCGCGCGTAGTGCCGGGCTGGTCGAAGGCCACCATGCGGTTCTCGCCGAGCAGCCGGTTGACCAAGGTGCTCTTGCCGACATTCGGGCGGCCGATGACGGCCACTTTGATGCCGGTCGTTTCAGGCCCGTCCTGCGGGTCCGGCGTCAAACCGGCGAGAGCCGCCTCGAGCAGGGAAATCACGCCTTGGTCGTGTGCGGCCGCGATCGGGTGCGGCTCGCCCAAACCCAGCTGGTGAAAATCGGCGACGGCGATGTCGTGGTCGAAGCCCTCGGTCTTGTTGACCGCCAAGAACAGGGGCTTGCCGCTGCGCCGCGCCAGCTGCGCCACGAATTGATCCTGCGGAGTGACGCCTGCGCGCCCATCCACCAGCACGATGAGCCGGTCCGCCTCGCTGATCGCGCGCTCGGTTTGCGCGACCATCAAACTCTCGATCACGTCGGCGTTCTCGACCAGGCCGCCCGTGTCGACGACGATGCACGGGACCTCGGTGCGCCGCGCGAACCCGTATTGCCGATCGCGCGTGAGCCCCGGCAGATCGGCGACCAAGGCATCGCGGGTGCCGGTCATGGCATTGAACAAGGTCGACTTGCCCACATTCGGCCGACCGATCAATGCGACTACCGGCAGCACGTCGTCTACGGCGTCGGCGGAGGAGTCGCGGGAGGCGCCGGGGCCTCAATGGGAGTCGCGGGCGCCGCGGCGGGCGCGGACGCCGCAGCGGGAGTCGCAGGTGCCGAGGCCATGGGCGTTGCGCGGAATGCGGCCAACTTACCGCGGTCGGTCAGCACGACGACGGTCTCGCCGACCGCCACCGGTGAATTGCTGATCCGTTCTTTGGCGACACGTTCCCGGGCAACGAGCTCGCCGGTGTTCTTGTCGAGCCAGTGCAAATAGCCCTGGAAGTCGGCGACCGCAACCGCCGTGCTCGTCAACACCGGGGTGCTCAGGCGCCGAAGCTTCAATTTCTGGTTGCGCCAAAGCTCGGAGCCATCTCGCTGGCGAAGCGCAACCACGATGCCGTCGGCTTGCGTCACGTACAAATTGTCCTCGTCGGCCGCCAGGCCCCGATAGCTCGACATGTCGTGACCCCACCAGAGTTGTCCTGAATCGAGCGCCAGCATCGCCGTGCGTCCCTGGAAGCCCGCAGCGAACACATTGTCGCCCACCACACGCACCGCCGAGTCGATGTCGACCAGGCGGTCGAGTTCCGTGCGGCCGTGGGGCGCGGCCAGGGCCGTGTCCCAAACCGTGTCGCCGGTATTCAGCGACACCGCCATGATCTTGCCGTTGTCGAAGCCGCTGATCGCCACTTCCTTGGCGATGAGCGGTGTCGCCGTGCCACGCAGGCTCAAGCGCGGTACCTGCTGTTCCACCGACCACAGTTCCTTGCCGCTGTGCGCGTCGAGGCCGTGGAGCCGGCCGTCGACCGAACGAATGACGATGACCTTCTCGCCGATCGCGGGGGCGGACAGCAGCTCGGAATTCAGGCTCGCCCTCCACAGCTCGCGTCCGGTGGCTCCGTCCAAAGTCACGACGGCGCCCTTGCTGCTGCCCACCACGACGAGCCCCGCGCCGGCACCCGGCCCCGCCGATATCGGTATCTTCAGCTTCTTGACCCAGATGTGGCGCCCGGTATCCAGCGACGCGGCGAGCACCTCGCCCTTGTGCGACGCTGCGAACACCACGCCGTTGTCGACCGCGGGGCCCAGCCCCAGGCGCAGGACCGATTGCTTCTTGCCGCCGCCGACTCCTTCGCCCCAGAGCTTTTTCACCGGGAGAGTCGCCGGAAACTTGACCAACGTCGCCGGCGGCTCGACGTCCTTGTCTTTGCTGCAACCTGCGGCGATCAGCAGCGCCGCCAGACCCAAGGGAAGCAATGAGCGCATCAGGGTTTAGCCTTGTTCGGAATGTCTACGGAAATGGCATTCGCAAGCGGCGCCGGCGCGGCGCCGAGATCCTGGATTTTCAATTCCAGCAATGCGGCGTTGATTCCGCTCGCATCAGCGTCTCCGAGCGCTGCCTGGTACTCGGTAATCGCATGGGGGACATCCTTCTTCGCGAAAAACGCGTCGCCCCGTATCTCGTGATACGGCGCCGAGAACGCGGCCGTCATGGGTTCGGACAGCGTCTTGATCGCTTCGTCCGGCTTGCCCTGATCGGTCAACACCCGCGCCAGGCGCAGACGCGCGATGCGCCGCAGCTCCGTGTCCTTCGAGTCGTTCATGACCTGCGTCAGGGGCCCGATGGCTTTGTCGAGCTGGCCGTCGTCGACGTCGAGCCGCGCCAGAGTCAGCCGCGCCTGGTCGGCATAGGGTGAACTCGCGTAATCCTTGATGAGTCCATCGGCAATTTGCCGCGACTTGGCCTGGTCGTTGTGCTGGAGGGCGGCCGTGAGGGTGCTGAATTCCGCCGCAGCCTTGTAGGCACGCTCGTCGGTGTGGCTCTGGAAATACCGAAAACCGAAAAACGCGGCGGCACCCACCAGCACGCCGCCGAGCAGCCACGGCGCGTACTCGACCACCAGGTGCTTGATAGCTTCCAATTGTTCGTCATCGGTCAAATATTCTTCTGCCATGGCTTCTCCGCTACACGCCTTTGAGACCCAACAAAACCCCCAAGCGTTCACTGATTTGGGCGATGGAGCATTCCTCCTGCGCCAGCTCCCGGCGCAAGGCTTTCACCGAGACCACGCCCCGGGCCATTTCGTCATCCCCCAGAATGATCGCAAACTCTGCGCCGCTCTTATCCGCGCGCTTGAACTGCGTCTTGAAACTCCCGCCGCCGAGGTTGATCTGCAATGCGAGGTCCGGCCAAGCGTCGCGCAATTGCTCCGCCAGTTTGAAACCGGCGATCTCCGAGCTTTCCCCCGCCAGCACCAAATAAACCTGCGGCCGGGCGCGTTCGAGGCCCAATCCCTGCTTTTCGAGGAGCATGACGATGCGCTCCTGCCCCATCGCCCAGCCGATGCCCGGCGTGGCGGCGCCGCCCAACTGGGCCACCAAGCCGTCGTAGCGTCCTCCGGCACACACGGTACTCTGCGAGCCTAGTGCATCGGTGGTCCACTCGAAAACCGTTCGGGTGTAGTAGTCGAGTCCGCGGACCAGGTGCGGCTCGACATCATACTCGATGCCGGCGCTGCGCAGGTGGGCGCACAAGGCCTCGAAATGAGCCCGCGAGCCGGCATCCAGCGAATCGAGCAACAGCGGCGCCCCAGCGACGATGCGCTGCATGTCCGGATTCTTGCTGTCGAGTATTCGCAGCGGGTTGCCCTTCAGCCGCCGTTTGCTGTCCTCGTCGAGCGCGGCCTCGTGCCCGCTGAAGTAGGCGGTGAGCTCTTCGCGATATGCCGCGCGCGAAGCCGGCGTTCCCAACGAATTGATCAAGAGCTTCGTGCGGGTCAAGCCGAGTCGCCGCAGCAGGCGCGCGGACAGAAGAATGATTTCGGCATCGATGTCCGGTCCCTCGAATCCGAATGCCTCCGCATCGATTTGATGGAATTGACGGTAGCGTCCCGCCTGCGGCCGTTCGCGCCGAAACATCGGACCCATGCACCAGACGCGCAGACGGCCCTCGCGCAGCAGTCCGTTCGAAATGACGGCGCGGACGATGCCCGCCGTCGCTTCGGGGCGCAGCGTGATGTGATCCTCGCCCTGATCGACGAAGCTGAACATTTCCTTCTCGACGATATCGGTAAAGTCGCCGATCGAGCGCTTGAACAGTTGCGTCTGCTCGATCACCGGAACGCGGAATTCTTCGTAGCCGTAACCCGCGAAGACCTCTCGCGTGATGCGCTCCAAGTGCTGCCAGGCCGCAATTTGCGCGGGCAACACATCGTGTACGCCGCGCAGGGGCTCGATAATCTTGGTCAAGAGCCCTCTCCGATCAGCCGGACGGATGCGTGCCGGGCATCGCGGTGCCGGGTGTCACGGTGCCGGGTGTCGCCGTGCTGGGCATCGCGGTGCCGGGCATCGCGGTGCCGGGTGTCGCGGTGCCGGGTGTCGCCACGGCGGGCGTCGCCGCGGCGCGGGGATCGCGGCGCAAGACACCGTCGGCCCCGGCCTCGAAGCGCGCCACGTCACCGGCCCAGAACTGCGGCCCGATCGCGACCGCCCGGTTGTTGATCTCGAGTTGCACGCCGCTCGCGGAGCCCAGGTACACGCGCATGGGTGCCGCACCCGCGATGGTCTTCACGCTGTTCGCCCGGCCATTGCCCGCGAACACCCGCCGGCCCGCTGCGTCATGCACGTCCACCCACGAGTCGGCGGAAAAGCTCAAGCGAAGGCGGGCGCGCCCCATCCCGGCCATGGCGTCGGGTTTCGGGGGCGGGGGCGGCGATATGGCTCGCATGGTGGGCATCGCGACGGCCCCACCCGGCAGTGTCCCCGAAGGCAGCGTTGAGGCCGACGAAGGCGCGGGCGTAGGCCCCGGCGCGGACGATATCGTGGGCGCCACCGCCGCGGCGGTGACCCCGGCTGCGGCAGAATCGCGTGTGCCCTCGGGCGCTGCTGGGCTTGGATTCACCGTCAGGGTCCCGCCCGCCGCGGGCCCCGCCGCGCGATGCTGCCACGGTTTCCACCAGAGCACACCGGCGGCCAGCATCACCACCGCGGCCGCAACCGCGATCAACCGCGAGGGCAATCTGCCTGCGACGGAAGGGCCGGCGCTCAGCAGCACGTTGGCCGGCTGCGAGGCCGCCGGTCTCGGCGCCTGCGTACGGGATTCGTAAGCGGCCATGATTTCCGCCGCGGGCAGACCCAGCAGCTCCGCATATCTCTTCAGGTGCCCCTTGGCGTAGACCGACGGACCCACGCGGGCGTACTCGTCGGCCTCGAGCGCATCGATGACCCAACCGTCGAGATGCAGCTCATCGGCGGCCTTTTGCGCGCTCAATCCTCGGCGTTCGCGCTCGGCCCTCAGCCTGGGCCCGGTCGTTGTGCCGGAATCGGTCATCGATCGATGCCGGAACGCATCATTCGCGCCTGCTCCGAGGTGGGGAATTCAGTCTGCACGCGCCGCGCGTAGCTCGCCGCCGCGGTCGCGTCGCCCAGCTTGCGTTCCGCGCGAACCCCCAACCAGAGGACTTCCGGTGTCGGCGGATTCACCGCCAGATAGCGTTGCACGATATCGCGCGCCTGTGCGGCGTCGCCGCGATCGAATTCGATATTCCCGAGCTGCAGCATGGCCTCGGGCAAATTCGGACGAATCGCCAACGCTCGCATGAAATACCGCTCGGCGTCGACCAGATCGCCGGCGCCCCGCACGCAAACCCCGGCGTTGACCAGCGCCACTTCCGGAGTTTGATACAGCGGATTGCGCGCCACCTCCGCGAACAGCTTTTCGCCGGCGACGGCCTTGCCGGTGCGGCACAGATATCCAGCGTAGGTGTTTTGAATGTTCGGATCACCCTTTCCGAGCCGGTAGCCGGTGGAATAGGCGCGCGCCGCCTTCGACCTCTCCTCCAGCCGTTCGTAGACCAGGCCCGCCGTCATTTGCACGTCCGCGTTGCCCGGATCCTCGCTGAGCGCGCGCTCCATGAAATCGCGCGACGACGCCAGCTTGTCGAGCTTCATGTATTCGATCGCGAGCTGCAGGTTGGTGGCCGCCATCACCTGCGGCGAAGCCTTCTTGAAGTCCGAATTGTGCGAGCAGGCAGCGAGGCAGCCGCCGAGAATCACGCCGAGCGCCTTCACCGTGCCGGACTTCATCGAATTTCCGCCGGGACACGTGTGGCAGAGGTCAGTTTGGCGCCGAGCCGCACCAGGGTGCGATCCTTGACCCGGCCGGCCAGTTGGCCGCAGGCCGCATCGATATCGTCGCCCCGCGTCCTGCGAATCGTGGCGATGACCCCGTGATCATTGAGAATGTCGCGAAACCTCAAGATGGCCGCCGCGGGCGAGCGGCGATAGCGCGTGCCGGGAAACGCATTGAAGGGGATCAGGTTGAGCTTGGCCGGCCGCCCCTTCAGCAGATAGCCAAGCTGGCGCGCGTGCTCGGGTTTGTCGTTCACCCCGTCGAGCATGACGTACTCGAAAGTGACGCTGCGGCCGTTTTGCTTGTCGATGTAGTGCCAGCAGGCGGCCAACAATTCGCCGATCGGATGTTTCCGGTTGATGGGCACGAGTTCGTTGCGTAATTCATCGTTGGGCGCATGCAGCGACACCGCCAGCGCGACGTTGCATTCTTCCGCCAATTTATAAATCTGCGGCACCAACCCCGAGGTGCTCAATGTCACCCGGCGGCGCGATAAGTCGTATCCCAGATCATCGAGAAATGTGCGCATGGCCGGCACGACATTGCGGTAATTGGCGAGCGGTTCGCCCATGCCCATGAGCACGATATTCGTGATGTTGCCGCGGGCGGCGGTGCGTCCCGGGGCGACGCGAGCGTCTTCGTTTCCGTCGGCGTGCGCAGTCAATTCGCGATGGGCCAGCCACACCTGCCCGACGATCTCAGCAACGCTCAGGTTGCGGTTGAACCCCTGCTGCGCGGTCGAGCAGAATGAACAATCCATGGCGCAACCCACCTGGCTCGAGATGCACAACGTCCCCCGATCCGGTTCCGGGATGAAGACCGTCTCGATGCCCTGTACCTCATCCATGCGCAGCATCCATTTGCGCGTACCGTCGCTCGATACCTGCTCGGCCACGATTTCCGGAACCGCGATCCGCGCGACCGCACTCAACTGTGTGCGAAAATCCTGCGAAAGATCTGTCATTGCCGAGAAATCCGCCGCGCCGCGCCGATAGATCCACTTCATCAGCTGGCGCGCGCGAAACGGCTTGGCGCCCAGGCGCGCCGAAACGAACGCCTCGAGTTCCGCCCGTGGAAGCCCAAGTAAATTCACGCGCTCGCCGGCCAACTGATGTCTCCTCGAGTCCCCCACCCTTACGCTAGCGCGTACGCGGGCAGAGCTCAATTTCCCGAAAAAAGTAGGCAATCTCCCGCGCCGCGGTATCCGGCGCGTCGGACCCATGGACGATGTTCTCATCGATGCTGGTGGCAAGATCGGCGCGGATGGTGCCCTTGGCTGCCTTCTTCGGGTCCGTGGCGCCCATGACCTCGCGATTCTTGGCGACCGCACCCTCACCCTCGAGCACTTGCACCATCACCGGACCCGAAGTCATGAAACGCACCAGATCCTTGAAGAACGGACGTTCGCGGTGAACTGCATAAAAGCCCTCCGCTTCCGCCAGCGAGAGCTGCACCATGCGCGCCGCCACCACCCGCAAGCCCGCCTGCTCAAAACGACGATAGACCTCGCCGATGAGATTACGGCCCACGCCGTCCGGCTTGACAATGGAAAGAGTACGCTCGATTGGCATGATGACCTCGGGTTGAAATGGGAAATCCGCCCGTAGAGGGCCGACAAAGACCGCGAAGTGTACTGGAGCGGACGCGCTCAAGCAATTTCCGAAGTGCCTGTATTACCTGGAAAAACCCCGGTC
>WNFR01005872.1_pt1 | contig 12549 bp, 10 predicted proteins | sample 5400221 | NCBI WGS metagenome assembly WNFR01 (sample SAMN13153357, study PRJNA577476) | soil metagenome | isolation source: 40 cm soil under Madrone tree | place: USA:California | collected 2016-06-14 | reverse complement strand
GAGCTGGCCCCGGCGCCGCGCCCGCAGCCGGCCCTTGGGGCCAATGGGCCGCGGCCGGTCTCGCCCGAGGAGCCCGAGGTCGCCGGTTTCGTCTTCAAGGTGCAGGCCAATATCGACCCGCAGCACCGCGACCGCATCGCCTTTGTGCGGATCGCGTCGGGGCGCTTTCAGCGCGGCATGAAATTGAAGAACATCCGCACCGGGCGGCTGATGTCGGTGCAGGCCCCGGTGTTTTTCCTCGCCCGCGAGCGCAACCTCGCCGAGGAGGCCTGGCCCGGCGACATCATCGGCATCCCCAACCACGGGAGCCTGCGGATCGGCGACACCCTGACCGAAGGCGAGCCGGTCCGCATTACCGGCATCCCGAATTTCGCGCCGGAAATCCTGCGGCGGGTCAAGCTCGACGACCCGATGAAGTCGAAGCATCTGCGCCACGCCTTGGGGCAGCTCGCCGAGGAGGGGGTGACCCGCGTCTTCAAGCCGCTCGCCGGTGGCGACTGGATCATCGGCGTCGTCGGTGCCTTGCAGCTCGATGTGCTGACCGCACGGCTCGCCGCCGAATACGACCTTGCGACCCGCCTCGACGGCGCCCCCTTTCAGGCGGCGCGCTGGCTCGAGACCGACGACTGGGCCGAGATCGAGCGCTTCCGCGTCAAGAACCCCTCGGCCAGTGCGGAGGACCATGACGGCATCCCGGTCTTTCTCGCCCGCAACGCCTGGGATTTGCGCACCACGATCGAGGAATGGCCCGACATTCGCTTCACGGAAACCCGCGAACAGAACTGAGCTTTTCAGTGCCGCCATTCGGTCGAGGGTGCGTTCGCTTCGTCGAGCGGCAACGCGGCGGGGCTGGGGAGCGGGATGGCGCCGGGTTTCTCGGCCGTCCCCGGCCCGCGGGCTTCGGCGGCGCGGCGCAACCGGTAGTATGAGCGGATGGTCAGCGGGATCGAGCTCAGATAGACCACCCCGACCACCATCAAGGTCGGCCATGGTGCGGTCGTCAGGAAGGCGGTCGCCACAACGAAGGCGAGCAGTGTCGGGACCACCATGTGATGCGGGACGCGGATCCGCTTTAGTGACACGGTCGGGACCTTGCTGACCATCAACAGCGCGATCCCGGTTATCGTGACGGCGCTGAGATAGGGCGAGCGGAACAGCCAATCACCCCATTCGAAGCTCAGGAACATCGGGATCATCACCAGCCCCGCGCCGGCCGGAGCCGGCGCTCCGCTGAAGAAGGGGGCGGCGTAGACCGGCACCTCGGCCGGCCTCTCGGCGTTGAAGCGCGCCAAGCGGAGCGCGCAGCACACTGCGAAGAACAACACGATCACCCAGCCCAGCACGTGCAGTTCCGACATCGTCCAGAGATACAGAACGGCGGCCGGAGCGACGCCAAAGCTGACGAAATCCGCCAGGCTGTCGAGCTCGGCGCCAAAGCTCGAAGTGGCTTTGAGCAGGCGGGCCATGCGTCCGTCGAGTCCGTCGAAAATGCCGGCGGCGATGATCGCAAATACCGCACCCTCGAAGTTCCCGCCCATCGCAAAGCGCATCGCCGTCATCCCGGCGCAGAGCGCCAGCAAAGTCAGAACATTGGGGACCATGCGGTTGACCGACAGATCCGAGAGCCGGCGCACCCGCATCCGCGGCCGCCGCACCCTGGCGCGACGCATCCTCAAAGGCGGCCTCCCTTCAACTGCCATCGGCGGTCATTGCGCAAACCCCTGGCGGGCCGGCTCTTGCGCCAGACGATCGGCGAGCACGGTTTCGCCACCCACCATGCGTTGCCCCGCGACCACCATTGGTACGTAGGGCTCCGGGCAATAGACGTCGACCCTGGAGCCGAAGCGGATGATGCCGATGCGCTGGCCGGTGACAATCTCCTGCCCCTCGCGCAGGTCGCAGACGATACGCCGGGCGAGGAGACCGGCGACCAGCACAAAGGCAATCTCGGGGCCTTCCGGCGGAGCGATCCGGATCGCCATGCGCTCGTTGTGCCGGCTCGCCTCGTCGCGGCTGGCGTTGACGAACCGCCCCTTGGTGTAGCGCAGCGCCGCCACCCTGCCGCCCAGCGGCGCGCGGATCACGTGGACGTCGAAGATGTTGAGGAACGTTCCGATCCGCGTCACCGCGGCATCGCTCATCGCCAGCTCGGGCGGCATCGGCGTCGCGGCAATCGACAGGACGATCCCGTCCGCCGGGCTGATCAGCAAACCCGGACGGATCGGGGTCACCCGCCACGGGTCGCGGAAGAAATAAGCGAGCCACAAAGTGACGAACACCGCAGCCCAGGCGGCGCGAGCCCAAAAGAGGAACAAGACGAGAGTCACGACCGCCCCGCCGGCCACGAATTTGAAGCCGTCCGGGTGCAGCGGGGTAAAAAATCTTCTGAGCACGACGAACGCAGTGAGGGGTCAGCTACCCTCGCGGCGCCAAGCCGCCACCAGGCCGCCAACGATCAGCAGCAGTGCGGCGACACCCGGCAGCAGCGGCGTCTCGCTGAAGCCGGTGATGGTATAGTCGCCGTTGGCGCGAAATCCCATCCAGTTTCGTCCGGCCGCCACCCGACCGGGCGAAACCCGGCGGATTTCAGGAAGCGTCCCGGCGCCCGCCCAGAAGACACCGCCGCCGGTCGCGGCGACAATCGGCGCCAGCTTTTCCGGCGTGCTGCGGACATCGGCGAACTCGACCGGGTTGAGCGGACCGGCCGCGGCGAGTGCGGTGCGGCTGCCGTCGGTCACGCGGTAGAGCCCCATTTCGCTGATCGGCAGACTGCCGGTGCTGCGGCCGCCGCTCTCTGGCAACAATGTCAGGCTCCGCTTGGACCCGTCCGGTGCCGTCACCTCGACCGGGCGGTCATCGGGTTCGAGCGACCGCCGGGTGACGACCAAGCGGTCGCCTTCGACCACAGCGCGCAGATCATTTTCTTCCAGATCAGGTTCCTTCATCAACCAATAGGCGAGGCGGCGCAACAGCTCCGCTTGCGGACCGCCGCCCTCGAAACCGCGCGCCCAGAACCACATCTGGTCGGAGAGGAGCTGCGCCACCCGCCCCTTCCCGACGCGGTCGAGAACGAGAAGCGGGCCGCCGTGGTCGCCGCTCATGATGGTTGCGCCATGATGGACCCGCGCCTCGACCTGGCGAAACCAGCGTCCCCAACTCGGTTCGCCGTCCGGAGCACCCTCCCCCGGCAACCCCTCCGTTACCGGGTGCCGGCGGCCGAGGTCCGTGACCCGGGCCTTGAAGCCCTCCTCAACGACGTCTCCGGTCGGCTCGGTCGGCAATATCGCTCCGAGTGGGGTGCGGGCAAGGCTCAGTGGCGTGCCGAAGCTCGGACCGACGGCCTCCAGAAAAGCCCCGCCGTTGCGGACATAGCGCGCGACATTTTCGAGGTAGGCCTGTGGGATCACCCCTCGTCGGCTGTACCGGTCGAATATAATCAAATCGAACTCGTCGAGCTTTACATCGAACAACTCACGGATCGGAAACGCGATCAATGACAATTCGCGGATCGGCGTGCCATCTTGCTTCTCGGGCGGCCGCAGGATCGTGAAATGAACGAGATCGACCGATGGATCGGATTTGAGGATGTTGCGCCAGACGCGCTCTCCCGCATGGGGTTCGCCGGATACCAGCAACACCCTCAACCGATCACGCACGCCATTCACGACAACGACCGCACGGTTATTGTCGAGGGTCAGTTCCTGCGGCCCGGGCTCGACCTCGATTTCGACTACATTGGGCCCGCCATGGTCGACTGCGACCGGCAGCGAGACATTCCGATCGACCGGGACCGTGACTTGATGCGGGGCGCCGCCGTCTTTGCGCCATGTGACTTTTGCCTGGCTCGAACCCCCCTCCGGCTTATTGGGGGATCTTTCGGGTAAATCCTCGACGCGGATTGTGAGCTTCAGCTCCTTGCCAACCAGACCAAAGCTCGGCGCCTGGTTGATGACCAGACGTCGGTCACCCTCCTCGGGCCGTCCGGAAAGCACGGCGTGCAGCGGCGCGCCGATCGCTTCTGCGGCTGCGCTTACTTCACCGCCGGGCGTGTCGTGCACCTGCCCATCGGTGATCATCACAATCCCGGCGAGGCGCTGGCGCGGCACATCCGACATCGCGCGATCGAGTGCCGTGAACAGTCTCGTGCCGTCGCTACCGGCTCCGGGCTGGGGCTTTCCGGCTCGGATGACGCGCAGGTCGAGGTCGCGCTCGCGGGAGAGCCGGTCCTTGAACGCCGCCAGCGCCGCCTCGGTGGCGGGTTGGCGATCGCCAACCCGCTGGCTCGGCGATTCGTCCACGACGATAATTGCGATGTCGCGTTGGGGCGAGCGCTGCTCTTCGATTATCGACGGATTGACCAACGCGGCGAGCAGTATCGCCAGGGCGACCGCCCGCCACGGTAACCCCCGGGCCCGGCGCAGGATCCCAAACCCGAGAACCAGAGCACAGGCGGTGCCGAGCAGGGCGATATATACCCACGGCAGCAGCGGCGCCGTAGCGAGCGTAAAGCCGCTGCTGCTCATTGCCCGAGGCGCTCCAGGATCGCCGGGACATGCACTTGGTCCGACTTGTAGTTCCCGGTCAGCACGTACATGACGAGGTTGACACCAAACCGCATCGCCATTTCGCGTTGCCGCTCGCCGCCGGGGACGACGGCGAACGCCGGGCGGCCTTGCCCGTCGACTGCCCAGGCGCCTGCCCAGTCGTTGGCACCGACGATCACACTCGATACCCCGTCATTGACACGATCTTCGACCGGTTGGACCCACAGGGTCCCCACGCTCCATCGGCCGGGAAATTCGTGCATCAGGTAAAATGATTTGGTCAGCACGTGGTCGGTGGGCAGCGGCACGAGCGGCGGCATCTTGATGCCGCTGGTCAGCCGGCGCAGGCGTTGCGCCGACTGCGCGGCACCGCCAAAAGAGCCAGGGGTCTGGTCTTCGCCGTCGCGCGTGTCGAAGAAAACCGTCCCCCCGGTGTCGAGGTAGCGGTTGATTCGTTCGAGCGCTGCCGCCGAGGGTGGGGTCTGCTCTGCAATCACCGGCCAATACAGCAGCGGGAAGAAGATAAGTTCGTCTCTCTCGATGGTGACCGCGAGCGGCTCGGCGGTCTCAACCGCCGTACGCCGGCTCAAAGTACCGGTCAGACCGATCAGCCCGGCACGGCTGACCGCGTCGACCTGGTCATTGCCGGTCCGCACGTAGGCCAGGCGCAACTCCGAGGTCGCCTGTAAAACAAAGGCGTCGTCGGCGCGCGCCGCACCAGCGGCGCCGAGGGCAGCGATGAGAAGGAGCGCGGCCAATCGCGCGGGGCGGCGTCGCAAAAACCCACGCAACGCGTAGGCGATCATCAAATCGGCAAGGGCGAGCAGCAACGCCGCCGTCAGCAGCAGCGGCCGCAGATCGATCTCACGGCCGCTCGTCAAGTTCTCGCGCACCGTATCGGCAGGCAAGCTCTCCACCGGCTTTAGCTCCTCGATCCCCGCGGAGAGGTTGAGCGCGCGCCTCGTGTCCGCCGTCCCATAGAAGCCGGGGGGATGCTTCGGGGAGACCGTAGCGGTCCCCATTTCCTTCCCTGAGATCGGCCGGGCGGTCGACGGGGGGCGCTGGAGCCGTCCGAACCCGTCGAGCGTCTCGAGCGGCGGCAATGTCTCTTCGCCCGCCTCCGTCACCCCTTCGCTCATCGCCACTGTCCGCCTCAGCATCTCGACGAATAGTCCGGAGAGGGCGAGGTTGGACCAGTCGGCGTTCGCCGTTGTATGCACGAGCACGATCAAGCCTTGTCCACGCCTGTCGGCGGTGACGAGCGGCGTGCCGTCGGCCAAACGTGCCCAAGTCTTCGTCGCGAGGTCCAAATCCGGCTCGGCCAACACCTGACGCGAAACGGTCACGTCCGCCGGCACCACCAGCCCGGCGAACGGGCTGTCCGGCGTGAAAGGTGCAAGTCTTGCCGGCTGCTCCCAGGAAAGCGCACCGCCGATCGTGCGGCCGCCGCGGCGCAGCCGCACGGGAAGGAGTTGGTCCCCTTGCTCGGCGAGGTGGGGGCCTGCAAACCGCAGCAACACCCCGCCGGCTTCGATCCATTTGAGGACAGCTGCTTCCTCGGTTGGCGAATCCGGACCGGTATCCGAAAATATCAAGACGGCGAGCTGCCGCTTGAAGAGATCGGTCGCGTGCCCACGACGGATCTCTGCGAATGGACCCAGCGCCCGCTCGAGGTAGAAATTCTCACTGAGAAGCGGCTGCCCGCCGGTATTCGCCGCGGCGGCGATGCCGACCGGGCGGCGGCGCCAGCGCTCGTCGACAAGAAGCACCGAGCCTGCCGATTGGTCGCCTTCGATATCGATGCGAGCCGTCCGGTTTCTGAGTTCGCTGGGCATCGCCAGTCGCACTCCAACAGCTTTGGCGCCGGGCTCGATGGTCACCGTTTGCCGGGCGAGTAGGCGACCGTCCTCGCCGCTGGCACGCACCTGATAGTGGCGCGGCGCCGGTCCCGGCAGCGAGCGCACCACAACCCCCAGATCGTTGGCTTGCACGTCGCCGCTCCCGAGCAGGAGCGGCGCCTGGCCCGGCTCTGCTGCGAGATAGCGCAGGCTGCCCCGCTCGGCGAGAAAGGCCGCTAGTGCCCCGCTGTCGTTATCTGCAATGCCGTCGCTGAGCCATACCGCCGAATTTGCATCGGGCATGGACAGCGCTGTGAGGCGCGCTAGCGCTGCCCTGCGGTCGACCGGCCACGGTTTGGGCTGCAACGCTTGAATTGCCGCGCGCGCGTCAGCGGCACGGACCGCCGCCAGCGGGGCAAGCGGTTCGCTGGTAGGGGGTGGAGCGGTGGTGACAAGAACTACCTGCCGCTCCTCGCGCCCAGCCTCGGCCAGGAACTCCGCAATCGCCGCCTGGCGCAGCGGCCAGTCATGCGCCGCTGCCCAGCCGTCATCGACAATGAAGATGACCGGACCTGTTGCGGGAAGCCGCGTCTGCGGATTGAGCAGGGGGCGGGCGAGCGCGAAAATCACTAGAGCGGCGAGCGTCATGCGCAGGAGGATCAGCCATAGTGGGGTGCGTGCGGGCGTCTCGTCCCGGGGGACCAGTCCGAGCAGCAGCCGGATCGCCGGGAAGACGATGCGGCGCGGCGCAGGCGGCGTCACCCGCAACAGCCACCAGATGATCGGCAGCGCCGCCAATGCAACGAGCAGCCAGGGCGAAGCAACAGCGAGGGAGCCGAGCACCAGCACCGGTCAGCGCGTCTTTGGTGGGACGATCCGACGGGCAAGCATATTCACCGCCGGCGGTCCGCCGATAACGTGCCGTAGAGTGCCAGCAAAGCGAGGTGCGGGGGGCGATCGGTACGATGGGAGCCGAAGCTCCAACCGACCGTCCCGGCAATCGCGGCAAGACCCTCCCGATGGCGCCGAAACCGGTCGGAGTAAGCATTGCGGATGGTCTCGACACGGCTGACGACCACCTCCTGTGGCTCCTCGGCTCCCTCGAAGCGGATGCGTCCGTCGAAGGGCAGGTCTTCCTCGGCGGGGTCGCTGATCTGCAACATGTGGCCCCTGAGCCCGGCGGCGGCAAAGCGGGTGATCGCCGCATTGACCGCGTCGAGCGGCGACAGAAAGTCACCGATCAACACGAGCTGGCCGGCTCGTGGCAACGGCTCGAACGCCGGCAAACTGTCGGACTGGGACGGGTCGCGGCTGATCAGCTCGGTGATTCGCGACAGCGCGACGCGACCGTTCATCGGCGCGATGCCGCTGCCGAGCAAGCTCAGACGCTCGCCGCCGCGGACAAGGAGGCTCGCCAGGGCGACTAGCAAGAGCTCGGCGCGATCGCGCTTCGTCGGCCATTCTGCCCCCGCTAAGTAATCCGCCGAGCTATATTCCATGGAGGCGGAGGCGTCGCGCCAAAGCCAGACGCTCTGTGCGGCTTCCCACTCGGTTTCGCGGACATAGAGCCGCTGCGACTTGGCGCTCTCGCGCCAGTCGATGCGCGCGGCAGCATCGCCGGGTTGGTATTGGCGGAATTGCCAGAATGTCTCACCCTGGCCGACCCGGCGGCGACCGTGAACCCCCTGTGCGACCGTTACCGCGACCCGCTCAGCGGCGACCAGAAGCGGCGGCAAGACCGCGGCCGCCTGCTCGGCGCGATCGCGGAGCGCGACGGGGGACGCTCGGCGCCGGCTTGACAACGACGCTCTCGTCGCGGACAGGCTCATCGGAACGGCACTGAAATCTGCTCGATGACCTGAGCCACGGTGACGCCTTCCGCACGGCCGGCGAAGCTGACCGCCATGCGGTGGCGCAGCACCGGCGGCGCCAGGGCCAGGACGTCGTCGACCGATGGGCTGAAGCGGCCATCGATCAGCGCCCGAGCGCGGCAGGCGAGCATCAAGGCCTGGCTGGCACGCGGCCCCGGTCCCCATGAGACGAAGCGCGCCAAATCCTCGGCAGCGGGACGGTCTGGCCGTGCGGAGCGTACCAGAGAGAGGATCGCATCGACGATGCTCTCACCGACCGGGATGCGCCGGACGATGCGTTGCGCCGCCATCAGCTCGGCAACATTCATCGCCGGCCGCGGCCGATCTTCGGCGATGCCGGTCGTCGCGATCAACATCTGCCGCTCCGCCTCTCGGTCGGGGTAATCGACGTCGATCTGCAACAGGAAGCGGTCGAGCTGCGCTTCCGGAAGCGGATAGGTGCCCTCCTGCTCGAGCGGGTTCTGGGTCGCCAGCACATGAAATGGGCGCGGCAATGGGTGATATTGGCCAGCGATCGAGACGCGGCCCTCCTGCATCGCCTGCAACAACGCGGATTGCGTGCGCGGGCTCGCCCGGTTGATTTCGTCGGCCATCAGCAGCTGACAAAAGACCGGGCCGGGGATGAAGCGAAACGACCGTCTGCCGGTCTCGCTTTCCTCGAGGACCTCGGAGCCGAGGATGTCCGCCGGCATCAGGTCGGGCGTGCATTGGATGCGTTTGTCGTCGAGACCGAGGATGGTGCCGAGCGTTTCGACGAGCCGGGTCTTGGCGAGGCCAGGGACGCCGATCAACAGTGCATGCCCTCCGCACAACAGGGTGATCAAGGCTTGCTCCACCACTTCCCGCTGGCCGAAAATGATTTCGCCGATACGCTCTCGGACGAGGCTCAGGCGCCCGCCCAGCGCTTCGACCTCGGCGACGAGATCTTCGGAGGAAGGATTGATGGGTGCGGTGGAGTTCAAGAAGTCCGATCCCTCTTCAAATACGGCCGTAGATTCGACCCTGATACAAAAAGCGGATCCAGGCAATTCTCTGCCGGCTGGACCCGAAATCGGCGTCAGGCGCGCACCAATTGATTGCGGCGACCTCGAGATGCGGATCACCCGTGACGGTACTTGGTTCTATCGCGGATCTCCGATCGCCCGGCTACCCCTCGTCAAGCTCTTTGCCTCGGTCCTGCGTCGTGAGGCGGACGGCCATTATTGGCTGGTTACCCCGGCCGAGCGCGGGAGGATCGAAGTAGAGGATGTTCCCTTTCTCGCAGTGGCGCTAACGGTCGAAGGCGAAGGCCGCGACCAACAGCTGATCTTCCGCACCAATCTAGACGATATTGTGACCGCCGGAGCGGATAACCCGCTGCGCGTCGAGACCACCGGGAACGGTGAGCCGGCACCCTATATTCTGGTACGCGACGACCTCGAAGCGAGAATTGCGCGACCGGTGTTCTACGAACTGGTCGAACTCGGCAGAGAGGAGCGGGTCGAGAACACCACCCAATTCGGGGTATGGAGCAGGGGCATGTTTTTCCGACTGGGCACACCGGGGCCGGATTGGGAGTGACAGTGGCAGCGGAAATGGTCAATTCGCTAACGCCGGACCGCGTGATTGCGCGCTTTGCTGATCTCGGACAGCCTGGAAGGCGAGGGTTTGGCGGCACGACGGACGCGGCCGAGGCAGCGGCTCTGAGGCAGGCGACGCGCGGCGACCACGACCTCAATCCCGGGTGGACTGCGCCCAGCACCGAGTTGCGCCCGGCCGCGGTGCTGGTACCGCTCGTCGACCGCGCCGGCGGCATGTCGGTCCTGCTGACCCAACGCACCGCACATTTGAGCGCGCATGCCGGGCAGATCTCGTTTCCGGGAGGCCGGATCGAGACAAGCGACCGCGACGCCACCGAGGCGGCGCTGCGCGAGACCGAGGAGGAGGTCGGCCTGACCCGCGATCATGTGACGCTGGTCGGCCGGCTCGACACTTACGTGACCGGGACGGGGTTCGAGATCACCCCGGTCGTCGGAATCATCAAGGTGCCGTTTCGGCTCGTCCCCGATCCTTTCGAGGTATCGGAAGTGTTCGAGGTGCCGCTGTCGTTCGTTATCGACCCGAACAACCATCGGCGGATGGCTCGAGTCTTCGAGAACCACACGCGGGTCTTTTTTGTCCTGCCCTACGAGAACCGGTACATCTGGGGGGCGACAGCCGGGATGCTGGTGAACCTGGCCGAGGTGCTCATCGGTTGAGGAGGGAATGCCCCGGACCCTCCTCACGATCGTCTTGCCGCTTCTGTTGCCGACGGCGCTTTATCTGGCCTGGGTGACAGTGCTGCGACCGGCACGGCATGACGGCGCGACACAGTGGGCGGCGCTACCGTGGCTATGGCTCGCCGGCGCCGGAATCGCGCTGTTGGCGATCGTCTTGTTCGTCATCACCGTGCATTTCGGCGCGCCGGTGGAGGGTGTCTATGTCCCGCCCCGCTGGCAGGACGACCACATCATCCCCGGGCACATCGAGCCAAAATCCCCCCGATGACCACGATCCTCTCGCACAAAATCTGCTTGTCCTATGGTCTGGCTGCATGCAGGCCCTCGACTTCAGGGGGACACCTCGCTACAGAAAAGCGTTCAGCCAAATGCAGGACAATCGTAAGTCGCGCAGGAGCACTAACCCGAGCAGGTATCGCCTTAACCGCGCCACCTGTTTTGCCTGTTTTATCAGGTTGAGATCAGGTATCGCCAACTCCCTCCAAAGCGAACCGCCGCCCGATCGTGGGCGCCGATATGCGCGGAAGCCAGGCACGCTTCTCGATACGCGTGAGGCTGCAGCGCCTGAATGCATCTGGGCACCGAGGACATCGAACGTTGAAATCCGAATTGATATATTGCTAAAATAGCACATATGGTCGAGTTTGTCAATCGCGATCCACCCCGGATAGCCCCGCAGCCGTGGATGGTCGAGCCGGCGACCCAAGCCGTGCTGGCTGCACTTGCGGCGGGAGGGGTCGAGGCGCGGTTTGTCGGCGGCGCGGTGCGGGACGCGCTCTTAGGCCGGCCCACCCCCGGGTCAAGCCCGAGGGCCGACATCGACATTGCCACCCCGGCGCCGCCCGAGCGGATCATCGAGCTCTTGGAGAAGAGCGGCATCAGGGTGGTGCCTACCGGTCTCGCCCACGGCACGGTGACCGCAATCGTGCCGCCGCGGCAATTCGAGATCACGACATTGCGTCGCGATGTCGAGACCTATGGGCGCCGCGCCCGCGTCGCCTTCGACGCCGATTGGGCGGCCGATGCAGCGCGGCGCGATTTTACGATCAACGCGATCTTTCTCGCCCCCGACGGCACGATCGACGATCCGGTCGGCGGTCTCGCTGATCTGCGGGACCGCCGGGTCCGCTTTGTCGGCGACCCCGCGACCCGGATCGCCGAGGATGTGCTGAGGCTCTTGCGTTATTACCGCTTCGAGGCGCGCTTCGGAACCGGCATCGGCGATCCGCTCGCGCGCGTCGCCTGCCGCGCCGCGGCTCATCTGTTGCCGACCCTTTCGGGCGAGCGGGTCTCCCAAGAGCTGTTGAAGCTGCTCGAGACCCGCGATCCGGTCGCAGTATTAGAGATGATGCGGGAGGACGGGGTGCTCGGGGTGGCGCTCCCCGAGGCGCGCCGCCTCGAGCGCTTGCGACGAATGATCGCGATCGAGCCGGAACCTGATCCGCTGCGGCGGCTCGCCGCGCTCGTTGAGGACGACGGTGAAGGTGCCGTGGCGCTCGCCGCGCGCTGGCGCTTCTCGAATGCCTGGCGCCACCGGCTTCACGGGCTCGCGCCGCCCTGGCCGCTCGATCCGCGCGACGATGCCCGCGCACAGCGGCGTGCTCTTTATCGGCTCGGAGCGGAGCGCTATCGCGACTTGGTATTGCTCGTGGCAGCAGACGGGGGAATGTCGCAAAGCCGGATCGCCGAGCTCCTCGATCTCGCAAGCGACTGGACACCGCCGGTATTCCCCCTCGCCGGACGTGATGTCACAGCTCTCGGGATCCCTTCCGGCGAGCGGGTTGGCCGGCTGCTCGGTGCGGTGCGCGAGTGGTGGGAAGAAGGCGACTTCACCGCCGACCGTCGATCCTGTCTTGCTCACCTCGAAGAGCTGGATGAATCGACCCGCTAAGGCCGCCGCTAGGCTTCCCTAAAGGGCCAGCCTTCTTACCGCGTCGTTGAGATCCTGGGCGAGCGGATCGGGCTTAGCCTCATGCTGCGCGACCGGCATGGATCTTACCCGTTCGGCGCGTGCTTTCTCGGTTTCAAATTCTTGCAA
>WNFR01005871.1_pt1 | contig 12550 bp, 9 predicted proteins | sample 5400221 | NCBI WGS metagenome assembly WNFR01 (sample SAMN13153357, study PRJNA577476) | soil metagenome | isolation source: 40 cm soil under Madrone tree | place: USA:California | collected 2016-06-14 | reverse complement strand
GGACGGTTGGGCCGCTTCCGCCGGCGGATTCCCGGCCATGACCGAGAAGGTTGCTTTCCTGATGAAGGATATAGTCCTTTTCGCTGTGTCTATCTATCTACTGCGGCAGGACGTGATAAGGGCTTCGCTGTTCAAGACGGCGGCATCCGACTCAAGCACTACAGTTCAGCAGAATACAAGTCCGACGGGAGTAGTCGCAGGCTGCTAGTGCCCCCATTCATCCGGTGGAATGAACGTCTGCGGGAGACTAGGTGGTTCTGTCTTGAATTCTCACGGCGCAGATGATGTATGGAGCAACGCAGTGCCTGGCGGAGAGAGTATTCAACAGGTTGGCCAGATTACGCTTTGGACGCTGATTTGGATTTGTCAAAGTACCGGACAGTCTCGATCTGCTGCAAAAGATTCGCTATCAATTTCGACGCGGCACCACTGAGAGCTGACTGCGTGATGTCGCAAAATTAGCAGGCTATCGAGGCACCTAAATGATCGAACTCATTTTAGATTCGATGCAAGCCGAAGCAGCCGTGCCTGAGCAGTGTTCGGTGAAGATCTAAGAAAGCCCTGAGGTATATCCTTAAGTGTTGACTATACCACGAGAGAAAACTGGAGTTGAGGGAGCTCTGCAACACGAGTCCTCGACGGCTGCGGGCTACAACCAGCTCACAATCGATGAATATCTTCGTAAACGGTTAATGCCCGTTGAAGGGGCTATTCCGCATCTGCCTGGCATCGAGATGTACGGGAATTCCATTCCTGCGGGAACCGTCGGCGGAGACCTTTTCGAGTATATAAATTTTCAGCAGCGCTATGACATCGATGCTCGCATCCAGCGGGCTGTAAAACTGTCGAAGGAGTTTCTTGAACCATTACCAGCAGATGGGCCTGTGCGTAATTCGGTTGACGATCATGTCGAATGGCTAAAGTCCAGACCGAGATTTAGATCCGAACTGGAAACCGAATACAGAACGGCGCGGAGTTCGGAACAGGTGCGGGTGGCAGAGGACTTGGAAGAGCTTTACACGACCACGGGCGTGCTACTCGTGGATGCCCAGGGGCACGGCATCATTTCAGCCAAGATTGCGTCAACGGTTCACGACACGTTTCATGCATTGATGCTCGCCGAACTTGACCGGCGTGGAAAATCCACCCCGGAGCTATTCGAGAAGCTGAATCTGCGGTTGGCGCAATCGGTGACCGCACGCAATGCGCTTGGCAGAAGTGAAGACGAAAATGGTCGTGAGATCGCGACAATGCTTTATGGTGAAGTACGCCCTAACGGTCATTTTCGTTTTGTGAATTTTGGGCATCCGCCACCTCTGGTGTTCTCGGCCGAGTATCACAAGTTTATGGAAATTGATAAGAGCCGAATGGTGCAATTCTCGGCATTGGGCCTGCAGATTCCCGACGATCACCCGGACCATACTCGATACTTTTCGCTGCAATCTCGGCAGCGGGCAACATCCTCTGATGTGGCCGAGATTACACTGATGAGCCCCGGAGACATTCTTCTCCTTTACACTGATGGGGTATACGATGGCAGCGATGCCCAAGACCGTGGCAAACTTGAAGATGTAATGCGCGAACACTGCCTGTTGTCAGCGAAAGACATCTGCAATGCTTTGCTTGAATTCGCCGTGCGTAAGGACGACTATCTGCTCAGAGCTGGAGAAGAAGACCAGATTGATGACAAGACCGTATTTATCATTAAGAAAGACTAGAGCTCTCCAACCCCTTTATCCATTGGCCCTGATCTCGTCGCCATTGATCGTGCAGCTCATCACGGTTCTCTTACTCGAAGCCAAAGTAGAACCCAAACACCGCCAACGATAAGCAAAAGAGCCAATGTTGCGATTATCGTGGCTGTGTTGACTTCCTTGTCCCTCGCCTGCTCGTCAGGGTCGAGGTAGCGAATAGCCGACCAGATTTCTTCTCTATCAATCTTTTCATCTTCCATGGGACTCTTCTGAGAATGCTCGATCAATGTTCCACTTCCGATTTCAGCATGTTGGGGTTGTTATGGCGGCTGCTGCCGTTCAGATGGAAACCCAATATAAAAGACCTCACTTGATTCCGCTCCTCCGGTGTCAGCAACTGGTATTCTTTCCGAAGACCCTGTAGCAAATGGCTCGCTTGCTTCGGTTTGCAGACCATACCAAGATGGCTACCTGCGACAGTGATTCGTGATCTCGTCTTCCGGTTTGTCATTCAAGCTCCTTGACGCCTCTCTGACCTCGCGCTTGCCGCTAAACTTCCCGATCTGAACCAAGCATCGGTGATCGACAACACTAAAAAGAAGCTCCTAGCGCCATGCGGATCATTACGGACACGATGTTCTTCGAGTAGAAGAGTGCAATGACCGTCGCAAGAGCGGATTGCAGAATGCTTTGCGGGGTCCTGCGTTGCTTCACCGGGCTGTGCCCACCCGCCAATTCACTTTTCGCATGAGTCGCGTGAAACATTGTTGTAATTCGAGGCTTTTGCCTCGGAGGAGCGGCGTCCGATGCGAAGCTTTCCAGGTTCGCTATCGCTTCCTCGCGCGACGCGAAGCCGACCCCGAAGATGCTTGGCGCAGCGATGAGATCGCGCAGGCGATCCTCATCTTGATAGGCAATGATCAATCGTTCAGGCCTGTCCTTGATGCTGGATGCCTGTATGACCGCGTAGCGCACACCTGAGTAATGAACGTGGATTCCCATAACGTCACCATCGGGTTTGGCTTCAACAAGCCCTGACACGCTAGCTGAAGCAAGTCGAATTCCAAATGTGATTTAGGTGAACACTCGGAGTTGGACCAAATGCCGGGGAGAAAGGATCTCATCACGTGCTTGATCGGTTCTCTCAATTGCCGCAGCGGCGTTGGGAACAGGCTTCGGGGCGTCACTTGTCTAAACTGCGACACTGTGCCGCGCGGCGATCTCAGCCAACAGCGCCACTCTCGACGCAGTGCAGTCGCTAACCTCAGTCCTGTAGTGCCATTTCGCGAGTCGAGGCCTTCGGTTTGTTTTGGTAACGCAAGTGCATAAGTCAAGGCGCTATGGGAGAACGAATTAGATTTCACGACTTCGGCGTTCGAGCGACTGATAGATCTCGCGACGATGCGATGTTCTCTGTTCACCGTCGGCTGAGTGTGTGCCTGGCTTGGCTCAAGCTCCTATCGGGGTTTGGTTTGCTCGTGATATTCGCCGCTCCGTTAGTCGCTCAAACAAATGCTGCCACGCCTGATGTGGGCAACGCGTTGTTTGAAATCCCATCACGCCAGTATTTGTTGGGAGACTGGGGAGGCCAGAGATCGAAACTTGCCGAAAAGGGCGTCAGCTTTGATTTCTTCTACATCGCCGACTTGGAAGCTAATCCGAGCGGCGGAATGCAACAGACCCAGGCTGGATGGCCACGAGTTCGTGGAACGATAGACATAAATTTTGACCGGCTCATCGAATGGCAAGGACTCAGCTTTCACGCCACCGGGCTCTGGCAATCAGGAGCCAACCTGGGAGCAAAGATCGGGACGCTGGCGAATCCCAGTGACTTAGTGAGCGCACACAGTACACGTCTGGATTCGTTCTGGCTGCAGCAACTTTTCTTCAACAACAGGTTGAGGATAAGAGCGGGGCAGTTGGCCGGCTTGGACTTTTACGGAAACCAGGAATACGGTGGCTCGTGGCTCATCGAACCAATGGGCTACGCATTCGGCAATCTCTTCAGCTCAATCTATGAGTCGTTCAATCCCGCCGGCACTCCTGGCGTAGAGATTCGCATCGCGCCCATACGAAATTTCTACGTTAAGAGCGCAGTCATAGCTGGAAACCGGAATCCGTATAAGCAGGACCCTACTGGCTTCCACTTCCAGATTCGCAATACTCCGGATTTTCTGTTCGAAGCTGGTTATCTAGTGAATCAAAGGGACGCTAACGCTTCGCGATCAGCGCAGTTAGGCAAGTCCTATCCCGGCGAGTATAAGTTCGGGGGCGTCTATAACGGCGGTAGATTTAGCGATCCTTCGGGCCGAAATAGTAGTGGAAACTACTTGTTCTACGGGATGGCGAGCCAAGCGTTATTCCGCTCGGAGGCTGGATCGAACCGCGGACTCGATGCAACCCTTGGGTTTGACTGGAGTCCCGACGATGTAAATCGCGAGAATTCCCAGTTCACGGCGGGTGCTCGCTTCAATGCTCCCTTCAGTCATCGCCCAAAGGACCGGATCGCGTGCGCTTTCGTCTACAGCAAGATCAGTGATCCGTTCCGCGATTTCGGAGTACTGCTGGGTGGGCCGAAGCTCGGCTCTGAAAAAGCATTCGAACTGAACTACTCCTTGCAGGTGACGCCTTACATCCTGCTGCAGCCGGTCTTTCAGTATTACGTCGATGTGGGCGCCAATTCCAATTTGCCGAACGCCCCGGTTTTGGGTTTCAGAACGAAAGTCACGTTTTGATCGGCTGGAGATCTATGAAGAGCAGGACCGAAGAAGTCGACAATATCGCCGGTCAGGAGTTTCAGTTGTGCGTCATTGGCGGCGGCGCAACAGGATCGGCCTGCGCCCTGGATGCGCAATTACGCGGAATCCCGACGGTTTTGCTGGAAGCAGCCGATTTTGCCGGGGGAACCTCCAGCGCAGCGACCAAGATCATTCACGGCGGAGTGCGTTATCTCGAACAAGCCATCAAGGAAGCCGATTTTCAGGAATACCACGTCCTTGTGCGAGCCTTGCACGAACGTGTCCGCATGATGGAAAACGCGCCGCACCTCACTCGCAGTCTGGAGTTTCTGGTACCAAGCTATCACTGGATCGATGTGGCTTACCTCGATATTGGGTTGAAGATATATGACTGGCTCGCGGGGCCGGGTCGCATTTCTCCTAGCAAGTTCCTATCACGAGAAGAAACCTTGGAGCGGATGCCACTGTTGAATGAAGAAGGCCTCGTTGGTTCGGTGGCATACGCCGATGGTCAATTCGATGACGCGCGATACAACATTGCGCTCGTAGACACTCTTACCAGGGTTGGCGGCTATGCTCTGAATTACGCAAGGGTCTCGGGTTTCTTGCGTGATTCGATAGGTAGGATTTCTGGTGTCACAGTTCAGGACCAACTAAACGGGAATGCATTCACTATAAAAACTCAGGCCACCGTGAATGCCACAGGACCGCTCTCGGACTCCGTTCGGCAACTGGCAACGCCTGGGTTGAAGAAACGAATGAGGCCTAGCAAGGGATCTCATATCCTCCTGCCTCTCGATTTGTTCCCAACCGACGATGCCTTGCTGATCCCGAAAACCGAAGATGGACGTGTTCTGTTTGCGGTTCCATGGGGAGGAAGATTGCTCGTCGGGACCACGGACGAAGAAGTCTCGCAGAATGCCGAACTGGTAGTCACATCCAATGATATTGATTATTTGCTCCGGCATCTCAACCAATATCTGGCCAGACCAATAACTCCAGATGACATCGTCAGTGGCTTTGCCGGCGCAAGGCCACTTGTCGGGTCAGACGGTTCCAACGACACCAAGAAACTGGCTCGCGACGATGTAATCGAAATTGATCCTGCCAGTGGACTGATCAGCATTATGGGCGGCAAGTGGACTACGCACCGCGCCATGGCAGAGGACACGATTCACGCTGTGCAGCAAGCTCTAGGACTGTCGCAGACGAAATCGAAGACGCGCAACCATATTCTCTACGGTGGGGACGGCTTCACCGATGACTACTGGAAGAGGCTCTGCCGCGGCCATCCGATTTCTGAGGGAACCGCGCGTCATCTCGCAGCCAAGTTCGGAACTGCATCCCAAAAGGTTTTTGAACTGACAATCGATAACCCGGATCTACTGCAGACTATTCTTCCAGGAGGTCGAGCTATCAGGGCTGAAGTGGTGTACGCCGTTCGAAACGAAATGGCGGTCACGATTGAAGACGTGCTCGCGCGACGGCTTGGGATGCAGTTCTATTCATGGAGCGACTGTCTCGACGCGGCTCCAATTGTCGGATCGCTGATGCAGAAAGAACTGCAATGGAGGGACGCGTCAACGCGTGAGGCGATCACGACCTATATAGAGAAGATCTATCACTTGATAGAGACGGCAGGTTTGTCGCGCGAGCGACATGTAGCATCGCGAAGCGGACAGTCTGCCGCGGACTGAAAAGCAAAAAGGCGTGTGGGCAAGTCCGTCGCACGTGACGAGAAGCTTTGGAGGAGGGAAGTTGGCAGACTACATTGGCGCAATTGATCAAGGTACGACGAGCACCCGGTTCATCGTTTTTGAGCGTTCCGGACTTACCCTGGCGGTCTCGCAGAAAGAACACGAACAAATCTATCCGAAGCCAGGATGGGTGGAACACAATGTCGAGGAGATCTGGCGGAACACACGCGCAGTTATCGCGGAGGCAATGGCGAAAGCGGGCCTGCGGCCACGGGACCTGGCCGCGATTGGAATCACTAACCAACGCGAGACCACCGTTGTATGGAACCGAAAGACCGGCAGGCCGGTGGCAAATGCGCTCGTGTGGCAGGACACGCGGGTCGCGGAGTATGTTCGAGAACTGGCAGAACCAAGCGGACAAGATCGATTCCGCAGCAAAACGGGGCTGCCGCTCACAACGTATTTCAGCGGTCTGAAAATCCGCTGGATTCTCGAGCATGTGGAAGGCGCGCGGGAAGCCGCCGAAGCAGGCGACCTCCTCTTTGGTAACATCGACACGTTTCTGGTCTGGCAACTCACCGGAGGCATGGATGGTGGTGCACACATCACGGACGTCACCAATGCCAGCCGAACCCAACTGATGGATCTCAGCACCCTATCGTGGGACACGGAAATTCTGGAGACGTTCGGAATTCCGCAGGCGATGTTGCCGACAATTCGCTCCAGCAGCGAAATGTATGGGACGGCGAAGGAACAAGCGATAGAAGACGTCGCAATCGCTGGAATACTCGGAGACCAACAGGCTGCACTGATGGGGCAGACCTGTTTTGAGCCCGGTGAAGCAAAAAACACCTACGGTACGGGATGCTTTCTGCTTATGAACACCGGCGCGAGAAAAATTGATTCCAAATCTGGGTTGCTGACCACTGTGGCCTACAAGCTAGGCAATCAGCCGACTCATTACGCGCTTGAAGGAAGCATTGCCATCACAGGTGCTCTAGTCCAATGGGTTCGGGACAACCTCGGCCTAATTGAGAAGAGTTCAGACATCGAATCGCTCGCCCGCACGGTAGAGGACAACGGCGGCCTATATTTCGTTCCAGCATTTTCCGGCCTCTACGCCCCTTACTGGAAAGACAATGCCCGCGGCGTAATTGCCGGGCTCACACGTTATGCGAACAAAGGGCACGTTGCCCGCGCCGTCCTGGAAGCAACTGCGTTTCAAACGCGGGACGTGCTTGAAGCAATGGAAAAGGATTCCGGTATCAAACTGGACGTGCTCCGAGCAGACGGTGGGATGGTTGCCGACGATCTGCTAATGCAATTTCAAGCGGACATTCTCGACAAGCCGGTCATTCGCCCAATAACCAAGGATTCGACGACGGCGCTAGGTGCGGCCTATGCCGCTGGTTTGGCGGTCGGCTACTTCAAGGATCTAGGAGATCTCCGGGCAAACTGGTCCGTCGACCACACCTGGAAGCCGAATCTGAAAAATGGAAAACGCGAGCAGATGTACAAACTTTGGAAGCGAGCGGTGGGCAAATCTTTCGACTGGATTGACTAAAGAGAGCAAAGTTTCACCTGGAAGGAGGCTGGAAATGTTGGGGAAGTGTTTCGGAGAGTTCATGGGTACGCTCATTCTGGTATTGCTTGGCGATGGCGTAGTCGCAAATGTCTTACTCAAACGTTCGAAAGCAGAAGGCGCGGGCTGGATGGTCATCGCAAGCGGTTGGGCGTTCGCCGTTATGGCGGGGGTGTTCACGGCAATAGCCTGCGGCAGCGGCGATGCACATCTGAATCCAGCCGTGACCATCGGCTTCGCCGTATCGAGCGGTCACTTTGACAAGTTCGCGCCATATCTCATTGCGCAGATGGCAGGCGCCTTCACGGGAGCTATTCTCGTCTGGCTTCACTTCCTGCCGCATTGGGAGCAGACTCCCGATCAAGGCCTGAAACTCGCCTGCTTCTGCACCACGCCTGCGATCCGCAGATTTGGGGCGAACCTGATCAGCGAGATCCTCGGAACGCTGGTCTTGGTTTTGGTGGTCGGTGCGATTTTCTCGAAAGCGGTCGCCGATTCGGGACCGGCTTCGGGTTTGGGGCCATACCTTGTCGCAGCACTCGTCTGGGGTATCGGACTATCGCTTGGGGGCACCACCGGCTATGCGATCAATCCCGCTCGGGACTTCGGACCTCGACTGGCGCACGCTGTGTTGCCCGTGGCGGGCAAGGGGCCTTCCGACTGGGGCTACGCCATTGTGCCGATCCTGGGCCCGCTCATCGGAGGAGGACTGGGTGGGCTCCTTCTACGAGCCGTCGCCAGATAGCCGGGTCGATACAAGAAGGAGTATGTGCTCGATCCACAGAATTGTCGACAATGCCCGAAGAGGTCAGTCTGGGAATCCAGCTTTAATGTGCGGTCGACAGCCATCGCGTGCCGCCTCAATCTGTATCACTGCGAGGGAGCGAACTAACCCTGCAGGGCCTGCGCTGCGGTCGGCAAAGTGAAACGACCGCAAGTGTGAAGAACTAAAAGGAGAATCGCATGGCATACATCACTGTCGGCAAGGAAAACTCAAGCAACATCGACCTCTACTATGAAGACCATGGCATAGGAAACGCAGTAATCCTAATCCACGGATACCCACTCACCGGAGCTTCCTGGGAGAAGCAAGTTCCAGTACTCCTGGATGCCGGCCAGCGTGTCATCACTTATGACCGCAGAGGTTTCGGTAAGTCCAGCCAGCCGACGGCGGGCTACAACTACGACACGTTCGCCGAGGATCTGCGCAAGCTGATCACGCATCTGAAATTGAACAAATTTGCGTTGGTCGGCTTCTCGATGGGTGGTGGCGAAGTCGCGCGGTATATCGGGAAGTACGGATCCAAAGGTGTAACCCGGACCGTCATCATTGGTGGGGTTCCGCCTTTCCTCCTCAAGACCACGGACAACCCCGAAGGTGTCGATGGGAGCGTCTTTGAAGGCATTACGAGGGCTGTTGCTACAGATCGTTACACGTTTTTCAGCGAGTTTTTCAAGAATTTCTACAATACCGATGTCCTCCTTGGGAAACGCATTAGCGAGCAGGCGGTCCAAGCGAGCTGGAACGTCGCAGCAAGCGCCTCAGCGACTGCCACTCTCGCTTGCGTTCCGACCTGGCATGAAGACTTCCGCAAGGATGTCGCGTGTATAGACGTCCCAACGTTGGTAATTCATGGGGACGCAGATCGGATTGTGCCGATTGCGGCATCGGGACAGCGAACAGCGAAGCTGGTCAAGGGAGCTCGTTTGATAAAAATAAAGGATGGGCCGCACGCCGTAGGCTGGACGCACGCAGAAGAAGTAAATTCTGAGCTAGTTAGCTTCTTGGCCAAGGAGTAGCCCCTGCATCGACATCGGTTTCGCAGAAGGAAGGAGTCGCGTAAGGAACAGGTCCGCAGATTGGTTGGGCTCCTTCTACGAGCGGTAGCCCGATAGCCACGTCATTAATGAGGATGTTATGGCCAGCTCGTTCAGGCGTCCACCTTGAGCATTCCTCTTAGCCGCACCGTACAGTTGGAGAAGTTGCCGAAGCCGTGTTTTTCTTGGCATGAGACGACAGCAGTTATGTTAACGGCATCGAGCGGTTTCGCGGACGGCGGTATCGCACAGATTTGATAACGGACACTGACCGAGCTGTTAAATTTCCAAGCCGGGCCTGAGCAGGGTCCAACCAGTGCGCCCGAAAATCTCCTGTTATCGGGAGAGGTCATGCGGCCACTGCAACTGCACCGGGAAGCGTAAAGTTAAACGTTGCCCCCCGTCCGGAGTTCGGGGTGGCCCAGATGCGGCCACCATGCGACGTGATAATGGAACGGGTAATTGCCAACCCTAGACCTGTACCTTGAGCCTTTGTGGTGAAGAATGGATCAAAAATCTTGTCGATATTGTCAGCGCACAGTCCCAGGCCAGTGTCGGCGACCGAGATCAGCAGTTGACTATCCCCGGCCAACTGCGCCTTAATGCTGAGTTCGCCGCTAATGTCCCGCATCGCCTCAATACCATTGAGCATGAGATTCATGAATGCCTGCTGCAACTGCAACCGATCTGCCTTAACTTTGGGGAGCCCTTCGGTGAGATCGGTACGGATGGCAACGGAATGGCGATTCGCCTCGTTGTGCAGCAGAATTACCATCTCTCCAATGACTTCGTTTATGTCAACTATGTCCAGTTGTGAAGAACCCTTTTGGTAGAGCAAGCGGACGCGGTCGATGATATCGGCTGCACGTCTGGCGTCTCTCACCACTTCCCGTGCCGCTTCTCGTGCCTCGGGCAGATCCGGTTGATCGCGGTCGAGTAATCGCAGACACGCGTCCGCGTTGGTTACCGCCGCCCCAATTGGCTGCTTGATTTCGTGCGCCAGGGACGCGGTCAGTTCCCCCAAGGTGCTGACTCGGTTTAGGTGTGCGAGGTGCGCTAGTTCTTCCCGTAATCTCTCTCGCTCTTTCTCTGCTCGCCTGCTCTCCGTCACGTCCATCGAAACGCCTACAAATTGCACTAATTCTCCCGAGGGACTCAAAACAGGTCGGCCCACGGAATGAATGAATCTCAATGACCCGTCAGGAGGAAGAATTCGAAACTCTACGTCATAATCCGACTTTTCGGCGATTGCTCGGTCGATCGTCGCTTGCCACCGGGCAGAGTCGTCGGGATGGACATTTTCCAACTGTTGTTCCCAAGTAGGCATACCATCCTTCGGATCGAAACCAAATATCCGATACCACTCCTGTGATATGTATAGCGCATTCCTAGCAGGTGCCTCCCAAGCCCAGCTCCCCACATGTGCCAGTCTCTGCGCTTGTGTCAAGTAGCTCTCGCTGCGGCACAATGCCTCGTAAAGATGTGTGTTTTCCAGCGAGATTGCAGCCTGCGAGGCAAGCAGTCTCAGCACTGCAGTCCGAGTCGGAGTGAAGACGTGCGGAGTCAGGTTATTTTCCAGGTACAGCATACCGATGAGCTTGGCCTGATTAATTAACGGCAGGCAGAAAATGGAACGCGCGTGACGTTGGCGAATGTACGTATCTGCAGAAAATGGATTGTTCAGTGCGGCATCGTCCAGGATCACACTTTCCCGAGTGCGTAACACATAGCGGATAATCGATTCCGGCAGCGCGCCCGGGGGCGCTTCTTTCCGGTGCACAGTCACATTGTGGCCGCTGATTTTGGCTTCTGCGACTGTCTGCAGCTCATTATCTCGGCTAAGAATCAACAAACCTCGCTCAGCCCCCGCATGCTCAATCGCCGTACGCATGAGCGTGTCGATCAGCCTCTCCAGAACCATCTCCGCCGACACGGCCTGCGAGACTTTGATTACGGTCGCTAGATCCAGGTGTTCGCCCGGCGCCACGATCGTGCTCGACGTGCCGCGAGTTGGTTCCTCTTTCCTGAGTTGGGGATAGAGCTCGTCGAGTTGTCTTACTTTGCCGTCAGCCCCCCAACGGAGATAGCAATACCGGGCTTCCCGCAAATACGCGTCCGCAATCTTGCCGAAGTCTCGTGCCGCGTAGAAGCGGGCAGCAACCTCGTAGGCAATCGCCTCATTGTGGATGAATCCGTTGGCGTGCGCCGAGCGGATGGCCTTTTCGTAAAGACCTTCGGCGTCCACGACGCGACCCTCTATTCGTGCGATTTCGGCAGCCGCCAGAGCAACACGGTTTTCAAAATTCTCCGGGCAATGCTCCGCCCATATTTCGTGCTGTTTGTGGTGTGCCGTTAAACCATCGAGATGCTCCTGCCTCTCACCGGGAGCAGCGGAGTCCCATGCTGCCGCATGCGAAAGCGCACCATAGAATCGGAATGTTGCTTGTGTAAGCAGTGTTGGTTCAGCCCAAAGCAGTTTTTGTGCATTCAATGAGGCATCGACGGCGGATGCATAATCACCTGCAAAGAACCGTGCTTGCGCTTTAAGAGTCCAGTATGCAAATCCAGCACACGCTAATGCGGGATTACTTGCCAGACGCCGCTCAAACCCCGCCTCATCGAACTCTTTGTCGTCGAACGAACCAAAATTGTTCGTCAATCCCCGGAGGGTCCGGATTAGCTGGAGGTTCGATCTAAGCATATCGACAGCGAGTTCGACGCGCGCTCTTTTGGCAAAGTCGACTCCTTTTTCCGCTTCCGCCTGCACCTCGGCAAGGGGATCTCCCACAACCAGAAAATTGGGGATCAACTCCGTGAGGCTATATGCCGCGTATGTAAAATCACCGATCCGGTAAGCGACATCGAAGGCATGACGCAGCAAGTCGCGGCCGCGCCTTGCATGTTTCGTCCACGTGACAATACATTCGAAAGCCAGACAAATGCGAGCCTCATAACGCTTCAAGCCGCGCCTATCCATCAAGTCGTAGCCGAGTTGGCCAAATTTGAATGCACCTTCGTAGT
>WNFR01005870.1_pt1 | contig 12552 bp, 7 predicted proteins | sample 5400221 | NCBI WGS metagenome assembly WNFR01 (sample SAMN13153357, study PRJNA577476) | soil metagenome | isolation source: 40 cm soil under Madrone tree | place: USA:California | collected 2016-06-14 | reverse complement strand
AGGACGAAGCCGCTGTCCGTAAAATCGGCGCCTCGGACACCGAGGTTACCACCGCCGCCGACTGGATGCGGATTTACTTTGGACATGCCCGCGCTGTCCACCGCGTGAGCGCGCAGCTCTTGGAAGAAATTCCCGCAGCTTGGTCGTCCGTCTACCGGCAGTTCCAGAGTTGGAGATCGCGCGTCTCGACGCCTGACTTTTCGGTCGTCGATGGATTGATCTTCATCCAAAAGCCCGACTCCCTCCAGGATCCGGAGATGCTTCTGCGGCTTTTTCATTTCATGGCTCAGCAGGGATTGAAGCTCAGTACAACCACGGAATATAAAATTGAGCAGGTGCTTCCGGCATTGGCTTCCACGCCTCCCCGCGGCGCGGAGCTGTGGCTCTACTTGCAGGAGACGCTCTCGCAGCCTCATGCGGCTGACGCGTTGCGCGCCATGAATGCGTTGCGACTGTTGCCGCTGCTGCTGCCGGAACTGAAAGGGATTGAAGCGCTCGTAGTGCGCGATTTCTACCACCGCTACACCGTTGACGAGCACTCTTTCCTGGCGATCGAAAATCTGCATCGGCTGCGCGACTCAAAAACAGAATGGGATCGCCGATTCGCCGAACTCCTCGGAGAACTGGAACAACCCGAGTTGCTTTACCTGGCGCTGCTGCTGCACGACTCAGGCAAAGCCGTGCCGGGAGAGAATCATGTTGCGGCCGGCCTGCAATTTACGGAAAGCTGCGCGGACCGCCTCGACCTCGATCCCGCCGACCGGGAAACTCTGCGCTACCTTGTGGCCAGCCATCTTGAAATGTCGGCAGCTGCGAGGCGCGACGTGTTCGATCCGGCGAATGTAAAGACGTTCGCAGAAAAAATCGGTGTGCCCGAGCGGCTGAAGATGTTATGCCTGCTGACCTACGCCGACATCAAAGCCGTGAATCCTGAGGCCATGACAGCATGGAAGGCGGACAACCTCTGGCAGCTCTATATCGCCGCCGCCAACTATCTAAGCCGTAGCGCGGACGAACGCGTCCACACCCAGGACAATGATGCGACATTGGCCCACCTCCGCTCACTGGCGCCCGTTGCAGGGAAGAAGATCAACAATTTTCTTGAAGGCCTGCCGCAGCGCTATCTCCGTATTCATGGCGTTAGCGATGTGCTCGCGCATGCCGAGATGGCCGCTCAACTCAGCAAGGATTCCGTTCAGCTGAGCCTCAAGCAAGTCCGGCACTGGTACGAGTTGACCTTGATCACGACGGACCGGCCGTTCCTCTTTGCTTCGGTTTCGGGTGCGCTGGCCGCGTGGGGAATGAACATCGTCAAGGCAAATGCGTTTTCGAACGGCGCCGGCGTGGTAGTCGACACCTTCTCTTTCACGGATCGTTTTCGAACCCTGGAACTGAATGTTCCAGAGTGGGAGCGGTTGAAACAAAGCATTGCCGCCGTAATCGCCGGTAAAACAGACGTCACCCGCATGCTCCAGGACCGTCTGCGGTCGGAGAAGGCCAGCGACACTAAAGTAAAAATCGCGACCCAGATCGACTTCGACGACGCCAGCTCCGCCCACAGCACCCTATTGCAGGTGCTGACGCAGGATCGTCCCGGCCTGCTCTATAAAATGTGTTCTCAGATTTCCAGACACGGCTGCAACATCGAAATTGCGCTCATCGAAACAGAAGGTCAGATGGCCATCGACGTTCTTTACCTCACTGCGAACGGAGCAAAGCTGGAACAGGATCGGCAGGTCGCGCTCCGGCAGGCACTCCGAGAGGAACTCGAACCGAAGGCGAAGAACCCCTCTTAAGCTCCCGCTATCTTTTGGATCAAGCCGGATAGGAGTGTTCCGCACCGCCAGAGCGGTCGGTGCGATTCCATCTCCTACTGAAGCGGTGGCAATGTGTAATCGCAGGCGGCAATCGGAGCATCCGACGCACGGATGACACCGTCAGCGAACGAGCAGAAATATCGCACGCCCGTCTGATTCGGAACTGTCGGCGATGCGATGACCTGATACGTTGCCGCCGGAGTTCCGCCGCTGGAGGTGAGCGCGAAAGTGTAGCCGTTCTTCGTTCCCGAAGCCAACTGACTATCAATCAGACAGGCGTTGGCAGACGTCGGAGGCGCGCAACTGCTGCCGCCCAAAACACTCAGCGTGCTCGCAAAGCCCGTTGCTGGGTAGGCGGAGTTGTACGAGATCTGCGCAGTGTTGATCGTGCTGATAGCCTTTACGGCCGCCGTCTCGTTGGTCTGCCGGCGCGCGCTCAGTAAGTTCGGGATGGCGATGGAAGCGATGATCAGAATGATTGCTACTACAATCAGCAGTTCGATTAGTGAGAAGCCCTTTTCTTTATTTCTCTGCGTCTGCATTGGAAAAACTCCCTGGGTGGAGTCGGCTAAAACCGGCTATTGAAGCCGAGTCCGGCAGTTTGTTTGCCGGATCTAGACCGCCCCTAATACATCTTGTCACGAAGCGTAGCCCTCCGGGATCAGCCAGTCAAGCCCAACAACGACCGAAACCCGGAGTGAGCAAAACGATTGCAGCTTTGCGCGGACCACATGCACATAGAGTGCATCCGCCTTGCCGCTGGGCCTTCCGCCGCCCTACAAATTCGGACGCATATCGCTCGACGTGCCGCCCGCCGCTGGAATATAGCAGTTGAGCGTGTAGTCCATCACCATGCGATCGGCGTTGAAACGCCAACCCAAAGTCCGGATCGTGCGTTTCATGCGTTTGATCCAACCGCGTGGCAGCCCATCTCGATCGCGATGGTAGAACAGAGGAATCACTTCTTCCTTCAGAGTACGGAGCAGGTCTTCCCCGTCCCGCGCGTCGTGGACATCCATATTGGAATGTGTTCTACCGGTTCCAATCGCGAAGCCGTTCAGCCCGTCGTACGCTTCCGCCCACCATCCGTCCAGAACGGAAAGGTTCAAGCCACCGTTGAGAACGACTTTTTGTCCGCTGGTGCCGGACGCCTCAAGCGGACGCCGCGGATTGTTGAGCCACACGTCGACGCCCTGAACAAAGTGGCGGCCGACATTGATGTCATAGTCCTCGACAAAAACGAACTTATCGCCGAACTGCGGATCGCGCATCAACTCGGCAATCTGCTGCAAGACCCGTTTCCCCGGTTCATCGTGAGGATGCGCTTTGCCCGCAAACACGAACTGCACCGGGCGTTTCGGATCATTGACCATCGATATCAGCTTCTCGAGATCGCGCAGAATAAGGTTGGCGCGTTTGTAAGTCGCAAAGCGGCGGGCGAATCCGATGGTGAGCGCGTCTTGACTGAGCACGCGCTCAAGCCTTTGCAGCATTGATTGTGGTTCACCGCGGTGCGCCGCCTGATCGACTGCGCGCCGCCGCACGAACTCAAGCAAGCGCGACTTCAAGTTCAGGTGCGTCTCCCAAAGTTCGCCGTCATCGACGTCCTCGATCCCTTCCCAAATTTTGGCCTCGCTGCTGCGCTGGTGCCATCCTGAACCCAGATGGCGGTCGTAGAGCCGGAACATCTGCGGAGCGAGCCAGGACGGCACATGCACTCCGTTCGTGATGTGTCCGATTGGAACACTGTCTTCGAGCTTGCCCGGCGAAAGTCCTGTCCACATGGCGCGTGACACTTCGCCATGCAGCGCAGATACCGCGTTCGCTCGTCGCGAGAGCCTCAGTCCGAGCACGGTCATACAGAAAGGCTCATCCAGGCTCGGATTCTCGCGTCCCAGGCCCATAAAACTTTCTTGCGAAAGGCCGATTGCATCGCGGAGAGGCCCGAGGTGCTCTTCGATCGCATCCGCTTCAAAGCGATCGTGGCCCGCCGGCACCGGAGTGTGAGTTGTAAATACGACTTCACGCGCCACGCGCGGCACCGCACGTTCGAAAGTGATCCCTTCGTCTTCCATGCGCATGCGAACGGCTTCCAAAACTGCGAAGCCGCTGTGTCCTTCGTTAAGGTGGAGCACGCCGGGTTGGATCCCCAGCTTTCTCAGGGCGCGCAACCCTCCCACCCCAAGCAGCAACTCCTGCCGAATGCGAATGCGGCGATCTCCACCGTACAAACGCGAAGTCAGCTCTCGGTCTTCGGGATGATTGCCTTCGACGTCGGAGTCGAGCAGAAACAGATCGCAGCGCCCGACTTTTACGCGCCACACTTTTGCACGGATGGAACCCGCGCGGGTGTCGATTTGCACCACTACAGGAAGCCCGTCCTTGCCGATGGCCGTTTCCATCGGCAACTGGCTGACGTCGGTCTCCAGATACTCTTCATGCTGCCAGCCACTGCGATCCAGTCGCTGGCGGAAGTAGCCCTGTCCATAAAACAGCCCTACGCCGACTAGTGGGATATCCAGATCGGATGCGCTCTTGATGTGATCGCCCGCCAGCACGCCGAGTCCGCCGGAATAAACGGGCAAGGATTCATGAACGCCGAACTCCGCTGAGAAATAGGCAACCGGACGAGTTCGCAAAATGCCCGCGTGCCGCGCTCCCCAGGTTCGTTCCGCCTCCTGATATTCGAGCAACCGACGATACGCATAGTTGATGCGGCTATGCAGTACGAGTTCGGAGGCGCGGGATTCAAGCTTCGCCAGAGGAAACTCCGACAGAAGCGCAACCGGATTGTGATTGAGCTCACTCCACCGTATCGGGTCAAGATCGAAAAACAGTCCAACGGAATCGTGGTCCCAACTCCACCAGAGATTGCGCGCCAGCGCCCAAAGCCGTTCCTGCGACGGAGCAATAAACCGGTCGAGTGTGCGCGCTTCGCTTACCACCGGCGCCACTTGAGTGGCAGCGTCGGTCAGCATACGAATTTCGTCTTCCGGAAAAGCCCGCGCTTCAATCGTTTGCACCACCAAAACTCCCTGCAGGATGCCGCGATCGATGAGTGGAACTCCCAGGAATGACTGGTAGGCGTCCTCGCCTGACTCCTTGAAATACTTGAACCTTGGATGATTTCTTACCTTTTCCACCGCCACCGGTCGCACTTGCTCCGCCACCAGCCCGGCGAGTCCCTCATGGATTCCCATCCGAAGAGTGCCGATGCATTCGCGGCGTAGTCCAAGCGTTGCCGCCAGAACGAGATTTGCCCGGTCCGGCTCCAGCAAATATGCCGAGCAGACATCGGTTCCGAATCGCCGCGCGATCAGGGCGACCACGTTCATCAGAGTCTCGGCGGGCTTGCCACCCTCCGCCGCAAGGTTTGCAATTTCATCGAGCCGTAACACGTAGCCCGCATCGCGGGAATTCACATCCTGCTCCGAATCCTCAACTGCTTCCTGTTGTTGGTCCAAACCGGTAAAGCCTCCATGGCGCAAACTTATGATCTTAGGATTATCGGCGGAATTGGGCAAAAGCTTTGCCATCGTTCACCGAAGTTCCATTTTACGGTGCGGAAGCAAATTGCCAAACCTCAGCCCCAGTATCGGCACAGGTTCAGGATGCGGCAAGTTACTTTTTTCGATCCCTTGCATCAATCTGGCCCCAGGTCACCACTTACGGGGCATCTGGATGCTGGGTAGTGGGTCAGTTTCCGAGTCACGGGCTACTCGGAAACTGACCCACTGTCGGATGCTTCTGAGCTGTACAAATGAAGCCATTCGTATAAGATGAGCGCTGTAATTCTTCGCGGGCTTTACCCTGCCCCAGGGATCCGAACTTGTATCTCAGGCCCAAAACCCTTGGTGAAGCGGTTGTTCAGCTGAAAATGCCGGGGGTTCAAGTCCTGTCTGGGGGCACTGACTTCTATCCAGCATTGGGCGACCGGATCGCCCAGGAAACCGTGATGGACATTTCCGGACTGCGAGAGCTGCGCGGAGTGTCAACTGAGGCCAACTACTTCCGCATCGGCGGACTAACCACCTGGAGCGACATCATTCGGGCGCCTCTTCCGCAATGCTTCGATGCCCTCAAGAGCGCGGCTCAGGAAGTTGGTTCGGTGCAGATTCAGAATCGGGGAACGCTCGCAGGAAATTTATGCAACGCTTCGCCAGCCGCCGACGGAGTACCTCCGCTGCTGGCGCTGGATGCTGAAGTAGAACTGGCTTCCAGCAACGGATCTCGCCGTATACCGCTGGCGGAATTCATCATTGGCAATCGAAAGACGCAGCGCCAACCGGATGAACTCCTCACTGCAGTCTGGATTCCGCGAACGCTGGAGAATGCCCGCTCGACCTTTCTGAAGTTAGGTGCACGCCGTTATCTCGTAATCTCAATCTCCATGGTCGCGGCAGTCATCCAGCTGAGAGACGGCAAGGTGGCTGCGGCCAGCATCGCGGTCGGTTCATGCTCGGCAGTGGCACGGCGCTTGCACGATCTGGAGCGCGATTTATTGGGAGCGCCCGTGCGCGACGGGCTAGACGCCCTCGTCAAGCCGGATCATCTTGCGACTCTCTCTCCAATTGGCGATGTCCGCGCGACCGCCGAATATCGGCGCGATGCGTCCTTGACCCTTGTACGGCGAGCACTCGATTCCTGCGTGGAGGGCGGCTGATGGCCACGATTCCCGCAGTGCGGACAAGAGAAGACACCGGGGCGATCGCCTTCTCCGTTAATGGGCGAGGTGTCGTTGTCTCAAGTCCGCCGTCGCAGCGGCTCTCGCGCGTACTCCGCGAAGATCTGGGATTAACGGGAACCAAAGTCGGTTGCGACGCCGGCGACTGCGGCGCATGCACAGTACTAGTCGATGGCGACCCAGTCTGCGCCTGCCTGGTCGCAGCCGGGCAAGTTGCGGGACGCGAGATTACAACCGTTGAAGGATTAGGACAGTCACAGATCGGAGCGCGCTTGCAGCAGTCCTTCCTGACCCATGGCGCGGCCCAGTGCGGTGCCTGTACGCCGGGCATGCTCGTGGCAGCGACGGCTCTTCTCGAACAGAACCAGACTCCAAGCGAGAGCCAAGTCATGGACGCGATTGGCGGTGTCCTTTGCCGATGCACCGGCTATCGCAAAATTGTCACCGCCATTCTATCTGGCCAATCAGATGCTCTCGCTGAGATACATCCAGAAGCTGGCAATGCAGTCGGCCAGCGCGTGGTCCGCCTGGATGGCAAACGCAAGGTCGACGGTAGCGAAATTTTTGGCGCCGATGAAGTACCCATGGGCGCGCTGGCAGTGCGAGCCATTCGCTCCCCTTACCATCGCGCACAATTTCACTTCGGCGACCTGGATGAATTTGTCTCCGCTCATTCAGGAATCGATGCGGTGCTGACCGCGAAGGACGTGCCCGGCAAAGACTGCTATGGAGTGATTCCTCCTTTCGCAGACCAACCAGTATTCGCGCATACAGAAGCCCGTTATCGCGGCGAAGCCGTGGCCGCAATAGTCGGAGCACCAGAGATCGTTGAAGCGCTCGATCCGGCGACATTTCCCGTAGTGTGGCAAGAACTGCCCGCGCTGATGGACATCGACGAAGCGCTCGCGCCCGGAGCTCGGCAAATCCACGCCCATCGAGAAGAGAATGTTCTGGTACGCGGGCGCGTGGTCCGCGGAGATGTCGACCGGGCGCTCGCCGATGCAGAAATTACCGCCGAAGGCGAGTACGAGACCGGCTTTGTCGAGCACGCCTACATCGAACCGGAGGCCGGATTCGCGCGCCGGGTCGGCGACCGCATCGAAATTCAAGCCTGTACACAATCGCCTTACATGGATCGCAGCGACATCGCAACCATCCTGGGAATTGCACCCGAAAAGGTCCGCATCATTCCAACCGCGGTCGGAGGAGGCTTCGGCTCGAAGCTCGACCTTTCAGTGCAAACATTCCTCGCGCTCGCCGCGTGGCATTTGGACAAGCCGGTGCGCATGGTCTATTCACGCACCGAATCGATAATCTCGACGACCAAACGCCATCCCGCCCGAATGCGGTTGCGCGCCGGCTGCACTCGGGAAGGCAAACTAGTCGCACTCGACTTCGCCGCCGACTTCAACACCGGCGCATATTCCTCCTGGGGCCCAACGGTTTCGGCACGCGTACCGGTACACGCCTCAGGTCCTTATTACGTGCCGCACTACCGCGCCCTGACGCGGGCAATCCACACGAATCTCGTCCCAGCCGGCGCCTTTCGCGGCTTCGGAGTGCCTCAGGCCGCCATCGCGCAGGAACAACTCTATGACGACCTGGCCGATCGTGTGGGCATGGACCGCCTCGAATTCCGTATCCTGAACGCGCTCGACAACAACACTCCCACCGTCACCGGACAAGTAATGGGAGAAGGCGTCGGCATTCGCGCGTGCTTCGAGGCACTCAAGCCAAAGTGGCAAGCCGCTCGAAAGCAAGCTGCTGCCTTCAACTCTAACGCCGTCGGCCCTTTTCGGCGCGGCGTCGGAGTCGCGGGCATGTGGTACGGCTGCGGCAACACTTCCCTCTCCAACCCGTCGACGGTGCAAATTGGACTCCAGCGCAATGGCCGCATCGCCCTGCATCAAGGCGCTGTAGACATCGGACAAGGCTCCAACACCATCGTGACCCAGATTTGCGCCGATGCCCTGGGCGCTCCCATCGCTAGCTTCGACCTGATATCCGGAGATACCGCCGTCACCCCCGACTGTGGCAAGACTTCAGCTTCCCGTCAGACCTTCGTAACCGGCAAAGCCGCGTACATGGCAGGAGCGCAGTTGCGGAACTCCATCATCGCGCTGGTGAAAGCCTGCGAGTGCGCCCGCATACTTTTCGAAGACGGCCACATAACCATCGAAGAAAACGGCAACCGGCGCAAATTCACGCTCGCTGATTTGCCTCTGGACCAACACGGCTACGTAATCACCGCCGAGGCCACATTCGATCCCCCCACCAAGCCGCTCGATAAAGATGGCCAAGGCACTCCATATGCTGTCTTCGGGTTCGGCGCTCACATGGCAGACATCGAAGTCGATACCGAACTAGGCACAGTGCGCGTCCTCAAAGTCACCGCCGCGCACGATGTAGGTCGCGCCATCAATCCGACTTTGGTCGAAGGCCAGATCGAAGGCGGAGTCGCGCAAGGCTTAGGCATGGCCCTGATGGAAGAATTCTTCCCCGGCAAAGGCGAGAACCTCCACGACTACCTCATCCCTACAGCAGGAGACATTCCACCTGTCGAATCGATCCTCATCGAGGACCCCTCGCCAATCGGCCCATTTGGCGCGAAAGGAATCGGCGAACAAGCCGTGATTCCGACCGCGCCCGCCATCCTCAACGCTCTGCACGATGCAGTCGGCATCCGCCTGCGCAAAATTCCCGCCACTCCGGATCGAGTGCGAGCCGCCATTCTCGCCTCGCAGCAAGGAGATCGCCGTGGCTGACGACTCGATCCGCTGCGACGCCTGCCCTGTCCTCTGCTACATCAAACCGGGCCGGACAGGCTCTTGCGATCGCTACGGCAACGACAACGGCCAACTGGTTCGCCTCGACCCGCATGTCATGCTCGAGCAGGCGCAGTCGCGCGGCGAGTCGCTGGTCCCATTCCTCGGAAAGAGTCGCGAGTGGGACGGCTCGCTTCTCACCGAAGCAGAAACTTTCGTGACCGCTATCGGCGCAGGCACGACCTATCCCGATTACAAGCCCGCGCCTTTCATCATTTCTTCCGAGGTCGCCGGTGTGGACATGGTCACAGTGGTGACCGAAGGCATTTTCAGTTATTGCGGCGTGAAATTAAAGATCGATACCGACCGCCACCTCGGCGCCGAGTGCAGCACCGTGCGCGCGCAGGGCGAAGCCGTCGGACACGTGACCACCAGCGAGTACGGTTCACAGATGCTCTCGCTCGGCGGAGTCCGCCACCTGACCGGCGGCAGCCGCCATGAAGGGACCGCGACCTGCGACACTCTATTGAATCTGTGCAATGGCAAGTCCGTGGAGTTGGAAGTTGAGAATGGCGCTAAGGTGATAGTGCAGGCCGACAAAGCGCCGATCGTTGACGGTGTACAAGAAGAGCGGATGCGAGTCGGATGCGGCTCAGCAACCATCGGCATGTTTGCAAAACAGTGGTTCGGCAAAGTCGACGAGGTCGTCGTAGTCGACGATCACATCACGGGAGTATTGTCCGAGCATCAGGCCGGAAAACTTCTTGGCGTCCCCGAAACCGGAATCAAAATGAAAGGCCGCCGCTCCACTCCGGGACGTTATTTCAAAGTTGCCGAGCCGGGCACTTCGTGGGGCGGAACGAACATTTCCGACCCGCTGTCGATCCTCGGGCCGTTCAATCCCAAGATCGCCCGCCCCGGCCTGCGTCTGCTAATGGTGAGCACAACCGGAGAACAATACGCATACTTCGAATTGGACGAAGCGCTCACTCCAACAGAAAAAGATTTGCCTGCGTCACTGCGCGAATCGGTTGCAAGAATTAAAGAAAATTGCGAACCCGCTCTTTGCACAGTTCTGTTCATGGGCGGTGCAGGCGGATCACTGCGCGCCGGCGTGACGGAGAATCCAGTCAAGCTCACCCACTCGGTCCGTGATGCTCTCACTCGCGTCACCTGCGGCGGCGCGCCGGTCTACGTCTGGCCAGGCGGAGGCATCACGATCATGGTCGACGTCAGCCGCATGCCCGAAAATGCCTTCGGCTACGTGCCGACTCCCGCGCTGGTTGCTCCCATCGAGTTCACGCTGAAGCTTTCCGACTACGAAACTCTCGGCGGCTACATGGACCACGTGCGCCCGTTGAGTTCCATCCATCGAGACGACGATGGCCGGCGCCGAGTTGTGTCACGCGCGGACAATCCCTGGCCGCTCGCGTCCGGGAAGGGCGGCACACAGAAATGACCGCGCGCGCCCAGATTCGCTTGCTTGCCGACAACCATCGTTTGCATATGAACGACGGGCCAATTGACCTGATTCTCGAAGCCTTCGGCGCGCCTCGCGAAATCGAGGCCGCCTACCACGCAGCCGCAAACCGATTCGTTGCCGTTCTCGACGAATTGTGCAGCGAACTTGAATTTTTGCGTCAGCCAACGGGCGTGGATGGGCCTCTGCCGCGGGGCTCTATAGCGCGCCGCATGGTGGCGGCAGTGTCGCCCTACGCTTCACGGACCTTCATTACTCCAATGGCCGCAGTTGCCGGAGCAGTAGCAGAAGAGATTCTCGCAGCCATGACAGATAGCGCGCAGCTCTTGCGCGCCTACGTGAACGACGGCGGCGACATCGCATTACACTTGGCCCCGCGCGAGAAGTTCGTAGTGGGAATGATCGAGCGCCCGGACCGTCCATCCTTACACGGCACAACTACCATCGACTCCCTCCATCCTATTCGAGGTATTGCAACCAGCGGCTGGCGCGGCCGCAGTTTTTCGCTCGGTATCGCCGATGCTGTCACGGTACTCGCCGATACCGCTGCCATGGCAGATGCCGCGGCCACAGTGATTGCCAATGCCGTTGACCTGCCCGGACATCCGCATATCGAACGAGTCCCCGCCTGTGAACTCGCGCCCGATACCGATCTCGGCGAACGGCTGGTCACAAAATCGGTCGGAGTATTGAGCCGGGACGACATTCACTACGCCCTTTCCGCCGGGAGTCGAGTGGCAAACTCGCTGCGCGTTGACGGCCTGATTCGTTCCGCCGCCCTGAATCTCCAAGGAGAAACGTACCTCGCCGACGAAAACAATTCCGTCAGCCCAGTTGCCATTTCATCAATCGGGAGTGTGGTTCATGCCTCAAATTGAGGTTCGCAAGAAACTCCTCTCGATTGAGGAAATTTTCCATGAAGGTGGTCCAGTCGCGCAGAAACCTTTGCGCAGAGCCGCGGCATTGGTCGTCATTCGAAATCCCTTTGCTGGTGAGTATGTCGAAAATATCGAAGGCTTCATGGACGACTTGAAGCCACTCGGGCTTGAGATGGCGCACTCGCTGGTCAAGGCGCTCGGAGACGACCTAAAGATGGTCGAGGGTTACGGCAAAGGCGCGATTGTCGGCTCGGCCGGCGAGATTGAACACGGCGCTCTCTGGCACGTTCCCGGAGGCTACGCGATGCGCGAAGTGCTCGGCCGAGCGAAAGCAATTGTCGCATCGACGAAAAAAGTTGGCGGCCCTGGCACGAGGCTCGACGTGCCGATTACGCACATCAATGCTTCGTATGTGCGCAGCCACTTTGACGCGATGGAAGTCGGCCTGACCGACGCGCCGCGCGCCGGCGAAATTTTGCTTGCGCTCGTCATGACCTCCGGCCCGCGAGTCCATGCCCGCGTCGGCGGCCTGAAAGCCTCCGAGATCAAAGGAGAGGATGGCCTGCGATGACCGCAAAAATCCGCAAGATCGCGACCTTCGTCGAGGAGATTTGCACCGAGATGGATCGCAAGATCGATCCGCCCACACGACGCGCTGCAGCGGTAGCGGTGATCGAAAATCCCTTCGCTGGAAAGTATGTCGAAGATCTTTCCGAGTTAATGGCCATCGGCGAAGAGTTGGGCGATTTGCTAACTCAACGGGCCATCGCGGCGCTCGGAATTTCGGGCACATCTGCCGAAAGCTATGGCAAAGCAGCCGCCGTCGGAGAAAATGGCGAACTCGAACATGCTGCGGCAATTCTCCATCCGAAACTGGGTACACCGGTACGTCGCGTACTGGGCAAAGGCGCCGCCCTGATTCCTTCCT
>WNFR01005869.1_pt1 | contig 12552 bp, 9 predicted proteins | sample 5400221 | NCBI WGS metagenome assembly WNFR01 (sample SAMN13153357, study PRJNA577476) | soil metagenome | isolation source: 40 cm soil under Madrone tree | place: USA:California | collected 2016-06-14 | reverse complement strand
GAGCAGCCCTCATCGAGGTAACGGTGGCCGCAGTTGGGATGGAGTAGTCGACGTGTGAATAATATCCGCCAAACCTGGTGCCGATCGCTTCGGCGACGTACGAGCCGCCCACGCCGAACTGGGCGTCGTGATTGGTGGGAGTCGGATCGCGGTCGATGGAAAAGCCGGTAGCCAGCGCGACCGGGTCGGCGTTGGGGCCGAACACGACCTTGTTGCAACCTGGCGCAACCCAGTCCGGCGCCGCATACAGCGTGCCGCATCCGGCCAAGGTACTGCGCGGGCCCGTAAACAGCGTAAACGCTTCGAGCGTTGCATGATCGAACAGACCGACCCGTGCCCAGGCGCCGGGTGTCGGTGCGAATATTTCTTCAGGCTGAACGCCGGGGCGATTCAGCGCGGCAAAGTCGATGGCGTTCACGGCAGTCGCGTAGCCGCCGGGAATCATGGTCGGAAGCCCCCACGGGACGAGAATGTCGCCGACGCGGCCTTCGAACGCCGCGTCTCCGGCCCTATGTTTCACGTAGGCATAGGCTTCCTGCGGCGCGATGCCGAAAGAGCGGGCGCGAGGGTCCCAGCCGTTCTGGCTGAGCGGGTTGCCCGAAAGATAGCCGCCGGATGTATTGCCCCACGGCACGCCCTGTGTCGCGAGCGTGTGGTCGTACCAGGTCATCCCACGCAGGAAGACGCCGACCTTCTCTCTGTAGTTCGCGTCGACCGTGACGAACGCCTTTGCGACGCTTGATACGGGCCTTCCGCTATCCCAGTTGAGATTTCCGTCATCGGCATTGGCGCCGCCGACCGCTTGGCCGGGGATGCCCACCGCACGGCCATTCTGCGGCGGAACGAGGATTGCATCGCGACCGGTCGTGCGGACCGCCGTGCCCAGGGTCGCTACGCCCGAAACCGTCAGATCGATCTCGCCGAGTTTGTAATGACCGGGAAGGGGCGCCGCCGGCGGCGGCGCCTTCGTGATCGGTGGCGCGTCGTTCGGGACCGTTGACGCGTCGGCGGCGCTGGCGACGCCATGGAAGGCAAGCGCCATCGCGGTCGATGACAGCAAACCGAGAAGGCCACGCCGAGCGAGAGATCTCCCCGAATTAGCTGCCGTTTTCAAGCTTATCATGGTCAAGTTCCCTCTTCCCCAATTTTCATTTATCAGCTCGGCTGTTGAACCAAGTCGAAGTCGCACTTTCATGCCGCGCCCTGCGTCGGGCCGACGAGTTCGGCTTGCGCTTCTGCAAAATCCGCTGCGATCTTTTGTCTGCGTCGTCGGTGCGCGCGGCGGCTCCAGGCGGAGGGCATCCGACAGGGCGCGCTAGATGAACGGTCAGAGGGCCAAACCGAAGCGATTCTGTACGAGCGAGAGAACCATCGCGACGAACCTGGCGCGTGCACCGTACAGTCCCGGTTGCGATAACATTGTATGCGGTCCTCTCCTCATCCCCTGCGGAACGTCCGTCGTGCCGAGGCACCCGGCGAGCGAGCAGATTGCCTTGTGGTTTCCTGCAAGGGGCGCAGTCAGCCGTTCCGCCGGTCGGGCAGAATCCCGCATTCCCTCCCCCCGCGCTGGTTGCCACCTGCGTCTCTGTTGGGTTGGACTATGTTCGGGAAATACGGACCGCGTTTTTCAATTGACGACATCGACTTGTCATTTGACGACAAGGCACGCCGCGGTTATCTGAGGGAATGTCCGAAACAATTCGGTCTGCATCGCTCGCGAACTATGCCGACGTTGCCCGGCGGGTCGGAATTGACCCCTTGATGATGTTGCGGCGCTTCCGCATCGATGCCAGAGCGCTTCGAGACAGCGAGATGCAGATACCCATCAGGCGGGTCGCCGGCCTGCTAGAGGCCACCGCCGAGGAATCGGGCTGTTCCGATTTCGGATTGCGGATGGCCGGCCAGCGACGCGTGTCCGATCTCGGCGTCGTCGGTCTGCTGGTATCTCACCAGCCTACCTTGTCGGATGTACTCGACACCATGATGCGATACCGCAACCTGCTCAACGCCGCGCTGGCATTGCATGTTGAAGAGGCGGGCGACGTCGCTGTGGTGAAGGAAGAACTGGTCGTCGACTTCGACGCGCCGAAGATCCAATCGTACGAGCTAGCCGTCGGAATCCTGTCGAGGCTGTTTCATTCCGTTCTTGGTCCCCGGTGGCGGCCGGTCAGCGCACATTTTACGCATGCGCGCCCAAAGCACGTGGCGCTTCATCGAAAGCTTTTTGGCGAGCGCATCGAGTTTGAGAGCGAGTTCAACGGGCTTACTTGTCTGAAGGCCGATCTGCATCGGCCGAATGCGGTAGTCGACCCAAAACTCGCCCGGTATGCGGCGCAGTTCGTCGATTCGATACATGAAGTTGGACAGACTTCGACCGCGCACGAGGTGCGAAAATCGATCTACTTGTTGTTGCCGCTGGGCAACGCGTCGATGTCGCGTGTGGCAAGCAGCCTCGGCCTTCACGAGAGGACACTGCAGCGCAGGTTGGCGGCCGACGGCGCGGAATTTTCGGATCTGCTCAATGGCGTCCGTCGCGAACTTGCCGAACGGTATCTTTCAAATCGTTCCTATTCCCTGACCCGGGTCGCCGAGATGCTGGGATATACGCAGCTGAGCTCGTTCACACGATGGTTCGTCGGCGAGTTCGGTACTCCCCCAGGAGTGTGGAGAAACCGGAATCCGCAGTCGGCGCCGACCACTGGGCGGTAGCAAAACACCGACAGGAGCCGGCTGATGTTTCCGACAAAGCGAGCCCTGACGGAGCCTGCGCCCGCTTGCGCAATGTGCTAGTTTGATGATCCAGCCCTGCGGGAAGAGGCACGGCCATTGGCGTCGCTCCTTGCGAAGGGGCAGCTAAACCTGCGGCTTCCCGCTCGTCTGTGCGTCAAATCGCATGGAACAGGAGCGCGTCATGTCTGCACGACGTCATATTCTCGCTGCCGCGATGTCCGCCTCGGTCGGTTTACTGAGCTTCACCGATGCCTCGTACGCTGCAGCTCCAATAGCAAAGTATGCCTTCTCTGCCTCCCATCAACGGGGCTCCCCCGTCGAACGGTCGGCCTGCCAGTGCGCGCCGCGACCGCGACCCGGTCTGCAACCGGACTACCAGTTTTATTATGACACGCCGGGATATTTCCCTGGGTTCTACCCAGGGGCTGGAATCGCGTCGGAGCTTGGCCCGTCTTCCGTCTCCGGTTTCTCGGAAGGCCCACTTGGCATCCATTAAGATCCGGCGGCGGAATGGTGGACATCGGCATCGCTTGCAACACGAGCCGATCCGGCAACGTCTGGAAAATGCGGCGATGCCCAAAGGAGCACCCGGGTTCGCAAATAGTCAGGAACGAGCAGAGCCTTATCAATTGGCTTGTGTCGATGTTCCATAACGCCTCGGCTAAGCGCGCAGAAGCAGTCATTGCGGCGGCGCGGCAAGCGGCAGTCTCATGCGAAACGCCGCGCCGCGTCCCGCCAGGTTCTCTGCCGACAGCCGTCCGCCGTGGGCTTCGACGATGGTTCGCGCAATCGACAAGCCCATGCCCATGCCTTGGGGCTTTGTCGTAAAAAACGGCTCGAACACCTCCTTGAGTTTCTCAACGGGAATGCCGGGACCGACATCCGAAACAGAGAGTTCGGCAGAATTGCCGTCACGTGCAGTCGTGACGGTAATCCTGCGTTCAGCGCTCGGCATGTCTGACATCGCATCCATAGCGTTGACGATCAGATTCAGGATGACCTGCTGAAGTTGAATTAGATCACCTTTGACGGGAAGTGGCGTCGGTGCAATGAAACTGGTCAGGCCAACTTCCCGCGCAATCGCCAGCCCCGAAAGAAACTGCATGGTCTCGCGGACAACATCGTTGAAATCAATATGTTTGGGCTCAAATGGTGCCTTTTTCAGCAGGCTCCGCAATCGGCCAATGACTTCGCTGGCGCGCGCGTCGTCCCGGCGTATGTCGGCGAGAATTTCTCCGATCTCCTGCAGATCGGGGGTCGGAGATTTGACCATGATTTCGGCTGTTTCGATGTTGGTCAGAATAGCGCCCAGCGGCTGGTTGATCTCGTGCGCGATCGTTGCGGTAAGTTCACCAGCCGTGGAAAAGCGGTTAATGTGGGCCAGCTCCGCCGAGCGTTGCCGCGATTGGACTTCGGCATAGAGGCGCCGCCGGCGCTGATACAACAGGCCGGAGATCAGCGCGCCCTGTAGCAGGAACACCGCGCACATCAAGGTGATCTGCCAGCGATATTGCTGCCACACCGTCGGCTCGCGAAAACGAACCATACTGCCGGTGGGGAGCTGATCCTCACTGATGCTCCAATGCTGGAGTTCCCGCCAGTCGTACTGCGGTACTCCAAGGGCCACCGGCGGTATCTTGAGGTCGCCAGGCGATTCGCCGTTCAGGATGCGAACAGCAGCCTGTGCCATCCGTCGTCCTACTTCTTCGCTTGACAGCATAGGCCCGCCAACGATGCCCGACCCGAGGTAGCTGTCAATATAGCTGAAGATGGGCGCGTTGGTAGCCTCTCTGAGTTTCGGCAGCACCTGATCCCGGTCCAGAGGAACGCCGGCTGCGTCAACACGAAGGTCTGCGTAGAATGCGGCAGAGTGCGGTGGCAGCTGCGATATGCGTTTCAACATATCTTCAAATCGCAGGTCATTGAACCATTCGAATGATATTCTGTCCGCAAAGGGCTGCGATGTACGGCGGAACTCTTCCGTCCAGAACCTCTCCAAGGGCGAGGAACCAACAACCCATGCGATATGGGTTGTGTCCGGGAGAACTTGCAAAATGTTTTCAATCCACTTTTTAAAGTCCAGCGTGACCGCGACTGGCGCATCCATCGAAGTGAGCGTGCCGTAGTTGATTGCTCGTTGCTCCGGCCCACCGATGACGAGTGGGGTGGACGGGAAAAACTGCGCCCGGTATCTTTGAACAAAAAAAGCGGCTGGAGCGCCCATGGTCACAATCAGGTCGAGCTTTCGCGTCCCGAAAAGGGCCACCAGATAATCGACGATTGGGCCTTGCTCGTCCGGTTGTTGAAATCGTGATCCTTCGAGCGAGGCTTCATAGAGATCAATCTTGTCTGGCGATTGCTTGAAGAGTTCCTCTCGGAATTGTCCCGCAAAGAAGGCCCAGGGTACAAATTGCGGACCGAACGAGTGCAACAGCAGCACGCGCTTCGGCTCTGCCGCCGCGGGGCTGATCGCGGAAAAACTCAGCATTATTAGAATAAGCCAACCCCGCGTCGCGCATGCCATGGCTCACGGTCCGCCAATCCTGCCAGAGTGGCGGTAATGTGCCACGGAGGAATGCTGACAGCAACTCAGCATCGGATCAGTGGCGAGCCGGTCAGGGGCGGCCGCAGGGGTATCTAAGTCTGACCATGACTGGGCGCGCCGAAGTCTGAGGGGCATCGCCCGAGCCCAACCTAGCTCGCATCGGCGGCGCGCAGCTTTTCCAGCGCCTTCTCAACGGGAGAGTTTGGGTGTTTCAGCCATCCTCATGTCCAAGCGACAGGCGTTCAGACAACACCGCCAGCCCGCCGGTCAAAATCGGGGGGCAGCCAAGGGGACAACGTCACCCGCACGGCCTGAAATCTCGTCAAATCAACGCAGGCACCCGTTGATCTAGATCAACGTGAGTTGCGCAGCGGAGACTTGTCCTACGTTCGATGTCCGCTGAGCGGTCAATGTCTCCTCAACGAGGACCCGACGGCCGAGTGATTGCCAGGAGGCTGCCATGCGTCGAGTTGCACGCTTTCCCACCCTCTTCCCGATGAACGCCCGTTAGGTGCCAAACCGCGGCCGGCGGTCCATTCCTCGTCTAGTCCGCGTGGGTGACCTCAAGCGTGAACTCGCTCATCTCTGACGGGGTCAAGAAGGAGGCGCCAACACCATGAACCCTCTGCTAAGGGAAATCCGACACACCCCGTTGCTCTGGACGCTGATATTTGTGCCAGTCGTGCTGGTCGCAGCAAGGATCGTGCCCGAGGCTCACACGCTCCTGTTTGTGCTCGCGGTCCTCGCAATCGTTCCGCTTGCCGCCCTTCTCAGTCATGCAACCGAAGCCGTCTCCGAAAAGACGGGTGACGCGGTAGGCGGGTTGCTGAATGCGACGCTTGGGAATCTGACGGAGTTGATCATTGCGGTGACGGCGCTCCGTGCCGGAGAGTACATGCTGGTGAAGGCGTCGATTGCCGGCGCCATCGTTACCAATACGCTTTTCATGCTTGGAGCGTCGTTTCTGTTGGGTGGCCTCCGGTACCACGTTCAGGAATACAATCGCGCCGGGGGAAGGATGTATTCGGCGTTGCTGTTGATGGCGACGATTGCGCTCCTCGCTCCGGCGGCGGTCTCCGAACTGGATTTGACGCGAGGCGAGGCGATGGCTCAAAAAATCAGCGCCGGCCTCGCAATATTGCTTATCGTGGCCTACGGATTGAGCCTGCTGTTCTCGCTAAAGACGCACAAGGAACTCTTTGCGAGCGAAGAGCATGGCGAGACGGAGGAGGCCAAGTGGCCGATCGGCCTCGCGGTCGGCACGCTCCTCGTTGTCACGGTGTTGGTGGCACTGGTAAGCGAAATTTTCGTTGAGTCCGTGCAAAAGGCGGCCGAGACGTTGGGGATGAGCCCGGCTTTCGTCGGCTTCATCATCGTCGCACTCGTCGGCGCCGCGGCCGAGATGGCGGTGGCATTTTCTGCTGCGCGCAAGAACCGCCTGGACATGAGCGTCAGCATCGCGCTCGGAAGCGCTTCCCAGATCGCGCTGTTCGTCGCACCGGTACTTGTGCTCCTCAGCTACGTCATCGGGCCCAAACCGATGGATCTGCAGTTCTGGCCGGGCGCAGTGACGATGGTGATGATCGCTACCGTCACGGCCACCTTCGTCACGAACAGCGGTCGTTCGGCATGGTTCATTGGCGCTTTACTGGTGTTCATCTACGCAATATTCGCCATGACACTTTATATGGTTCCGCCGGGATCGCACGGGCCGGTGTGATAAAGGAGGACTGCAAATGAGTGATCTCGTCGTGATCGCGTTTCCTACGGAGGCGAAGGCGGAGGAGGTTCGTCAGAAATTGCTGGCAATGCAGAAGGAGTATCTCATCGAGTTGGGCGATGCGGCGATTGCGGTGAAGGACATCCAGGGACGCATCAAGCTAAATCAATTGATCAACACCACGGCTGCTGGTGCGGTCTCGGGCACCTTTTGGGGAACCCTTATTGGCCTGATCTTTTTAATGCCGTTGGCCGGGGCGGTCCTCGGGGCAGCGTCTGGCACGCTTGGCGGATATTTGACAGATGTTGGTATCGACGACAAATGGATGAAAGAAACCGCTGCTGCCATCCAGCCCGGAACGGCAGCGCTCTTCGTGCTGGTGCGGAAGGTCACCGCAGACAAAGTGCTTGAGGGGCTCAAGGGAGAGGGTGGTACGGTACTAAAAACGTCTCTCGACCATACCAAGGAAGCGGCGTTGCAGGCGGCCCTGGCAGGGGTCCGGGCGGCCGTTCCTTCACCGCCGTCATGAGTGCATCATTCAGTACGAGGCACCTGCGGACGCCCCGGCTGTTTGGAGGTTATTCCTGCCCAACGCTTACACGCGTCGGTAAACGGCGTTGAAGGCTCAAGATTGGGATAAGGGGGCGTCACTGTGTACCAGTTTGAGGTCAACGAAAACAGGCGCGACATGCGGCTGTACTTCTGCAGCTGTTCCGTTGCGTTTTTTGCCTTCATCTTATGTGCGCCACAGAGCGCGATGGCGCAAACTCTTACGCCGTTCCGCTATGAAGCCCAGGCGCAACGCCATTGTCCCGTGGACACCGTCGTCTGGCTCGATTTCAGAAGCGGGCGCTATTACCTGAAAGGTCAGAGGCGCTACGCGTCGGGAACTACCGGCAGCTTCGTATGCAGGAATGAGGCCCGCGATAGCGGCTATCGGCGTTCGCCTTTGGGATTGAGGTAGGCTTATGCAAGCATTCCGGAGCGGTCCTACGTGAGCTCCAGCACCAGATGCACTGTCTGGGGATCCTGGCGCGGGACGGGGCTGAATCCGAACTTTCCAAATACCTTTAACATCGCTGCGTTCTCGGGCAGAACTTCTGCCGTCAATTCCTGCAGTCGGGCATCGCTCGCGATCTTGACGAGATGACGCATCAGGATCGAGCCGATGCCGCGTCCCTGCCAGGTATCGACGACGACAAACGCCATCTCGGCCCGTCCCGGCTCGAAAACAATGTACCGGCCGCCCCCGACGATGACCTTGCGGCCGGCTTCCTCCGCGACCGCGACGATCGCGACATGGTTCTTGAAATCGATATCCATGAAGAAGGCGCGCTCCTTGTCCGAGAAGTGGCGCTTCATGACGAAGAAGCGGCGCTGCAGCGACTGCGCGCTGGCCTTTCCGACAGCAGCGAGCATGTCAGCCTCATCCTCCGGCCGAAGAGCGCGGATATCGATTTGGCTGCCGTCGCTGAGACGCTCGCGCGCGGTGTAGTTGGTGGCCTCGGACATTGGGCCTCATGTGCGGACAACGAGGCGTCGGCCTCGATCGGCGTCCGCCGATGAAGCCTGGGCCGGCTTGCGGTCGCTTGATCTGGATCAAGACTACTGCGCGAGAGGGGCAGGTAGCCTGACGGACAGCATGCCCGCTCTCAGATGAAGGCGCGCCCTTGAAAACCCTTCGCCAGTATTTGCCGGGAGACGACGTTATCCAGCTCATGATCCGGCTTGGATTGCTCGCTTTCCTGATCTACTGGACGTTCGTTCTGATCCGTCCCTTTGTGCCGATCCTGGCCTGGAGCATCGTCCTCGCCGTCGCGCTCAATCCTGTCTTCGGTCTTCTTGCGAGGCTGCTCGGCGGTCGCCCGAGGCTCGCGGCGGCAATCCTCACCGCCGTCAATCTCGGGATCGTCATCGGGCCGGCCACCTGGCTCGGGTTGAGCGCGGTAGACGGGGTAAGGGACCTCGCCGAAAAACTCAGTGCTGGCGATCTGATAGTTCCTTCACCACCAGGCCAAGTCAAGAATTGGCCGCTTGTCGGTCCACAGCTCTACGAGATCTGGAATCAAGCATCCAACAACATTCGAGCCGTCCTGCGCGAGGTTGCTCCTCATCTGAAGCCCTTGGCCGGCATTATGCTCACCCTTGCGGGCAATGCCGGCCTGGGAACACTCAAGTTCCTTTTGTCCGTGGCGTTGGCCGGCTTTCTCTTTTCCCGCGGGCCGCAACTCGTGGCGGCGGGCAGGGGTTTCCTGTCCCGGGTAGTGCCCGAGCAGAGCGAACATTTTCTGGAACTGGCAGGAGCGACCATCCGCGCGGTATCCCAGGGCGTCATCGGCGTCGCAATTGTCCAGTCCTTGCTGGCCGGTATCGGGTTCAAGCTGGCAGGTGTTCCCGGCGCCGGCCTGTTGGCCTTCGCGGTCATGATCCTGACGATCGTGCAGATCGGCGCGGCAATCGTCCTGCTTCCCGTGATCATCTGGATCTGGGTGGACAAGGATTTCACCACGGCGCTCCTGCTGACGCTGTATCTGGGCATCGTCGGCATACTCGACAACATCCTGAAACCGCTCGTCATGGGGCGCGGCCTGACGACGCCCACACTCGTGATCTTCATCGGGGTGATCGGAGGAACACTCGCGCACGGAATTGTCGGTCTCTTTATCGGCCCGATCATTCTCTCCCTGGCCTGGGAACTGACGGTGGCCTGGATACGCACCGATCGCGCCGGCACGACGCCATTGCCGGACTGACTGTCGAACGTTGACCTAAGTCAACGTTCGACTCCGCAGGGCACCTTGAATGAATTACACGACAGTGAGGTCGAGACATGTCTATGGAAAATGCAACGTTGCCGGGCGGACCGATGTCAGGGCTTGTCGCTTCGGCCGTAGAGTACATGATGGATGCGGGCCAGCGGAGTGTCCTGTTCCTGGATGTCATGCGTCGGCGCGGCGACCAGTATCGGGAACACATTGCCCAAACCGCGCCGCATGTCCTGCAGTATGCGGCCGAGCTGATCGTCGACGGCCGCAAGCTGGATGAACCGGTAAATTATGCGCTCGTGCGCATCATTCCGCCCAAAGATGTCGAAATTGATCTCAACCGACGACCCTTCATCGTGGTCGATCCGCGCGCCGGGCATGGTCCGGGAATCGGCGGTTTCAAGGCGGACAGCGAAATCGGCGTCGCGATGAAGGCGGGTCATCCCTGCTATTTCATCGGCTTCCTGCCGGAACCGATGCCTGGACAGACGATCGAGCGCATCGCGCGTGCCGAAGCGGTGTTCATCGAGAAAGTCATCAGCCGCCATCCGCAAGCCGACGGCAAGCCCTGCGTGATCGGAAACTGCCAGGCCGGCTGGGCCGTCATGATCCTGGCGTCGCTGCGGCCGGAACTGTTCGGACCGATCATCGTCGCTGGCGCACCGCTTGCCTATTGGGCGGGTGTGCATGGCAAATACCCGATGCGCTATTCCGGCGGCCTGTTGGGAGGAAGCTGGCTGACCGCGCTGACCAGTGATCTCGGGGGAGGCAAGTTCGACGGCGCCTGGCTGGTGCAAAACTTCGAAAGCCAGAATCCGTCGAACACGCTGTGGACCAAGCAGTACAACGTCTACTCAAAGGTCGATACCGAGGCCGAACGATACCTCGAATTCGAACGCTGGTGGGGCGGACATGTCAACCTGAATGCCGAGGAGATTCAGTTCATCGTCGACGAACTCTTCGTCGGCAACAACCTCGCCGCCGGCCGGATCAAGATGTCTGACGGTCAGACGGTCGATCTGCGCAATATCAGATCGCCGATCTTGGTATTTTGCTCCAAGGGCGACAACATCACGCCGCCGCAACAGGCGCTGGACTGGATCCTCGATCTCTATGCCGACGTCGACGAAATCCGGGCCTACGGACAGACGATTGTCTACACGGTTCACGAAAGCGTAGGCCATCTCGGCATCTTCGTTTCCGGCGGCATTGCCAAGAAGGAGCATGCGGAATTCTCCAGCAACATCGACCTGATCGACGTATTGCCGCCCGGCCTCTATGAGGCGACTTTCGAGGCCAAGGACGCGGATACCACGAATGCCGATCTCGCCATCGGGCAGTGGGTGATGCGCTGCGAAGCCCGGACGCTGGATGACATCCGCGCCATGGGCGGCAATTCGCCCGAGGACGAACGGCGTTTCGCCGCAGCCAAGCGCGTGTCCGAGATCAATCTCGCCGCCTACCAGAAGTACCTCCAGCCCTGGATCAAGGGCCTGGTGACGCCGCAGATGGCGGAGTCGATGCGCAATCTGCATCCGCTGCGGCTTCAATACGAACTTTTCAGCAGCCACAATCCCTTCATGCCCGCGGTGGAGTCGCTGGCGGAGAAGGTGAGCGAGGATCGCAAACCTGTCTCGAAGGACAATCCGTTCATGGCGTTCCAGGAGCAGGTCTCCAAGCAGATCGCTCATGCGCTCGACAGCTGGCGCGATTCGCAGGAGGCGCTCAGCGAAGCGATCTTCCTTGCCGTCTACGGCTCGGCGTCGGTTCAGGCGGCCGTCGGAATCGATCCGCAGTCGGTACCGTCGCGCCGGCAGGAAATGTCGGCCAAGCACCGCGAGATGCTGCAGGCACGGATCGCCGAGTTGAAATCCAGCATCGGCGAGGGTGGTCTTCGGGAAGCGGCCGTTCGCGGCCTGCTGTATGTCGGGTCCGCCCGGGGGATGGTGGACGAGCGCAGCCTTGAAGCGCTGCGTAACCTTCGTCGCAACGACACCGGCGCGCGGCTGACGCTGTCCGAGTTCAAGATGCTGGTCCGCGAGCAGTTCTTCATGTTGCTCCTGGATCAGGAAACTGCGTTGGCCGCGATTCCGAAACTGTTGCCCGACGATGCCGATAATCGCCGTACTGCCTTTGCCGCGATCCGCGAAGTGTTGTCCGCCAGCGCCGCGATATCGGGCGAGGTCGCGAACCGTCTGCAACGCGTCGCGGAGCTGTTTGGCGTGGATGCTGAGGGATCCTCGGAGAGGGCTTCGAACGTCGCCCCTTTCGATCCCAAGGCGAAGGCGTCGTAACGCCGGTTCGAAGGATTGGGAGTGAAACGATGTCAGCCGAGACACGCCAAGCGGGAACGCCCAGCAAATATGACCGCTTGATCGCGGCGGCCAAGGCTGTTCCGCCGGTGCCGACGATTGTCGTGCACCCCTGCGACGAATCCTCGCTGCGTGGTGTCGTGGACAGCGCCGCGGCCGGTATCATCCGGCCGGTGCTGGTCGGACCCGAAGCAAAGATCAGGAGTGCGGCAAGCCGGTTTGGGCTCGATATCTCAGGCTTCGAGATCGTCGATGCAGCACATAGCGAGGAGGCCGCCGCAAAGGGCGTGGAGCTCATTCACGCTGCCAAGGGCGAAATGCTCATGAAGGGCAGCCTGCACACCGACGAATTGATGCGGAGCGTCACCGCGAAGGTGGGCGGCTTGCGGACCGACCGGCGGATCAGCCATGTGTTCGTGATGGACGTGCCCGCCTATGCCGAGACCCTGTTTGTCACGGACGCGGCCATCAACATCTTTC
>WNFR01005867.1_pt1 | contig 12555 bp, 8 predicted proteins | sample 5400221 | NCBI WGS metagenome assembly WNFR01 (sample SAMN13153357, study PRJNA577476) | soil metagenome | isolation source: 40 cm soil under Madrone tree | place: USA:California | collected 2016-06-14 | reverse complement strand
ACCTCAGGATGTGAATTGATCTTTAAGGAAAAGGCCTCGGGTGGTCGGTGGGACAGGCCGGAGCTGCATCGACTGTTAGGACAACTGCGTAAGAGAGATGTGTTGGTGGTCTGGAAACTCGACCGGCTGTCACGTTCTCTAAAAGACGTCTTGAACCTGTTGGAGAAGATTACGCAGGCTGGGGCTGGTTTTCGCAGTCTGACCGAAGCAATTGACACCACTTCACCTGGTGGCCGAATGATGATGCAAATCGTAGGAACCTTCGCGGAGTTCGAGCGGGCGATGCTGCGCGAACGCACGCGCAATGGTTTGGATGCGGCGCGCAAGCAAGGTCGAGTTGGTGGCCGCCGCCCAAAACTCAAGCCGCATCAACAGCAGGAGATCGTGAACCTGGTAACTTCTGGGAAGAAAACCGCAGCGGACGCAGCCAGACTGTTCAACGTCCATCCGGCTACGGTGTCCCGTTTACTCCAGCGTGCCAAGTCACCTTAACCGGGTTTTACGTTCCGCTGCACCCTAGATGCCAACTCAGCCCGATAGCTGGTAAAATGAATCGCTTGCAAATGAAACTTTTGAGCATCCCCTTCGCTACTACGGACTGGTCCCGCATCCACCCAACGGAACACCAAGGCGAGTGCGGCACCGCCTACTGGCGCACCCAACACTTCGGCGAGATCCGCGTTCGCATGGTCGAATATACTCCGGGTTATCTGGCAGACCACTGGTGCGTTAAAGGTCACATACTCCTCTGTCTCTCTGGCCAACTCGAGACCGAGCTAAGAGACGGCCGAAAGATCACACTGACTCCGGGAATGAGCTACCAAGTTGCTGACAATACTGAACCTCATCGTTCCTCTAGCACAATCGGCGCTAAACTGTTCATCGTCGATTAACGTATACCCAGACCGGCGGAGAGGGCAACCCGTACAATTAATCCAGGGCGAAGCTGTGCCTGAAATGTCCACGCGATTCACAACCGTTGGTGACGAGAACCATGCTTCTACAACACGCCCTGTCTTGAATTTCCATTTCGAGCTGGCATGAGTAGGTCCCTCGGTCTGATAGTTGCCGTCTCGCAAAAGGTCTGCGCGAAACATTGATCCCTCAGAGGACTGAGCCATCAGCAGGCCAGGCACCGCAACCTGAAGGAACAGCCAGGTCACAATTCTTCGTCGCCCGGTCGATAAAACCCTTACATTCGTCATAGTCAAAGTTGCGCTTTGTCCGATAAGACACCATCAGCAGCGCTCCCGAGGTCGGCGGGTTAGCGACTCATACTATGTACTCGCCCGCTCGGGTGGGGATAGAATCATATAAATGGGGTTGCGTAGAGACCGGGAAGCGGGGGCATACGTCATGCGCTTTCTTCGTCTGTCCCATTTCAGAAGAAGAAATGGTCGCTCATTTCCTTCAAACCGAAATTCGCTCCGCGCGTTTCGGGGACGAGATAATGCGTCTTCTGGAAAAGATGCAGCTTGATTCGAAGATTGTCGAGCAGCCCGATATTGACAACGCATCCGAGAATCTACACCGAGCCGACCTCTTAGGCCTTAACCTAGCGAAGGTAGAAAAAACGGCAAGGTGAACGGCCGTCCGCTGCCCCAGTTCCGGTCCCCAACAAGCCAACGACTAGTGGAAAGTCGCAGAATGCCCAAACTGCTAACTCCTGGCCTGGTCTGCAGCCCGAAAGAGTTGAACGCAGCCGCCGGATTAACAGAATTACGATCTATACAGAATTACTATCTATTGAGACAATAGGGACGGTTGCATTCTTTGGTAATCGGAGCGGAGAACGCTAGCTGAGGCGGGGCTCTCTATTCGTGACGCAACATTGACGTGTTGAGAGCCGCAACGTTGCAGGAAAGGAAATGGAGATGAAACGTGTTTTGCTGATCGGCGTGGACCCAAAGCTGATCGACTTTTCGAATGTACCGGGTGTCGATGCGGAAAAGATCAAATCCGCCGGCCGGGATTCGGACACGAAACTAAGGGAGCTAGGCTTCGAGCCGCGAAGCTGTCTGATCGATCTCGGCGAGACCGCGGAGAGCGCGGTAAGGCAGGCGCTGACCGAAGGTCCGTTCGTATGTGTGATGATCGGCGCGGGGCTTCGCGTGCTCCCCGAGCACACCGTCCTGTTCGAGAAGGTGATCAACATCATTCACAGTGACGCACCGGCGGCCAGGCTTTGCTTCAATACGCACCCCGGCAACACGCCCGAGGCGGTCCAGCGCGTCGCGTGACGGTATTCAAAATCACGGCAGAAGCGCGCGCGCCGAAGTTGGGGTATGACGCCGATTCGTGAGAAATTGGGCCATTTGCCCGGTCAAGCCATTCCTTAGTATCTGTGCTGACACTACAACAGCACAGTAATCGAAGGAATCAATCGGCTAACAATTCGAATAATCTCTTCTAAATCACGTTTCTTCGGAGGTCCAGGTGATCTACGCCCTGAGCCAGGTCGGACAGTCAGATCGCATGTACTTGGGATCTTGTTACCTACAGATGGTAGTTGTCGCTCCTTCAGGTCTATTCACTGGCGAAATAAGATCCCGCGCCTATTTGATAGCGACCGAGCTTTAGCTGGAGCCCGCGCCTTGTTAAACCCAACTCTCGAGCGGTGTGGGTGACATTCCCGCCGTTCTTCTTCAACCTATCAGCGATCATCCGTCGCTCGAGAGTTTCAACAGCATCTGGGAGATTCATATCCTTCCAGAACTCGTCGGTTGAGGTGAGGTTGTTGGAGTAGAAGGCTGTGGGTAATGCCGGCGCGGATGTACGTTGCAGTTCCGGTGATAGGTGATCGGGAGTGATAAGGGTCCCATCCTCTGCTCTTGCAACTATGCGCTGAATCTCATTGGTTAGCTGACGAACGTTACCCGGCCAATCGCAGGCCATCAGCAGATCCAATGTTTGAGAAGTTATCCGAATATCGCTTCGCCCAAACTTCGTCGAGTAATGTTCCAGGTAATAGTTAGCTATGATGGGAATTTCTGATCGTCTTTCCCGAAGTGGTGGGACGCGTAGCCGTATGACGTTCAGCCGGTAATATAGGTCTTCACGAAAGCGGCCCGCTGAGACCATTCCTTCAAGATCCGTATTTGTTGCGGCGATCACACGTACATCTACTTTTGTGGGTCGTTGTTCGCCGAGCGGCTGAATTTCGCCGTCTTGAAGGAAACGCAAAAGCTTTGGCTGTATCTCGAGCGGGAGATCGCCAACCTCATCCAGGAAAAGGGTTCCCCCTGCGGCCGCGCGGATTACTCCGGCCGAGTCGGCAACTGCTCCGGTAAAGGCACCGCGCTTATATCCGAAAAGATAAGCGTCCGACAGCTCCTTCGGCACAGCAGTGCAGTTGAAGGCAACGAACACCTTTGTTCGGCGCGAAGAGCTTTCATGGACAGCCTGCGCTACAAGCTCCTTACCAGTACCCGATTCGCCGGTGACAAGTACCGTTACATCCGAAGACCTGATGCGATAAATGTCGTCGACAACACGTGCCATCGCAGGACTCGAATGAATAAAGCCTGGCATCGGGCTCGGTCTGGGCGATTTTGCCTGGTGAGAGACGCTCGACGCTCCGTTCATGGCTTCGCGGAAGGCGCAGACGTCAAGCCCGAGCTCAACGACACGAAGAATCGGCTCGATCGATAGGTCACCTGCAAGCAGAGGTATCGAGTGAGGACTAGTCACTATAGTAATCGCTGAGGCATTAGAAGGACGGAGCGTGATTATTGATATGTTCAGATCGCTGGCAATCTTCTCAATTTCCCGTTCGCTTTGCTGATGATCGATCCTATTAATGATCGCCGTTGCTTCATCATCACTCCATCCATAAGACATGAGAAATGCTGGTTGCTCATTCACTCCCTGGCCGATCAGCAATACGCGCTCGGCATTGGTCTCGTTCTTCATGACCGCGGCAAGTTCTCTCAACAGCAGTTCGCGAGAAGCGACGGCCTCTGTAAGACGCAATGTAAGAAGGTGAACGAGAGAGTCAGGCCCTGACCTGTCAGGTGCTAAAGCCGCCTGAGTCGTAGGTTGGAGGACCGTTTCCGCTTCCGCAGGTTCAGCTAAGGCCGCTTCTGTTCTGGCAAGGTCCAGCCGCGCACCGAGTTGCTGAAATACTTCCAATGCAATCGAAAAGTGCTCTACTGCTCGGTTGCGTTGCGTTGCTGAATAGGCGCAGCCCAGCCAGTATTGTGCGAGTGCAACGCGATAGCGGTCACCCAGCATTTCAAAGATCGATGCACTCCGGCTGAAATGTTGAGCTCCCGATTGATCGTTTCTCTTAGCGAGTTCGAGCATGCCATAAATGCGTTGCGCGTCGCCTGAAACAGCCAGGTCCGCCGGCGTATCGGCCCTGTCGCTTGTAGCCGCTTTGAGCTGCGCCAAACACTCCGAAAAGGCCTTTTGCATGAGATAGGCTTCGGCGATGAGCAGGCGCGATTCGCTAATGGCTTGACGGTCCCCGATCGACTCACCGAAGGAGAGGGCGCGGCGGCCCTGTGTAAGAGCGCGCTCGGGTTGCTCAACTGTAAGGTAATAGCGGCCGAGGGTACGAAGCGGCTGCCAGGTATACCATTTGTTTCCGTGCTCCGTTGCAATTGCGACGGCACGCTCCAGATACACATTGGCTTCAGATAGATCTCCGCGCAGCAAACGCAGTTCACCCAATGAGTCAAGGATCATCGGCACTTTTGCGCCGCGCTCATCTATCTCTGAGGCGAGCTTGAGTGCCCGCTCCAGCGCCTCTTGCGCGCGATCCCAATCACCAACCAGCGTCAGAGTGATTCCGAGATTGTTATAACCGTCCGTTGCATTTGCCTTGTGTTCTGTGCGCTCGTAATAGCTTATCGCCTGCTCGACATAGCGTATGCCGTCGTGTGGGCGCTTCAGAAACCAGGAGACGCCCGCCATGTTGGTATAAATCTTTCCCAGTAGATAAGGCGCGGGTCGATCCCCTATCAGTTTTAGCGCCTGCTGGAATTCTGCCATTGCCGGCTCGTAGTTGCCCTCGAACAGTTCCGCCAGTGCAATGCCGAAGTAAGCTTCTGCCATCCCTCGCCAGTCGCCGGAATGACGAAAATGATCCAAGGCTTTCTTCGCATGGTCACGAGCAATTGTGTACTCATTTATACTTCGGTATACACGAGCGAGAGCCGCATAGATGGCTCCTGGCTGGGCGTCATCGCCGCGATCATCTGCTTCGCGCAGCGCCGAATTCAAAAGCGCGATAGCCTTTGGGTGATCTCCCGTGTAGTTATAGGCAAGTGCAACCTGCACACGAATGCACGCCTGCGACTCTTCGTTCAGCTCTTCACGAGCTTCAGGGGCTTCGTACATCGAAATAACATCCAACGATTCGATGTACCGTCCCTGCATTTCCAGAGAGACCGACAGGGCGCAGCGTGCCTTTGCAAGGAGAGATGGTTCCCCTCGAACCAGTTTCATGTAGGTTGCGAGACGTGACTGAACTTCAATGGATCGGCCCTGATCCAGCAGTGTCTGTACGGCTTGCAACTCGCCTGTCAGCGAGGCTTGCGACTGATTGGAGGGAGGCTTCGCCCTTGCACTGTCTAAATTCACTACCTTAGCGAAACCCCGGAAATCGCGGCTGGATGGCCTCATTGTTTTACCGACTACGAATCTATGAGCTGTTGATCTTTGGCAGACTAGAGGATCCCGGCCCCAATTGCCTTAGCTGGTTTACGTGTCATTCAGAAAAATTGTATCGTAACGGCTTAAAGGCGTGAAGCCAACGCGGGCATAAAATGACCGGGCGGTTCTATTACGCTCATTAACCAAAAGACATATGGACTCAGTACGACTCAAAATCTGCCGGCTAAGCTGTGAAAAACATCGAAGTCCGTAACCTTTACTGCGGTCGTATGGGTCCACATACGCGCCTTCAAGATAGGCGACGTAAGGAGTTTCGGAGACAATGTCCACCTTAAAGACAAGCCGGCCATTCTCAATCCAGACCCATACCTGCCCTTGAGAGATACGTCGAGCGCAGCGCTTTACGAACCCGACCGGGTCCACTTCAAGTAGATTCGCTCCCCGTTCGTCTGCGGCGACGCTGGCGTGAGCAGCAGCTACCAGATCGAGATCTTCGAGCCTCGCTAATCTGAGACCCGGTACATCAGGAAGTGCTTCTACAGGCCACCGCTGTTCCAGTAACAGCTCTCTCTCCCGCGAATAAGGCACTGACCCCTCTGAAAGATAGTGAGACCAAAGGCAGTCAATCTTGTGGGCCTCCCCCATGATCAAGCGGAGCTTAGGTTCGATGCGGGCCAGCCTCGCGAACGCCTTGATAGCGTCGTTGTGAGACGTTTCAATCAATACGTAATGGCCTATAAGCGCTATGCCTCTGATGCCCCCTTTTTGGTCACGGCAAACATAGAATTTACCTCGATTGAACGGACTATCGACTCCGTTTTCGCGAAGAAAGCCATCAAGGAGTACAGTATGCGCCGGCCGAACGGCGAGGAACTGAAGAGCTTCACTTTTGGCCTCTTCCGTCAGGAGCTGTACTGTCAGCGATTCGAATGTATTCACTTTAACTCGTGATAGTTCCACGCAATCGTGGAACTCGACGATAACGGGTGCTGACGAATAACCCATGAGGCTGACACTCCGAGAGTAAGTCACAAGCGGCAGATATCGGGACGGAACTCAGTACCCGAGAAAACTGCCTCCACTGTCTACGATGACGGGCATTGAGGCCGTTTGTTCGCCCTCATTCTGGGCAGCGGTCGCCTGGCGTACTGCATCGCTGAACAGCCCACTGTCGCTGATTAAGACACCATCGCTTATGAGTACACCATCGCTTATGAATACCCCGTCGCTAATCAGCACTCCCGAACCCAGGAACAGAGTTCCGCTGCCAAGTTGCCCGCCGTCGCTCACAAATAGGTTGTCGCTTATAAGCACGCCACTGGACAGCATGGTGGTGTCACTGATGAGAACACCGTCGCTGATGAGCACGCCATCGCTGATGAGCACCCCGAGTCCATAAATGTTCTGGTAACTGGCTATGAGATCTGTCCCTGTCGCAAATCCATAGTTCAAGATCACCCCCCCTGACCAGGGAAATGTTTGCCCGGCTATCGTGCTTTGAGGTGATGGGAGAATACTGGTCTTCAGCAGCGGAGAGCCCAGCGCGGTGGAGCTGCTGATGTTACCGCTCACCAGAAGTGCTACTCGGACTGCTCCCTCGATGTTTAGCTGACCTGCTCCCTCCTCGAATATGTTAAAACCGGCAAGGGGCTGTGCCGTATACATCAGGATGGACTTCACCATGTTCGGCGTCAGGTTCGGGTTGGCCTGAAGCATCAGTGCGGCGGCTCCCGCCACTACTGGAGCAGCCATGGAAGTACCGTTCAAATACATCATCGAACGCGAATCATCCGAACTGACCCCGGTGTTTAGCTGAGGTGTGAGCCGGGCAAGCAGATTCAGCTCCGCCTCGGCGCCGATGATCTTATTGCCGGGCGCTACAAGGTCTGGCTTGATAAGGTTATCAAACCGCCTGACTCCATTCGCATCAGTAGTGAAGCTGCGAGTTGGCCCTCTTGAACTATATGAAGCCACCTGGTCGTCATCGCGGGGATCTGTTCCAAAGGTGTTGGTGGCGCCCACCGTTATGGCTGACGGCTCATTCCCAGGCGCGTGAATTAATCCGTAGAGCTTGTTCCCGGATCCGTCCTTACCATTATTTCCGGCTGCTACAACCACGACGATGCCGGCATCTACCAGCCTGCGAACAGCGCGACAAACCGGGTCTTGCTTGTACGAATCTATCGCAGGCATGCCCAGGCTCATGTTCACGACACGGATACCATAGGCAGCGCGATTTGAAAGAACCCAGTCCAGTGCGCTCAGTACGCCTGAAGCCGTTCCTAAACCCGCGGAGTTTAGAACACGGAGATTAATTATATTTGCATTCGGCGCTATCCCAAGGTAGGCCGCCTTTGCTATCTGGCCGTTCCCGGCCGCTATTGACGATACATGAGTGCCATGACCGTAGGGGTCCTCTGTCGTATTTTCCCCCGTGAAGTCACCACCAAAGATTATTCTACGTCTCCCGCTACGATCCAGGAACGACTTGTGGCTTTTGTAGATTCCGGAGTCCAGTACGGCGATCCCGACACCTGTTCCGTCGAGATTAGTCCCCTGGGCTGAACTTTCTGCTCGCGCCAGATCCGCCCCAGTTGTGCTGGACAGATGACCCAGCGACTCGACCTGGCGATCAGGAGAGACGAATGACACTTCGCCGAGATCGGCTAGTTCGTTGACCGCGCTTTCCGGCAGTTCGACAACTTTGGCGTTCAAATTGCGGAGCTCACTACGGACGCGCACGTTTGCTCGGGACAGAATAGCGCTTGCGGCAGCGCCTGGGGATGAATTGAACTGCAGAACAACCTTAACCGTTCGGGTCGATACAGGCGTGGCTGCTATGCGCTCCCTGAGATCTGGTGAGATCTTGTTCCTGGACGATCCGGAACGGTTCTGCGCCACCACTATCGAGGCAGCAAGCGGACGTGAGGTACCACTGAACGGGATGCCGGTACACAAACATAGCAGCAGCACATAAATAATCGCTCGAGAGAGCGATTCGAAATACGCAGGGCGCTTCATATTACTTTTCCTTCAGGTGTGCAGATCATTTCAGGTAGGCCTTCGGGAACAGACCGCCCATTCCTGTCTGTATCTCCGATGCTTTGTAATATAGTTAGGTAGCAAACGTGGTGCCACCATGGTTTTCGCTGGAAAGTTTCGCTCTGTCGAGTTATTAAGGTGCTGAATTCCACCAACAAGTATTTGCAAATGTTGGAATAAAATTCTGTTTCCTCTGGGTTTTCTAATCAAGATGACTCGATCTGTTCACTTATTCGGGCAATAGAACGCACGGATACTTCGTTCGCAGTGCGAAGTTGATTCGCACCCGCAGTATTTAACTCATTTTTCTGTGTAAAGCTCCCCTGAGACCCGATTCTTGACGCATATATTAGGTGTAAGTCCCCTGAATTCAAACAGCAGAGCGACAGCGTAACGGCGTCTGCCATGAACGAAGAATCTCGCTGACGCGAAAACCTAATGGATTAGTGTGAATCAGGTATACACCTTGTTCTATACATTCCGGCACTGATTTAGAGACTTAAACGGACCAATCCGCAAGGGCGGGAGAATCCTGGTTTGATAGATCCAGCTTCCTTTCCACTAGGTCAGGTTCCCTAAAATTCTGTCCTTTTGGGCACGCCTTGCTCACCGCATACTTACTTCGCACTGATACTTAGTTCACACCTCGCTCTTCCAGGTGCGCATTTCCTGAAAATGACCGCTTAATGAGCGTACACCGCACATGTAGCCGTGTGACGCGAGGCTTCGCGCCCTCTCCTCCTGCGAAGCAGGTATCACACGAGTGAGAGAGGCCGATGTCATGCGCCCTGCAGGGATAAGAACTCGCCGCACAACTTCGCCAGCCGAAAACCCGCAAAACCCACGCATACACAGGGATTGCGACTATCCCGGCTGCGTCGCGCGCAGCGTGACAAGCGTCGCTGGGACGTGGCACACATCTTGATTCTATGTAATGACGACTGAACGGGATCGAACGCGAAGGCATGAGCAGGCGCGCGGGCTCAGTCGCCGCGTGCCTGGGCCGAGGTGTGTCTGAACGGTCGAACCGTCCGTCGATGTGTTAGAGGGTGGAAAATCCTCGTTCCATTCTCTCGAATTAATCAATAGGCTTGGAGGATGAAAAGATGAAGCAGAATTCCCCTGATAAACTTTCTGAATTGAATCAGAGACAGAAAAAGACTGTCCGACACCTGCTCGGACTGGCAATCGCCATTTTGGTGCTGGCAATAACAGCCGTAGGTCAGAGCGTTCCCAGCTTTGCGCCGCCCGTCAACTACCCCGCGCCGGGCGCCTCTGCCGCCGCGGCCGGAGACTTTGACGGCGATGGGCATGTGGACATTGTGACTGCGAACGGCGCCCCCGGCAGCCACGGGGTGAGCATTCTATTGACCAACAGCGACGGTAGCCTCCAGGCAGCCCGCAACTTTGTCACGGGCAGCGATCCCACGGCGGTCGTGGTGGGAGACTTTAATGGCGACGGCCATCTCGATGTCGCTGCGGCTGATAAAACAACCAATACCATCAGCGTCCTGTTAGGCAACGGCGATGGCACACTTCAACCGGCGACCACAATCGCTCTCTCAGGCTCGCCCATCTCTATCTTCGCGTCGGATCTCAATATTGATGGCAAGTCTGATCTGGTACTGGTGCAGCAGACCGGCCTTACCTTCCAGGACGCGATCCTTTTGAGCAACGGCGATGGGACGTTCAGCCAATCGACCTTTGCCGGCCCGATTGGCGTGGTGGTGGCGGATTTCAACAGCGATGGGAAGCCCGACCTCTGCGTCTATGGACTCGGCGGTGGCCCCGGCGCGGAAATCAAGTTCGGCAACGGAGATGGGACCTTCACCGATGCGCCCGCGCCCTTTACGCTGGGTTTGCCATTCGAAGCTAACCTGGCAGTGGCGGGCGACTTTAACGGCGATGGAAATATGGATCTGTACGGCGAGTTTGTAAGCGGCGCGGCCACGCGCGCGGGCTTTGTCTTCTCTACCTATACTGCGCTCGGCAATGGCGATGGCACTTTTAACGTGATCAGCACGGGTGTCACCAGTTCCGGCGTGGGCGGAGAAAATTTATTGGTCGGCGACTTTAATCGAGATGGCAAGCTGGACGTGGCAGGTGTTTTCCCTGGTCCTGCTGCCAGGAGCCTTTCGCGGACGCCAATAGTAAATACGATAAGGATTATTTACGGCCAGGGGGACGGCACCTTTAGTATCGGCGCCGGCAACGTCCGATTCGCGTTTCCCGCCGGGGATTCCACGGCCATGTTCACGGGAGCCCCGCTGGTCAGCGGTGACTTTGACGGAAACGGCGCACCGGACTTCGCCTGGGCAAGCGGATCGGGTGTCAATGTGGTCCGCAATGCGAACGGCAACCCTCCGCTGCTGTCGCATCTGTCGGTTAACTCTACATTCGTCGTGGGCGGAGAGAAAACAGTGTCGGCCACTGCGACAATTGGCGATCCGGCCCCGGCAGGCGGAGCTGTGATTGCTCTTTCGAGCAGCGATCCCGCCGCGGCATTTTTCCCGTCTGGAAGCACGGTGACGATACCCGAAGGCTCTACGTCGGCAACCTTCGATATTGGAACTGCAGCAGAGGCTGCGGTTGATCCTGTTTCGATTGCTGCGTCCTGGAACGGCGTCAATCAGAGCGCCAGCTTCAATGTGATCCCCCCGTTCAGCCTCTCGTCCGTGAAGCTTTTCAGCTCAAGTCTGTTCGGAATGTTTGGCGGTCTCAACGCGACCTCGGCTACTGTGACCCTGAGCGGCCCGGCTGGAGACGGCACGGTTGTGACTTTGGCAAGCTCGAACCCGGCGCTTGTCGCGGTTCCGGCGAGCGTTAGCATCGCGCCCGGTACCACCTCGGCGACATTTACCGTACACGTTTTGACGAACGTGCAGTTGAACACGCCCGTCACGATTTCAGGATCGTACCAGGCAACGACGGCATCGGATATCCTGACCGTTCTTGCCGCAACTGATACTGTCAGAATCACGAAGGCTGAATATGTGGTCAGCAAGGGGCAATGGACTATAGAAGCGACAGATTCGGATCTGACCAACACCCGGATTGACGTCCTGACACCAGGTGGCCAGGATTTGGGCGTGCTGGTATCTCAGGGAGGTGGCAAATTCAAGGGGCAGGGTATCTTTGCCGGGCCGTTCACATCCGTCGTACTGCAAAGCTTTAAGGGAGGAACCGCGGCCGGCGCGGTCTCGCAGAAGTAACCTTCAACATGTAGCCAGCCTGCCGGCGTCGTTCATCCAGTGCTTGAGTAGCGGGGAAGAGTAAATACCATCTGAGCATCAGGACGAAACGTCGGGCAGGCCCCAATCATAGGGGTGAGGGGCTTATTATCGTGACAGAAGCGGCGTGGCCTTTGATGGGCTGCGCCGCTTTTTTCGGCTGGTCATTGTTTGCGCGGCTTGCGCGGGTCGAGGGGCCATTTAGAACCCGGCGGGCCTCTCTCCCACCACGCCAAACGCTTGCTCGAGCGCCAGCCCAACTTGCCCGATTAAGCCGTCGTCGAACAGCCTGCCGAGGAGCGTGATTCCGTGAGGCACGCGACGTGGAGGATTGAACTTCGGTAGGGGATTCGCCGGATCCGGGGCCCAGTCACTCCGCGCTTCCGAGACTTCGACGAACCCTGCGCGCAGCGTGAGCGATGGATGGCCGGTGAAGTTCGTGATGGTGAGCTGCTCGTCGCGTAGCGACGGCACGATCAACACGTCGACCTCCTTGAAGATGCGCGCCATTTCTAACGCCACCTTGCGTCGTAACCGATCGGCCTGCACAAAGTCCACCGCCGAAAGGAATCGCGCCTGACGGAACAGATTGGGCCACGCATCCCTGACCTGTACCTTGAGCTCGCGGAGTTCATTATTGAGCGCCAACTCTTCGAACGAGGCC
>WNFR01011486.1_pt1 | contig 12556 bp, 9 predicted proteins | sample 5400221 | NCBI WGS metagenome assembly WNFR01 (sample SAMN13153357, study PRJNA577476) | soil metagenome | isolation source: 40 cm soil under Madrone tree | place: USA:California | collected 2016-06-14 | reverse complement strand
GCTCTGCCGTTGCTTTGCGAAAGCCCTTAAGGCGGCAGGCATTGTCTTGCGGTCGTGCGTCACCAGCACTCGTTGCAAACTCGCCGCGATTTCCAAGACTTCCGAATCACTCTTGCCCGACAACTCCGCTTCCTCTTAGGTTTGGAAATCTACAAGAGATTCTCGACGCAGGACGCCGTCCACAATTCGGCGGTCAAAGTTCACGTCTGCCAGGAACTTGACCCTCATTTCCTTTGGGACTGCACATTACGTCGGGCTTCGTCCAACTTTTGGTAGAGCAGTGGATGCTTTTTGCGCGCCTCTAGGCGCAGATTCTCTAAATCGCGATCAGCATCCTCTAGGTACCCGTCGATTTCTGTTCGATTCGCCAGATAGAATGTAATCCCGCCGTACACCTGCTCGAGGGTTAGGGCCGAAAACGAATGTTGAATAGCCTCGGGCGAAGCCCCATTTAAGAACTCATACACAATCGAGTCCAGCGACACTCGCGCCCCCGCGATGTAATACTCGCCATTCCGCTTTTCCGCGTATTCTTTGCTCATCTCTGCTTACCTTTATCCAATCCTAGCAAAATCCCCGCCGCCCACCCACGAAATCCTCTGTCACCTTCTCAAGTTCCCCGCTACAATCTTCCTTCCTTAGGAGCCATCTTTGTCTTCCGCCCCGCCGCCAACTTCACAGCCCCAACCCAGTCGTGCCGCATTCACCTTCATTCTCGTAACGGTGCTGCTCGATTTTCTGGCCTTCGGCATCATCGCCCCCGTCCTCCCCAACCTCATCATCCAGTTCGAAGGCGGCAACATCGCCCGCGCAGCCGCCATCACCGGCTATTTCGGATTTGCTTGGGCGCTAATGCAGTTTATTTTCTCACCCATTCTCGGCGCGTGGTCCGACCGCTTCGGCCGCCGCCCGGTCATCCTCATCTCCTGCTTCGGCCTCGGCCTCGACTACATCTTCATGGCCCTCGCACCCTCGCTAAAATGGCTCCTCGTCGGACGCATCATCTCCGGCATCACCGCCTCCAACATCTCTAGCGCCTTCGCCTACGTTACCGATGTCCGAAAAACGCGCCAAGCAATTCGGCTACCTCGCTGCCTCCTTCGGCATGGGCTTCATCATCGGGCCGGCCGTAGGCGGATTTCTCGGCAACATCAATCTCCGTTTTCCCTTTTGGGCCGCCGCCTGCCTCAGCTTGGCCAACGCCATGTACGGTTTCTTCGTTCTTCCCGAATCTCTTCCGCCCGAGCGCCGCGCCAAATCCGCCTGGCACATGGCCAATCCTCTCGGCTCTCTCACGCTCCTCCGCTCGCATCCCCAACTCTTCGGCCTCGCCACCGTAATGACTCTCTTCTATCTCGCCCAGCAATCCCTCCCCGCCGTCTTCGTCCTCTTCACCCAATATCGCTATGCTTGGAACGGACGCGACGTCGGCCTCGCCCTCGCCGTCGTTGGCGTCAGCACCAGCATCGTCTCCGGCATGCTCGTCGGCCCCTTCGTCCGCCGTTTCGGCGAACGCCGCAGCGTTCTTTCCGGCCTGACCTTCGGCGCCATCGGCTTCTTCAGTTTCGCCTTCGCCCCACGCGGCTGGCTATTTCTCTGCGCCATCCCTTTCCTCGGCCTCTGGGGCATCGCCGGCCCGTCGGTGCAGTCGCTAATGTCACGTCGCGTCGACCCAACTTCTCAAGGCAAGCTCCAAGGCGCCATCAACAGTATCCGCTCCATCAGCGGCATGATCGGCCCCCTCCTCTTCACTCAAGTCCTCGCTATCGCCATCTCCCCGAGCGCCCCCATCCACTTCCCCGGCGCCCCCTATTTCCTCGCCGGCCTCCTCCTCCTCTCCAGCCTAACCCTCGCCGCCTACGTCACCCGCGCCGACGCCAAGTCCGCGACCCAGCCAGCAGCAGCCGTATCCTCCGATTCATCCGACTAGTCATGTGGAGTGCGGCGGTCTAGCCGCCGCTTCCACGCCGTGAACCCCGTTGCCACGCTCCCCATCGTGAACCGCGCGAAATTTGTCATCCCGAGCGAAGCCGAGGGACCCGCTTTCCGCTTTCCGCTTTCCGCCCGCTTTCCGCTTTCCGCTTTCCGCTTTCCGCTTTCCGCTTTCCGCTTTTCGCTTTCCGCTTTTCGCTTTTCGCTCCGAACGTACCCTTGCCCTCCTCTTTCCCCAGGTATACGATGTCTCCTCGGCAATAAGTTCGCGCCCAGCGGAGGAGAAGGGTAGCTCTCCGCGCCCACCTACAGCGCGAACCTAGATTAGGAGGCTTACTTCATGGCGACGGCAACGACCGCGATCGAACCCAATGTCAAAATCAGCGCCACAAAACTTCTCATCAACGGCCAGTGGGTCAACAGCACCTCCGGCAAAACTTTCCCAACTATCAATCCCTCAACCGGCGAAGTCATCACCCAAGTAGCAGAAGCCGACGCTCCCGACGTCGACAAGGCGGTCAGCGCAGCCCGCGCTGCATTCGAGACCGGAGCTTGGCGCAAGAAGCTCTCCGCATCGCAACGCGGCAATCTCATGTACAAATTAGCGGATCTCATCGAGAAAAATGCCGACGAACTCGCGCAACTCGAAGCGCTCGACAACGGCAAGCCCTATCACGTAGCCCGCGCCGCCGACATCCCTCTCACCATCGCCTGCTACCGCTATTACGCCGGATGGGCCGATAAGAATCAGGGCAAGACCATTCCCGTCAACGGCCCCTATTTCACCTATACCAAGCACGAGCCAGTCGGCGTTGCCGGTCAAATCATTCCGTGGAATTTCCCGCTCCTAATGCAAGCTTGGAAACTTGGTCCCGCTCTCGCAGCGGGCTGCACCGTGGTGCTCAAGCCTGCGGAGCAAACTCCGTTGACCGCGTTGCGCGTCGGCGAGCTCATCAATGAAGCGGGATTCCCGCCAGGCGTCGTTAATATTCTTCCCGGCTACGGCCCGACGGCCGGCGCCGCCATCGCGCGCCACATGGATGTCGACAAAGTCGCCTTCACCGGCTCCACCGAAGTCGGCCACCTCATCATGCGCGCCGCCGCGGATTCCAATCTCAAGCGCATCACCCTCGAGCTCGGCGGCAAGAGTCCCAACATCGTCTTCGCCGACGCCGACATGGACAAAGCCATTGAAGGCGCACACTTCGCGCTCTTCTTCAATCAAGGTCAGTGCTGCTGCGCCGGCTCGCGCCTCTACGTCGAAGAAAAAGCCTACGACGAATTCGTCGAAAAGAGCGCCGCGCGCGCCAAGAAGCGCACCGTCGGCAATCCGTTCGACAAGAACACCGAGCAAGGTCCGCAAGTCGATCAGGACCAGTTCAACAAAGTGATGGGTTACATCGACACAGGAAAAAAGGAAAAGGCCAAGCTCGTCGCCGGGGGCAATCGCGTCGGTGACAAGGGCTACTTCATTGAGCCGACCGTTTTCGCCGACGTCCAGGACAACATGAAGATCGCGCAGGAAGAAATCTTCGGACCGGTCATGTCCATCCTCAAATTTAAGGACATCAACGAAGTCGTCGAGCGCGCCAACAAATCGCTCTACGGACTCGCCGCCGCCGTCTGGACCAAGGACATCACCAAAGCCCACGCCATCGCCGACGGCGTCCGCGCCGGCACCGTCTGGGTCAATTGCTACGACGTCTTCGACGCCGCCGCCCCGTTCGGCGGCTACAAGCAGTCCGGCATCGGCCGCGAACTAGGCGAGTACGGCCTGGCCAACTACACCGAAGTAAAAACTGTAACCGTCAAGCTCTGACGATATTCCTCGTAGGGGCGCAGCCCTGTCCTGAGCAAACGAGAAGGAACGCTGCGCCCTTTCTCGGCACAACGTAATCCCCAATCTCGCAGCGTGCGTTGGCGCTGCGAGTTACGCCTTTGCCGCCCTGGCAGCAGGACGCGCCTGCTTGGCTTCCCAAGCCCTGCGCAACTCCTCCCGGCCGGCGAGCACGTGCTCTTTCGCGTCTTCAAAGCTCTTGTAGATCCGCGTGCCCTTAATCGTGTTGCACGGACTGCAGCAGGCCACCAGGTTCGTCGGATTCTTCTTGCCCTTCTTTGCTCGCGGAACCACAAAGTCCACGCGCATGACCAGGGCATTCTCAAAACTGGCTCTTCCATCCAGCCCGCAATATTGGCAGCAGTAATCGTCCCGCTCCAGGATCGCCAGGCTCTCCCTCAGGGTTGTCGGCTTGTCCACCAGGGTGAACGTCGTGATATCCAGCGGCATGAGGACCTCCCAATCGGAAATCCTTTGGGTAGGCTGGGAATATGCGGATTCCCGACAGTCTTGGCCTCCGACCATAGGTCAGCACCCGCGAAGTGTCAAGCCTAGCTTCTCTGCGAACCTCAGCATATCTTTTCCTCTCTGCGTTCTCTGTTTACCCCGTTTACCCCGAGCTTCGAGGGGAGCCTCGAAGGGTGCTCTTCCCTCTGTGCGCTCTGTGTTAGTTCTTTTCTCTTTGCTTTGCGCAACGTGGCTGCGCTGACTCACGGCATCGTCACCAGCGGTAGTTCTACAAAACTGGTGTGGTATACACGCTGCGTCGCCTTGCGATAATCCTCGGGCTTCGCCCAAAAAATATTCTGCACAAACGTCTGCGGGTTGCGGTCGTACAGCGGAAACCAGCTCGACTGCACTTGCACCATGATTCGGTGGCCCGGAAAGAACACATGATTCGCCGTAGGTAAATTAAATCGATACAGCAGCGGCTTGTCCGCGGCAATCGCCTTCGGCGTTTCCAAACTCTCCCGATAGCGTCCGCGGAAAATATCCGCGGAAACCATCAATTGATATCCGCCCATCGCCGGCTGCCCTGCAACTTCATCCGGATACACGTCAATCAGCTTCACCACCCAATCCGAATCCGTCCCGCTCGTTGACGCCACCAAATTCGCCACGGGCTGCCCGCTAATCTTCACCGGCGCCGTCAACACTTCCGAAGTAAACACCAAAACATCCGGCCGCCCCGAAGCCTCCCGTTGGTCCGAGACCAACCACGTGCGCCAGATGTCCGCGTCATTCAAGTGAACCGGCCGCGTAACAAACGGCACCGGCTTGGATGGATCGGAAACATACTCGTCGAACGCGCTCTGGCCCGTACTTGGGACGGCAAAACTCAGCTTCAATCCCGTGCCCAGATACAACGGCGTCGCCTTCACCGAGCAACCGCTCGCGCATCCTGCTGGCCATGACCGGAGCCTGAGCCAACGATTCGTCCCCGTTTCAAACGCCATCACCGGCGCCATATCCGCCTTTGGCGCCCCTTCTTTCAAGTACTGCGCCAGAAATGGCGCCAAAATCTCCCGCCGGAAGTACAGCCCCGTGTCCGCCCCAAATTTCAGCGCCCCCAGCGTGCTTCCGTCGCGAGACTGTTGTCCGTGAAACCACGGCCCCATCACCAGAAACACTTTGTCATCCTTGGTATCTTTTGGCTTTATCGCTTTGTAAACCGCTGTGGCTCCGTAGATGTCTTCCTGGTCCCACAAGCCGTCCACGAGCATGACGGGCACTTTCAACGACTGCGCCGCCAGAATCTTGTCCACGGCCTGCTCCTGCCAGAACGCGTCGTAGCTCGGATGCTCCAGCAACTTCCGCCAGAAGCCTGTCTGTTCAAGCCCGTGCCGTCGGCCCAACTCGCCGGCAGATCCAGCCGCCATAAAAAAGTCGTAATCGTCATACTTGTCCGTCCACCATTGCTCAGTGTTGCCTCGCGTGCCCTCCTGTTCGTAAATGTACGACATGCCCTGTTCTCGAAACGCCCCGTTGTGGAACCAGTCGTCGCCCATCCATCCGTCGACCATCGGGTTCATCGGCACCGCCACCTTCAGCGCTGGATGCGGATTCACCAGCGCCATCAACGGCAAGAATCCGTCATACGAAATCCCCAGAATCCCCACTCGGCCGTTGCTCTCCGGAATATTTTTCACCAGCCAATCGATCGTGTCGTACGTGTCCGTGGAATGATCTACGGGAGTCGGATTCAGCGGCCCATGCAGCGGCCGCGTCATCACATAGTCGCCCTCAGATCCGTATTTTCCGCGCACGTCCTGCACCACCCGAATGTAGCCGTATTGCGGGCCCGTTTCCGTCCCGTTGTCATCCGCCGGAATCATTCCCACTTCCGAGCCTTGCACAATCATTTGGAGGTGCGAACTGGCGGCCCGGCTCGTGGATCGACTCGCGTTGTACGGGGTACGCGTCAGCAGAATCGGCGCGTTCTTCGCCCCTTTCGGTACCACGATCACCGCGTGCAGCTTCACGCCGTCGCGCATCGGGATCATCACCTCGCGACGAACATAATCGAAGCTCGAAGTAACCGGCTCAAACTTCGCCGGCGTCTCGCTCGGCAATCCAGCCGAGTTGGACTGGCTCTGCCCTCCGGACGTTGGGACGCCGATAAGCCCTGAGAGAATGACCGCCGCGAAGACGCCGATCCGACCGCTGCACGTCGACCTCATGAACCCTCCCCACCAAATTGAGCGGCGCGATTATAGCGTGGGTTCATCGAAGACACCCGATTGCGATGATCTTTCCGCTCGTCTGTTCTAAAAAGGAGGGAAAAAGCGCAACGCAGAGAGCACGGAGTGCGGAACACCCTTCGACGAGGCTCCCCTCCAAGCTCGAGGTAAACAGGGTAAACAGAGGTCGCAGGGGGTACCACCCCCGTGGTGATAGAAAGAGTGCGCAAGCTATTGAGAATGTTAGGGATATTCGTGCGCCGTTGCGCAAAAGAGTGCGTAATCGCAAGAAAATACAGGGGTTGCAGGGATGTAATAAGAAGTAAAGGACTTACGAGGCTTGCCCGAGCTAACATGAAGGAGTATATCAGGGAGTGAATGGGTAGTCAAGGATAAACTTAAGTTAAAACGGGTGAATGGGTTGCATGCACTTTTTGGAGACAGGAGAAGTCAGAACCCGCACGATTGAAGGGCACAAGGATGAGGCAGGCGGCTTGACCGAAGCTCAACGCTGCCGAAGCTATCCACTGTCTCCAAACGGAGCGAGAATTTAGACGAAGCAAAGCCGTTCTGCACAGACGCTTTATTGGGGGATAACCTTTGAATAATTTCAAGCTGGAACTACTGCGCCAAAAGTGTATAAATGAGAACGGTAGGACCATAATTCGTAAAAGAAAGACTGCACTTGGCCGTAATCGATCGGTCGGCTTCAGTCCGACCCAGACATCTCTTCGATCAAAACTTCGACCAGGATTACTTCTTCAAACTCCCTTTGCAGGGAGCGGGATGCCCAATCAACTGGACGACGCTCTGCTTCACGCCATGTCCGGTACCGAGCTGTCCCACGTACGAACCGAACTCGAACGACGGCGAATACGCACAACCGTTCCGCCACATCCAGTACAAGCGAAGCGTCTTAGAACTTGAATTGAATACGGCTCTGGAAGAATTGCGTGTTGCCTGCGAGATTAAAACGATCTAGGTGTCCATAACCATAGTCAAACTCTAGCCGAAGATTATCCGATAGGAACCAATTGACCTGGGGTGTAAATCTCCAGAACCTGCCGCCCTGCACGTTCTGACTGTTGAGATCTGTATAGGAATAGTGCAGTACCAGTTCCCAGGCCCCTGGGCCTCCTCCGAATACCGGGCGCTTCGGCGACACGCCTCTAAAGTATCCTCCGACAGTGTTATAAACGCGCGTAGCATCGTTAAAGAGATAGGTTACAACCGCGTCGCCACCCTGGAACACCGAATCGCGCATGGTCTTCGACGAGACATCGACCCACCAATATTCACTACCGAAAAGCCAGCGCGTCCGGCGGTAATAAACTTCATAGCCCGCTATACGGGTCGAGTCCGCTTCGAATGAGCCGGTATCGAGAAAATATGGTGCAGGAAACGACTCGGGACGTGCGCGGAGCCGAAGTTTGTTGTCGACCGGCTTGCCAAAACGCAAGTCCACGGCCAGGTGCAGCACGTCCGACTCGTTCAGAATGGGGAGATACGCGAATCGCGCGACCTCTTGGCTCGAATACGTGGAAAACGTCTGGCCCTGGGATATCGCATCGGCGAAGTATCCAACATTCCAGAGGAAATGGTGCTTGGGAGAATAGCCGAGCCATTTGATTCCGTCGGCAAGAATGGGAATCGTCGCGTCATTCATCGGTGAGCGTTCCATCGTCCAACCATCGTATCCAACCATGATCTTATTAAGCGAGAAACCTTCCTTTGAACGACCGACGAAAACGTTTCCCCAGAGCTCGGGCACTGCGATCATCACTCCCGTCTGGCGCAAGAGCCATTGATGATTCGGCGCGTCGTACATGATTCCGGCGCTCCAGGTAACAGACCGCTTCCACTTAGGGAATAATTTCCCACCGAGAATAAAGCGAAAATCACGAAGACGCTCACCGGGGTGCATCTTGATCTGTTGCTTGCTGCTCTCATCCTGAGCAAAACCAGCCACGTCAAGGAGTAAATCGAGTCCAAACCGCATGGTGAAGTACGGGCCGTGATACTCATTCCACTTCACGAGCTGCCGCTCAGGCGGCTCGGAGGACTCCTCTGCGTCGATCGTGTTCTCGAGAGTTGCCTCCGGAGATGTTGTAGTTGTTTGCTGGCCCCGCTCGGGAGGCGGTCCGCTTCCCTCTTGTGCACGGGAACCGGGCCCCGCGGCAGACAGGAACGTGGCTACAGCCAGCATTAGAAGCACGGCCCTCGTGATCGGCTGACCGGTGTGCTTACTCATTGTCGCAATCCGATCAGTACGTCCGGAACATCTCTTGAATTTGCGTCGGCGTGTGTGGCTTCAGGAGTGCCAGCGAGAGCAAGATCCGCGATTTCTGCGGATTCAACTCATCCGAAGCAATGAATCCGAGCTCATCATCCTTGACTTCGACGTTGCGGTCGACCATTCCAGTGACGACGCGGCTGCTGCGAACCACGACCACTCCTTTTTTGACCGCGCTTGCTGCCGCGTCAACCGACGCTTTGTTCATGTTGCCGTTGCCGACGCCCGCGATGACGATCCCCTTCGCGCCAGCGTTGACACTCGCGTCGATTAAATCAGGTGACATGTCGGCACATGCGAAAACTATGTCCACGCGTGGCAGCTTGGTCACTTTCGAGACATCAAATTCGCTTTGCGCCGTGTGCTTCCATGGGGGGGTGCTGTAAAAATCGTTCTTGCCGTACGCCGAGGTGCCTACAAGGCCGCGAAGGGGCGACATGAACGTCTGAACGGCGGTCGTGCTCGTCTTCGTCAATGAATGGGCACCGTGGATCTGATCGTTCATCACCACTAGGACTCCCCGTCCTTTTGACTGAGGATCGGCCGCCACGGCAACCGCGTCGAAGAGGTTCAGCGGGCCGTCTGCGCTCACTGCCGTCGATGGCCTCATCGAGCCAACCATGACCACTGGTTTGTCGCTTTTCACCGTCAAGTTGAGGAAGTATGCGGTTTCTTCCATGGTGTCGGTGCCATGCGTGACGACGATGCCATCGACATCGTTCGTACGAAATAATTGATTGATGCGATTGGCGAGCTTCAGCATGATGTCGAATGATATATCTTGCGATCCGACGTTTGCGACTTGCTCTCCCCGGAGATTCGCCAGATCCTTGACTCCGGGAACGGCATTCACCATGGCATCGATCGTTACCGCCCCGGAGGTATACGAGGATTGCGTACCGCTCGCTGCGGCGCCTGCGATCGTGCCGCCTGTCGCCAGTATTGCAATGGTGGCCTTCCCGTTCCGAGTAGCCGCCCCCTCCCGACCTGCACCGCACGCAATCAGCACCAACACGAGAAACACTGCTGAAATCCTGGAAGACCGTTTCATAACAGCTCCTTTCGACGTCGCGCCCCGGCGATCTTCAGTGATGACTTATGGCCTTTGCGTCACCTTGTATTTGGACTTGTCCAAATTCGTTAACTTGACCGGATCGAGCAAATCCTTGATCTGCTCTTCCGTCAGCACCTTTTCCTCCCTGATGACCTCGAGGATCCCTTTCCCGCTCTTGTATGCTTCATTGGCCAGCTCGGTAGCCTTGTCATAGCCCACGACAGGGTTGAGCGCCGTGACTATGCCGACGGTTGTTTCCATGTAGTGAGCCAGCACCTTCTCGTTCGGAGTCATGCCGTCCACGCACTTGGTCCGAAAAAGTTTGGATGTGTTGTAGAGCAGGTGCTGAGACTCCATCACTGCTACACCTTCGAGCGGTTCGTAGGCGTTGAGCTGAAGCTGTCCACTATGAGCAGCCAGCGTTACGGCAAAGTCGTTTGCCATCACTCGGAATGTGACAAGATTCATTACCTCTGGTACCACCGGGTTAACCTTACCGGGCATGATGGACGAACCAGGTTGCAATGCTGGCAGGTTCACTTCTGCCAAGCCCGCGCGAGGTCCGGATGTCAGCAGAATAAGGTCGCCAGAAATCTTTGAGAGCTTGATCGCAAGAGACTTCAGCGCCGCGGAATAAATCACGAACCCCTGCTGATCCCAGGTGGCAGCCAGCATGTCGGAAGCCGGCACGAAGGGCTTCCCGGTCAGCTTTGCCAGATGAAATGCAACCCTCTCTGCGTAGCCCTTAGGGGCATTGATACCGGTGCCGATGGCGGTCGCGCCCATGTTGATGGCGTATAGAGACTTTTCCGCATCGCGCAACAACTGAATTTCACTTTCCAGCGACGCCGCGAATGCGTGCAATTCCTGGCCAACCGTCATGGGCACAGCGTCTTGTAACTCCTACAAACGCCACCTTGATCGCCGTTGGATATGAGTCGTTTGTAGACTGCGACATATTCAGATCATCGTGCGGCTCGATGAACTGATACTCACCCTTGTTATGGCCGGATAACTCGAGTGCGACATTAGCGAGCACTTCGTTGGCGTTCATGTTGGTGGATGTGCCCGCCCCTCCCTGATACCAATCAACCAGAAATTGATCGTGGTATTTCCCGGCAAGAACGGCTTGGCAAGCCTTCTCGATGGCTGCAAGCCTTTCCTTCTTCATCGCACCTACATCCGTATTGGCCCGAGCAGCAGCCAGCTTTACCAGCGCCCATGCCTCGATGAACCCGGGGTAGCGATTAATTGGCACGCCGGAGAGCTGGAAGTTTTCCAGTGCACGCTCTGTCTGCACGCCGTAGTAGGCAGCGGCTGGGATCTCTTTTTCACCTAACAGATCTTTTTCGACTCGAAAGTTGGCTTTGGTAGGTGGTGCCGCTCCCTGCTGAGCCCACGCCAGATCGGCAGCGAGAGCGAGAACCAGCACCAGGATGATAGCGAGCACCGCCCACTGGCGACTTCGAGGCTTCGTCATGATGGCACGCACCCGTTCCTTCAGCCGATTAATAGCGGTTTCCACGGAAACCTCCTGACCGGTTCCGGCGGATTTCATTCCACTGTGACATCGGAACCATTTGAGAAACTATTGGAGGATTAAAGTGACGCCATGTGCGACTGTCAAAACTGACAGGTGGGTGGGAAACTATTCGGGCAGGACGAACTTCGGTTTAGGTACTACACAAGCGCCTTCACCGCTATCATCGCCATCATAAGGACAGAAATCAGCATAGTAGATCATGCTGCATCACCATAGGCGTGTACGATTTCAGAGAACCGAGGATGAGTGAAGCGAAGACCGATGACTAGGGTACCACCGGGCACCAATGGCAAAAAGAGTTGGTAAATGTGATTTATCGTCGGACGGTCTAGGGTTACGTGGACCTTTGGAAACATAGACATGATGTCGATGACATTAGCACGAAGGTACTCCGCTCGTCTTCGGGAGACCTGGCGCGGACCGGCGAAGGCAATTACTCGGGCAAAACGTACACAAAATCTTGCACAGACCATCCCCAATGATCCGAACTGTTGGTTTTGCGACCCGTTGCGCCTCACGACGCTGTCCTGGCGGACCTGCGTTGATCGCAGAAATCCCGTCAGCGAACTTCTTGCATAGGCCTGAGAGTTTGTGGGCGGTGGAGTGGCGCCTGCTACGGGCAGGCGCGCGGCGCTTCCGGACGTGGAATCCAGTGTTATGCTGTCGCGCTATGAAGGCAAAACACGTTACGCCGATATCGAATGTGTCCGACATGGCCGCTACCTTTGCATGGTTTGCGAAGTGGGGCTGGCGGAAATGCTGGGATTGGGGAACGCCGCCAACTTTCGGGGCGGTGGGGTCGGGCGAGGTGGAGATTTTTCTTTGCCAGGGCGCGCAGGGCGGACGCGGCAAAGGAACGAATACGACTACGTTTCAGAAGGATGGAGACGAAGCGGGCGACAAGGGCGCTTGGATGTCGGTGTGGGTGGACGACGTGGATAAGGTCTACCGGCATTGCGTTGGCGCTGGGCTGGATGTCACTTTTCCGCCGACGGACATGCCGTGGAATGTCCGCGAGATGCACGTACGGCACCCGGATGGGCACGTGTTTCGGGTCAGCAAAGGGATTGGGGAGGCGTGATAGCGGAGAGCGAAAAGCGAAAAGCAGGTCCCTCGGCTCCGCTCGGGATGACAATTTTTTGGGGGCGATGGTGGAACGACTAAGAAGTTTCGTCAGGCGCTAAAGCGCGTTGAAGCGTGGCCTTTAGGTCAGAGC
>WNFR01005865.1_pt1 | contig 12556 bp, 9 predicted proteins | sample 5400221 | NCBI WGS metagenome assembly WNFR01 (sample SAMN13153357, study PRJNA577476) | soil metagenome | isolation source: 40 cm soil under Madrone tree | place: USA:California | collected 2016-06-14 | reverse complement strand
GGCACCGCCGAACCCTGCGCCGGCTCCTCCCGCACCGAGATAAGTCCTGCGTTTGCTCCAAGCCCGAGCGAGACTTCGGACGTCCTTTGCCGGGACGCCCGTTTCGGCTTCCTGCCACTGCGGCGTCTTGGCGACGCCGTCGGTTACTCCGAGAAGATAGTCGCGCCATTCCGAGAAGCCGTCGGTTCGCCGCTCAACGTAGTCCTTGTCGTACGTGCCATCAATGATCCATTGATGCATGATCGCGAGTGCCAGCGCCGGATCGGTGCCCGGCTTGATCGGAATCCATTTTCCGCCGAAAAGTTGTGCCGTTTTGTTGTAGTGCGGATCGATGTGAACGAACTCGATGCCCAAGGACTGCGCCCACTGGCGGCGTTGAGTGGCCTCTGCTCCGGCGTAAACGCCAGAGGTGCTTTCCGGGTCACTGGACCAGAAGACGATCATTTCCGCGTTTTCCAGGCAGTCTTCGACGGTACCGTAGAAACCTGGTGAGCCGAGGCGAATGCTGTTGCCGAAGTGATGCATTGCACCCCAGTACCACCCTTCCCAACTGATCGGGCTGAACGCCATTCTCGTCGTCCCGATCAAGTTGCCGAAGCGCAGCAGTGCACTCAACCAGTAATTCACATTTCCCCATTGATGATGGGCAGGATTGAACACTGCGATGGCTCCGGGGCCATGCTGTCGCTTCATTCGGCGGATTTCTCCGCAGACAATGTCGAGTGCCTCATCCCACCCGATCGGCTCGTACCGGGAGATACCGCGGTTCTGGGGATTCCGTGCACCATGAGGATCGAAATCCACACGCTTCAATGGTGTCAGAATGCGCTTTTCGGAGTAGACGAGAGACTTCAGCGACAACGCATGGGGGCTTGCTACGGCCTGGCGTCTCGGCGTGAACGTCCGACCGCGTGCGCGGACGGTCCAACTAGGCGCATCCGTGCTGTCCAGATCGATCGGGGTGGTACGAAGGATCTTGCCCCCGGCGACGTAAACAAAAATGGGGCCGCCGTTTGTCAGGGCGGTGTAGCGCATGCTTCCGTCCTTCATCGGAGTCCCGGCCTTCCATCCGGCGGCGGCGACCTTGTTCATCAATTCACCGAACCAGACGGTTTGTTTGTCATGTCCGCCCGCAGTCACCTTGAAGTTCTTCAGCGCGTCGATGACCACGGCATAGTCTGGATCAGGGCGCATCATGCTGAGGGCGACTGCGGCCGTCTTGAACACCATGTCGACGTCAGGAGACTTGTGCGTTCCGCTGCGCGCCGTAATACTTCCACGACGGAAGATGTAATGGCGTGCGCAGCTTCCGTCACGCAGGCGTATCTGAACGACGCAATCGGACGAGACCAGATGGTCGCGCACACGCTTGTCGCGGCGCGCGGCAATCTTGATGATGCCAGGAAGCGCCCTCAACAAGGCGGTCAGCGCAAGCGTATGCAGTGTCCGTTTCATCATTGACCACCACCTCTGAGACTGTCAGGCGGATCCCGCAAGGAAACCTCCGTCCACCGAGATCGCCGCACCCGTGACGAACGAGGCGGCATCTGACAACAGCCATGCAACCGCATCGCCGACTTCCCGGGGCTGCCCAAACCGACCGGCCGGGTACCGCTCCCGCAATCGAGCAAGGTATGCCGAAAAGACCGGGTCCGCAGCGGCCCGCTCCACCATGGGCGTCTCGATGGCTCCCGGCAGAACGGCATTCACGCGAATCTTATGTGGGCCGCCTTCGACCGCCGCGGCCCGCGTGAGTCCCACCACTCCGTGCTTCGCGGTTACGTATTCGCTCGCATTCGGGATCGCAACGGCACCGAGCGCGGACGCTGTATTCACGATCGCGCCACCGCCCGTCTTCAACATGGCTCGAATTTCGTGCTTCAGGCAAAAAAACACGCCGGTCAGATCAATGCGCAGAGCCCGCTCCCACTGGGCGGCCGTCAGTTCGTGCAGCGCAGTCGCGCACTGTTCCACGCCTGCGTTGTTGAATGCGCCGTCGAGTCTGCCGAACATCCGCACCGATCGAGCAACGAGTTCTTCGACGTCCGATTCGACACCGACGTCGGCCTTGATGAATGCGGCTTCGCTCTGGGTTTTGCGAATTGCCGCAACCGTCTCATCACAATCTACGATATCTGTCACCACGAGCTGGGCGCCCGCCTCCGCGAGCGTGATCGCACACGCCCGCCCGATCCCACCGGCGGCACCTGTAACGATCACTACTCGACCTTGGAGTGGTTTAGACATCGAGTATTCTAGCTCCATCGATATGGAATCATACCATATCGTACGATTATTGGAAGTGGCCTACCGCTTCTAAGCAATCGCGTCCGGCTGCAGCGCCGGTGCCGCAACGCGGAAAGCCTCGAGTTGGCTACAAGCCGCATCGACGGCGCTGATACGCGGCCAATATGAGACGTCCACCTTGAAGCGGCGCGCGCTCTCTACTTGAGGAACGAGATACACGTCTGCCAGCGTCGGCGCGTGCCCGACGCAGTAGTCGCCGCGGTCCCGATCAGCAGCGAGCAGCGCCTCGATCGCGTCGAAGCCGGCGGTAATCCAGGTCGCGCACCAAGCATTGATCGTACCCTGGTCGCAACGGAGCGGCCCACGCAGATATTCGACGATACGGCGATTGTTTACCGGGTGAATGTCGCACCCAACGATCGCAGCAAAAGCGCGTACGCGGGCCCGGCCCAGCGAATCGGCGGGCAGGAGTGCCGGCGTGGGATAGCGTTCCTCCAACCATTCGATGATTGCCGGCGACTGTATCAGCACCTGCCCATCGGCCTCGAGCGTCGGCACGAACCCTTGCGGGTTGAGCGCTTTGTAGCGCGCCGACAGGTGTTCCTCGCTGCGCAAATTCACCGCGATGTATTCGTACGCCAGTCCCTTCAGGTTGAGCGCGATGCGCAAGCGGTGAGAGCTACCGCTCCGAAAAAAGCCATGCAGCTTCATGTTCACGTGCCGTCCATCCAACCGCCTCAGTCGGCCGCCCCGACGATCAGGCTGATTTTACCGACACCCTCGATCAGGCCCTCGATGCGGTCGCCTGGCAGCACCGCGCCGACGCCTTCCGGTGTCCCTGTGAAAATGAGGTCTCCAGGTCGCAGGTGATAGAACTTCGATAGGTGGGCGATCAGCTCGCGAATGTTCCAAATGAGTTTCGACAGATCCGACTTTTGACGCACCTTGCCGTTGACGCTCAACACCAGCTCGCCTTTTTCAACCACGACACCCAGCATCGGCACGATCTCCGACACCACCGACGAGTGCTCGACATCCTTGCCGAGGTCCCACGGACGCCCCTTGTCTCGCGCCGCGAGCTGCAAGTCGCGGCGCGTCATGTCGAGGCCGCACGCGTAGCCGTAAACCAGCTGGTGCGCTTCCGCCTCGCCGACGCGGAACCCGGGCGCGCCGATCGCCACCACGAGTTCCATCTCGTGTTGATAGTCGTTCGTCTGCGGCGGATAGGGAACTGTCCCACCGGATTCGACCAGCGTCGATGGCGACTTCGTGAAATAAAACGGAACCTCCACTGTCTTGTCGACCGGCCGCCCCATCTCGACCGCGTGCGCGTGGTAGTTGCGGCCGACGAAGAACAGCCGGTTGACGGCCAGACGTTGTCCCGTGCCGCGCACCGGCAGCGAATACGCCGGCGGCGGAGCAAACACGTACGTTGATTGCGACATCATTCCTCCTGAAAAATGCAGGTCAGCCACGGTTCTCGAACACGCCGAGTTTCCTATGCAGCGGCGTCTCGTCGGCGATGAAGATAAACGCAGGAGCGCGGCTCGAGCTGTTGTGCAGCGTCACGCTCACAAAGCCCGGCGCACAGCACGTGTCGGCCTCTGCGAGGCTGAAGTTGTGGTCGTCGATGCCCACAGTGACCGCTCCTTCGATCACGTGGAACACCATCGCCGGCGAGCGCACCGGCAGCTTCAGCGTCTGACCCGGACGCAGCATTTGCGCGTAGAAGCCGAGGATGTTCTGAGTGTCGCGACCTGTTTCCGGATTTACGTATGTCACCTGCACCATTGCGAGATCGGGCCTGCCCTCGGCGAGCGCCACGAGCGCCGCGCGTGCTTCTGACCACGGGTATCGCAGCATCGGGTACGGTTTGTCGTCGCGCTCGAAACCCACGGACGGCACGACTCCGCCGTGCGCATAGACGACCTCGCCGGGGTCCGGCTTGACCGTCTGGCGAATCCCCTCGACCGCATATGAGGCCTCGAGGTAATAGACGAGCGGCAGGTCGAGGACGTCCAGCCAGACGACCGGCTTGCTGCCCTCGTGGCCGTGCTCGTGCCACTGCCAGCTCGGCGTGAGGATCAGGTCGCCGCGGCTCATTCTGCACTTCTCGCCGTTCACCGTCGTGTATGCACCCTCGCCCTCGACGATCACGCGCACGGCGTTCGGCGAATGGCGATGCGGCGGCGCCGATTCGCCCGGCAACAGCAGCTGCATGCCGAGGTAGATCGCGGCGCTCGCTTGCATGTTCTCGAGACCGTGACCGGGATTTGCAAGCACGAGCACGCGGCGCTCGGCCTTCTCTACCGGTGTGAGCTCGCCCGCCTTCAACAGCAGCGGGCGCAGCGCCTGATACGACCAGCAGGCGGGCTTCGTCTTCGGCCGCGGCTTGCGCGGCGGCAGTACCGAGCGAAGGTTCGGCCACAGGGGCACAAGGTTCTGTTTGGTGAGCGCCTCGCGGTAGTCCCGCGGCAGATCTTCAAGGCGACCGAGTTCTTGCGCCATGGCTGTTTCCTTGATCGAGGGTCAGGCAGCGAGGCAGCTCTCGGCCTTCCAGCCGTAGAGCCATTCCAGCGCGTCGTAGAAGCGTTCCGGCGTGCGGCCCTGCCACAGGTCGTTGCGCACCAGGCGCTCGACGCCTTTCGCATGATAGATACGGCCCATCTCGCGCGTCATCAGTACCACCCGTGCAGCTCGCGTGACGCGCGAGCGCTGATACAGATCGAGCGCCTTTGGGAAATCGTTGCCAGTGACGCGCAGCGCCTCACCGAGCGTCACCGCGTCTTCGAGCGCCATACAGGCTCCTTGCGCGAGGTATTGCAGCAGCGCGTGCGCGGCGTCGCCGAGGAGCGTCGCGCGGCCGTACGTCCACTGCGCGATCGGTTCGCGGTCGGCGGTCGCCCAGCGCTTCCAGCTCTTCGGAAGATCGATCAGCCGCCGCGGGCGCGCGGTGATGCCATCGAAATAGCTCTGCACCTCCTCGTGGCTGCCTTCGCGCACCCCCCACTCCTCCTGCTGACGGCTGTGGAACGTGACAACCACGTTGTACTGCTCGCCGCCGCGCAGCGGATAGTGAACCAGATGGCAGTTGGGACCTAGCCAGATGCTCGCGGCGTTCCATTGCAGATCGGCCGGGAAGTCTTTCGTCTCGACGACCGCGCGATATACGACGTGCCCGGACACACGCGCCGGGTCACCGATGTACTGCCGGCGCACCGCGGACTTCACCCCGTCGGCGCCGATCAATGCGATACCGCGATGCGAGCGTCCGCTCGCGTCATACACGGTCACCGTCTCGCCGTCCTGCTCGATGCGCTCCGCCTGTGTCGACGTCAGCAGCTCGATGTCGGACTTGCGCGCTCCTTCCAACAGCGAGGTGTGCACGTCGGCGCGATGTATAACCGCGTACGGATTGCCGAAACGGCTGCGGAATGCCTCGCCGGTCGGCACGCGCGCAACCAGCGTCTCGTCGAGCGCATCGTGCATGACCATTTCGTCGACATACACCGCGCGGCCCCGTGCATTCGGGCCCACGCCGAGCGCATCGAACGCCGCGAAGGCGTTCGGGCCGAGCTGGATGCCAGCGCCGATCTCGCCCATGTGCGGCGACTGCTCCAGCACCTTAACTCTCAAGCCTTGGCGGCTGAGCGCCAGTGCGGCCGCAAGGCCGCCGATGCCGCCGCCGACCACCAGCACCGGGAGCGAAGAAATCCGACTTGCCACGATTGCCTCCGTTGCGTTGAGCCTGGTGGGCGACGCTTCCGGGTCGCGGAAATACCACCAGGTCGTATCATCAGTGTACTGTCTATATGGTGGGTAGTATACTGATGTTTCCCGGACCGTCAAGCCCTTGCGACGCCCAGGAAAGCACGTTCCCGCGGTACGCTCCGCCTTCAACCGTTCACACCACCCGGAAAAATGACGTCGACCAAGCGGAATAGCGCCAACATCAAGCCGGGCGCCCTCTATGGCATGCCGGGTCACCTGATCCGCCGCTGCCATCAGATCGCAGTGGCGTTGTTCTTCGAAGAATGCGGCGCGTTCGAAATCACGCCGCAGCAATACGCCGTGCTCAGCGTCCTCGCGGACAACGACGGAGTCGATCAAATTACGCTGGCCGGACTTGCAGCCCTGAACCGCACAACGGCAGGCGAGATCGTCGATCGAATGGTATCAGCGGGTCTTCTGGAGCGGCGCGACAACCTGCTCGACCGGCGCGTGAAGAACATCTTCCTCACCAAGCCTAGCCTCAAGCTGCTCTCCGACGTGCATGAAGCCGTCGTACGCGTTCAGCACCGCCTGCTCCAGCCGCTCGGCTCCGCCGAGCGCGAGACATTCATCGAGCTGCTCGCTCGCATTGCAAGCGAGAACAACGAACTCAGCCGCGCACCGCTGCGAGCCGTGCCGAAACGGCAGCGCAAGAGCACGGCTCGCTCAGTTGAAGGCGGCTGACGCAGTTCCTGCGATCGCCGTGACCTTAAGCGCGGGTCTTCAGCAGTTCCCTAACGCTGCGGTCCGTAAAGGCCGGTCTCCATCAGCTCCGCGACGCGATCAGCATCCTTCGTGAGGCGCAGCGTATCGGCGCATTCTAGCAGCCATGCCCAGTAGCCTTCCGGCACTTCCTCCGTTGCACCCCAATGCGTCGTGCCCTTGGGAACCCATGTCAACACACCCGGCGTGTCGATCGAGCCCCACGCGCCTGGGCCGCGGAAATAGAGGATGACCTCGTCGTAGTCCGCGTTGTCATGATGCGGCGGGCGACCGACGACCCGCGAGCTCAGCGTGAAGAACAGTGAGCGTCGCGTCGGCGTTTCCGCGAATTGCGCCGGGGGACATACCCCGCTCGTCGTGGTCTGTTGGGCGATATGCGTCAGGTTGAGCTTCCACACCGGCACCGGACCGCCGAGCACGGCCGCGAAAGCGAGCGGATCGCCGCGCATCGTGTAGCGCGTAACACCGTCGAACGATTTCAGCCAGAGCTCCGTCGGCCCGCTCACTGACGGCTTCGAGGCATCGGGCCGAATCACATGTCGGGCGACATCGACGATACCGAACGGCTGCGAAGGCGCAAGCCGCAGGCGCTCCGGAATTTCGACGATGAGGCGAAGCGTAGCCGTACTGACCGGCTGGAGCCGGTACCCGACCGATCGGGCGACATAAACGAAGTCGCCGGGTTCAGCGCGAAGCGTACCGAACGCGGTCACAAAATCGAGTTCGCCCTCCTGGATGAAATGCAGCTCGTCGCATTCGGCGTTCTTGAACACGTACGGAGTCGGGCGCGCCAACGCTGATGCGCTGATCGCGAGACCGCTGCGCCCGACGAGAAACGGGCCCGCAACCGCCCTCGGATCCTCACGATCCGGCATCGGCAGCCTCGCGAGATCGACGCGATGCGGCGCATGCGGTCCGCTGACCTCCGCATACTGATGGACCGAGTTCGGCCGCAGCATTGCGCAGACGTCGCCCACGAATCCTTCGCGCGTGTGAATGGCGACTCCGACGTCGTCCGACGTCTGTGACTTAGCGTGGGAATTTACCGCTTCCATTTCATACCCTCCAGCCGCAAATGACTCTTGTAACGTGCCCGGGGCGGTGCCGCTTCGGGCATTTCGCGACTGGCTCCCGGTCGATTGAAACGATATCGAATCATACCATTATGGTATAGTATTCCTCGGTTGCGGCGGTGTGATACTTCTCCTCATCGCCGCGCACCACCTTTCAATTTATGCAGGGGATCCGAACATGAAGGCGCAGTCGAGGATGCAAACCGCGCCGGATGCGGCGCAGCACCGTTCCGAGCAGCAACGCGCACGGCCTGGCCGCCGGCCGCGCGCGCGAGGTGACGGCGCGGACGGCGATACGAGGAGCGGCCAGCACGCGCTTCCCCCGCTCGACCAAGACCCGCGCGTCTTTGATGGCATGGGCCGGAGCCTCGCTTGGGTGATCCGTGATATCCATCGTCTGTTCACGGCGACCCTGCAACCGCTGGTTTCGCGCGAGGGCGTGACCGTCTGCCATTGGTATTACCTGCGCATTCTGTCCGAACACGATGGTCTGACTCAGCGCGAATTGAGCGAGAAGGTCGGCGTTCATCCCAATACCGCGGTACCCGCGCTGGACAATATGGAAAAGCACGGACTCGTGAAGCGAGTGCGCCACGCGAGCGACCGGCGCCGAATGTGCGTCCACCTGACGCCCAAGGGACGCCGGCTGCGCGACGAGATGATCCCGGACGTGAAGGCAATGGTGTATCGGTCGATTGCGGATCTCACGGCCGCCGAGCTCGACACGTTCTTCAAGGTCATCAATCGCATCGAGCAGAATCTCGTCGCCGAGGGCGGAGAGCGCGGGCGCGGGATCGAGTGGTAAAGCCATTTTTCCAGGGGCCGACGAAGGGTACGACCGCAGTTGGTCATTGTTGGAGAATGTGAACGAGCGCCGGCGTTCAGGCCCGCTCACGGCTGAATCTTCCCCGCAAGGGCCATGGCGGCGAGATATCCGAACGTCAATGCTGGTCCAAGCGTGATCCCAGCGCCAATATAGCGTCCGCCCACCGGCGAGTTCATGTCGTTGCCACAGGCGTAAAGTCCTGGGATAGGCCGGTCATCGTGATCCAGGACTTCACCCCGAGGCCCGGTCACGAGCCCGCGGCTCGTGCCGAAGTCGCCCGGCACAATCCTGACTGCGTAGAAAGGTCCCTGCTCGATCGGCCCGAGACAGGCGTTCGGCGCGTGAGCGGGGTCGCCCTTGTAGGTGTTGTACGGAGTGGAGCCCTTGCCGAAATCCTCGTCGATGCCGGTTGCGGCGAAGCGATTATTACGTGCAACGCTGCGCTCGAGCCCATGAGAGTCGACGCCGATCCTGCCGGCAAGTTCACTCAGTGTCCGGCCGCTGAACAGGTAGCCCGCTTTCTCGTAGCGCCGGAGCGAAAATTGGCCAGGCAGGATGAGGCCTATGCCGTACTTCTTCACTGTTCTTGCGTCTGCGATGAGAAAGGCCGGGATGGCACCGGCGTTGAACATACCGAGGGTGAAGGCATGGTATGACGCCGCCTCGTTGGTAAAACGGTTGCCGTCCTTGCCCACTGCAATGAAGCCGGGTTTGGGGCGATCGAGCATAAAGTGCCCCCACAGCACTTTGCCGCCCTCGCTGTTGGAAAGCACGGACAGAGGCACATAGAAGCCGGTGTCCTCCGAGTTGCGATCCAGGCGACCGCCGGCCGATTGACCGAGGCGGATGCCCTCGCCGACGTTGCTGACCAACCCAAGGCCAAGCTCGATCGTCGGCTTGCGTGAGTGTTCCCGCCGCATATCGAGGCTGCCGGGGTAGCCTCCGGTGGCGATAACCACGCCCCGGCGGCACCGAATGCGCGTTGCTCGCCCGTCCTGCGCTACCTCCATACCTGTGACCGCGCCGTCAGCCATGGTCAGCTTGGACGCAGTCGCGCGTAGCTGAATCTCAATCTTGCCATCGAGCATCGTCTTGTACAGACGGGCGACAAGCGCGTTTCCTCCCACCAGCCGGGTGCCGCGGTGGTAGCGCAAACGATCCATGCCGTAGCGCGAAAAGCGCTTCAGAACGTGCTGGAACGATCGTAGGGACCGCCTGAAAGAGAGGAAGTGCGTTAGGTCATCGAGGTCAAGCATCATACCGCCAAAGGGAGCAAAGGCCGGAAGTGGAGCTCGCACATCCCTGAAGTACCGGCCAAGCTTGCGGCCGTCGAATTCGAGAGGCGCATGGGCACGTCCAAACATGCCTCCCTCTATTTCAGGGTTGTAGTCCGGGTAGTCGACGGCCATCACCTCTAATTCGGAGTGACGCAGCAGATAATCGAGCGCGACGCGGCCTTGCTCGATATATGTGTCCTGCAGCGAGCGGGCGACGCTGTTGCCGACCGTCGCAGCAAAGTATCGGCGCGCTTTTTCGAACGAGTCCTTGAACCCGGCGGCCCGCATCGGCTCGCTGTCGACGAACCACATCATTCCCACCGACAACGCGGCAGTCCCGCCGACCTGATCCGTCTTCTCGAGGACGAGCGGCTCAAGACCCTCGCTCTTCGCCACAATCGCCGCCGTCATTCCGGCAGCTCCTGCCCCTATGATGGCGACGTCAACCTCGCGGTCCCAACGCACGTTCGTTCCCTCATTAAAATGAAAGCCGAAACCTCACACCATAGGTAATCGGCATCGCCGCATACCGTACGTTTGTGTCGTAAACTTGAACTACGTTATTCCAGTAGTATTTGTTGGTCAGATTCTGGCCCCAGAGCTGTACACCCCAATGATTATCTTCGCTCGACACGCCGAGGTGGGCACCCACCGTGGTAAACGCAGGAATTTTTGTGACGCTTTGCGTCTCCGCGTCGGCACCAATGGCCGCCTGGGTTTTACTGTTGCTATTGAGGTTTGCTCCGACGTTGAAAAGCAGGCCAGCAGGCAACGGCGCCGTATAATCCCCACTTACGCTGGAGTTCCATTTGGGAGCGAACGGGATCGGGCTGCCTTTGAAGTCTTCCTGAACGCCGATGACATTGATTCCCCGGAAGGTGTCGGTGATCTTCGACCCAAGGTATGTTACCGACGCTCCGAGCGTAAGTCCCCGAAGAGCTTGCCATGCCAGAGTCGCTTCCGCGCCATAAATTCGCGACTTGGGTACGTTATCCAACTTGTAGGCCGTGCCGAATACCAGATCGTTGAACCCGTTCTTCAACTGCTTGTTTTTGTAGTCGTAATAAAACAGCGCGCCGGTCAATAACATCGTGCGATCCAACATCTTCTGTTTGATACCGCCTTCATACGCGAGTACTGACTCCTGCTTCACCGGGGCTAATTGCGCGGTCGTCGACGTGGACACTTCGGGGAAGGCGCCTGCCTTAAAGCCCTTGGTAATGTTGGCGTAGAGCAGCGAATCGTCGGTGGCCTTGAAGTCGATGCCGGTCTTCCAGGAGAGGTTGTGTTCATCGAGCTCCGCGTTGTACGGGCCGAGCGATTCGTATGCCTGCGGATTGACGGCCCCATTAGCCAGCGTACCCGGCTGGAATATCGTGCATGCCCCGGGTGGGAGCGGAGGCAGATTCAACCCTGACCCATACAGTGCTGGCAAGCCAAAGAGGTTCGGACGGGCAAAATTCGCAAGCGACATGGCCCAAGCGGAAAACGCACCAGCGCCGGCCACAGGATCGGAATTCGGGTCACCCGTGCATCCAGAATAGGAATGGCGAGTCTTTGTGTAACGAAGGCCACCCCGGACGCTCAGCTTGGGGACCAGATCATATTCCAGATTGGCGAAGGCGGCGGCCGCCCTGACGTGCTGCAGGCTGTGATCCTCGGCCCGAGTGAATCCGCGGTTATTCAACGGGAACACTCCATAATACGCTGAGCTCACAGCGAATTCATTGAAGTTGTCCTCGTACAGCGAGGATGATTCATAGTTTCCGCCCAAGGTCACGCGGGTCCGCGAGGTTGGCGAGTTGGCGACCCGCAACTCCTGGAACACGTCATGGATATAGCCACTAGCCTTATACAGTTCGTTGTTTTGCAGCGCGATGCCGTCGTCACCTGTAATGTCGTCTCGGTCGTAGCGGCTATAGGCCGTGATGGAGGTTAGCGTGTACTCGTCCGTGAGTTTCAAATCCCCCCGTAGGGATACTTGGTACATTTGCTCGTCCTTGCGTGGACGGTTAGTCGGATCCCAATCGGCTGCCAGGGCATCGGCTGGTGCATACGGATAGGCATACAAAGCGGCGGGCAGCTGTACTCCCGGAATCCGCTGAGTGAACGAAAAATATTGGCCTGCAGCGGGCTCGCCGGTGTCGGTCCATCCGTTGATATTCAGGCCCAACGTCAAACGCTCCGACGGATGCCAGTCCAAAAGTATTCGCCCCTCGAGTTCTCGTCGCTTGCCAAGGGTGTCGCCCGGATTCGAGAAATAAGTGTGCTGCCACGCATCCGCATGCACCTCGCGCACGGCCACTCGAGCGGCAAGATCATCTGTCACCGGACCGCTTAAATATACAGACCCGTCAATTGTCTTGAATCTCCCAAAGCTAACATCCGCGCCGGATTCCGGTTTGGTCGTTGGCTTGTTTGCGATGTAGTTGATCGCACCCCCAGTTGAGTTTTCACCAAACAAAATGCCCTGTGGTCCCTTCAGCACTTCCAGACGTTCCATGTCGAGTCCAACGCCGTGCGAGGTGAGCGCAGGATAGGCGAGCGGAACCTGATCGACATAAACGCTCACCGCAGGGGAAGCACCCAGGGACGTGTCATAGAACCCCACACCTCGGAGTGTGTAGACCGGCGTTGAA
>WNFR01005864.1_pt1 | contig 12557 bp, 11 predicted proteins | sample 5400221 | NCBI WGS metagenome assembly WNFR01 (sample SAMN13153357, study PRJNA577476) | soil metagenome | isolation source: 40 cm soil under Madrone tree | place: USA:California | collected 2016-06-14 | reverse complement strand
GTGTTCGTGGTCGGGGAGCTGGAGGGAAAGAGCTACCAGGAAATCGCCGAAATCACCGGCTGCAATCTGGGGACCGTGAAGAGCCGTCTGAATCGGGCACGAAATAGCTTCGCCCAGCTCATCGGTCCCATCCTCGTTTAGCTACAACCTGGCCTGTTTCCACGCCGGCGGCGGAACTCCCCGTGGCCGGGGTGGTACATTTCTCCCATGCTGTGCCAGGAATTTCTCGAGCGGCATACCGAGTTCCGAGACGGGTTAATCACGTACTCCCGGGAGTTGCGTCGCTTTGCGCGACACATCGCCCATTGCACGACGTGTCGACGCTATGACGGCACGATCCGTGAAGCCGTACAAGCCTTGCACGCCGCATCGCCCATCACCCCCTCACCGAATTTTCGCCAGCGCCTCGATGCGCGACTTGCGGTCGAGCGCCGCCGTGTGCCGCGGCCGCCCGCCCAGGCCGGCGTGTCGGCAACGATTCTGGTGCTCGCCGCGGTTGCGCTCTTTTTCGTCGAGTTCGCACAGCGGCCGCGCATCGCGCGCGCGCCGCTCTTGCCGCCGGTCGCGTTTCCAAACCCGGTCGCTAACGCCGGGCTGCCGTTCGTCTCATTCCAGGACCCCCGCGCGCGTGTCATCAGCGGAAATTCATATCCGTACGGCACCACGTTCTTCCAACCTGCATCGGCGTCGCGCTAAAGCAGCTGTTCGGCTAACTTCGCTGGATGGCGGCGCTCACCCTCGATGCACTCCTTCGCAGTCTAAAGAAGGGCGCTCCCCTCCCCGAACCGGTCTATCTGCTGCACGGTGACGAAGATGTCCTCAAGGACGAGGCGATCCGCGCCCTCGTGGACCGCGCGGTGGGGTCCAGCCGGGACTTCAATCTCGACGTTCGGTTCGCCCCCGATCTGACGCCCGAAGCGTTTCACGCACTGGTGAATACACCACCGATGCTGGCCGAGCGGCGCGCCGTGGTGATTCGCGGCGTGGAACAGCTCGGCAAGCGCAAGACCAAGTTGCGCGACGAGGTGGTGCGGTACCTGGAGTCGCCCAATCCGACCACATCGCTTGTGCTCGTCGTCGCAGCGGGCGAGGAGCCCGATGCCGATCTTGTCCGGGCATCGACCTCCGTGGCTTTGGACGCGCTCGCCGCCGAGCGCGTGCCGCGCTGGCTGCAACACCACGCAACGACGTTGGGGCTCACTCTGGCTGCGGACGCCACCGAGCTCCTGCTCAAGGCGGTCGGCAACGATCTGAGTACGTTGAGCCGCGAGCTCGAGAAGCTGGCATCGCTGACCGCTGGAGCCGGCGGCCGCCCGGTAACGGCCGATGATGTGTCCAACCTGGTGGGTGTGCGTCGCGACGAAACGGTGTTTGACCTGGTGGAAGCGGCACTGGAACGTCGTGTGGCCCGCGCGGCTCAGCTCGTCGAGTCCGTGCTCGAGCAGGCTGGTATGAGCGGGGTCAAGATCGTGTCCCTGCTGGGAACCCACCTGGTGGGGACCGCGCTCGCGCGGGCCGAGCGCGATCGGGGAGTCCTCCCGGCGCGCTTGCCGGACACGATCTACCGGCAGATGCAGAGTGTCCGTCCGTATGGTATGCGCAGCTATAAAGAGGAAGCCGCTCGCTGGAGCGCCTGGAGCGGACTCTGGACCGCCCGTGAGCTGGGCCGGGCACTCCGCGCGGCGCTCGCGGCCGACAACGCATTGAAGACGGCAACCGTGTCTGATGATCGAGGCATTGTGACGCAGCTTGTGCTGGGATTTGCGGCGACGAAACGGGAGGCTGCGTGAAACCGGCGGTTCGGCGGTTTGGCGGTTTGACGGTTGGAATAGCGGTATTTCTAGCCGCCCAACCGCTCAACCGCCTAGCCGCTCAGACCGACAGTCGTCTCATCGAGGCGCTCCGTTTGGCTCAGTCGGGCCAAGTCGATTCCGGCCGCGCTATCGCGCGCCGTCTGCTCGCGACGCTCTCGCCGGGCGATTCGGTGTTTCCGCAGGCGCTCCTCGCGGCCGCGAAGATGGCGCCGGATGCGCCGACGGTGGCCTCCAACCTCAATCGCATCGTCGTGGAATACGGCGCCGGTCCGTGGGCCGATGACGCGCTCCTGCTGCTCACGCAGCTCTACTCTGCCCAACACGATCCCGCGCAAACCGTCCAGGTCGCCGAGCGATTGAACCGTGATTACCCGGACTCGCCGCTGCGGCCGCGCGCGAGCTTCTACGGTGGCCGCGCGTACTTCGAGCTGAAAAACGAGGCGCGCGGGTGTGAGCTGATCCGGCAAGCCCAGGACGGCGCGGGAGACGATGTCGAGTTCAAGAATCAGGTCAGTTTCTATGCGGGGCGCTGCAGCCCCCCCAGCCCCCCCAGCCCCCCGGCGACGGCGACAACGACCACCACAACGACCACACCACCTACTGACACCGGCGCGAAGGTTCAGCCTCCGGCGGCGCCACGCGCCTACGCCGTGCAGGTGCTCGCGGTAAAGAGCGCCGCGCAAGTCGATGAGATGCTCACGCGCCTGAAGGTGATGGGGTTCGAAGCGCGCGTCGTACGAGACTCGACGGGTTTCTTCAAGGTCCGTGTCGGGCGCTACGCCACGCGCGAGGAAGCGCAGCGCGCGCAAGCGCGCCTGAAGCAAAGGGTCGGCGGGCAGCCCTTCGTGGTGGATGAGCCGTGACGGCGGTGACCGAGACGCCACTGATGCAGCAGTACCGTGACATCAAGGCCCGCCACCCGCAGACCATTCTGTTTTTTCGGATGGGCGACTTCTACGAGATGTTCGAGGACGATGCCAAGCTCGCCGCGCGCGAGCTGGGGCTGACGCTCACCTCGCGGAATAACGGCGCCGCAGCAGAAATCCCACTCGCTGGCGTCCCCGTGAAGGCCGCCACGGAGTACCTGCGGCGGCTGATCGCCAAAGGCCACCGCGTCGCGATCTGCGAACAGATCGAAGATCCCAAACTGGCCAAGGGCGTCGTCCGCAGAGCGGTGGTCGAGACGGTTACGCCCGGCACCGTGCTGACGGACGACTGGCTGGTTCGGAATCGTAATAACTACGTTGTGGCGGTGGATCCCCGCGGCACGACCGCGGGGCTCGCTACCCTCGATATCACCACCGGCGAGCTGATTCTCGAAGTCGTGGCCTCTGCGGAGATCGACTCCGCACTCGCCCGTTACGAGGCGCGAGAGGTCGTGTTGCCCGCGGAGACCTCGATTGCCCAGCCCCCGACGGCGACGGTCACGGTGCGCGAAGCCTGGGAATTCGACCCCGAGCTCGCGCGTGAAGATCTGACGCGCACCTACGGCATCGCCTCGCTGGATGGGCTGGGGGTTGGTGCAGACGACGGCCCGGCGATCGGCGCCGCCGGCGCGTTGTTGCGCTACGCGCGCGAGCTCAAGCCAGGCGGCCTGCCGCACCTGGCTCACCCCACGATCGTACGGCGCGGCGACGTGCTGCCGCTCGACGAGATGACGCGCCGCAATCTCGAGCTCGTCGAGCCGCTGCGTGCCGCAGGCGAAGCCGACGCCGACGCCGCGACGCTGCTGGGAGTCATCGATCGCACGCTGACCCCGATGGGCGGCCGGTTGCTGCGCCGCTGGCTGTTGGCGCCGCTGGTGGACCCCGCCGCGATCAACGCGCGACTCGACGCCGTCCAGGTGCTCGTCGGCGATGGCCGCGGCCGCGCGCGTCTGCGCGAGGCACTCGACGGTGTGCGCGATCTCGAGCGGCTGGCGGGACGGGCAGCCCTGGGCCGGGCCACGCCGCGTGAGATGGGCGCGCTCCGCGATTCGATCCTGCGGCTGCCCGACGTTGCGGGCGCAGTCGGCGGGTTCGACGGCCGCGAGCGGTCTGCCATGCTCGAAGCGACTGCTCAGGACCTCGACCTGCTCGCCGACATCGGCGAGGAGCTGTCGCGCGCGTTCGTCGACCACCCGCCGGCGCAGCTTGATGACGGGGATGCGATCAGACCCGGGTACGACTCGGGTCTCGACGATTTGAAGGCGGCACGCGACGGCGGCAAGCAGTACATCGCCCAGCTGCAAGCGCGCGAGCGGGAGCGCACCGGCATTGCGTCGCTCAAGGTCGGATTCAACAGGGTCTTCGGGTATTACATCGAGGTCACGCACACCCATCGCGACCGCATCCCGCCCGATTACGAGCGGCGCCAGACGCTGACCGGGGCAGAGCGCTACGTCACGCCCGACCTGAAAGAGTACGAAGCGAAAGTCCTCGGCGCCGAGGAGCGCATCGCCGCGCGTGAGGCAGAAGTATTGGACCAGCTGCGGCGGCGCGTCGCGGGCGTCGTCACCCGCGTCCAAACGACAGCGGGTCTCCTGGCTCGGCTCGACGTATGGGCCGCGCTGGCCGATGTCGCCGAGCGCGAGCGGTACGTGCGGCCGGTGGTGACGAGCGATTTCGCGCTGCAGCTCGAGGGCAGCCGGCATCCGGTCGTGGAGCGGATGATGGCGCGCGAGGCGTTCATTCCCAACGACGTGACGCTCGACGAGGCGGGCCGCGTCGTGCTGCTCACCGGGCCCAACATGGCCGGCAAGTCCACGCTGCTCCGCCAGGTTGGCCTCTGCGTCGTGCTCGCGCAGATCGGCTCGTTCGTCCCCTGCCGCCGGGCCACCATCGGTGTCGTCGATCGGCTGTTCACCCGGGTCGGCGCGTCGGACAACCTGGTGCGCGGCCAATCGACCTTCATGGTCGAGATGAGCGAGACGAGCGCGATCCTGCATGCCGCGACCGCGCGCAGCCTGGTCCTGCTCGATGAGATCGGCCGTGGCACGTCGACCTACGACGGCGTGGCGATCGCGTGGGCCGTCACCGAGTGCCTGCACAACAGCATCGGATGCAAAACGATCTTTGCGACCCACTACCACGAGCTGACACAGCTCACAGAGGAGCTCGAGCACGTCCGCAACTTCAACGTGGCGGTGCGTGAGGTCGGCGAGGAAATCGTGTTCCTGCACCGGCTCGAGCCGGGCGGCGCCGACCGCTCCTATGGTATTCACGTCGGCCGGCTCGCGGGGCTGCCCGCCCCGGTCGTCACGCGGGCGTGGCAGGTCCTCAAGCTGCTCGAAGCCGGCCATCACGTCGCTAAGCAACCGGCTCCCGCACCACCCGATGCAACTCAGCTCGGGTTTTTCGGCCAGGCCCCCCCCCCAACCCCGAGCCCCGATCCCCTGCTTCTTGAGCTCGACGGCCTCGACGTCAACTCGCTGTCGCCGCTCGACGCTCTGAATCGGCTCGCGGCGTGGCAAAAGCGCCGCAAAGATGGAGGCTCCTGAGTGCGATCGATGTTGCTCGTGGCGTTCGTGCTGACTGCGTGCCGCGGCGGATCGCGGCAGTCCGATGGGCAGGCCAGCCAGGCCGCGCCACCACCCGAGTCGGAAGCGCCGGTCGCGCTCAATCCCGACGCGCCGATCGCTTATCCGCCGGCGTTGTTCGATCGAAAAGTCGAAGGCGACGTGACGCTGCGGCTGTTCGTCGATTCCACCGGCAAGCTCATCCCGGAATCCACGCGTGTTGCGGAGCCGAGCGGCTATCCGGCGCTCGACTCAGCCGCGCTTGCCGGCGCGACGGCGTTGCATTTTGCGCCGGCGAAGCGGCACGGCGTCGCGGTGGCGACCGCGTTCCTGCAGCCGGTGGAATTCCGCCAAGTAGGGACGACGCGTACGGGGACCGTGACGCTGCCACCGACCCCGGCACCGACGCCGCCCCCCACCCCGGCGGCCGTGCCGCCACCCGCGCGAGCGAGACCGCGTCCTCCGGTCGTCCAGCCCGACACCACGCGGGCAGACACGACTCGGGTTCGCCCCGCGCCGGCCGACACCACGCATCCACCTGCCGATACAACCAAGGCGCGCACGGACACGAGTGCCACAGCACATTAAGCCGTACGCCAACGTCCTCGAGACGATCGGCTGGACTCCCCTGATCCGCATCAACCAGGTCGCGCGCGGGATCCGCACGCCGGTATTTGCAAAGGCGGAGTTCTTCAATCCCGGTGGGTCGGTCAAGGACCGCATCGGACTGGCGATGATCGAGGCGGCTGAGCGCGCGGGGAAACTCAAGCCCGGCGGTTTGATCGTCGAAGCGACGTCGGGCAATACCGGTGTGGGATTGGCGCTCGCGGCGGCGGTGAAAGGCTACCGCTGCATCTTCACCATGCCGGACAAGATGTCGCAGGAGAAGGCGCGCCTGCTGCGCGCCCTTGGTGCCGAGGTCATCATCACCCCCACCGCCGTGCCGCCCGACCACCCCGACAACTACATCGTGAAAGGCCGCGCCATTGCGGCCGCGCACGAGAACGCGATTTTCGCGGACCAGCACTACAACCCGGTGAACCCCGACGTGCACTATCACACGACGGGACCGGAGATCTGGGAGCAAACCGAGGGCAAGGTCACGCATTTTGTCTGCGCACCGGGGACCGGCGGCACGGTGAGCGGCGCCGGGAAATACCTGAAAGAGAAAAACCCCAAGATTCGTGTCGTCGCGGGCGATCCCGTCGGATCGATCTATACCGACTACGCGAAGACCCGCCAGCAGCACGATGGGGCGCCATACAAAGTCGAAGGCATCGGTGGCGACAAGATTCCGACGTCGCTGCACTGGGACGTCATCGACGAATGGGTGGTCGTGAGCGACAAGGACGCGATGCAGATGGCGCGCCGCCTGTCCAGGGAAGAGGGGCTGTTCGTGGGTGGATCGACGGGCGTGAATGTCGTCGCGGCGCTGGACGTGGCGCGCCGGAGCGACGATCCCAAGGCGCTCGTCGTCACCGTGCTCGCTGATACCGGCGAGCGGTACCTCAGTAAGGTCTACAACGAGGAATGGCTGCGCGAGAACCAGTTGATCGACGACGAGCGGCTGACGGTGGGCCGGCTCGTGGCCGCCAAGACCGGCGACGCGCCGCCGCTGATCCACGTGGCGCCCGAGGCGTCCGTGCGCCAGGCGCTCAATCTCATGTCGACGTACAACGTGTCACAGTTGCCCGTGCTGGACGGCGATGACGGCGTGGGCGCCATCTCCGAGCAGGCGCTGATGGCGCGGGCGATTGGCCAGCCGAAGATCCTGGACAGCCCCGTCCGCGACGTGATGGATCCGCCGTTCCCGGTCGTGGATGGCGAGTCCCCGGTCGCGCTGCTCACGACGCTGCTGTCGCGCACGACGCCGGCGGCGCTGGTGCGACGCAACGGCAAGGTCATGGGCATCGTCACGCGCTACGACCTGCTGCATCAGCTGGCGGGCATCCGCTGATGCGGATCACGGTGCTGACGGGCGGCGCGACCGCCGAACGTGCCGTCGCGTTCGCGAGCGCGTCGCAGATCGTGGCGGGGCTGCGCAGCCGCGGGCATGGGGTGAGCGTCGTCGATCTCGCCGGTGGCCCGCTCGACGAGCGGGCCGAGCGCGAGCTGCTGGGAGGGGCCGTGGGCGCCGCTCCGCCCGCCGTCGACGCTCTGGCCGAGCGGGAGCGGCGGATGCTCTCCGAGGAGCTGGGCGACCTGAAGGCGGTGCGCGAGGCAGAGGTGCTCTGGCTCGCCGTGCATGGCGGCGCCCTGGAAGGAGGCACGCTCCAGGCGGTGCTCGATGTGATCGGCGTGCCTTATACCGGCAGCGGTCCGCTCGCCAGCGCCCTGGCGATGGACAAGGACCTGTCCAAGCGGTTGTTCCGCGCGGCTGGTGTGCCAGTGCCCGCGTGGTTCATGGCCCCGGTTGGGCCGGAAGACGTGACCACCGCGCTAGGGTGGCCGGTGATCGTGAAACCGTCCAAGCAGGGCTCGTCGGTTGGCTTGACCCTGGTCAAGAAAGCCCAGGACTTGGACAATGCCATCAAGCTGGCGGAACGCTATGACGATGAGGTGATGGCTGAACAGTACATTGCGGGTCGTGAGCTGACGGTAGGGGTCCTGGGAGAGGTGCCGCTGCCTGTCGGCGAGATCGTTTCCAAGCACGAGTTGTTCGACTATGTGACGAAATACACACCGGGAATGTCGGAGGAGACCTTTCCCGCGAAGATCGATACGCTGCTAGCCCGACAATTGCAGGAGTATGCGCTGACGGCGCACCGCGCCTTGAAGCTCAGCGGCTACTCACGGATCGACTTCCGGGTGAGTTCCGAGGGAGACATCTTCTGTCTTGAAGCAAACTCCCTGCCGGGAATGACCCGCACCAGTCTGTTCCCTCAGGCCGCGCAGGCGGCGGGCATCCCCTTTGCGGAGCTTTGTGAGCGTATCGCAAGCCTGGCGCGGAACAACAGGGCTCGATAGGGGGGATAAAAACCAGACGCCCTAACGGACACGTAGGAGAACAGATGGGCCCGCAGCGGATGTACGGTTTGACTCCATGGGTGCGGCGACTGCTGGTCGCCAATCTGCTCGTGTTTCTCGTCCAGAACACGTTGTTCGTCGACGGGACTCTCACGAAGGCACTGGCGTTTGCGCCCGTGGACGCCTGGAAGCAACCCTGGACGTTCATCACGTACATGTTCCTGCACGCGGGGATCCTGCACCTCGCGATCAACATGCTCATGCTGTTCGTGTTCGGCTCATCCGTGGAAGAACGCATGGGCGGCCGGATGTTCATTCTCTTCTACCTGTTGTGCGGGCTCGGTGGCGCGGCCGCGTCGTTCGCATTGACGCAGGCCGTGGTGGTCCCCCCCCAGGTACTCGGCGCCTCCGGTGCGGTGCTCGGCGTCGCCGTCGCGTTCGCCTGGTACTGGCCCGATCATCCGGTGTTCGTGTTTCCGCTGCCCGATCCGATTTCGGCCAAGTGGCTCGTCACTTTCCTGGTCGCGCTCGATCTCGTGATTGCGTTGCTCGGTGTGAGTGACGGCATCGCGCACCTCGCCCACCTTGGCGGTGTGGGGACCGCGCTGCTGGTGCTCAAGGGGCAGGACTGGCGAGCGACGCGCGGCGAGCGGAGTGGGCGGCAGCCGCCGGAATCGAGTGTGCTGGTGTCGCAGCCGCCGCGTGTCAGCCGCAGCGGGGCGATCCCTCCCTCCGCTCGAGCCTCCAAATCGCGCAACAACCCCGACCCGCGCGCCAACGCCGAGATCGATCGCGTGCTCGACAAGATCAACGCCAGCGGCGTCGACAGTCTCACACCTGCCGAGCGCAAGTTTCTCACCGAAATCAGCCGCCGGCTGCGTACGCCACCGAAGGCGTAGTGTCAAGTCGGCGTCGGTACTAGTCGACATTGATATCCGCTGGGTGCCCTCCCAAATTGGGCGGCAACCAGCGCAATGCTCGTAAATCTCGTTCCGGAGTTCCTCGCAACTCTGGCCGCGCCAGATCCCTCCGCGGCGTACCACGAGTATCTCGATCGCCATCGTCCCGTGTTGAGCGCGTATTGGCAGAATTACGTGCTCGATCCGGAGTCGCCACACGCCGAGCCGATCATCGAGACGGCGCTGCGAGCGGATCGCGCCGATCTCAAACGCCTGCTCGAAGACGTGGATGTGATCGCGGTGGCCGAAGACGCGCTGCGTCGCGCGACCGAAATGCTCGAGGCCGATTGTCCGGTTGACCTCTACGTCATGGTCGGCGTCGGCGCCGCCAATGCCGGCGAGTTGGTGGTGGGTGGGCGCGGTATCGCGTTCGTCTGCCTGGAGCATTTCACCGGTCGCGCGAACGCGCAGACCTACGGCATGGGGCTCGCGCCCGAGCTGTTGCCGCTGTGGATCGCGCATGAGGTCGCCCACGCGCTGCGCTACACCTCTCCCTCGAGCCGCGCGGCGATGCGCCGCCTCGTCGGGGAGTTGGGTGGAGGCGGGTACTACGACAGCTGGGAGATCGGCTCGCGCGCGACGTTGCGGGAGCTCGTCGTCAACGAGGGTGCAGCGATCGCCGCATCCCAGGCGGTCGCGCCCGGGTTCGAGCCATGGGAGTACTTCGGTTACAACCGCCGGCAATATCGCCGGCTGCGCGAGCTCGACGCGTTCCTGCGCCGGGCGTCCGGCACGGACCTCGACTCGACGGGCCTGGGCCTGCGGCTACGCTACCTTTCCGGCGGCATGAGCCCGGCAGCCCGACTGCTGGCAGGCAAGGTGCTGCCCGAGCGCTCCGGCTATTACCTCGGTCTCCGCCTGGTCGAGAACTACTTCGCTGAGCATGGCGCTGCGTCCACGGTGCGGGCCGCGGTCGAAGAGGTGCGGCAGGCGGACGATCGGGCCTCGGGCATCCAAACGGCGTGAGCACGCGCGACAAGAAGCCCGCTTCCCCGACGTCGCGTGTCCCGGAGCGCCGCCATAATCGGCCGCTGCGGGAGGTTCTGGATGAGCTCCTCAGCCATACGCGGGATATCGCCCGTCGCGCCAAGACGATGACGCCGGCGGAGCTCGACTACGCCCAGCAGCGGCTGGAATGGCTGGCCGATGAGGTGTGGCGGCTGTCGACAGGCGAGGCGAGTCCGCCCGAGTAGATTACCGGAATGGCGACCCGCGGCGAATTCAAGGTAGCAATCACCAAGGAAGACCTCGTCTTCGCGGCCGCGCATTTCATTACGTTCGCCGGCCACCGCTGCGAAACGCTGCACGGCCATAACTATCGCGCCGGCGTCATCGTCGAAGGCGGGCTCGAGAAGGACAGTTGGTTCGTCGTCGATTTTGCCGCAGTCAAGAAGCTGATGCGGCGCCTCACCGACGAGCTCGATCACCACGTCCTGCTGCCGCGCGACAATCCCAAGCTCACGATCTCCGAGGAGAACGGCAGCGTGCGCGTGGCATTCGATGGCCAGCCCCGCTACGTCTTTCCCGCACGCGATTGCGTGATCCTGCCCATCCCGAATACGACCGTCGAGATGCTGTCGCAGTACCTCGCCGGCCGCGTCCGCGCCGAGCTCGGCTCCGTGCACCTCAAGGCGATCGAGGTGGAGGTGGAGGAGAACTTCGGCCAGTCAGCGAGTTACCGTGAAACCCTCGACTAAGCTTTCGCCCGCCGAAATCAGCGACCACTTGAAGAGCCTGCCCGGGTGGCGGCTCGAAAACGGCGCAATCGTGCGCGAGTACCCGACCGATGGCTGGCCGACCACGTTGATGCTCGTCAACGCGATCGGTTTCTTCGCCGAAGCCGCGGACCATCATCCCGATCTCGCCGTGAGCTGGGGCAAGGTGCAGGTCAAGCTCTGGACGCACAGCGCCGGCGGCGTGACGGCCAGCGATATGGCGCTTGCGAAGTTGATCGAGCAAACGGCGCTGTGGCGGCCGCCAAGCGGCAGCGTGCTGCGCGGGACGACGAAGAAATTTGTGGGATCGTGACCCACGTCCTCCCACTCGTTCCCGCTCCCGACCCCTTCGCCACCTGCGTTCGTTTCAGCGGACTCCCCTACCTCCTCTTTCTCGATAGCTCGGCGCAGGGCGCGCTGAGCCGGTACTCCTTCCTCGCCGCCGACCCGGTGGCCGTCGCGCGCACACCGGAAGCGGCGCGGGACATGTTGCGCAGCCACCGTCACGCGCCGCTCGCGGGCCTGCCACCGTTCCAGGGCGGCATTGCCGGCTACGTCGGTTACGACTGGGGGGCTGAGCTGGAGCACGTCGCCCGGCCACGCGCGGATCGGCTGACGCCAAACCTGCCGGACGTCGCGCTCGCGCTCTACGACTGGGTGATCGCGTGGGATCATCTGGAGGAGAAGGCCTGGCTGATCTCGACGGGCATCGGAGACGGGGGACGCGGCACGAGGGATGGGCGCGCGCGTAAACGCCTCGAGTGGGTCTGTGACCGCCTGAGCGCACCGCCTCGCAGCGTCGATCCACCCGTCCCCGATCCCGCGTCCCCCGTCCCGCAATCCAACTTCACCCCCGCTGAATTCGAGGCCGGCGTCGCGCGCATTCGGGAGTACATCGCCGCGGGCGACGTCTATCAGGTCAACCTCTCGCAGCGCTTTCACGCACCGTTCCTGGGCTCCGCGCTCGCGCTGTATCGCCGCTTGCGTGCCCGCAACCCCGCGCCGTTCGGCGCCTATCTCGAGTTCGGTGACGCCCAGGTCGCGAGCATCTCGCCGGAGCGGTTTCTGCGACTCGACGCCACGACGCGCGCGGCGGAAGCACGGCCGATCAAGGGGACGCGTCCGCGCGGCACCACCGCGGCCGAGGATGCTGTATTGGCGCGCGAGCTGCTGGAGAGCGAAAAGGACCGCGCCGAGAACGTCATGATCGTGGATCTGCTGCGCAACGATCTCGGGAAAGTCTGCCGGCCGGGATCCGTGCGCGTCCCGAAGCTGTTCGCGCTCGAGTCGCACCCCACGGTCCACCATCTGGTCTCGACGGTAACGGGTGAGCTCGCGGAGGGAGCCGACGCGTTCGATCTGTTGCGCGCGGCGTTCCCCGGGGGCTCGGTGACGGGTGCCCCGAAGATTCGCGCGATGCAGATCATCGCGGAGCTGGAGCGGGCGCCGCGTGGTCTCTACTGCGGGGCGATCGGCTACGTCTCCGCCACCGGCGCGATGGACTTCAACATTCCGATCCGGACGATCGTGCTACGCGCTGGGAGCGCGACCTTTCACGCGGGCGCCGGGATTGTCTGGGATTCCGAACCGGCCGCGGAGTACGACG
>WNFR01005863.1_pt1 | contig 12559 bp, 15 predicted proteins | sample 5400221 | NCBI WGS metagenome assembly WNFR01 (sample SAMN13153357, study PRJNA577476) | soil metagenome | isolation source: 40 cm soil under Madrone tree | place: USA:California | collected 2016-06-14 | reverse complement strand
CTATGAGAAAGAAGAGCGAGGACAGCCTCCGTACCATCCGCGGATGATGACCAAGATTCTGCTCTACGGCTACTGCGTAGGGGTCTTTTCCTCGCGCCGGATGCAGAAGAAGTTGGTGGAAGATGTCGGCTTCCGGATGGGAGTTCGCTGATGGCAACGAGGAAGACGAGGAAGCGTGCGATCCGTCGGATCATCGAACAGACGCCGAGGAATGGGTTGACATCAATATGGCCTACGCCTGCCTCGGCCCGGATGCCCCCGTCATCGTAATTACAGAGAACAGCCTCTGACACATCTCTTACGATCCACCATGTGATCTGCGTTGACTACGCCAAAATGTTCGAGATCGGATCGGGCTGTCAACTTCCTTGACTCTGACCCCCTTCTCGGGCCGTCATTTGAAGCCTCACATTCAACTAGAATCCTACCGCACCGCCAAGTTATTCCCCTCCGGTGCCGTTCCCAGACAATTCACAATCGTTGATAGCTACTTGATCACTTGATCGTCAATCGGCGTAAATTCGCCGACTTTCCACCCCCATTCATAGAGCCGGAAAACCGAGGGCTTTGATCGCCGACTTCGGCTCACCACATTGGGAAAGTCCAGTAAAACTGGGGAAATCGCTCAGCCGCGTTACTGCTAGTTAAGCGACATCGCCGAATAAAGCCCGATGCGGACAACTCAGGAGGACACATATGCATGCACGAAAACAAGTTCGCGACATTCTAGTCGCCAAGAAGATGCGCCGCTGGTGCGACATCGCAAGATGTCCGTCGCTTGACCGCAGATGCGCGCCGGGGAGAGCCAGAAAGAACTATTGGTACTTGTTTGATCGATACCCTGAAATCGCTACGAAGCTCGGGCTTCACGAGTGGTCGGTTTTCGAGCGTTTATAGTTCCTGAAAACGCTGACCACGCGATTCATCTGCGCTCAACAAGTTAATTGGAGGACAAAAAATATGATCACTGACCGGAAATCAACTAGCCTATGGCAGCAAGCATTGGTCGAAAACTGGAAGGGCTGCGCCTCAGTGCGCATCACCTTGGAACAGGCGCAACCGGGAGACGTCATCTTGGCGCAGTACACGCGCCCGCAACAAGAGGACAGCCCACCGCCGGAGTACACGGATTCGGCGGCAATCTTCATTGTGCTCGAAAAGCCGGACAAGAACTTTCCTAGTGACTTTCCCGCGTTGCAGATTGCCACGCTTAGTCCCGCGGGAGCTGCCATCATGAGAGCCATGTTCATTATTTTCGTTGGTTCACGTATCGTGAACATTGCTTAAACATGAACATAATCAGGTGTGTAAATATAAGTTATTGATAATAAAATGCTTATAATAAGTATGTTCATTGTTTCAATGTGTTCACGGATCGTGTACAATTTAAATATCTGAACAGTGCCGGTTATCCCTATGGGAGAAACCACAACAGGACGCGCCACTCTCGAACGCGTGTTGGAGGCGATCGGCAGAGAAACCGGTCTCACCGCAAGAGTGTTGCAGTGGCAACCGCAGCTCAATTGGCACACGCAGGTTCGTCCTGACGCTCTGGTTGAGATCGACGTACCCCCTCACGCGGAGCAGTACGCAGTGGAAGTGAAGAATGTCGATCGGTTCGAGATTCTGCACCAACTTCGTGCCTTTTGGCCGCGGCAGGCAAAGCCGGCTCTCCTCATTGCCGCTCCCTATATCACGGCGCAGGTGGCGGAACGCTGCCGCGAGATGGAGTTGTATTTTGCAGACACCGCCGGCAATGCATACATCAAAGCGCCAGGACTGCACCTTTATGTCACCGGGAAGCGCAAACCCGACGATCTCAGAACCGCTGAAGAAGGCAAGATCACCAACCCAGCAGGTCTCCGGGTGGTTTTTGCCTTGCTGTGCAAGCCAGATTTGTTGAATACCACTTATCGAGAGATTGCGGCGGCTGCTCGGGTCGCACTTGGGACGGTTGGACCAGTGATGAAGGAACTGGAAACTCGCAGGCATATCACACCGCTGCCTGAGGGCGGACGAACACCACGAAAGTTCTTAGAGCCGCAACGACTCGTACAGGAATGGGTAGCGGTTTATCCAACTGTTCTCAGACCGAAGCTCAATATCAGGAGATTTAGAGCGCAGCAGGCCGGCTGGACCAAAGGGTTAGATCTTCAGCCCTATCATGCATTTTGGGGTGGAGAGGTGGCGGCCAATCGGTTGCTCCACCACCTTGAACCGCAAACTGCGACGATATATGCAAGAGATACGCCGAAGCAGCTAATCACTGAATACAAGATGAGGGCTGACGTAAACGGGGATGTTGAGATTCTCGATGCGTTCTGGAATCCGAATCATGTGCCGACAAACCGCGATCTGGTGCCACCTATCCTGGCCTATGCTGACCTTACGACAACAACACACGGTAGGAATCTTGAGGCTGCAAAGATGATCTATGAAGAATTCATTGAGCCCGCCTTTAGAAATTAAGCATGACCGGATCGATCCGATTGTTCTCGAAGCCATCAGAAAGATCGATGAAATTGCAAACAAGCATGAAACAAAATATTTCCTAGCCGGCGCAACCGCACGGGAAGTGATTCTCAGGCACGTTTTTGGCAGGCCCCCAGGCCGTCGCACTCTGGATGTCGACTTCGGTATTGCGGTGCGGGACTGGGACCACTTCAACACACTGAAATCATCAATGGAGCAAGCCGGTTTCACGCCTCATCCTCGCAAGATCCACCGGCTCACGTACAATTCGACGCCCGCCGTGGTTGTTGATCTAATCCCGTTTGGAGGTGTGGAAAGCGCTGATCGCAATATCGCGTGGCCGCCCGAAGAAGACATTGTGATGAGGGTTGCAGGATTCAGCGATGGACTCGAATCTGCTGTCCTAGTGTGCCTCGACAAGAATCTGGTTATTCCTGTCGTCAGTATTCCGGTACTGCTCGTTCTCAAGCTTTTTGCCTGGGTGGATCGAAAGCACGAGAAACGGGATGCTGCTGATATACACACGCTCTTAAAAGAGTACGGTGACACAGGAAACGAGGATCGTCTCTACGGCGAAGGACTACACATCCTGGAAGCCGAAGGCTATGATTTTGAACTTGCGGGCGCGGTTGATGGGTCAAGACGCTGCTAGTGTGATCTCGGAAGACACGAGAAATCGTGCCCGGGACATCTTAGAGTCTGAACCTCTGATGGAAGAACTTACCAACCAAATTATCGTGTCGTCAATCCGCAACGATCCAGAACACCTCCACAGGTGCGAATTGTTAGTGAGCAAACTCCGTGAAGGCTTCTTGACGGTGGCATAGCTCACATCGGGCATGTTCTCCTCCTTGTGCCCGCTTCACAATCAAATTCCCATCTGCGTTGCTTGAATCTTGGCGAACTCCGGCATCCGCATGGGTCTGATTGTTGGGTTCGTTATGGGTCCAATAACTTCGGTCAAAATGTGGGTATGAACGACGATAAAGGCAAGACAGCAAATACTTAGGTTCGGGTGACTACATTGAAAAGGTTGTGCTCTACCGTTTTCCATCACTGCGGGGGCTGTAGAGGGTAGAAAACACGAGGCCTTCCCAGGGTGTGTCAGAATGCTCGGCGCCGATTTTGGCACACGCGCCCAAGCTGCCCCTGAGCTGCCCGTTGAGCTTAAGGTGTGGCTGCTGCGACGCCCCGATCAAGGATCGGGTATGCGTGACGTAATCTACGACTGAACGCCACGAACCGGTATGGCGGCGCTGTGAACTCGGTCATTCCCCGCTGTGCGTGAAGGCATAAGCAGAATCTTCCCGTCCGTCACGTTGGCTGCGTACTGCGCCAGGCCGCACGCAGCGTCTTCCAAGGAAATTCTTGCTCGAATCTCGGTCCTCAGATCTCGCGCAAGCAATCGCTGTACCTGCTGCGAAACACGGAATCGGCTAACCATGTTTTTCGGTGTAGCCATGCGGTGAGCCAGAAGCCCTCCACCCATTTTCCTTCGAATATCAGCGCTGCAGGATCCACTTGGCTGGTCTCTAGCGACACTGCGCCATAGACAAGCAGGCGACTCCCGAGGGGCTGAGAGCGAGCACGCGTGCCGACTTTCCCCGGCTACGGCGTCGAATCCGATGGTGGCTCCAAGTCGGCGGCAGAGTTCTTGAAGACCGACATCGAAATCTGCATCACTCCTATTGAGAACGTAGTTGGCGCCCATCTTGCGCAGAAGCTCCATCTGCTCAGTCCGCCGCACTACATTGGTGAGGGGAATAGAAAACCTTTGTCCAAGGCGCACCAACATGCGTCCGAGTGTGCTTGCGGCGGCCGTCTGAACGATCGCCCGTTGCCGGCCGAGCCGAGCTTCTTCCGTCAGGGCCCCGGCTGTAAGCCGGTTGACGAGCATCGTCGCGCCCTGCTCCATATCCACCTGCTTGCTCAGCGCAGGCACAATTGCGCCGAGGTTACAAGGTATTCAGCCCACATGCCGCCAGCGATGTTCGCATCTGCGCCGGCGCACGCCACGCGCCTTCCCTTGAGGAAGCGCGCCATCATCCCGCTCCCGGCTTCGACGACCGTGCCCCTGCCTTCAAACCCACGTGTGGCGGGAAGAGGTTTTTTGAAGCCGTAAAGACCCCGGATGAAAATCTGGTCCGACGGATGATGGGTGAAGAGGCGACCCGGACTAGCACCTCTCCCGGGCCCGGGCGAGGACCGGGCAACTTTAACGACGGCGATACTTTCGGGGCTTCCGTCATAGGACCGAAGCTGCACAGCCCGCATGGTGGCGGGGATCCTGTCACAACCGAACGATCCTAACATCCGGAAAAACTCTCGCGGCAGATTCAATCGCCACGAGAAAGTTTGCCGAATGGTTCAAAATTCGTACAACGGTGTCTTGCGATTGTCGATATTTTGATCCAGATAATCGCGAATATCCTTTTGGATAGTCCTCTTTAATGATGGCTTGGACTCGAAAAATCTGAGCACTCTTCTCTGCAGAGAGAGCGCCTTAAGCCGGCCTTTACCTCTAATCTTCAAATAGTCGGCTACTACGGGAGCACGAAGTCGGACATGTCGCATCACTCTTAGCAATTGGCCGAGCGTCTCGTGAGTTCTGCCAAAACGTTTGAGAAACGTGTAGAAGTAAGCCAAATGGAAGGTCATGCTGGCGGTTGGCCTGAAATTGTGTGATTTGGCTTCAATTAAGAACTCTAACGATAGTGGAACTGGACCCTTGAAACGGCGCGGTCGTTTGGGGTAACGGAAGTGATCCAAATTTTCCTTGATTCGATCAAGGTAACTCTGCAAAGGGTCAGCGAACATAAAAATATCTAAGAACGTAATTCCGTAATCAGAGCTGCACGCCAACATTAGGTCGACCAAGGCCAGTGCCGGACAACCGCGCTCCATCAAGCCATAAAGATCGCTCCTTAACGCGAGGGGGTCGTCATCCTCTGACAATTCAACCTCATTACGCAGCACCGCGAGAAATTCGGGAGCATATTTCTTCACTTGAATCCCGATGTTGTGGTGAATCTTTCCTCTATAAAACATTCTGTCGAGCTCCGCTCGCGTATGGTTATGGGTCTTTGCCATATCTCGAGTAGATTCTTCAGCCAGTGCGGCAAACTTATCGCCTCGCTTTCCGCAAAGCTCAGCATAATCGGCGAAACCTTTCTGAACCCAAGATTCCAGCAGTTTCCGTTGTCGTTCAGTCAGCTCAATTGGCTTCACGCTGAGAGTCTAGCGGAACAGCGTGGCGTTATCTAGATTCAAGCCTTCGCAGGTATCATTTCGTAAGACAGTTGTGCAATACGGTATTCCTCGCCTGTCTGCGACGCAATAGCCAAACCCGGATACAACGATTAAGTAGGGCGCAAAACGCTGTCGAGCGTTTATAGAAGTCCGCCAAAGGTTAAGGACATTGTGATCTCTGATGGCCAGGAACGAATTCCTCAACTAGTCAACACTGGGAGAGCCACCGACCTTCCGGCCACATCGCCGACTCAGGCAAGGTTCACGATCGCTGAGCTTGCGGCTCTCTTCGGCCTGGAGGAGAATGACGTCCGCGAACGGCTCGGGCGAGGAGCCGGTGAACACGAGTACTATTCGATTCGCGAACTGGCCGAACGATGGCGCGTTTCACGCGGGACCGTCTACAACCGGCTTCGGTCTGCCGGGGCCAAGGTGCTAGACTTCGCGGCGCCGGGCAGAAAAGGTAAAAAAGTTGTGAGTGTGAACGCCGTCTTGCAAATTGAGGCCAGGAAGACGAAGAAGTTATGTTAACGGTTCACAAACGCGGAAAAAGGCACGCCGACTTGTTGATTGGCAGGATCCACGCTGTTCGCGGCTCGCTCGGTACTCGTAACGAGGATGCCGCACGCCGCTTCAAACATAAGTTGGAAATCGCGCTCGCTGAGGGCTGTGCCTCCTCGCTGTGGCACGAACTTCGAACGCTTCTTCCCAGAGAGACCTTTGCCCGTTTCGCTGTTTTTGTAGGAGTCAAGGAGCAACCGCTTCCGACCTGGAGTGACCTCCGCAAGGTGTTCCTGTCTTTGCAGAACAGCGAGTCAAGTTTGGAAAGCTTGCTGAGTCTACGGTCGAGAGGTACGAACACACATTCACTGAGTTCGAATTTTTCCTGTCCGAGCGAAAGACTACCTTGTTACGTGACATCAGCGTTCCGCTTGTCGAGGAATTCAAGATCTGGCGCATAGACAAGGATCAAAAAGCGGAAGCACTCTCGGGGTGCGACCGGCGCGGTTTTGGATGTGGCTATACTGCATCGCATTTTCGCGTTGGCAGTAAGAAGAGAGTTGATTCAAAAGAACCCGGTTCAGATGGAGGGCAGGCCCGGAGACAATCCGGAAGGCGGCGCGGAGCCATTTACCGCGAATGAATTGTCGCTACTGCGGAAACACGCAGACCGGGACTTGCTGACCTTTCTTGTCCTGCGATGGACGGGTTTTCGGGGTTCCGACGCCGTCACCTTGTCATTCCGGGAAGTACACTTCGACACGAAAGAGGTTGAGCGGCTTACTAGAAAAAGGAAGAAAAAAGTTGTTCTGCCGCTTCACCCCGAACTTCTCTTTGCCATTGAAGCGGAGCGAGAGAGTCGCAACGCTCAGCTTACAGACCGTGTCTTGGTGAACCCTGTTACCGGCCAGCCGCTCACCCGTCCACGGCTCTATCAGCGGATAGTTGCGCTTGGCCGGCGCGCTGGCATTCCCAACGTGCACCCTCATCGATTCCGAGATACCTTTGCAGTTGACCTGCTGTTAAGGGGCGCAAGTCCCTATGACGTTGCAAAAATGTTGGGCGATACGATTGAGACTGTCGAAAAGCATTACATGCCGTTCGTTCGCGAGCTGCGCGAGCGCGTCCGTAGAATTATGGAGAACGGTGCAGGCCTGGAAGAAGTTGCTGCAATAGCACCTGAGAACCCTCAAGCCGACCTCAAGAAACCAAACTAGGATCACCGGCTCGATAGGCAGCCCGACCAGCTACTGCGTGTCTTCGGCTATTTGCTTCGCCAGTTTGCCTCAAAAGTGCGTCACACCGGCGTCACAATGGAATGGTTCGGTTTTCTAAACCATTGAAGACGTTATAGTTTGTGGCAGCCGGACCTGTAAGCCGAATTCTGTCTGCCGGAAGGTTCCGGCAGGACGGTCATTCCTCTGGGCCACGCATCGCTGCGAGGCTCTAGCGACCTACCCGGAGGTTGTGGCGCGCCGAGCCGGCACGCGTTTCAGCCGAAGCCGGAACTCCCTCCCTATTTGGTCTTGCTCCGTGTGGGGTTTGCCCTGCCCGCTGCATTACTGCGGCGGCGGTGCGCTCTTACCGCACCTTTTCACCCTTACCTGGATGTTGCCACCCGGGCGGTATATTTTCTGTGGCACTTTCCGTCGACCGGGCTTCAACCCGGCCTCCCGGACGTTATCCGGCACACCGCTCTGCGGAGTTCGGACTTTCCTCCCCCGTTGCCGGGAGCGACCGTCCGATCCGGCTGCCAACCTTCCTATTATATGCGATGAAACCGGCGTGCTCGATTCTTCGTATAGGAAGTCGGGACAATTGTCTCCCACCAGCCTGTTAGACTGAACGCTGTCGGAGCCGAAGCCGGCGAACATACCTGCAAGGTCGTCGCGGATCCCCCCTTGCCGAAGGATGCCGTTCCGGGAGCCGACGACCGAGTATGAATTTCCTCGAAGCCATCCGGGTCGCGCTGCAGTCCCTGTGGGCGAACAAGCTGCGTTCTGTTCTCACATTGCTCGGCGTCGTCATCGGGGTGGCTGCGGTGATCGCGGTTGTGACGTTCGTCAGCGGAATCAACGGCTACGTCGCGGAAAAGATCTTCAACCTCGGGGCGGACGTCTTCATCATCAACAAGCGGACTTCGGTCGTCACCAACGTTGATCAGCTTCTGGAGGGCGAGAAGCGCAAGAACATCACGCTCGAGGATTACCAGGCGATCCTCGAGTCTTGCAAACGCTGCACCGCTCTGGGCGCGGTCGTGACCAATACTAGCGGCCACATCCGATATGGCGAGCAGTCCATCAACGACACCTTCGTCCGCGGGTTGACGCCCGTCATGCCGTCGATTCTAAACATTGATCTGGGGGCGGGCCGGATGCTCAACGACACCGACGAGAACAATCGATCCAATGTCGCCGTGATCGGCACCGACCTCGTCGACAATCTTTTCCCGGGTGTCGATCCCCTGAACAAGGAGATTCGTGTCGAGGGCGAAATCTACCGGGTGGTGGGAGTCGGAGAGAAGCAGGGGAAGACGCTGGGTCAGAGTCGCGACAACTACGTGCTCGTCCCGCTCAGCGCCTATCTGAAGCAATTCGGCTCGCACAACAGCATCATTATTTCAGGCAAGGCGAACGGCACGGGCAGCCAGTTGGACGCGGCCATGGACGAGGCTCGGGTGATTCTGCGGGCCCGACGCCACGACGCCCCGGGAAAGCCGGACAGTTTCGCCATCGAGACCAACGAAAGCTTTCTGAGTCTGTGGGCGAATCTGAGTGGAACTTTCTTTATTGCGATGATTGCCATCGCCGCCATCTCGCTTGTGGTGGGCGGAATCGTGATCATGAACATCATGCTCGTGTCGGTGACCGAGCGTACGCGCGAGATCGGGATTCGCAAGGCGCTGGGGGCGACCCGCCAGGACGTTCTTCTGCAGTTCCTGATCGAGTCAGGCACGATGGCGCTGGTTGGCGGCGCTCTGGGTGTCCTGTTTGGCGTCGCGATCGCAAAGGGTGTGACCGCCGCCATCGGGATGCCTTCATCCATCAAGTTGTGGGCAGTGTTTGCCGCGCTGGTTGTTTCGGCGAGCGTGGGTGTGTTTTTCGGCGTGTATCCGGCGCGGCGGGCGGCACTGTTGGATCCGATTACCGCCCTGCGGTTCGAGTCCTGAGCGGAATTCCATGATGCGACGCGGCGATTACGGCGAAGTGATCAAGATGGCGCTGGAGACCATCCGCAGCAACAAGCTGCGTTCCGGCCTGACCGTGCTGGGAATCGTGATCGGCGTTGCGGTCGTCATCGGCATTTCTTCCGTCGTGCGCGGGCTCAACGACAGTGTCACCGATTCCATTTCCAGCTTGGGTTCGAATCTCATCTTCGTCTTTCACATCCAGCCCTTCCAACTCGGCCGTCCCTCGGAAGAGATGCGGAAACGCAAAGAGCTGACGCTCGACGACTACGAAGCGATCAGGCAATTGCCTCATGTGAAGGCTGCGACGACGGGCCTCCGGTATGCGCGCCCGGAGTTCGGCACGGGCACCTACGTGGTCAAGTACGGGGACCGCAGAGCCAAGAACACGATGCTGGAGGGGGATGTTTCCACCTGGAAGGATGTTTACGATCTCGGTCTCACGTCAGGGCGCTGGTTCAACGAAACCGACGATGAGCAGCGAGCGCCTGTCATCGTCCTGGGTCTGGATACCGCGACTGAACTGTTTCCGGCGGGCAACGCGCTCGACAAGGAGATCAATATCGATGGTCAGCTCTATACCGTGGTCGGTGTAGCCGAGCGACGCAAGAGCGCCTTTGGTGGTGGGAAAAATCCCGAAGACAACATCGTCATGTTCCCCCTCAGCACGTTCCTCAAGCTCCATCCGGAAATGAAGCAGTATTGGATCAGCGTGAAGGCGACCTCGCACGGCGATATGCCCGCGGCCATCGACGAGATCCGGGAGCTGTTGCGCCGGCGCCGGAAAGTCGCGCCTGACGCCCCGGACAATTTCGCCGTGTTTACCCAGGACGCGCTCTCCGATTTCTGGAATCAGCTGTCCAGCATGATTTTCATTTTTATGTTCGCGGTCTCCAGCGTGGGATTGATCGTGGGTGGTGTAGGCGTGATGAACATCATGCTGGTGTCGGTCACCGAGCGGACCAGAGAAATCGGCGTGCGCAAGGCCATCGGCGCCCGCAAGGGGGACATCCTTCTGCAGTTCACGCTGGAAGCGATTACTTTGACGGCCGTTGGGGGAATCATCGGCGTAGCCTTTGGTGCGCTGGTCACCTGGACAATTCCGGCGATCTGGAGTTCGCTACCTGCGCGGATGTCGGTCTTCTGGACGGTGTTCGGCCTCGGCTCGGCGGTGGTGGAGGGATTGCTTTTCGGCATCTACCCGGCCTGGAAAGCTGCCAACCTGGACCCCATTGAGTCGCTGCGCTACGAATAGCGGCTATCCCACGGACCTTGTTTTGATACCCTGTCGGTGCTCGTACACGACGCGCCAATGGCCTTCAGGCGGTCCTCGCGTCCGGTACGCTGCTCGCTTCCGATGATCCACACCGTCGCGAAAGCTATTGCAATCCTCGGCACCGCACTTGCAGTTTCGGGGATGGGGTATTTCCTGGCGTGTCTGTGGAGCGCACGAGTCTACCTCGCAGATCGCTGCTCGCCTGGGCTTGCCTCTGACGGCGAAGGAGGGTCGAAACTCCCGCCGGTCTCGATTCTGAAGCCCCTGAAGGGTGTGGATCCGGAAATCTACGAAAGCTTCCGAAGTCACTGCTTGCTAGACTACCCGGATTACGAAGTCATTTTTGGCGTCAGCGAGCCAGACGATCCTGCCGTGCAGACCGTTCGCCGGCTTCAGCGGGAGTTCCCGCAAAGAAGAATCCAACTCATCGTGTGCTCTCAAAATCTCGGCGCGAACAGGAAAGTCAGCAATCTGATCCAGATGCTGCGGGTCGCGCGCCACGATTGCCTGATTGTCGACGACAGCGACATCCGGGTGCAGACCGACTATCTCCGACACGTGGTTGCACCGCTCGCCGATCCCGCGGTCGGGATGGTGACCTGTCTCTATCGGGGCATGCCCGGCCCGACGCTCGGGTCCCGACTCGAGTCCCTCGGAATTAGCACGGACTTCGCCGCTGGCGTCTTGGTCGCGCGATTCCTCGAAGGCGGTTTGCGTTTCGGATTGGGCTCAACCCTGGCTTTCCGACGCGTGGACCTGCAGGCCATTGGCGGATTCGAGTCGCTTGTGGACCACCTGGCGGACGACTATGAGCTTGGCAAAAGAATCGCCGCCTTGGGACGAAGAGTCGTCCTTTCGGAGGTCGTGGTGGATACGTTTCTGCCGCCCTACGATTTCAAAGAATTTTTACAGCACCAGCTTCGCTGGGGTCGGGCGATTCGCGACTCGCGTCCCTGGGGTTACTTCGGTCTGCTCTTTACGTTCGGTTTGCCTTGGGCGCTATTGACGGTTATCGCCTCCCGGGGAGCCTATTGGGCTTGGGGACTTTTGGGAGCCACGCTGCTCCTGCGATTGGCGGTTGTCCTCGTCGTCGGCAAGGGCGTTCTGGGGGATCCACAGGTTCTTCGCCTACTGCCGCTGGTGCCCTTGCGTGACGGGATAGCGGCGCTCGTCTGGATCGCGAGCTTCCTCAGCAACACGATTTCGTGGCGAGGGGATTCGTTTGTCCTGAAAGACGGGAAGCTGATCCGGACCGGCACGCCGAGTTAGCATCATCGCAGCTGCGCTCCGAAGCAAAAACTCTCAGCCTGACAGAAGTTCGAACCGCCCATCCGCGCGCAGACGGTACCGGCGGCCCCGCCACACCACCGTGTTGCCGAAAAATCCGGCGAGCCAGAAGATGAATCCCAGCAGGTCCTCAAAGGGCACGAGCGGCCAAATAATCCGGGCGCGCAACACCCGCACCGCAACGACGTAAGCGGCGCCGGCCCGTATCCCGATCGTCAGCAGCGCAGCTGGCCAAAGACGGGGAGCCAGCGCCGATGCGAGCAACGCCAAAGGAACCGGCATGGTAAAGAGTTGCCCAAGGTAGCCCGACGGCCGGGAACGGCGCGTGCTGCGCGCCCAGCGCAGCCGGTGCGTGATGTTCTCCGCCAGGGTTGAATCCCCGATGTGGTGCTCGATTACATAAGACGACAGGATTACTCCATGGCCTGCTTCCGCTGCGAACTTGCCGAGCACAAAATCTTCCGCCAGGTAGTCCTTGAGGCGTTCGAACCCGCCCATGGATTGCAGCACCGAGCGTCGCGCGACGATGGTGGGCCCGACGGCAAACCTCATGCCCTCGAGCATGCGCGCCACGAGAATCCCGGCCA
>WNFR01005862.1_pt1 | contig 12560 bp, 14 predicted proteins | sample 5400221 | NCBI WGS metagenome assembly WNFR01 (sample SAMN13153357, study PRJNA577476) | soil metagenome | isolation source: 40 cm soil under Madrone tree | place: USA:California | collected 2016-06-14 | reverse complement strand
GTTATGTGGTATTCGCCGGAACCGGTAGGGTCCACAAATTCGATTTCGATGTTTTCACCGATGCCTTCCAGATGCCGATAGCGCCATAACTCCCATGGGTACGTGGACGTACTACCGCCACCCTGCTCCAGAGGACGGTCGAACGTGCCGCCAGTGGGATGAGATTCGATCTCATCGGGCGGACCCCAGATGATGTAGATGTGACCGCGATCAGTCTTGCGTCCGGAGACCCCGGAAGCAAAATGTTCGTCGGCGTAAGCGAGGCGACGGTAGTGCTCTTCCCTGACCAGGTTGATGGGTGATTCAGGGTCGGGATTGCGATCCCGCCAGAAGATCTCAATGAATTGTTCGCGCTCCTCCGCGGTGCCAAGTTCCAGGAACGCCCGGCGTTCGTCTTCGGTGATGATGTCGGGCACCTCTTCCATCAGCCAAACCTTGTCCTCGCCGCCGAGCTCCTTCTTAAGTTTCCTTTCGCGCTTTTTGACCTCCTTGGAGGTCAGAGGCCTGGCCGCGGTATCTTGCGGCCCAGGTTGGTCTTGAGCGATGGAACGAGCAGGTAGAACCAAGCATGCCGAGAATAGAACCGGAAGGAAGCGGCAATCCCTAAGTCGCATCTGAACACCTCACTGGCGAACAGAGTTGGGGGAGATGATGCACCCCGTTTGACAACGTTCCCCGTGCAAGTTTCCGGAGAAAGATCGGTTACCCTACTCTGAGTTAGGGGACAAGGCGGGGGTTGCCTGGGTTCACTTCAACTGACCTGCTACCCACCAGCGGCGGTAGCATATTTCTTCTTCTCGGTACACAATAAGCCTTCCCCTAGAGCCGTCGAGGTGCTGCATGTCCGTGCGTTCCGCGTTGTTCGTCGCTTCTGCCGCCCTGCTCGCTTTTCTGATGACGAGCTTGAGCCTTTCTGCCCCGGCCTCGCCCGGCATCCTCGTCGTTGCCAACCAGAAAGAGCACACCGTGCTCCTGGTCGATCCCACGGATCGCCGCGAGCTCGCCAAGATTTCCGTCGGCGTCAACGGTCATGAAGTCGCCGTCTCCCCTGACGCCCGCTTCGCCTACGTTCCCATCTATGGCAACTCCGGCGTCGGAAGGCCCGGCACCGACGGCGCAACGATCGACATCATCGATCTCCAGCAACACAAGCTCGCTTCTACCATCGACCTCGGCAAGCCCCTTCGCCCGCACCAGCCGCTTTTCGGAGCCGATGGCCTGCTCTACGTCAGCGCCGAACTCGCCAACTCCATCGACATCATTGATCCCTCTTCGCGCAAAGTTGTCGCCGAAATCCCCACCGGCCAGCCCGAATCGCACATGTTCGTCCTCAGCAAAGATGGCCGTCGAGCTTATACTTCGAATGTCCACGCTGGCAGCGTGAGCGTCCTCGATGTCGCCAATCGCAAGCTCATCACTAGCATTCCCGTAGCCAAGATCGTGCAGCGCATCTCCATCTCCACCGATGGCGCGCGTGTCTTCACCCACGATCAGGACGCCCCGCGCATCGCCGTCATCGATACCGCCACCAACAAAATCACAAACTGGATCGCCATTCCTGCCTACGCCTATGCGTCTTCGCCCACTCCCGACGGCCGCTTCCTTCTCGCCGTCTCCCCCGTCGCCAACACTCTGCATGTCATCGATCTAAAGACCCTCCAAGTCACCAAATCCTTCGACGTTCCCACGCAACCCGGCGAGATCCTCGTCCGCCCCGATGGCGCCGTCGCCTACGTCACCTGCATGCCCGCCGGAAAAATCGCCGTCCTCGATCTCCGCACCTGGCAGCTCCAACCCACCATCGACCTGACTCCCGGCGTAGACGGCATGGCCTGGTCCGCAAACTAATTCTGCTTACTTCCTGCTCGGTGCCCTCTGTGCCTCCGTGGCAAATCTGGCTCTTCTTGTTTTGCTTTCCGCTCCACGCAATGTAATGCTTTCTACGATGCGTCTAATCTCCGCCTTGTGTGCCCTTCTCCTTGCCATTGCGCCCGCCGCCGCCCAAAACTCCCGTCCGCACCGGGCACAAACTCGTAAGTCCCCCCCTCCCGCCGCAACCCACGACTGCGGCCATGATATTACCTTGCGTCTAAGCTCTCCCGATTCCACCCAGGGCGGCTTGCTCCTCCTCGAACTTCGCAGCCCGTCGCAGCCAATCAGCGAAGTCAAAGCCACCTGGGACAGCCGCGAAATCCCCTTCTGGCAGCAACCCAAGCCTGATGAAAAATCTCCCGATGTCTGGCGCGCGCTTCTCGGCGTCGACCTCGAGCTAAAGCCCGAATCTTACAAACTCGCGCTCACCGCGAAGACCGAATCCGCCGACGAAATTCCCTGCTCCGGCAGCATCGCCGTAAAACAAGGCAAGTTCGCCACCGAAAGCCTCAAAGTCGCGCCCAACTTCGTCGAGCCCAATCCCGAGCAGCTTGCCCGCGCTGAAGCCGAGCGCCAGCGGCTGCGCACCATCTTCGCCACCATCACGCCCGAGCGCTTATGGGATGGCAGCTTCCATTACCCGCTTACCGGGGTCACCACCGGCGGCAACTTCGGCAAGCGCCGCATCCTCAACGGCCAACCCGGCTCGCCGCATGGCGGGATCGATTTCCCCGCGCTCGCCGGCACTCCCGTTTACGCCGCACAACGCGGCCGCGTCGCCCTCGCCGAACCGCTCTACTTTTCCGGCAACACCGTGGTCCTCGACCACGGCCTGGGCCTCTACACTCTCTATGCTCATTTCGAGTCCATTGCCGTCCAGCAGGGCGATCTTGTCGATACCGGCGCGCTCCTCGGCAAGGTTGGCGCGACCGGGCGCGTCACCGGGCCCCACCTCCATTGGGGCCTGACCGTAAACCGCGCACGCACCAATCCCCTACAAATCATCTCCCTTCCCCTATAGCCTCCTCCTTAGCTTCCGGCGCGACCTCAGTATTCTCAACTTTCCTCGATTCACGCTTTGCAATCAGCGAGATGCAGGCACTACCTTCCTCGATCCGAACCGTCACGCCCCGCAAAAGCAAAAGGCCCCGTCACGCGACGGGGCCTTTTGCGAAAAAATTACTGGGAGCCCGAACTACTTGCCGAAGCGGTACACGATCCCGCTCTGGAGGCGCATGTTGTTCTGCTTGGCGCCGCCAAAGTGCGTGTACAGATATTCGACCTGGATTGCGCGGAACGCCAAGTGGCGCGTCAACTTGAAATCAGCGCCGCCGCCAAACGTCATCGCGAAGGAATTACTTGAGGCTGAGCCGAGGCCCGTGACGCTGGCGGACAGCCTTTCGCCGCCAAACAGCACTTGGGCATACGGGGTTACGCGGCCGTAGTTGTGATACGCCAGCCGCGGACCGAACAGGTAGTTGATTTCATGAGAAGAGCTGCCCGCAGGCATGCCGGTAACCTTGCAACCGCCGACATCGCCGACGAGTCCCAGCCAGCTATTCACGTTGGCCGCGAAAGTGCCTCCTGCACCTTGGCAATTCGAGCCTGGAGCACCTTGGCCTGGATTGATTCGGACATACTGATATTGTCCGGAAATCTCCATGCCCCGGGTCTCCTGGGCCTGTGCGACACTGCTCGCGAGCAGAGCGAACCCGAACAGAATGAACAATTTACGCATTCTTCCCTCCATAGGACATTCCCAAAACAGGGGTAGTACCATTACTATCGTCGCCCAGCCCGGAGTCACCGGCAAGGGCGATCTTTTCGGTGTTTCCCGAGGGTAAACAGTGGAAGAAAGCTGCCACTTTGTGGAATCAACCACGTACTGCACGCGCAGATTCGCGTGCTCCACGCGATGCTTCTCCGAATTGTGCGGCCGTTTCTTGCGTGCGTTCGGCACGACGTCCGGAGTTTTTCCGCGTAGGAGCGCGACCGGGAGGCCCGCAAGCACTTGGTCGGCGATGAATTCTCCGGTAGAGGGCCACTTGGCGGCGCGCAACGCAAACAAGATGTGGCGCGGAGCCTTGCGGCAAGTACTGTTGTACTGTTTTCGATTGGGCAATTGTGGTACCTTCATGCCATTGTCAAGCGCACGGGGTGAATCCAGAATAGCCGCAGTGTGGACCTGGTTCGTGGCTGTTTTTTCGGCGTTTTCAATCGGTCCACTTCCGTTTCCTGTTCACCGGCGTAATCCTTTTGGCGATCACTTGGGAGTAGTGCGGCGCATGGTTTTAGGGCCACTTAAGTCAGCGGCGGCTTGAAACTAAAGAGGCATCAGTCCCCATGGCAATCATTCACTTTCGTTGCAAAGAACGGCGGCGCACGGTGCGCGTGATGCTGAGCGTTCCTCTGCGCGTGAGCGGTCACACGGAAATCGGAGAGCGCTTTTCGGTAAAAGCGCTGTCGCACTGCGTGAGCCTGCACGGCGCATCGGTTGAATTGGAGCTGGAGGTAGTGCTCGGCGAACTCCTGCAGCTTGAAAATGAAATCACCAGGGAAAAAGTAGAAGGCAAGGTGGTTTCGATCCGGCGCACGCGCGACGGAAAGAAATATGTCGCTCTCGAGTTTACTTCTAAGGAAGCAAATTTCTGGCACATGGCGTTCCCTGTTCCCGGAGCGCGACCTTTGCGCCGCCCTCTCTCTTCCAAAGTTTCCTCGCTGTAATCCAACTCGCACGAACCGCTTCTGTACTATCGTTGTGGTGTGCCCCGGCAACAAAAATCCAACGCCAAAAATCCGCCAGAACTGGCGCACAAGAACGCCCGCAAAATCGGCCTGATTTCCGATACGCATGGATTGCTGCGCGAAGAAGCGCTGCGGGCGTTGCGCGCATCGGATTTGATTATTCATGCCGGAGATGTCGGCGATTCGAACATCTTGGAAGAGTTGCGAGAAATTGCGCCGGTGGTGGCGGTGCGCGGAAATGTGGATACCGCGGAGTGGGCGCGAACGTTGCCGGAGGCGGCGGCGGTAGAAGCGGGGACGCTCCACATCTACGTACTGCACGATGTGAACGCGCTGGATTTGGTTCCGAGCGCGGCGGGTTTTCACATCGTGGTGAGCGGGCATTCGCACAAGCCCGGAAGCAGTGAACAAAATGGCGTGGCGTACATCAATCCGGGAAGCGCCGGGCCGCGTCGATTTCATTTGCCCATCACCGTGGCGCTCCTGGATGTGGGCGTGACCCCGTGGACCCTCGAGTTTGTTGATTTGGAAAAAGGGGGTAGAGTGGACTAGCAAACAGCGCCGGCAAAAACCATAGTTCGGGACGTTCCAATAGCACCACGGCGCAGCGGAGTGCGACATGAAGAAGAAAACGAAAGCGCGCGGCAAGAAACAATCAGCACGCAAGCCTAAGGTTTCCGCAAAATCGAAAGTTAGCGTAAAGAGCAGGACGCGGAAGACCGGAGCGAAACGCAAAGCGACGCCCAGAAGGAGACCTCGGGAGCGAGCCGTCGCGACGGTGAGCCAGAGCGTGGAAACCGTGCCGATGAAACCCAGAGCGTTGCGAGCACGAGCCGGCGCAGGTGGCGGCGACTTCGGGGGAGCATCCACGGTGGAGAGTGTGGACTCCGAGAGCGCCGACGAATTGTTGGAAGAAGGGCAAACGTTCGAAGCGGGGATCGTGAGCGGAGTGGAAGATGCTCCGGATGCGGACCAGGGCGAAGTAAGAACCCGCGAAGTGCCGCAGGATGATGTGCCGAAAGAGTACGACCAGAAGGACAAGCCCTAGAGCAAGCTGCCGGGGCGTGAGTTCCCGCGGCAGGGCCGGAGCATCGCGATGGAGCGTGAACGCTGGCAACGAGTGGAGCAGTTGTATCACGCGGCCCTGGAGCTGGCGGAGAACGAGCGCGAGAACTTTCTGGAAGAATCCTGCTCGGGCGACTATGCCTTGCGCCGAGAAGTGGAATCGCTGTTGACGCAAGAAAGTAAGGCGGCAGAGTTCCTTGAAGCGCCGGCGCTGGGGAGGAAAGTAAGGGACCTGGGTCACGAGGAAGCAGCGGCTAATAGATCGAAAGATGACGATTCCCTGGGGCTCACTGGAAAGACGATCTCGCATTACCGGGTTATTGAGAAGCTCGGCGGCGGAGGCATGGGAATCGTATACAAAGCGGAGGATAGCCGCCTCGGGAGATTCGTAGCGCTCAAGTTCCTGCCGCGGGTCGCGCATTCCGATCCCGTGGCCATCGAGCGATTCCGGCGGGAAGCACGCGCGGCTTCAGCGTTAAATCATCCGCACATCTGCACGATTCATGACATCGGCGAGCACGACGGACGCCAGTTTATCGTGATGGAGCTGTTGGAAGGGCAGACCCTGAAACACCGGATCGCCTCCGGGCCGATGGACCCCGCGAAGATCATCAAAATGGGATTGCAGATCGCGGATGCGTTGGAGTCAGCTCACTCCAAGGGCATCGTGCACCGTGACATAAAGCCGGCAAATATTTTTGTGACCGAGCGGGGTCAGGCCAAGGTGCTGGACTTTGGGCTCGCGAAGCTGCTGCTTCCGCCCAGCGCGGAGAGCACTCTTCTGGACGATCCCATTCACACACGGGGTCCGGTTGGAACCCTGCCTTACATGGCTCCGGAGCAGGCACTTGGGCGAGAGGTTGACACGCGCACGGATATTTACGCGCTCGGAATGGTGCTGTACGAAATAATGGCGGGCAAGCGGCCGTTTCGCGAGGATTTGCCGACCCACTTGATCGACGACATCCTGCATAAGACGCCACCGCCGGTTGGGTGTCTAGTCCGAGGCGTTCCGGACCGACTGGATGAAATCACGCTGAAATGCCTGGAGAAGGATCCTGCGAATCGCTATTCCTCCGCGAAAGAGCTGATCGCTTCGTTGGAGGAGGTTGCCAGCGGGTCGACGAGCGGCGAAGTGATCAACGGGCCCCAACCGCGGCGCTGGCGATCTGCGGCGGCGGTAGCGGGCGTGGCCACACTGCTGCTGGTCGGGATCGTTTTTGCGTTCAATATCGGGGGCTGGCGCGATCGTGTGCTCGCGAAAGGATCTTTGCATGTCGATTCCCTGGCGGTGCTGCCGCTGGCCAACCTTTCCGGGGACGCCCAGCAGGATTACTTTGTGGATGGAATGACCGATGAATTGACCACCGACCTCGCTCAAATCGCGGGCTTGCGCGTCACTTCACGTACCTCAGCCATGCAGTTCAAGGATACCAAGAAGGCCATCCCGCAAATTGCCAAGGAACTCGATGTGGACGCCGTGGTGGAAGGCTCGGTGGTACGTTTCGGCGAATCGTGTGCGCATCACCGCGCAGTTGATTGAGACAAAAACGGACCGGCACCTGTGGGCCAAGACTTACGAGAAGGACTCACGAGACTTGATGACGTTGCAGGATGACTTGGCGCGCGACATCGCCAATGAAATCCGCGTGACCCTGACGCCGGAAGACCGCAAACGACTGGCGAGCAGCCGCCCAATTGACCCGCAAGCGTATGAGGCGTATTTGCGCGGCCGGTTGTTCTGGAACAGGCGCACGGAAGGAGATTTGAACAAAGCGAAAGAGTATTTTGAGCAGGTCATCGCCAAGGAGCCTGGGTATGCGCCTGCATATTCCGGGTTGTCGGATACGTATTTCTACCTCGGTTATGGCTGGGGACATATGGCGCCGCACGAGGCGATGCCACTGGCAAAGGCCGCGGCGCTGAAAGCGGTGGAACTCGATGACAATTCGGCAGAAGCGCACACTTCGCTGGGAGTTGCGATGTTTTCCTATGATTGGAACTTCCGGGGAGCGGAACAAGAACTCAAGCGGGCTGTGACCCTGAATCCGAACTATTCGAATGCTCATCACGCCTACTCGGTGTTGCTGGGGGTACTCGGGAGAGCGGAGGAGTCCATTGCTGAAATCCAGAAAGCGGCGCAGGTGGATCCGCTGTCGGTACCAGTAAGAAACATGCTTGCCGCCAGGCTCTCCCGGTACGGACGTTGCGACGAAGCACTCGCGGAAGATTACAAGACCCTGGAACTCTTGCCCAACACGACGCACCTGGGGATGCTGCATGGCCGGATGGCCGACTGCTACCTGAGCAAACACATGGAAAAGGAGTACGTGGAAGAGTGGGTGAAGCAGCGAATCGCAAATGGCGAAACATCCAAGGAGATCGAAGATTTTCGGAGAAACTATGCAGCCTCAGGGCGAAAGGGTGTGTTGCGTAAGGATTTGCAACGGCAACTAGCGAAATAGGACAAGAGTCACTGGCACGCGGATGCGTTCTCAATCGCGATGGCTTATGCGGACCTGGGAGATATGGATCAAGCGTTCGCGTGGATCGACAAGTGTATTGAATTGCGCTCGACGACGCTGTTCTGGCTTTACGACCGAGACGACGGCCCGTTGCGCCGAGATCCACGGTTTGCGGAAGTCAAACGAAAGATGGGCGTATCGTGAGGGAAGTTCTCTTCATTGGATCTTCGTGATGGAGGGCCAAGGGCGTGGAATTCCTGGCGCCGCCCAAGGAGCACTTTTACGGAATTGAGGCGATCCATGAAACACAATTCGGGGAACTGGTTCAGCATGACGCAACCAAAGGAATCCTGGCGGGCGAGCCCTGGCACCAGCAGCCTCGACCTGGCGGTACCGCAAAATCCTTCCTAAGGGCCACAGAATACCGGATTGGCCTTAGCAACCCTTATTCGCAACATGGGTTCCTCTTTGGGGGAGTGGAATTCTGCGCTCTCCAATGACTCGTTGTAAGTGAGGCCTTATGAACGTGATGCGAAGGGCAATACTGGTGTCTGCTGTGGCGAGTGCGGCCCTGATTGCGGCATCTTCCAGCGCTTTTCAGAGGAGGTTTGCGCGCCCCGCGCCGCCGACGAAGGCCGAGATTGAACGCGGGAGATACCTGGTGGAAGAAGTTGCGAAATGCGCAGAGTGCCATACGCCGCGGAAACCGGATGGCGAGCTGGATGGGTCGGCCTGGCTCCGCGGAGCGCCGATCTGGATCCGTCCAGTGGCACCGATGGCGAACTGGGCGGACCGCGCTCCGGCCCTGGCAGGCTTACCAAGCTTTACGCAGGAGCAAGCCGAAAAGGTGCTGGAAAACGGAGCGGGGCCGAATGGCGAACCGCTGCGGCCGCCCATGCACATCTATCACATGGCGCCGGGGGACGCGCGGGCGATTGTGGCTTACCTGAAGTCCTTGCCCGCCGAGGTGCATTAGCACCGAGCAATAGTCTTGCTCAAGCACGTTTTCGCGCTTTGCGAGCCTTGGCTTTGTGCTTCGTGCGAAGGGATTTCTCTTCCAGCGCATTGCGAACTTTCTTCGGCAGTTTGGCAGCGACGAGGTCGTAGGAGTGGCGCAGTAGTTCGGTGAGCTCGTTGACGGACAGGGCATCTCGTGTTTCGAGCGCAACCCATTGCGCGCGCGCCATATAAGGCGCTGGGATAATCCCGGGCCGCTCGGTCAGTTCGGCGAAACTCTCCGGCGAACATTTGAAGGAAAGCCACACGGGCGCCGGCTCCAGCACCGTAACCGCAAAAATCTTTCCGGCAATCCTGAAGGTGAGATCGATGCCCCAGGTGACCTGTTCAGTGGCGTGGGGAAAGCTAAGACAGCGTTCGCGCACCCAGTCTACATCCATGAAGGGGAGTGTAGGGCAATAGCGGCAAAAGGGCGAGCGATGTGGGTGCAGCAACGTTTAGCAAAACGCAAGCCAGCGCCGCAAGCGTCACGCACCGCATCAGGCGACGCCAATGTCCTCGTTCCAAATGGCGGGGTTTTCGCGGATATACGCGGCGAGAAGCTCGACGCATTCGGGGGAGTGGAGATCGATGACCTCGATGCCATTTTCCCGGAGCCAATCGATGCCCCCGCGGAAATTGCGTGATTCTCCGACGATTACCCGTGGAATGCCAAACTGGCGGACCAGGCCGCTGCAATACCAGCAGGGCGCCAAGGTGGTGACCATGATTTTGTCGCGGTAGGTGCGCTGGCGTCCGGCGCGGCGGAACGCATCGGTTTCGCCGTGGATCGACGGATCGTTTTCCTGAATGCGGCGGTTGTGTCCGCGGCCGAGCAATCTTCCTTGCTGGTCGAAAAGGGCGGCGCCAATGGGGATGCCACCTTCGGCGAGACCCTGCCGGGCTTCCTCGATAGCAACCGCGAGCATGATCGCGGGACTATCAAAAATCCTGCGCTCGTCTGATGGCATTGGTCTTCCTCGCTGTTCCCTTTCGGTGCCGTCGCTCGCCCGCCTCCAGTTGACCCCTGCCTTCTTCGGCCACGGGAACTCGGACGGACTCCTTGGCAGTGGACAGCACGATAGTCGTGCGCGTGCGCGCTACACCCACCTTTTCCTTAAGCTCTTTGGCCAGCAAGTGATCGAGGTCCTGAGTGCCGCGGCAACGGACCTTGAGCAGATAGTCGTCATCGCCGGCGACGTGGTGGCATTCGGCCACTTGGTCCATTTTTTCGATGGCCCGTAGGAAAGGGGCGCGGTCGCGATGGCTAGCGAGCGAGATGGAGATGTAGGCGGTGAGGGGATGGCCCACGGACGCGGGGTCGACAAGCGCAGCATACCCGCGGATGACGCCGCGCTCCTCCAGCTTGTGCACGCGTTCCGCGGCCGAAGGCGCGGAGAGGCCGAGGAGTTGGCCGAGCTCGGCCCAGGTGGCGCGCCCAGTGCGCATGAGTAGGTGAAGAGCCTTCGTATCCAAGGAATCCATAGATTATACCTACTAAACGATGGTGTTGACTATTTTCATCCTTCGATTCATAATAGCAGGGATCGAGGGGCTTGGAATCGAATGGAATCGAATAGTAGCGCATTGGGGAACGAGGAATCCAGCGCCGATCTCAGGAAAAACCATCCTTTCCTGGAGAGCGAAGCGGCGCTAGAGGAATTTGTGGCCGCCTGGAACTCCGGAACATTGCCGAAGCGCGCGTGGACGCATGGAGCGCACGTGGGGGTGGCGGCGTATTTCGCGTTTGAGCACTCGGTAGCGGAGACGTTTGCGATCATGCGGGCGGGAATCCGGCATTACAACACGTGCGTGGGGACGGCAAATACCGAGGACAGCGGATATCACGAGACGCTGACGGGATTTTGGTCCGGCGAAGTGGGAAGGCTGGTGCGAGGCGGGCGGTTTGCGTCAAAACTCGCGGCAGTGCGGGCGGCGGTGGCCAGCTTTGGAGAAGACCGCGAGCGGCACCGATTGTCTTACAGCTTTGACGTCGTGAGGGACCGGCGGGCACGCCGGGAATGGATCGAACCGGACCTGGACGCGGCGAGGCCCGCGACGGAGGGTGCGCGTTCCGAAACAGACAGCGTGTAGCCGCAGCCACATTTCCCGACCCTTCGCGTTGCACTAATCCCATTGCTTACAATGACTTAGGTTGCGGCCCGCGGCTTGCCACTCTTCTTCCTGTAAGGCGCTCGCACGGGAGGCCGCCATGTTTGGGAGCAAGCCATTCGTTATCGTTACCCTCTTGATTGGGTCAGCCGGAATTGCCGGGTGTCCGCGCGATCCGGTGCGGCCAGAGCAACAGCCCTTGGCGAAGACGAACTCAGTCGCAACCCTGAAAAAGACCGTAAACTCATCCTCGCTGGTGACCCAGCATGCGCACCGCTTGCGGAAAGATGCACCTCGCCAGGCGTTTCTCTCCACTTACAACAATCCGGAGCAGGGGATCTCTTTCCGCTATCCACGCAATTACGCGCTGGAAGAAGGGGATGTGCAGGAGCATTCGTACTTTCTCAAGCGGCAGGAAGATTTGGATAACGAGCGGCCGGGAGCGGTGCTGCTGGCGACGGTGCTGATCCCCGAGGACGGCTACCCGAACACCACATTCGAGCATGGGTCGCTCCAGTTGGTCGTCAGCGAGGGAGGAAGAGAGGGGAGCTGCCGCCCGGCGGATTCTGGAGGAGCAGGCATCAACGCGGCGAAGCTCTCAACGCTGCAGGGCGTTGTGTTTGCGTGGCGCGGGGAAAGAAGCGACACCGGGGGCACCGAGTTGCTGGAGCGCGAGTACACCGCATCTTACAGCGGAAGGTGCTACGAGTTTTTTGTTGCCGTCGCAGCCGAAGGAACGCCTGATCCTGAAGGTTTCCGGAAGCCAGCGGACACCGGAAAGATCCTGCGACAGCTCGAGAAAATCATTTCCAGCGTTCAGATTTCCGCGGGAAGCACGCCGCCCGAGGAGGACAGCAGCGAAGAAAGTGCGGCGCGGTTGTGATTACAACCAGCGCAACCTCTTGCATTCACGAATTAGCGCGAAGTGCCGTTTAAAGAGTCGCAGCGCCAGAAGGACCTCCGACGCCAGCTAAGTCGCGTCTCTCCCACCCCGATTTACCTTTCCCGATACCAGCCGAAGAACCTCTGAAGTCTGCGACTGGTCGGAATTCCAACCACCTTTACCTCTCCTCAAAGCACGAAAAAGGGCTTGCCGTAGCCTGCGCGCGTTCTGCCCGGGGCACGGACCATCCTGCACTCGCCCCGGAATCTTGAGAGGAGGAAAGCATGCATTTTACAAAAATTCTGCTGGTGTGTTTTGGATTGGTGTTGCTTGCTAGTGTGACGATGCATCGCCGTGCGTCGGTGGCGGCTGCAACGCCAACCACGCGAAATGGCTTTGCTATTGCAGATGGAGGAGACCCG
>WNFR01018004.1_pt1 | contig 12561 bp, 10 predicted proteins | sample 5400221 | NCBI WGS metagenome assembly WNFR01 (sample SAMN13153357, study PRJNA577476) | soil metagenome | isolation source: 40 cm soil under Madrone tree | place: USA:California | collected 2016-06-14 | reverse complement strand
CAACTTCACCAAGGTGGTGCAGCGCATTCCGGTCAAGATCGCGCTCAACCACAACAATGCGCCTTCAGTCGAATTGCGTCCCGGCATGTCGGTGATTCCGACCATCGAGACCAAGTCGCAGGCTCGCATTCGCCAAGCGGCAGCCGCATCCAAGCCATCGAACACCTCCGCCGGAGCACCGCGCCATGTCAAATCACGTCCTGTCAACGTCGACGCCGCCGAACTCTGGCGGTACATCTAAGCGCGCAACGGTCGATCCCGACCGCGCCAGCACGGCCACCTGGATCGCCGTTCTCGCTGCCATGATCGGTTCGTTCATGGCGATCCTCAACATTCAGATCACCAACGCCTCCTTGCTCAATATCGAAGGCGGCATCGGCACCGGCGTCGACAACGGAGCGTGGATTTCGACCTCGTACTTGATCGGCGAGATCGTGGTCATCCCGCTCACCGACTATCTCAGCCGGGTTTTTTCGTTCCGCCGCTACATGCTGGCGAGCGCGACCTTGTTTGCGGTCTTCTCGGTAGCCTGCGCCTTTACCCACGATCTGCCCTCGATGATCGCGATGCGTGGCCTGCAGGGATTTGCCGGCGGCGTATTGATCCCGATGGCGTTCACGATGGTGCTGACCAAGCTGCCAAAGCCGCAACAGCCGATCGGCCTTGCGATCTTTGCGCTGTCCGTCACCTTTGCTCCCGCCATCGGCCCGACTATCGGCGGCTACCTTACCGAGAATTACGGCTGGCAGACGATTTTCTACGTCAATGTGCTGCCGACTGCCGTGATGGTGACCGCCCTCTATTTCACGCTGGAGCGGCAGCCGATGCAGCTCGAGCTCCTGAAGGAAGGCGACTGGGCCGGCATCCTCACGATGGCGGTCGGACTGTCGGCGCTCCAGACTGTGCTCGAGGAAGGCAACAAGGACGACTGGTTCTCGTCACCCTTTATCCTGCGTCTTGCTGTTGTCGCGCTGGTCAGCCTCGCGCTGTTCGTCTCGATCGAGTTGACGATTGAAAAGCCGCTGATTCGGCTGCGCCTATTGACGCAACGCAATTTCGGCTTCGGCACCATGGCCATGACGCTGGTCGGATTCGCCCTGTTCGGTTCGGTGTACATCCTGCCGGCCTATCTCGGTCAGGCGCAGGGCTACAATGCCGAGCAGATCGGCGCGGTGCTGGCGTGGACCGGCCTGCCCCAACTGATCCTGATTCCGCTGGTTCCGAGGCTGATGCAGCGGTTCGACACACGCTACGTCGCCATCACCGGGCTGATGATCTTCGCCTATAGCTGCTTCATGAATACCGCGATGTCGCTGGACTATGCCGGCGACCAGCTCTGGATCCCGAACATCGTGCGCGCCATCGGCCAGGCGATGGTCCTGACGCCGCTTACCTCGGTAATGACAGGCGGCATCGCTCCGCAAGATGCGGCCGCGGCATCGGGCATCAGCAACATGCTCCGTAACCTCGGCGGCGCGATCGGCACGGCCGTGCTCGCCACCGTGATCACCAAACGCGAGCAGTTCCATTCCAACATCATCGGGCAGTCGGTCACGCTCGGCCGCGAGGAAGTACGCAACCGGATTGCGCAAGCGACCGACTTCTTCATGAGTCACGGCGTGCCCGATCCTGCCGCGGCACATCAGCAGGCCATCATCGCGCTCGGCAATGCGGTGAAACGGCAAGCGCTGGTGATGGGCTTCAGCGACACTTTCGCGGTGATCGGCGCGGTCCTCGTGCTCGCCGCCGTCGCGGTCGCATTCACGCGCAAGGTCAAGGCAAGCGGGGCCGGAGCGCACTAAATTGCTGATATCCGGCTCGAAACAACGTCTGCATCGAATGTTACAGGAATGCCACACAGACGCACAATGTGCGGTCGTTCTTCCTACGTTCGAAAGAGTTGATGATGGACATCCGTCGTGCGCGATTAAGTTTGCTCGGGGTTGAGATCTACGTCGCTTCCGACGTGAAGGAGAACCGACATGCCAGCCTATATCCAGCATCGCGAAATCGAGACACCCGCGATTCTCTGCCCCGGCTGCGTGGGATTACTCCCGATGTACGTCAGGGAGGTCGAGCCCCATTGGAGCATGGCCAGGATCGACTTCATCTATGAGTGCGCCGACTGCGGCGCCGAAGTCCGGCAGACGATAGCGAAGCCACTGCGACAGCACTGAGACGTTCGCGTCCCGCCAGTCCGTTGATGAAGTCGCCGACGATTGCATGCGCGCACAGCGATCAGGAATCCAGCGTAGGAAGTCCGCAGTGTCCCCGCGTCCTAATGCGCGGCAGTTTGACAATCAGCGCTATCGCGGTTGCATTCTCTAAAGTGAAATGCAATCTCCTCAAGCGCGCGCTGTTCCCACTCTTCTGCTTTTGCCAGCCAAAAACTCTTGCGTTCGGAATCCAGTAGAGCCCGCCCTCGGCAGATAAATTCCTGTTTGCGAATTTCGACCAGCCTGTTCATGAACTCCACTCAAGGGGTGTGAAGCCAATTTACCCACCCACCTTAGCAGAGTGGGAAGTCTGCGGGCATTGCAGTGCAGCACATCGAGCCGAGGATATCAAAGCCTCGCGCAACGTTGGAGGAACAACAACCGATCCCAAGGTTGCGGCAGGTCTTGTCGAGCAGGCGGCCGACCTCAAGGTCGCAGGTAGACGGGGCGAGCGCGCTCCCGGGGCCAGTTATCTGGCGCCGGACCTCGAGCCACCAGCCGCGACGTAGGAGCGGCCGGCCCTGCGGAGCCTCGCTACTTCAAGTTCGGGTCTCCGATTTCCTTATGCTGGCGGCGCTCGACTCCACGGCCTGCCGCTCCTCGCCTGACATTTCCGGCTCGAAGGTCCGCACCACGCCCTCGCGCCCGACGATGCTCGGTAGCGACAGAGTAACGCCAAACTTTTCATTGTAACTGCCGATCGGTATCACCGCGCGTTCGTCGCGAAGAATGATTTCCGCGATCCGTGCCGAAACAATGCCGATGCCAAATTGACTCGCATCATTGCCTTCGATGATCGTGATATTCGCGTAACGAACGCTTTGTTCGATTTGCTTGCGTACGCTATCGAGCGTTTCGCCGCGCTGCTCGACCAGCGCGCTGATCGGCACCCCGGCGATACGGGCGCTTGACCAAAGAAATACCTGCGAAACTCCATGCTCGCCGATCACCTGAGCCTCGACTTGATTGGCATCGACGTCGAAATGCTCCGCCAGATGAACACGGAAGCGCAAGCTGTCGAGGAAGGTGCCGGTGCTCAGCACGCGATCGTGCCCAGCGCTGGCGCGGGCAATATCTGCGAGCGGATCGGGAGGATCGGTTACCACCAATATGACCGCGCCAGGGGCCGCGCGAGCAATGTTCGGAACGATGTCACGATAAATATCAGCGTTCTTGTCGAGTAGCCGTAATCTGCCTTGGGGATCGCCGCGGTCGGTGGCGCCGCCGGCCTTTTCATTTATGCCCGCGGTAATCATCACCAACCCCGCATCCGTCAGGTCGTCGTAGTCTCCATCGACTACGGTGGTCTTCGGGCCAAGTGGTGTTCCGTAGCGAAGGTCGGTCGCAACCGCCTTCGCGCGTTTACGCGTTCGGTCCACTATGACGATGGTGCGGGCGCTGCCGCGCGTGACGGCGGCGAGAGCACAGGCACAGCCAACCCTTCCCGCGCCAATGATTCCGATCTTCATGATTCAAGCTCGCATTCGCAACACCGTCGATCGGGGCCTCGGCCAAACCGCCGAGAGAGTGGATCACTGGCCCGTCGCGAGGTAAATACTCGTCTGGGGAATACCAAGTTCCGGTAAACCGAAAGTGTTTGGCGGCGAGGACCTCCCGAAACCCTCAGGTCAGATTCATCCGTGTGCATAACCCCGCGTGGCGAAAGCCGCCAGGCAACGCGACAAGGCAGCCGCCAATTCCGCAGATGTCAGCGGATGATGGACAACTTCAGAGACCCCCGAAGCCGCCAGCAATGGAGCATCCAAATCCCGCGCCGAGGGTGTCGCCAAGATGATCGGCAGGCCAGGGGCCAGGTCGCGCAACGCGGTTGCGAAATCGAGCGCGAAAGTTGCTCCGGGTTGGTGGCACACGAGGGCTATGTCGAAGCGCGCTTGCACGACGCAGGCTTGCATGGCCTCGTGCAGCCCTGTGAAGCCGACCGGCTCATAGCCCAAAGCTGCGAGAATCTCCTCGTACCGCAGCAAGCGACCGCGGTCCGCTTCGAGCACCAGCACGGTTTCACCGACGCCGCGACCAGCGATGCCGGGCGCCTGTTGAACGCATACCAGCTCATGGGATCGAATGGATGGAAGCCAGATATCGAAGCGTGTTCCAGCTCCAAGGGCGCTCCGCACCTCCACGGCTCCGTCGTGCTCCCTGACGATGTCACGCATGGTTGCAAGCCCGAGACCGTTGCCACTCGGACGCGTTGTAAAGAATGGCTCGAAAATCCGCTCCAGCGTTGTCTGGTCCATGCCGCGCCCGGGATCGGAAATCGAAACGACAACGAAGCGGCCGGGGCCCATCCCAATCTGCCCAACCCGCAACGGCTCTGTTGCTTCCCGCACCCCGATCTCAATCTCGATGACGCCCGGCTTGTCCATCGCCTGGGCGGCATTGTTGCAGACATTCAGGATGACCTGCTGCAATTGCGCGGGTTCCGCCGATACCGCCGTTGCTTCCGATGTCTCCGTCACGGCAATCTGGACATGGGAAGGCAACGATGCACCGAGCAACGACTTAGCTTCCGCGACCAGCGCCTTGATGCAGACGTGCTCCCGCCTTCCCTGGCGACGGCGGCCGAAAGTGAGGATCTGATCCACAAGATCGCGCGCCCGCTCCGCTCCTCGGCGGATCGCCTCCAGGTTGCGGCGCGGCCGGGCGTCCGAAGCGATGTGCTCTTCCACCATTTCGGTATGGCCAAGAATCCCGCCCAAAATATTGTTGAAGTTGTGGGCAATACCACTGCTGAAGGTGCCTACCGTCTCCATGCGGCGGGCCTGCTGCAAGCGCATCTCAAGTCGTGCCCGTTCTTTTTCATTGGAATGCCGCTCAACGGCGGAGACAATAGTATCGAGCGCCATCCGCAACAGACTAAGCTCGCCGGGTATTGTCACGCAGCAAGGCCGGCCGATCGCATCAAAACCCAAGGTCATCCCGGTACCGTCTTTCTCGACCTGCGTTGCGCATGCCCACCCACCTAGGCCAAGGGCCATGCAGGCATCTTTATTTTCCCCGATCGGCATGCGATTGACGCGCCCAACGTGGATAATTCCATCGGCCACGGGTGCGAAGCGAGCCGCAAGCGCGGGCGCCCGCTCCGGCCAGCCGGGCGGAAAAGTCATTCCCGCTTTGGACCAGACGTGCAGCCGCGGTGTCGTGCCACCCATCACAAAGTAGGCGCGGTCTGCACCGAGGCGGCGCGCCATATCGGCGAGAGCCCGCTCGATCTCCGCATCAATATGCTGCGGCTGCACGTTGATGAAGCGCATCGAGATGCCCGCGATCAGGTGCTCGAATGCGGCACGCCGCCGCAACGCAATAGCCCGCGCCCGCAATTGCAGACCGAGATACACCAGCACCGCGAGCAGCAACAGCGACGTGGCGTAAAGAAACAGGCGGTATCGGCTTGCCGAGGCCTGCGCGGCAAGCTCACGTCTCATGATCAGCGAACGAACGACATCCTGTTCGCGAGTGCTCGCCGCGGCGCTAAACTCCTTCAGCACGGCATCCGTCAGCGGCAACAGGTCGTGCAGTACTCCCCCATGCGCGATCGCCGCCTGAATCGTCTCGGCTTCGCCGGGCGGGTTTTGCAGGGCCGCAAGCTGCACCAGCCGATCCTTGACATCGCGCACGGCGACCGGCGATGTATCAAGCGTGAGGTGCAGTATGGCAGCGGCTAGCGAGCTGGCGGCTGCGACCACTGGCCTGTCGTCCGAGGCGGCAAGACGTGCGCTGAACGTTCCAAAATAGACAAGAGAATTGCGCAGCAAGGCATTTCTCATCTTGAACTTCTCGACCAGATCCTGCTGTCGATGAGCGCGTACCGCCAGCAGTTCGATTGCGGCGCTTTCCTCGGAATCCGGGCCGGCCACCTCGTGCAATCGATTGAGCGAGTGCTCGTACGCGTCGGCAATCCGCGCCAGGGCATCGTAGTTTCGTGACAAGCCGACGCGCGCGCTCAATACCTCGCGATTCAATGCGCGCTCGAATCGAGAAAACTCGTCGAGCGCCCTTAGCTCGCTTTCGAAGGGAGTGGCATTCAGGTTCATCCCGCTGAGCAATAGCCAGGTGAGTAGCAGCAGGAGAAACGACACAAAGACAACGACAGGGGTCATCCTCATGGTGGAACTCCGACGGAGCGGCCGCGATAGTTCCCGGTCAAAGTCTGGAGATAGGCGACGATCGCCTGCACCTGCTGGTCGGTAAGCGTGGCATTCAGCTGAGCGAGGCCCATTTTCCGAACGGCGTCATCGAGGGTCTGGGTGCTGCCATCATGAAAATACGGTGGCGTCGCCGCCACGTTCCGCAGGCTGGGCACGCGCAGAATTTCAGGTTTTGGCGACGCAAGCGGATGGAATATTCCATGCCGCTCGAAAAGATTGCCGCCGATATTGACGCCCTGGTGACAGGAGACGCATCCGAGCGATTTGAACAACCGATATCCTTCCAGCTCGCTGGTCGATAACGCGGCGGCATCACCCGCCAGCCAACAATCGAATCTGCTGCCTGGTGTGACCAGGGTTCGCTCAAAGCTGACGATGGCATCCACGATGTTGGCGGCATCCGGGCCGCCGCCATAGGCGGCCATGAACTGCCGGAGCATGTCGGGATCGGCGGCGAATTTTTCCACGAGCTCGGACATGCTGGTGGCCATGATCCGCGGGCTTTCCAGCGTTGCTTTGACATCCAACTCTAGGGTGCGGAGTTTTCCCTCCCAACCGAAGCGGAAGTTGAGCGTGGAGTTGAACAGGGTAAGGGTATTGAGTGAAAGGGTTGAGCCGTCGAGGCCGACGTCCAGGTTTCTTGTGCTTGCGCCGTTGGTGCCGAGATCGTGGCACGATGAACAATTGCGCGAATTGTCATGAGACAACCGGGGATCGCCGAACAGGCGCTCCCCAAGTTTGATCTTAAGCGGGTCGATCGAGGGTGGCTCGGGCACCGGGGTGATAGGTTCTTCGGCGAGGCTGTTCCAGTCCTGCGCCTGCTCGAACGATGCCGATGGCGCCGGAGAAATTTGCAGACCGCCCAGCACCAACAGGAAAATCGCGATTGCACGACCTCGACTACGGTTAACCACCTCAGTAATCAAAGCAGTACCTCACGACCTGCTCGATCTCAGATCGGTGAAGAATGCCGATGTCCCGCAATGTGCGGTCATCGAGTGCCAGCAAGGCAGCGACGGCCTTTTTGATCTCCCGTTCGCGCCGCCACTGCATCCATCGGTTTGCAACGGTACTGCGAGGACTAGTCAGCCAACGACGGAGGCTTAGGCGATCGGTAAACGGAGGCGAACTGTCAAATTCAGCCGGACCGGCACCTTCGGACCGCGCCTCGGGTCCAGGCCCGGTTCGACCGGCTTCCTGCTCAAGTTCGGCTTCCGTCAGCTTGGGGCTTGCCGAGGAAGAAATGACAGCGAGCGAGCTGCGCCGCTCGCGCACGGCAAGCCTTTCCGCCTCTGTTTCGATCGAACAAGACTCCACGGGTGATGTGGCGATCGCGTGCAGCAAATTACAATATGAAGTGCCATGCAGCGCGAAAGCTCTGCCGAAAGACGCAAACATCGACGACCACGGCGCGGCATCCCGGTGATCGGCTCGCGTCACCACCGCCCGCTCACAGACGACCGGCGAAGTCAACAAGGGGGATTGGCGTTTCGGCAACACGAGAGTCTCCGTAGTGGGGCACGGAGACACTGATGGCTGCCGGTTACGGGATTATCACCGGCTCAGACAATATGGTTACAACCGTAATTATTCGGGCCCGAATTTCCATCGTTCTTAGAACGGTTCTACCGGCAGCGCGAACACATAACCAACACCGCGCTCGGTTCGGATAACGCGCGGCGCACTGGGATCGATTTCGAGTTTGCGCCGCAAGCGCAAGACCTGGACATCGATGCTGCGATCGAAAATATCCTCGTGAACACGGGTGGCCTGCAACAGATGCTCCCGCGAGAGCGGCCGCTGCGGCGCTTCGAGAAAGGCCAGCAACAAGGCATACTCGCCCTTGCTCAGCGAGACCGGCGTCGCGTCGGGATCGATCAATCTACGGCCGCGCCGTTCGAGTTGCCAGCCGCCGAACCTGTACCCGCCTCGCTCCGGGTCATGGGTTCGTGCAGCGCGCCCCATCTCCTGCCGCCGCAATACGGCACGGACCCGGGCAAGCAATTCCCTGAGGCTGAATGGCTTTACGATATAGTCGTCCGCCCCGAGTTCGAGACCGACGATGCGATCGATCTCGTCGGGACGATGGCCGGTCGTGATGATGACCGGAACGTCAGAATGAGAACGAATTTCTCTCAACAGGTCCAGCCCATCGTCCTGACCGAGCCGCAGATCCAGAATGATCAGGCTGGGAAGGGTGCCTGCAAAATGCCGACTCAACTCTGTTTTGTTTGACGCAGACTTCGTCGGTACATTGTGATCTTCCAGATATCTAGCCACCATTTGGCATAACGAGGGGTCGTCATCAACGACGACGATATGGCCGCAATCCGCAAGCATGAATTGATCTCTCTATTTTTGTTTTTTTAACAAGCCTGTAATTTCTTAGTCACCAGGCAGGGACTGCAAGTACCTCCTTACGGCTGGAATCCAGGATGAAAAATCAGGGACTGGCGCGGCAAATGAGCGACAGCCGTTGTGCAATTGGCGGCATTACCGAAATATGTCAGGGGCCGCGCATCGACCAGTAATGTGCGGACCGAAGCCCCCACGGCTTAAATCCCGGTGGGGGCGTGCCGAGACTGCTGCCGCTCTGAAGCATCACGTCTCTGCCTTGGGGAGCCGGTTCGAAGATTACAGAATATTACAGCGAAGCCTCTGACCAGGTCTCGTTCGAAACAGCCAAGTCTCGGGGACGTGATGAATCGTGATCAGAGACTCGGAGGTACGTGCCTTGTTTTGGCTGGATGGTGCTGGCTGCGTAGGGCTGTCAGAATGTGTTGAAATCATCCGGCGCCCTTTCCTTCGTATCGCTCCGGATCGGGGAGCGCCGCAGTCTGCGATACAGAACTTTCGCCGCAAACTTTCCTATCCAGACGGTATCTTTTTGACGGTCGACGCCCTGGCGTCCCGCCGCGGCCATCGAAGGCCATTGCTCCCGGCGATCCGTCAGGCCAAGGCAAAGACTGGCACGGCCGAGGAGCTGGCCCGCAGGATCAAGGAGGGCGCGATTCCGATCATCAGCGATGTCGAAGGCTTCATGGCCTATTATGTGGTCTATGCACCCGACGACACCGTAACGGCGATCAGCCTCTTCAACAATTTCGCAGGCGCGGAGGAAGCAAACAGGCGGGCGCTCGCCTGGATCGAGCAAAATCTCGGGCCGCTGCTGATTGGACCGGCTTCCGCGGTCGCCGGCCCGGTGATCGTGCATACGCTGGCCTAGGGCGTCGCCTGCTCCATCTGAAGTTCAGCCTTGAGGCTTGCAAGATCGTGATAGATCGAGGCCACGGCAAGAACGCGGCCCTGGCGCTTGTATTGCAGCAGACAATCTTTCGCCGCGACGTCGCCGTCGATGGCAATCTCGTCCCATGTCTCGGCGTGGCCGACATAATTGATCGGCACGTCGTAGTGCTGGCTCCAGAAAAATGGCACGGCGTCGAATGCCTCGCGCTGCCCCAGCATATTGCGCGCGGCGGCCTGGCCCTGGCGTTCGGCCACCACCCAATGCTCGACCCGGATATTCTCGCGGGAATGCGGATCGGGCCAGCGCGCGATATCGCCGGCGGCGTAAATCCCCGCGATGCTGGTCTCGAGATACGCATTCACCGCGATGCCGCGATCGAGCGCAAGACCGGCCTTCTCCGCCAATGCGAGGCGCGGCCTCACCCCGACGCCGACCACCACAAGCTCGGCCTCCAGCACCCGGCCACTCTTCAACGTCGCGCGCTTGCCGTCGATTGCGACCACCGTATCGCCGAGATGGAAGACGACGCCGTGCTCTTCGTGCAGGGCGCGAATGAAGTCGCCCATTTCCGGACCAAGCACGCGTTCCATCGGCCGGGCTTCGAGTCCGACGACATGGACCTCGATGTCGCGCGCGCGCAACGACGCTGCAGCTTCCAACCCGATGAAGCTGGCGCCGATCACAATGGCGCGGCGCGCGCCTTTTGCTGATTCGATGATCGCCCGGCAATCGGCAAGCGTGCGCAGCACGTGGACATGCGGCTGGTCGGCGCCCGGAATCGGCAGGCGCACCGGCTCCGCTCCTGTCGCCAGCAGCAGGCGGTCATAGGAAATCGTCTCGCCGCCGGCAATAATGACATTGCGTGCCTTGGTGTCGATCGAAGTGACGTCGGTGTTGAGGCGCAGCTCGATCCCAGCTTCGGTGTAAAAACTGTCGGGCCGCAGCGGCAGCCAGTCCTCCGGCGCGCTGCCGGCAAGGTAGTCCTTTGACAGGTTCGGCCGGTCCACCGGCGGCGCGGCATCGCTGCTCAGCATCACGATGCTGCCGCGATATTCCTGCCGCCGCAGCATCTCCGCCGCGGCAAAGCCTGCGGCGCCGCCGCCGACAATCAGGATACCGCCGGGCGACTCGGCCGGCGGTTTGCCGCGCGGCTTCGGCTGTGGACGCTTTTGCCGCACGAAGATGCGGTTGCCGCCCTGCTCGACTTGCCAGACCGCGAGCGGATTAAGAGCCGGAGCGCGGGCCGCCTCTCCGGTGCGCAAATTGAAGCAGGCGTGATGCCAGGGGCAGCGAACACTCTCGCCGACCACCAATCCCTCGGCCAAGGGCCCATGATAATGGCTACAATGCGCGTCGATGGCGAAGATGTCCGACCCCGAGCGCACCAGCAAAACGTCTTCCTCGCCGACATGGCCGAGCAAGGTCTCTCCGGTGAATTCGGACAGATCGACGCCCAGGGTCAGATCCGGGCCGGCAGGTGGGGCTTGTTCATCAGCCATGTTTTGCTCCCTCGAGAGTTTGAACAGCTTCTCGATCGGCGAGAACCACGAACGGATCCTTTTCTCGCCAATTGATCGGCGGCAAAAGTCCCTGGATTGGACATTCCACGTTCACGTTGATTAGAAGGCGCGCCCTATTTGGCGTCAAGCTAAGTGTTTCCGATTTCGGAGGGCATTCGCAACGCCGTCGTCGATGCCCTGACAATCAGCTCCGGTTGCAGGATGACATGCTGCGCGGCCGCGCCGCGGTGATCGATTTCTTCCAGCAGCAGCTTCGCCGCGCCGCGTCCCATTTCGCGATGCTCAATTCGAACCGTTGTCAGCGGCGGCGAGATCAGATCGACCAGCGGCATGTCGTTGTGGCCGACCACCGAAATATCATCGGGGCAGCGCAGGCCGAGCATCCGCATCGCATCGAATATTCCGAGCGCTAAGAGATCGTTGGCCGCCACGATCGCGGTAATCCCCGCAGTGCCGGCAATGAGCGCGCGCGCCGGCGCGACGCCGGCCTCACGCGTGAAGTGCGAGGCTTCTTCGACGTGAACCGGCAGGCCGTGATGGGCCATCGCGCGCGAAAATCCATCCCGCCGCAACGATCCCGTCGAGGTGTTGAGCGGTCCCGACAAATGGCCGATATAGCGATGGCCGGTCGACACCAGATGATCGACGGCAAGTTGCATGCCCAGTTCGTCGTCCGATACGATCGACGATACCCGGTCGCGAAACTCGAAACGGTTGACGAGGACCACAGGCATGCCGCGGTCGAGGCAATGTCCGACCACGTCGTCGTCGCGCGACACCGTCGCCAGGATCAGCCCGTCGACGCGCTGGTTGAGAAGGTTGTCGACAAACGCGATTTGCCGGGAGGAGTCGTTGCCGGCATCGGCGACGATCGGCGCATAACCTTCGCTCGCCAGCGATTCGGCGATGCCGCTGAGGATCGGCGCGAACACCGGATTGGCGATATCCGGCAACAAGACGCCGATCAGGTGCGATCGTCCGGTACGCAGGCTGGTTGCCACGCGGTTCGGCTGATAGCCGAGCGATTGCGCCAGATGCACGATCCGCTCGGCAACATCGTCGGCCACCAGGTGGCGCTTGTGCGGATCGAGCGCACGGGACACCGTTGAGGTGTGGACGCCGGTGGCTGCCGCAATCTGTTTAAGCGTCGTGGGTCCTGCGCGATTCATGAGGTGTCCCTGTAGTTGGGTCGTCGTAGCGCTTCACTATGGCAGAGGGCTTGACTTCTTGCAATCGATTGCAATATAGGATGCAAACGCTTGCAGACAAATGCCTCAAAACCGGAAGATGTCCATGGGTGCACCGTCCTCACGCCGCAGCGAGAGCCGCGGTTGCGGCAACATCATCGAGACCCAGGAGGATGTGACGCCTGCGGTTCTGGCGGCGATGGCGCAGACCCCGGACGACCGGCT
>WNFR01005860.1_pt1 | contig 12561 bp, 16 predicted proteins | sample 5400221 | NCBI WGS metagenome assembly WNFR01 (sample SAMN13153357, study PRJNA577476) | soil metagenome | isolation source: 40 cm soil under Madrone tree | place: USA:California | collected 2016-06-14 | reverse complement strand
CGCAGCGGGTCCGCGATGATGCCGACCCGGTCCTCGTCCGCCCGCTGGGTGACGATGGCGCGCTCGGCGTCGAGCTGCTCCTTCAGGATCACGACCTCGCCCTGGATCTCGTAGCCCGCGGTCTCCACCACGTTCAGCCCCTCGTTCAGGATCAGCTCCTGCCCGGGCTTGATGTCCTCCCCCTTGATCGACGGGTGCAGGTTCACCTTCACCTTGCGCCCCTGCGAGAGGATGTTGACCGTCCCGTCCTCGTTGACCGACAGGTACACCCCGTACGTCGAGGGCGGCGCGCAGAGCTTGTCGACCTCCTCCTTGAGCGAGGTGATCTGCTCGCGCGCCTCGTAGAGCGCGTTGACCAGCTTCTCGTTCTGGTCGAGTGCCTCCACAAGCAGCTTCGCTTCCGTCTCGAGGTAGCGAAGGTGGGTCTCGACGTCCTCAATCTGGAGGAAGCGCTCAGCGGTTCCGTTGAGTTGCTTCATGGCTCATTCCTCCTCGTCGGTCTCCCCCAGCCCGCCCATCCTGTCCTGGTACTTTGACGATGCTCCGAGCCACCGATTCGATATGCATCCTGTACAGAGCGGCCGGGCACCCAGACCCACTGCGCGAGCCTGAGTATCGACGTTGCCCTCGAGCACGTATGTCCCAGGCGGCAAGACCGCTTCACGCTCGGCGAGCGGCTGCTGAAAGACCGATTGTGACTGCCTGAGCAATGGACTGTAAAACCGGATATGCACACGCATAGCTAGATCCGGGGAGTCGAGGCGGAGCAGATCGGGCAAGGTGCTCTGCTTGCACCCGAAGGGATCTAATGCCCCCATGCCCGTTGGCATACAGCACCTCCATCTCTGCCAACGTGTTGAAAGGGTCGGCGTTCCCACCTGCCGTCTGGAGTTCCCGCGGCTGCCTCCGTAACGGCCGTTCGCCGAAGGCGCTGCTCGAGGAGATCGCTGGCTGGGCCGAACAAGACATAGGCAGCCACGGAGAGCAGGGCGCCTACCTCTCCCATCCCGGGAGCTGCACCCGCGAGGCTCGGCGTTGACAGGCTAGGGCTGGTTCAGCCCCCATTCGTAGCGGTCGTCGATGGGGCCGTCGTAGGTCTTGAGGCGGTCGGCAAGGTCCGCCCTGGCGTACTGCACCAGGTGGGCGAGCACGCCTGCCCGGCTCCCGCCAAAGTCCTCTTCGAACCAATCGTAGATGCTCGAGACGGCGAGACGGCCGTCCTTGAAGCTCACCCCTCGGGGGTGGTTGATGAAGGCGATCGCGTTCTCGGTCAGGAGGCGCTCCGTGTTCTCACCGGTGTAGGCGATCCCGGCCAGGTTCGGGCAGCCGAGGCTGGCGCAGTTGATCCCATAGTGAATGCGCGGATCGCGCCAGATGGGCCGCAGGATGCGGTGCTCCATATCGTTGAGCGAGATCTTCTCTCCCTCCACGCTGACCAATTTCGCGCTCCAGGGTCCGATGGTGAAGAGCCCCGGTGGGAGCTTGATGCTCCGGATCGAGCTGACCGGGTAATGATTCAGGACCACGCTCACCGTGAGCGCATTGTAAAAATTGATCCAGTAGGCGAGCTGCTCGCTCCGGTTGTAGGTCGAGATCGGAGTGGCCTCCAGTCGGCGAAGGTACGTCTCCAGGAAGCGCCGGTCCTCCGCGGTCACGGCCCCGTAGTTCATGCGGTTGATGCCCGAAGGGTGCTTCGTGTCGAGATACTTCCCGAGGAAGGCATGCCATGGGCGATGGTCGATCGCCCGCATGTCGGCCGGGTCGTGCTGCTGCCACCGCGGCCAGAGGTCGGCCTTGGGCGCGAACAGCCGCTCCCACCCCGCGCCGGCTGTCCCGACCTGGACGAGCACGACCGCCGCGAGCACCACGGCCGTCCCGGAAGCGCGTGCTCCACGCGAGCGCATCCTTCCGCATCCGCGATTCGGCCCCATCACTTCACCGGTGTGTTCCTTCCTCTTCAGGCTGAAGGGGAAAGTCCGAAGTCTATATCCGATAAGACGCATTCGCACGCCAAGAGGATTCACGAAGGCGGCGCGATTTTCAGTGCCTGAGAAGCGAATCTCTCCCTTCCTTGCCCGAGTCTAACCATCGTGCGGCGTCGGGAATCCCGTCTCAAAATTTACATCAATGTGACACCAGGGTATTCGCGCGCACGTATCCTATTCCTCGGAAGGAGACCGACATGAGCCAAGATCTGATGCAGTTCCACGTCTCGAATCTCATCGCGACTGTTCCCGAGGGTCTGATGATCCATTGGCGGGGTCGAGAGTTCGCCTCCGGGCCGCTGACCGTCGAGTTGGACCAGGATGCCGATCCTGGAAGGAGCCACGGCGTGCTCGACTATGATCGCCGGCGCGCATGCGCCGAGTTCCATGTGCAGGTCACGTTTCCTCAGTTCGCCTCGATGCTGGAAGAGTTGAGTGTTGACGCGGAGTTGACGCGGCCGGTGCGCGCGGTCCTCCGGTCCGAGGGGGCGATCCTCGAGGACCACAGCTTCGTCCTCAGTGGCGCTTGCGACATCCATCCTCACGCCTTGCTGCCCCGGGAGAAAACCGCCGCCACCGTGCTCCCGGGACAGTGACGTCCGGTGGGCTCCCGGTCGGGAGCCCAGATCCGTGACGACCTCGCCGATGGCGATGCGGTGAGCTGGCAGTTCAACCCGGAGGAGAAGAGACTCGCCCTCAGCCTTCCGGCGGAACTGGGTGGCCGTACCTACGAAGTCTGTCTCCGGGGCGGATACACGTTCGTCCGGCTGCCGGCCGCTGGCGTTTGACGATTGCGCCCCATGGTGCAGCAAGAGGTCATCGCGGCGATCGCGGCCGCGAAAAAGATTCCGCCGGACCGCATCTCGCTCGACAGCACGTTCGAGGAGCTGGGCGTCGATTCCCTCGACAGCTTGACCATTCTGTTCGCCCTGGAGGAGCGTTTCGACATCAGCATTCCGGACGAGGCGGCCCGCGAGATGCGCGCGGTGCGGGAAGTCGTCCGCGGCCTCGAGCTCATGCTATCCGCGCGAACGGTCGCGGGCGGTGACACCACCGTCCGAGGGTGAGCCGGTGGACGGCCGTCGCGTCGTGGTCACCGGATTCGGGCTCATCTCGGCGCTCGGCCGAGACCGCCATGAATTCTGGAGAGCGCTGTCCCAGGGGCGCTCGGCGATCGGACCAATCGAGGGGATCGACTGCACGGGCTTGCACTTCAAGAACGGCGCGCAAGTCCATGGCTTCGATCCGCTCGAACATTTCCCCGACAAGGGCGCCGAGTGGCTCGATCGGTTCGCCCAGTTCGCGGTGATCGCCGCTCGTGAAGCGATGCAGATGGCACACATGCCGCCTGACCGACCGAGCCGAGATCCGACCGCGGTCGTGACCGGTTCCAGCATGGGTGGGCAAGGGGCCATCGAGCAGGGATACGTCGAGCTCTACCGGAACGGGCGCTCCCGGGTTCATCCGCTCTCGATCCCGCGCATCATGGCCAATGCCGGCGCGAGCTATATCTCGATGGAGTTCGGCATCACCGGACCGGTCTACACCCTCTCGACCGCCTGTTCATCGGCGAGCCACGCGATCGGCCACGCGTACTGGATGGTCCGGCACGGCATGGTCGACCGAGCTATCGCTGGCGGAAGCGAGGCGCCGTTCGGGCTTGGACATCTGAAAGCGTGGGACGCGCTGCGCGTCGTCGCCCCGGATACGTGTCGACCGTTCTCGCGCGACCGGCGGGGCCTTGTGCTCGGAGAGGGTGGAGCCATGCTGGTCATGGAATCCCTCGAGTCGGCTCTGAAGCGGGATTGTCCCATCCACGCCGAGATCACGGGCTTCGGCATGTCGTCGGACGCGTATCACATCACGCAGCCGTCCATCGAGGGTCCGGCCCGGGCAATGCAGGCGGCCCTGCGGGACGGCGGTGTCCCGCCGGAACGGGTCGGGTACATCAACGCCCATGGCACCGGAACGCCAACCAACGACCAGGTGGAGACAGTGGCCATCCGAAAGGTGTTCGGCCCGCACGCGGACCGGCTTGCGGTGAGCTCGACCAAATCGATGCACGGCCACGCGCTCGGAGCGGCCGGCGCCATCGAGGCCATCGCCACGGTGCTCGCCCTCGAGACCCGGCTCGTGCCGCCGACCGCGAACTTCGCCGGCCCTGACCCCGCGTGCGATCTCGACGTGGTCCCCAACGAGGCCCGGCCCCTAGAGGTGGAGTACGCCTTGTCGAACTCGTTTGCCTTTGGTGGTCTCAATGCCGCGCTGGCTCTGCGGCGGTGGAGCGGCTGACGATGGCTGATCATTGTCGTGCCACTTTGTTGACCGGAGCGACCGGTCTCGTGGGCGGCGGCCTCATGCGGCTTCTGCGGGAAGACGCCGACCGCCACCTCTTCGTGCTCGTTCGTCGCGGCGCCGCGAGGGGCGCGCTGGCGTCGAGCGAGGGGACCACCGTGCTGCCCGGCGACCTCACGCGGCCGCATCTGGGGTTGGACGCGTCGTGCGAAGAACTGCTCGTGCGTGAGGTGTCCGAGATCGTGCATTGTGGCGCGGACACCCGGTTCGGCCTTCCGCTGGAGACCGCGCGAGCGGTCAACACCACAGGCACCGAGGCCCTGCTCAGCCTGGCGCGCCGCTGCCGCAAGCTGGAGCGCTTCGCCTACATCAGCACGGTGTACGTGGCCGGGCAAGCGAGCGGAGTGTTCGACGAGGCTCCGCTCCGCCACCGGGAGGGCTTTTACAACACGTACCAGCAGTCGAAATACGAGGCCGAGCAGCTCGTCGTCGCCGCGATGCGCGACATTCCGGCCGTCATCGTCCGCCTGAGCTCCCTGATCGGGGACTCGCGAAGCGGCCACGTACGCCAGTTTAACTATGTCCATCAGCTCATGAAGCTGTTGCCGCAGAACGTGCTGCCGATCGTGCCGGGGTCGTCGTCGGCGCCTATCGATCTGATCCCGACCGACTGGGCGATCCCGGCGCTGGCGCATGTGGTCCGGTCCGGGTTTCAGGCGGGCGCCGTCTTTCAGGTCTGCGCCGGCCCTGACCGGAGCCTCGGTGTCAGCGAGATGATCGACCTGACGGTTCGAGCCTACGAGAGCCATCCCGCCGGGCGCCGATGGCTCCCGATCCGGGTCCCCCGTCTCGTCAGCCTTGGCGAATTTGAGGCCTATGTGGAGCACCGCCGAAGCGAGCCGGACCGTCTGTTGAATGAGCTCCTTCGCGTGCTGACCTTGTTCCTGCCGCACCTGGCCCTGTACCAGGCCTTCGCGAACCGGAAGACCCTGGCGCGGCTGGAGGCGGCCGGTCTCGCGGAGCCACCTCCGATCGGCTCGTACTACGAGAAGGTCGTGCACTACGGCTTGCAGACCGACTGGGGCAAGCGGGAGGCGGCATGAAAGCTATCCTGCTCCGGGTGTCCAGCCTGGCCGTCGTTGCTCTGGTGCTCGGCGCTTCCGGGGCCGCGGCCGAGCCGATCAAGGTCGGGTTGCTGGAGGGGAACACTCGAGGCTTTCTCGTCCTCCGTCCGCCGGGCGGGGAACCGATCGCGTACGGCGAGCTACAGCAGCGGCCCAGCGGCGCGCTGATCGAAAGCCGGCTCCTCCTGAACTTCAAGGACGGCTCGCTCTACGATGAGAGCGTGACGTTCTCGCAGGCTGACGTCTTCCGGCTCGAGGCCTATCGTCTCGTCCAGCGGGGTCCGTCGTTCCCGACTGCCGACATCTCGTTCGATCGCAAAAGCGGACACTACAAGGCGCGGACCCAGGAGAAGAAGGGCGACTCCGAGAGCACCGCGAGCGGTCCCCTGGATATGCCGGCCGATCTGTATAACGGGCTGGCCCTCGTGTTGCTGAAGAATCTGCCGGCCGGCGGGGGTACGGGCCAGATGGTGGTGTTCACACCCAAGCCGCGCCTGATCAAGATGGAGCTGACGGCGGAGGGCGAGGACAAGGTGGTGGTGGGGGGTGAGGCCACGAAGGTTACTCGGTACCTGGTGAACCTGCAGTTGGGCGGGCTGACCGGCGTGATCGCTTCGTTAATCGGCAAGGAGCCCCCGGACGTGCGCTACTGGCTCGTTCCCGGCGAGGTGCCGGCGTTCGCGCGGTTCGAGGGCGCGCTGTACTTGAACGGGCCAGTGTGGCGGATCGAGCTGGCCGGTATCGAGTGGCCGAAGTAGGCTGGCGCCGGCAACGATCGATCGCGGGAAGGACAGCCATGACGAGTCGGCGACTAGGTCAGATGGTCCTCTGCATCCTCTATCTCGCGGTGGTCGGCGCGGCCGATGCGCAGGAGCTCGCCAAGGCTACCTTCGCGGGCGGCTGCTTCTGGTGCATGGAGCCGCCGTTCGACGAGCTCGCTGATGTCATCTCGACCACCTCCGGCGATACTGGCGGTCGCTCGGCCAATCCGACCTACAAGGAGGTCTCGGCCGGCCGGACCGATCATGCCGAGGCGGTCGAGGTCGTGTACGACCCCGGCCGGATCACCTTTCTGGAGCTGCTGGGCCACCGCGCGCTTGGATTCTTCCGCCAGCCGGCGCTGCATCTCGTCGTGCACGAAGATAGCCGGACGGTACTGGCTGCCGACATCGCAAAACTGCGCGTTCACCGTCAGGGGATCGTGGTTGCGCCAGAAGACCTCCAGCAGCTTCGAATACCGGTTGTGACCGACATCGTCGCCGCCACGCAGTTCTGGCCGGCGGAGGATTACCACCAGGATTACTACAAGAAGAACCTCATCCGTTACAAGTTCTACCGCACCTATTGCGGGCGTGACCGCCATTGCGAGCTCCCCTCCAACCTGGCCGCCTCGTCTAGGAGTGACAGGGCGGGGCGGCCAGCGGCCAGCGGGGCGACTCTACATCAACTGGCAGGCGGAGGGCTACCCGGCGCTAGTCCGCTTGGGCGGTTTAATCGGATGCACGATTGCCGCGCCACAGTCGCAGGTCATCTAGACTCGCTCGGACTCTACCGCAGCGTCAAGCTCCCCGCAGCGCCGATGGTCCTGCATGAACCCGGCCCGAGCGCCTGAGCCTCATCAATTCTTCATTTCGACGGAAGACCAGTCCCGAATGATCAGGCGCGTCACACTATCTTTCGCGGCATGCGCAGGCCCCGGAGGGGCCAGTCGGCGCGGAATCAGAGCTGGGAGGGAATGCGGCCCCCGCGCTGGAAATACGTGAAGCTTGAGCGATTAGCCACCTCTCGGATTGGCAATCCGAGGCCGCAACGCGCGCCCTGGTCGTCGAGCCCGACCTTGGGCGCACTCTACTTCAGCGGAGCGGAGAGGGGCCTCGACCGCCCCCTACCCGGGCAGGATCACCCGTCCCATCATCGCGGTCTTTCGCGGCCCGGCAGCTCTCGCCCCTCCAGTGCGGCCTCCCGGACCGGAAGGCTCAGGGCGAGGGCCATCGGCGCGAGGCATTCCGAATCGCTGCACGCCTGATAGGTCACGGTGACCTGGATCACGCGGTCGCCGGCGCCCGGCGGCGCCGAGAACGTCAGGGGCAGCGTCCCATGCACTGTCCCTTCGTGAACCCAGAAGCGCTCGTCCAGGCCTTTCACCTCGAAGGGATGGGGAGCCGGCCACTCGGCCGCGCCGATCTCCACGCCGTCGATGGGCGCTACCTCCATCGAGAGCGGAACGAATCCCGTGGGGACCGGCGGCCCGTACACGTGAAAGCCCGGCGCCACCCTGACCTCCACGTTGACGTGCAGACGCTGGAAGAACGCATAGGTCGGCGAGTCGAGCCACGCGCGCGCGCGAACCGCCTCGTCCTGCCGCGTCACCGCGTGGTCCGCGACCGGCTCGAGCTGATCGAGCGTCCGGGCGAGCAGTCCGGCGCCGGTGTCCCGCACCCGATAACTCTCGTGAAATCGCTTCCGGCTGATGATCCCGGCCTCGTCGAGCACGAACGCGCCGGGATACGGCAGGCCGACGTGGCGAGGGTTCGCCGGGATGCCGTAGTGCGCATGGTCCTCCTGGACGCGCTCGTTCACGAGCCCCAGCCGGCGGATGACGTGGCTCCCCTCGTCGGACAGGAGCGGGTACGTGATCCCGTGCTTGTCGGCGAACGCGCGGTGGACCGCCACCGGGTCATAGCTGATGGCGAACAGAGCGACGCCCTCCGCCTTTAGCGTGGGCCACACCGTCTGCAGCTGGACCAGCTGCGTCCGGCAGAACGGTCACCAGTCCGCGCTGCGGTGGAAGACGACGAGCGCCTTGCGGCCCCCGCGTGTCGCGTGCAGATCAACCGTGGCACCGTGCTGGTCGGGCAGGCGGACGTCGGGAAACCGTTCCCCCTCGGTCGGCCCGATCTTCGTGAAGTCTCTAGGCGGTAGCGGCATGGGGGCCCTCTCCCTCTCGAACCGTGATCATCTGGTCGCCGACGCGGACGGCGGCGTCCCACGTGATCGCGATGGCGTCCTTCACGCTCTGATGCGCCGGGCAGCCCTGGGGATGCAGCTGGAGCGCGCGCTCGGTCGCTTCTCGCGCGTCCGCGGGCACCGCCAGGTCGTAGTGGACGTGAATCGACTTGATCCGGATCGTCTTGCCGATGCCGGAGATGCGGCCATCGACGGTGGCCTTGAAGGCATCACGATCGAACGCGATCTTGCGCCCTGCCAGGGCGCCACGCAGGGTGCCGTACATTCAGCCGGCGACGGCCGCCACGATGTGGTCGAGCGTTGAGGCGATCGGCGGTCCTTCCTTGGCGCCGTAGTACGTGCGCAGTGCCCCCTGGACTCCGTAGACGACGGGTTCGGGCACATCGCCGAGGTACGCGTGGCGATAGCCCTCGCGGTACTCGAGGCGAGCGTGTGAGATGTATTCAAAATCGTCAGCCATGGCACGTCTCCCTTCCCATTGTCTTAAGACGGACGGTTACAGGCATCGGAGGAGCGCCGCGAACTCCCGCGCGAGGACCTTCACGTTAAGGACGACCGTGACCGACTGACCTTCGCGCCGACGGGTGATGAGCCCCGCCTGTTCCAGCTCCTTGTAGTGATACGACGCCGCGGTTCGCGTGGTCCGACACGCCTGAACTAGCGAGGAACACGGCATCTCCCCGCCCGCATCCCGAAGATTGCGGACCATGGCGAGGCGTGTCTCGTCCCCGAGCGCGCGAAACACCTTGACCTTGTCGAGGCCGTGGGTGGCATTCACTGATTCAATAATAGTTGAATTATGAGATTGCGCAAGCCCGACGATTTGGTTGCGTAGTCGAGCGCCAAGAGAGCAGCTCACAAGCTGGCCCCCCTCTTTTTTCGCGCGTTGGCGCGCACCGTCGCGACGTAGCCGGCCAAGATGTCCTGCGCGACCTTGGGGAGTGGCACGGCCGTTTCGACCCCGCCCTTGCCCTGGACCCGCCGGAGCCTCAGGCCGGGCGCGACATCCCCGACATCGAGGGCGACAATCTCCGAACGGCGGAGCCCCCCGAAGCACATGAGCTGAGGGTCTTCTCACGCACGTCAGTGCATTGCTCCAACACCGACTCGACGGTTTCCCACCGGGGCACCCGTGGCAGCCGCGCCTTGCGGCGTGGCCGCGTCAACACGTCGACGGGATTTCGGGCGACTTGTCCCGCCGCACGGCCCACTTGCCCAGGCTGCCCAGCGTGGCCAGCCGCACGCGGATGACTGCAGAAAACCCTTGAAGCGTTCGTTCCCGGGACGAGCCTCGCAGGGGACCGAGGACTTCCAATCTCGGGTGCAGTTCTGAGCAGGTTCCAAGTGCCACTATGATAGAGGTTAGACGATCATCCGCTGCGCCGTGTCTCTCCGTTCGGTACTTCCGGTCCGCTGGCGCGCTGGAAGGGCGCCGCCTCGCACCCGCAGCCCCCTGGGCGGCCATCGCCAGGGCTGGTAGAATCACACCGCCGCGGAAGAAGGGACTCCGCGCCCTGTGCATCATCCATGGAGGACGGCGTGCTCAAGGCGCCGTGACCGTCGGATGGCCGACTCCGGGTACCTGATCTACGGCGCGAACGGCTACACCGGTCGGCTGATCGCGCGCTATGCGGTCGAGCGCGGCCAGCGGCCCATCCTTGCCGGGCGCAACGCGCGCCCGGTGGAGGCGATGGCTTCGACGCTGGGGCTACACGCGCGCGTGTTCGACCTCGGCGACCCCGCCGCCCTCGATCGCGGCCTGGCCGGCGTGCGCGCGGTGCTTCACTGCGCGGGGCCGTTCGCCCAGACCTCGCGCCCGATGGTCGAGGCGTGCCTGCGCAACCGTGTCACGTACCTCGACATCACAGGCGAGGTGCCCGTGTTCGAGGCGTGCGCGGTGCGCGACGCGGAGGCCCGCGCTGCGGGCGTCATGCTGATGCCGGGCGGCGGCTTCGATGTCGTGCCCTCCGATTGCCTGGCCGCGCATCTTAAGCGGCGGCTGCCCACCGCGACGGAGCTGTCGCTCGCGATCTCGGGTCTCACGCAAGCGTCGCACGGGACCGCCGCGACCATGATCGAGGGCCTGCACCGCGGCGGTCTCGTGCGCCGGGGTGGCGTCCTGACGCCGGTCGCCCTTGGGCACCGGGCCCGCATGATCGATTTCGGACGCGGGCCCGAGACCGCCATCGCGATTCCGTGGGGAGACGTGTCGACCGCCTATCACTCGACCGGCATCCCGGACATCACGGTCTACATGGCGATGCCCGCCGCGATGCGCGCTGGCATCGCGTTCGCCGGGATGTTCGCGCCGCTGCTCGGGAGCGGCGTCGTGCAGCGGATGCTCAAGGCGGGCGTGCGAGCGGGGCCCGCGGGGCCAACGGACGCGGAGCGCGCGCGGGGGGTAAGCCACGTCTGGGGTGAGGTCACCGACGCGGCGGGGCGGCGGGCGGTCAGCCGTCTACGCACGCCGGAGGGCTATACACTGACCGCTCTCGCCGCGCTCGAGATCACCGCCCGCGTGATCGGCGGCGCCGCGCCGATCGGCTACCAGACGCCGGCGTCCGCGTATGGGCCGGACCTGATCCTCGCCATTCCGGGTTGTGAGCGCAGCGACGATCCGATCGCGTGACCACCCCGTGGAACGGACTTCCGGGACGTCTGAGAGAAGAACGTACTCACCAATAGGTGAAGGTCGTTGCCGGTGCAGTACGGGCAAACAGGCACGCCTTTGCTATGCTCGCCCATCGACAACATAACTGCTACCGCGGCAATTCTCGCAGTAGTACTCGTACAGAGGCTGGCCTCCTATGGGTTTGATACCCGTCCCGGCCGGCTAATCGAGGCTAACGGCCCGGCCCGGTATACGTCAGGGGTTTCTTGCTCGCCTGGTCCACCTCCTCGGGGGTCATGAGGACGATGGTCTTGCAGTGAGCACCGCCTGAGGCGCTCACGGCCAGCGAAATCGCCGAGGCGCTGGCGTGATCCGGCACGTCGGCGATGACGAAGGCATCGGCGTCGCCGAAGGCGAAGTAGAAGGACTCGATCTTGCCGCCGACGCTCTTGGCCGCTTGCTCGGCTGCGGCCCGCCGCTTGCCGCCGCCACCCTTGAGAAGACCTTTGGCACCCTGCGCGGTGTAGGAGACCTGGAAGAGATACTTGGGCATGGCCGCCTCCATGATGTCGGGACGGTTGAGGAAGGGGGAAGCGCCTAGATGTTAAGTGGGACACGAATGCGCAGTCAATGCTGATCTTTCGCGTTCCTCGGTTTCATGCGTTGTAACTCTCTGGGCAATTCAGAAGCGTGGACTCGTTCGGGCACCTGGCCGCCGACGCTGGTTGCGCCGCTGTGCCGTCGGGCTCCCGGGGCGGTCCGGGTCCGGGTCTGGCACCTTATGTCACGGTGGCTGGGCCCAAGGACGGGGCCACCGCCGCCGGAGGGCGTTCACGTTACCTATCCTCTCAGTGAACGCAATTTAACGGTCGAGCATTGACCGCTATCCACAATCATTCGTTTTCGGCCGGCTGGAAGGGGCCGAACCTGGCCCTTAGATACGAGCCACTTCAAGCGACTCCCTGGAGGCAGGTTATGACCAGGTGAAAATCCTAGCACTGAATCTTCGAACAACACCTTGAAGCTATGTCCTGCGAAACTTCCATTTCCTACGTACACTACCGTCAGGCGTTCAGTGCGTTTTCGGTGATTGCAGGGGCTCGCAACCAAGCTGGCCGCTCGACTTCCGATTCGAAGTCATGGCCGAACAGCAAAAGTCGGTGGCCCTTAACGAGTTACGATCGCCTTTGGTACGTGCACGTACGCGGAGTCCTGCGGGGTGGCCTGAGGCGATTGGCCGCCCGGACGGACGGTTCCGCCAGCAGGTTAATGTGTATGGTTTGAGCGTCTGGTCGCGCCGCGAGATGTATTCAGAGGCGGCCGCGCTGATCGCTTCCGCCGCCGCAGATGTCGAGAGCGCTATCGTGAGGACAGTTGCGGCGATGAAGGGGTTCATGTTGGCGGCTCCCCGGTCGTGGCTGGTCGACCGAAGCGCTACACAGAAGGCCGGATGTCCGACTCGATCTGCATGCCTTCCGAGAGGGTATTGAGCGTCGTGTAGTGGTCGACGACGCCCAGAATTTCGAGGATATCGCGATCGGTGTCCCCGGCATGCTTCACGATGGCGGCGCAGTACTCG
>WNFR01020149.1_pt1 | contig 12564 bp, 12 predicted proteins | sample 5400221 | NCBI WGS metagenome assembly WNFR01 (sample SAMN13153357, study PRJNA577476) | soil metagenome | isolation source: 40 cm soil under Madrone tree | place: USA:California | collected 2016-06-14 | reverse complement strand
AGTCGCGTCTTAAGGCGGCCGAGAACTCCCTCGGCGAGTCGCCGCTGTGGCCGACCGCCGCCATCATCGGTGCGGCCGGGCTGTACGCCGACCTGCCGAGCCGGTTCATCGCGGGCTCGTCCGCGGGCGCGTTCTCGGTCTCGCGCTGGGTCGTGCCCGCCCTCACGGTCGTCCTCCTCCTTGCGCTGCTCGCGAGCGTGCCCGAAGGACCGATCGCGCGGTCCCTCGGTTGGCTCCCGCACCAGGTGCGCGTCACGCGACGCTGGCTCTCGCTCGCGACGATCGCGGTCGTGAGCGCGGCGAACAGCGCGTCGATCATCCTGCTCGTCCACCTGCTCCTGAACGGCGCGCACGCGAACGCGCCCGCGCTGCTGCGCGCGGCGCTACACATGTGGGTGACCAACGTCCTGCTGTTCGGCCTGTGGTTCTGGCAGCTCGACGGCGGCGGGCCGCTCGCGCGGCCGAAGGCCGCCCCGCACGACCGCGACTTCCTCTTCCCGCAACAGACCGAGCCGCAGCTCATGGTCGGCGGCTGGCAGCCGAAGTTCCTCGACTACCTCTACGTCTCCTTCACGAACGCGTCCGCGTTCAGCCCGACCGACACGCTGCCGCTCAGCCGCTGGGCGAAGATGCTGATGCTTGTCCAGTCCGCGATCAGCCTCACCCTCGCGGTCATGGTCGTCGCGCGTGCGGTGAACATCCTCCGGTGAACGATTCGATCGAGCGCTGCTCGGCGAAAGGGTCTAAGCTCCCGCCGGCGGCGGCCGCTCGACCGCCGGGTGAAAGGAGGAGGCTGTGGGCAGCGTCTCCCTCACGGTCAACGGCGTTCCGCACGAGCTCGAGCTCGAGCCCCGGGACCTTCTGGTCTACGTCCTGCGTGACCGCCTGGGCCTGACGGGGACCGTCGTCGGCTGCGACACCTCGTCGTGCGGAGCCTGCACCGTGCTGCTCGACGGCGAGTCCGTGAAGTCCTGCACCGTGCTCGGCGTCCAGGCGGACGGTCACGAGCTGGTCACGATCGAGGGCATGAGCGCCAACGGCGCTCTGCACCCCTTGCAGGAGTCGTTCCGCGAGCATCACGCCCTGCAATGTGGCTATTGCACGAGCGGGATGGTCATGGCGGCGGTGAGCCTGCTCGCCGAGAACCCGCATCCGACCGAGGGCGAGATCCGGCGCGCGTTGGAGGGGAATCTCTGCCGCTGCACCGGCTATCAGAACATCGTCGACGCGATCGCGGCGGTGGCGTCGTGACCGCGCCGCTCGAGGTCGAGGTCGGCCGGATCGTCGGCACGCCGGTCGAGCGCAAGGAGGACAAGAAGCTTCTGCAGGGCCAGGCCCAATGGGTCGACAACATGCGCGCTCCCGGAACGGTCTACCTGCACCTCGTGCGCAGCCCATACGCGCACGCGCGCATCGAGCGCGTCGACGTGGCCCCTGCGCTCGCCCATGCCGGCGTCGTCGCTGCCTGGTCGGGCTCCGACCTCGCCGACGAGTGGCAAGGATCGCTGCCGTGCGCGTGGATCCCAACCGAGGACACGAACGTGCCCGAGCACAAGCCGCTCGCCGTCGACAAGGTTCGGTACGCGGGCGACGCCGTCGCGGTCATCGCGGCCGAGAGCCGCGGCGCCGCCGAGGACGCGGCTGAGCTCGTCGAGGTCGAATACCAGCCGCTGCCGGCCGTGGTGGACGCCGAAGCCGCGCTCGCCGGCGGCGCGCCGCTCGTGCACGAGCAGTTCGGGACCAACCGTTGCTACACGTGGGCGCTCGAGGCGGGCGACGTCGACCGGCTGTTTGCGGAGGCGGACGTAACCGTGCGCGAGCGCTATCGCCAGAACCGGCTCATCCCGAACGCGATCGAGCCGCGCGCGGTCTTCGTCACGTCGATTCCGGCGACGGGCGAGTTCACGCTCTGGTCGACGACGCAGGTCCCGCACATCGCCCGCGTCACCCTCAGCGGCGTCACCGGCATTCCCGAGGCGAAGCTGCGCGTGATCGCCCCCGACGTCGGCGGCGGCTTCGGCTCGAAGCTGAACGTCTACGCGGAAGAGGCGCTCGCGCTCGCGGTCGCGCGGCTGCTCGGACGGCCGGTCAAGTGGACGGAGGCCCGAAGCGAGGGATACCTGTCGACGATCCACGGCCGCGACCAGGTCCAGGAGATCGAGCTTGCGGCGACATCCGAGGGCCGCATCACTGCTGTGCGGACGCGGCTCGTCGTCGGGTTCGGCGCCTACCTGCAGCTCGTCACCACCGGCATTCCGCTGCTCGGAGCGTGGCTGTACGGAGGGACCTATGCGGTGGAGGGGTACAGCTTCGAGTGCATCGGCGCGTTCACGAACACGGTGCCGACCGACGCGTACCGCGGTGCCGGGCGGCCCGAGGCGACATACGCGATCGAGCGCGCCGTCGACGCGCTCGCGCGCGCGGTCGGCAAGGACCCGGCGGAGGTACGGCGCCTGAACTTCATTCGCGAGTTCCCGGCGACGATCGCGTCCGGGCTGACGATCGACGTCGGCGATTACGACGCGTCGCTCGACCTCGCGCTCGAGGAAGTGGGCTACGAGCAGGTGCGGGCGGAACAGCGCTCCCGCCGTGCAGCCGGCGACCCGAAGCGGCTCGGCATCGGCCTCTCGACCTACGTGGAGATGTGCGGGCTGGCGCCGTCGGCGATCCTCGGCGCGATCCGCTACGGCGCCGGCGGCTGGGACACGGCCACGATCCGGTGCCTCCCGACCGGATCGGTGCAAGTGCTGACCGGCACCTCGCCGCACGGGCAGGGGCACGAGACGACCTGGTCGCAGATCGTCGCCGACCGTCTCGGCTACGACTTCGACGAGATCGAAGTCCTGCACGGCGACACCGCGATCGTCCCGCTCGGCATGGACACGTACGGGAGCCGGAGCCTCGCCGTCGGCGGGGTGGCGCTCTACTACGCGGCCGACCGGATCGTCGAGAAGGCGAAGCTGCTCGCCGCGCACGTCCTCGAGGCCGACGTCGGCGAAGTCGAGCACGCCCGCGGCACCTTCACCGGGCCGTCCGGCTCGGTGACGCTGAAGGAGCTCGCGTTCGCGGCCTGGGCGGCCCACAATCTCCCGCCGGGGATGGAGCCGGGCCTCGAGGCGACGTACGTCTACGACCCGCCGAACTTCTCCTGGCCGGCGGGCGCCCACGTCGCGGTCGTCGAGGTCGACACCGAGACGGGCGCAGTCGAGCTCGTCCGCTACGTCGCGGTCGACGACGTCGGCAGCGTCGTCAACCCGCTCATCGTCGACGGTCAGATCCAGGGTGGGATCGCGCAGGGCGTTGCGCAGGCGCTCTACGAGGAGGCGATCTACGACGAGGACGGCAATCTGCTGACGGGGAACATGACGACGTACCTCATCCCGTCGGCGGCGGAGTTCCCGCGCTGGGAGCTTCACCGGACGGAGACTCCGAGCCCGACGAATCCGCTCGGCGTGAAGGGTGTGGGGGAGACGGGCGCGATCGCGGCTCCCGCGGCGGTGATGAACGCAATCGTGGACGCGCTCGGCGACGACGGAGTCGTCGACATCGACATGCCGGCGACCCCCGAGCGAGTCTGGCGTGCGTTGGAGGGACGGCGATGATTCCCGCCCCGTTCGACTACGAGGTGGCCGAGTCGCTCGAGCACGCCATCGCACTGCTCGGCAGCCGCAGCGATGTCAAGCTCCTCTCCGGCGGGCATTCGCTGCTGCCGTTGCTGCGCCTGCGTGTGACGAGGCCGGCGCTACTCGTGGACATCGCCCGGATCGACGGTCTCTCGTACGTTCGGGACGCGGGCGACGCGATTGCCATCGGCGCGCTGACGAGACACCACGACGTCGCGACCGCGCCGCTGCTGCAGGAGCACAACCCACTCGTCTCCTACTCGGCCGGGCTGATCGGCGATCCGCAGGTGCGGCATCGCGGGACGATCGGCGGTTCGCTCGCCCACGGCGACCCGGCCTCCGACTTGCCGGCCGTCCTGCTTGCACTCGACGGCGAGATCGACATCGTCGGCCCGAGGGGTACGCGGACGGTCGCGGCCGCGGCGTTCTTCGAGGGCGTCTTCCAGACGGCGGTCGCCGCGGACGAGATCGTCACCGAGGTCCGCGTCCCCAAGCTCACCGGCGACCACGGTTGGAGCTACCTCAAGTTCCGACGGCGGGCGCAGGACTGGGCGACGGTCGGAGTCGCCGTCGTGACCGAGCGGAAGAACGGCGGCCGCAAGGCCGCGATCTCGCTCGTGAACATGGGTGCGACTCCGCTCCGAGCGCACGCAGCCGAGGAGGCGGTTGCGTCGGGAGGCGATCCCGGCGCCGTCGCAGCGGACGGCACCGACCCGCCGAGCGACACGAATGCGAGCGCGGAGTATCGGCGGCATCTCGCGGGCGTGCTCGTGCGGCGTGCCGTGGAGGAGGCGACTGCTTCAGCATAGGGTGGGGACGCTGCTGTAAACATCCTCAGGTGAACTACTCGATCGAGTTCGGCGGCGACCCGCAGGACCTCACCATGAAGCTCACGGGCGCGCTCGAGGCGTCCGAGATCCGCGGGTTCGTCGAAGAGCTCGTGTCGCACCCGGAGTACCGGGAGGGGATGCTCATCCTCGCCGATCTCTCCGGCCTCAACACCTCGGGCGTCTCCGTCGAGGACTACGAGGGCATCAGCGACGTGATCGCCGGCCGCGACCACCGGTTCCCGGCGAAGGCGATAGCGATCGTCGCTCCCGACAGCCGGACATTCGACGACGCCATGCAACATCGCGCGTACGTCGGCGGCTCGAAGTCCGGGCGCGAGGTGTTCCGCAGCCGCGACGACGCGACCGCCTGGCTCGCGCAGATGCGCTAGATCCCGAATCTCGGCGGCCGCCGGCGTTTGAAGTGAACGTGATCGAGCGGCTCGTCAACGGCAGAAGGCACCACGCTTGCCTGATCGTCTCGCGTTCGTCGCCGCCGGTCCAGGCCTGGTAGAGCCGTATTTCGGCAGGCGAAGAGCGGACGGGCTTGGCGCGGTCGGTGGCCATTGCCCTGATGTAACACGCGGATCGCGACGGAGTACGGGCACGTCGCAAGGGAAAGGTTGACGGCGAGGGGGCTGGAAGGAACAATTGGAACGGCAGTTCCATGATCTGAGATGGCCACCGAAGCCACGGGCACCCAAGCGATCGAGCGCGCGGCGCAGCTGCTCGTGCGTGTGGTCGAGTCCGCCGAGCCGCCGTCTATCGGCGAGCTCTCGACCGACTCTGGGCTCCCGAAGAGCACCACGTCCCGCCTCGTGTCCGCGCTCGAAAGGCAAGGACTCGTTCAGCGGCTAGGCGCGCGTGGACGGCTCCGCCCAGGTCCTGTCCTCCTGAGATACGCGCACCGGGACGCCTCGCAGACGCTCGCCGAGCTGGCGGCGCCGTCCCTTCGCCGCCTCGCCGACGCCTCTGGCGAGACGATCAACCTCGCCGTTCCCGGCCCCGGCGGCGTCGAGCACCTCGCGCAGGAGGACACCGCGCACTTCGTCGGCGTCACCGACTGGGTCGGCCGCCGCGTCCCCTTCGAGCTCGCTGCGAACGGCAAGTGCTTCCTCACCTTCGGCGGCGCCGGCTGCCCGCAATCCGACGAGATCCGCTCGCGCGGCTACGCGACCTCCATCGACGAGCTCGAGGTCGGCCTCACCGCGCTGGCCGCGCCCGTGCTCGGCGCGAACGGCGTCGCGATCGCTGCGCTCTCCATCTCCGGCCCGACCGCGCGCCTCGTACAGCGCATCGACGAGCTCGCGCCGCTGCTCAAGGCTGAAGCCACCGCCCTCTCACTCCAACTGCGAGGTGCCGCATGACCCACGACGAGATCCTCCAGGGCCTCTACGACAACACCCTTATCGGCAACGCGCCCGAGGTGAAAGACCTCACGAACGCCGGCCTCGCCGACGGCATGGATCCGGAGAAGATGCTGTACGACGCGCTCATCCCCTCGCTCGAGGAGGTCGGCGAGGGCGCGGGCTTCACCGTCTACGACCTCGGCGTCAACGTCGCGCCCGAAGTGTTCGTGGCGCAAGTCCAGGAGCACAAGCCCGACATCGTCGGCTTCTCCGCGTTCCTCACGACGACGATGCCGATGTTCAAGGCGAACATCAACGCGCTCGAGAAGGCCGGCATCCGCGACGACGTCATCGTCATGGTCGGCGGCGCGCCCGTCACGCAGGAGTACGCGGACAAGGTCGGCGCCGACGGCTACGCGGCCGACGCATCCTCCGCCGTCCGCCTCGCGAAGGATCTGATCGCGCGCCGCCGGAGCGCTGTCCCCGCGTGATCGCCGCGCTCGAAGCGGCTGTGAAGAAGCCGATCTTCGGCTGCCACATGTGCGGCCAGTGCGTCCTGCACTCGACCGGCCTCACCTGCCCGATGGAATGCCCGAAGACGCTCCGGAACGGCCCGTGCGGCGGCGTCCGCCCCGACGGTCACTGCGAGGTGAAGCCGGAGATGCGCTGCGTGTGGGTGAAGGCGGTCGAACGCTCGCGCCGCCTCCCCTGGGCGCACGAGATCCACGACATCCGCCCGCCCGTCGACAACCAGCTCGCCGGGACCTCCTCGTGGGTCAACCTCTACAGCGGCCGCGACAAGCAGACGCCGAAGGGATGGCATGTCGCGACTTGAGGACGCCATCGCTGCGGGACGCTTCGTTGTGACAGCCGAGTTGCTCACGGTCGACACCGACGGTGTCTACGAGAAGTTCGCACCGTACGAGGACTACGTCGACGCCGTCAATGCGACCGATAACACCTCTGCGCACGCACACGCGTCGCCGCTCGCCGTCGCCATCGCGCTCAAGCAGCTCGGGATGGAGCCTGTCATGCAGCTCACGTGCCGCGATCGCAACCGCCTCGCGCTCGAGGCCGAGATCGCCGGCGCCGCGCTGCACGGCATCGAGAACATCTGCTGCCTCACCGGCGACGACGTCACCGCCGGCGACGAGCCCGAGGCGCGCCGCGTCTTCGACCTCGACTCCATCCAGCTGCTCGCGCTCGGCGTCTCGATGGCGAACGGCGAGTACCTCTCAGGCCGTAAGATCGATCCCGCGCCGCGCCTCTTCCTCGGCGCCGTCGAGAACGCGGGCGCGCCGCCATACGACTACCGCGTCGACCGCGCGCTGAAGAAGGTGCGCGCCGGCGCGCGCTTCCTCCAGCTCCAGGTCGGCTTCCGGCCGGAACAGACGGAGGCGTTCATGCGCGAAGCGGTGGAGAAGGGACTCGCAGCGCAATGCGCGCTCATCCCGTCCGTCTGCCTCGTCCGCTCGCCGTCCTCGCTCCGCTACATCGACGAGCACGTTCCCGGCATCGAAGTCCCCGCCACGATCATCGAGCGCTGCGAGCGCGCCGCCGACCCCGAGGCCGAGTGCTTCGAGGTCGCGTGCGAGCTCGCCGAGCACGCGCGGTCGCTGCCCGGCGTCGCCGGCCTCCACCTCATCAGCTTCCGGCGCGAAGCCGGCATCGCCCGCCTCTGCCAACGCCTCGGCATTCCGACCAGGGAGTCACGTGCAAACAGTCGTCCAGTCGCCGTCTAAGACCGTCGTCATCGGCCCCGACCAGCGGTTCTGCGTGATCGGCGAGCGGATCAACCCGACCGGCCGGAAGGCGTTCCAGGCGCAGCTGCAGGCGAGCGACCTTTCGCAGCTCGAGATCGACGTCGCCCAGCAGGTCGCGGGCGGCGCCGACATGCTCGACGTCAACGTCGGCGACCCGCTCGCGGACGAAGTCGCGCTCATGGGCGCGGCCGTCCCGCTCGCGCAAGGGCTCACCGACCTGCCGCTGTGTATCGACTCGTCCGTCATCGAGGCGCTCGAGGCCGGGCTCGCCGCCTACAAGGGGAAGGCACTCGTCAACTCCGTCACCGGCGAGGACGCCCGGCTCGAGGCGATCCTTCCGATCGTCGCCCGCCACGGAGCCGCCGTCATCGGCCTCGCGAACGCCGAGGACATTCCGATGGAGCCCGAGCGCCGCGTCGAGATCGCGAAGAAGATCGTCTCCGTCGCCGGCGATCACGGCATCCCGCCCGACGACGTGATCATCGACCCGCTCGCAATGCCGATCGGCGCGGAGCCGCGCGCGGTCACGCTCTTCCTCGAGACGCTCCACCTCCTGCGCGCAAAGCTCGGCGTGAACACGACCTGCGGCGCCGGCAACACGTCGTTCGGCCTGCCCGGGCGCCACACGCTCGGAGCGGCGTTCCTCGCCGTCGCGCAGAGCCACGGGTTGACGAGCGCGATCATGGACTCGCGCCGGCCGGAGATGGTCGAGGCCGTCCGCGCGACCGACTTCCTGCTCGGCCGCGACGAGTGGGGCGCCACCTGGATCCGCATGTATCGCGAGAAGCAGGCCGCGGCAACGACGTGAGCGTTGTCCTCGACCTCCCGGAGGTGCAGCACCCCGACCGCGTTCGCCTGCGCTTCCTTCAGTCGGGCGAGGATCGTGCCGTGAAGGAGGCACGCGTGCTCGCAGGCACGACGATCTTCGACGCCGCCAGCTGGAACGGCGTCGCCATCGACTCGACGTGCGGCGGCCACGGCACGTGCAAGAAGTGCAAGGTCAAGGTCATCTCCGGGAACGCGCCGATCAGCCCGGTCGATCCGCGCGCCTTCACCACCGAGGAGCTGAAGAGCGGCTGGCGGCTCGCGTGCCGTGCGAACACGCTGGAGGACATGACGATCGAGGTGCCGCCGCTGCAGACGCGACCGAAGGCCGCGCTCGCCGGCGTCGGCCGACATGTCATCCTCCGGCCGGCAGTGCAGAAGCGCTACGTCGAGCTGGTCGAGTCGACGCTCGAGGACCAGCAGTCGGATCTCGAGCGCCTGCTCGCGGCGATGGACGACATTGACCCGCGCGTGCCGCTCGGCATCGTGCGCGAGCTCGGCGGCACCCTGCGTCGCGCGAATTGGAAGGTGACCGCCGTCCTCGCCGACGACCTCCTCATCGACGTGGAAGAGGGCGACACGAGCGGCAGCCGCCACGCGATCGCGTTCGACCTCGGCACGACCACGGCCGTCGCGACGCTGCTCGACCTCGAGACGGGACTGCCGAAGGCGGTGCGGTCGATCCTGAACGCGCAGCAGCCGTTCGGCGCAGACGTCATCTCCCGGATCTCCGCGATCATGATGGAGGACGAGGCGCTCGAACGTTTGCAGCGGCACGCGCACGAGACGCTCCAGCAGCTCACGGACGAGGTGTGCGCGGAGGCGGATGTCGACCCGGCCGAGGTGTACGAGATCGTCGTCGCCGGCAACCAGACGATGATCCAGATCGCGCTCGGCATCGACCCGGAGCCGCTGTCGATGGCGCCGTTCACCGTCGTCGCACGGCGTATGCCGGACGCGACGGCGACCGACTTCGGCGTCACCGTCCACCGGCGCGCGCCCGCCGTTACGTTCCCCGCGCTCGGCGCCTACGTCGGCCCCGACATCGTCGCAGGCATCCTCGCGACGGGCATCACGCTCGACCGTCGGGTGCGCCTCTTCATCGACGTCGGCACGAACTCGGAGATCGTGCTCGGCTCCTCCGCGAAAACGCTCGCGACGGCGGCACCCGCCGGTCCCGCGTTCGAGGCGGCGCAGATCCGCTGCGGCATGCGCGCCGCCGACGGCGCCATCGAGGGCGTGAGGATCGTCGACGGCGAGGTGGAGCTGACCGTAATCGGCGACGTGGCGCCCGTCGGCCTGTGCGGCTCGGGTCTCGTCGACGCGGTCGCCGAGCTCGTCGGGGCGGGGATGCTCGACCACTCCGGCCGCTTCATCCTCGAGGCGGCGGAGCGCTTCGGCAAGATCGGCGAGGAGAACGTCTTCTACCTCAGCGACGACGTCTATCTCTCGCAGCGCGACGTGCGCGAGCTGCAGTTCGCGAAGGCGTCGATCGCCACCGGCTGGAACCTTCTCTGCCGCGACCTCGGCGTCGAGCCCGAGGAGATAGCGCAGGTGCTCCTCGGCGGCTCGTTCGGGTCCTACCTCAGCGCGGCGAGCGCGGTGAAGATCGGCCTCGTCCCGAAGCTGCCGTTGCCCCGCATCGTCTCGGCCGGGAACGTCGCCGGCGAGGGCGCGAAGATCGCCGCCCTCTCGGTCACGGAGCGCGCGGCCGCGAACGCGATCCTCGACGAGGTCGAGTACGTCGAGCTCTCCGGCCGCGCCGACTTCAACGACCTGTTCATCGACCAGCTCAAGTTCCCGGGATGACGCGCCTGACAGAGACACGTCAGGGGTCTGGCCCCATCCGTGACGAGAGAGTCACCGCGGGTAGAACCAAGCCGTCGGTGGCCGAGATGGGGCCAGACCCCTGCCATGGCCCAAAGGTCGTCGTCAGCTGCGGGGCCCTCGCCATCCACGTGAAGCAGATCGCCGCGCGCCGCGGCTGGGACGTCGACGTGCGCCCGGTGCCGCCGGAGCTGCACAACCGCCCGGAGCGCATCCGCGCCGCCGTCGAGGAGGCCGCGAACGGGGACGAGGTCGTCGTCGCCTACGCGCACTGCGGCGCCGACCTCGCCGGCTTCGACCGCCTCGCGGGCGCGCACTGTTACGAGGTGTACGGCGCCGAGCACGAGCCGGCGACGTACTTCCTCACCGACTTCCTCGTCCGCAGCTTCGACCGCGTCGTGTGGCGCGGGCTCGGCCTCGACCGGCATCCGGAGCTGCGTGACGACTACTTCCGCAACTACGAGCGCTGCGTGTGGCTCGCGCAGGAGCCGACGCCGGAGCTGCGCGCCGGCGCGGAGCGCGCGGCGTCGCTCCTGCAATTGCCGCTCGAGGTGCGAGAGACTGGGGTCGCCGGGCTGGAACGAGAACTGGAGAAGCTCCTGTGCTGATCAACGAGATGCCGCGGTACGAGATCCTCGACGAGTTTGCGCTGCAGGAGCTCGAGCGCGGCTGGCGGCGGATCGTCAGCGAGCTCGGGATCGAGTTCCTGTATCCGGAGGCGCTGGAGATCTTCAAGGCCGCCGGCCAGAACGTGGAAGGCGAGCTCGTCAAGTTCGACCCCGACTGGATCCTCGAGCAGGTGGCGAAGGCACCGCCGGAGTTCGACCTCCAGGCGCGCAACTCCGAGCGCACAGCGCACATCGGCGGCAAGCACATGGTCTTCTCCGCCGTCTACGGCTGCCCGTTCGTGCGCGAGGGCCTCGAGCGCCGGGATGCGACCTACGACGACTTCCAGAACCTCGTCAAGCTCGCGCAGTCGTTCCCGCAGCTCGACTCGCCGGGCGGCACGATCTGCGAGCCGAACGACCTGCCGCTCGACTCGCGCCACCTCGACATGGTGTACGCGCTGACGACGCTGTCGGACAAGCCGTTCATGGGCTCCGTCACCTCCGGCCCGAACGCGCGCGACACGATCGCGATGGCCGAGATGATCTTCGGCAAGGACTCGATCGAGAAAACCCCCGCGGTCATCTCGCTCATCAACGTCAACTCGCCCCTGCGCTACGACGACCGCATGCTGTCGGCGCTCATCGAATACGCGAAGGCGGGGCAGGCAACGGTGGTCACGCCGTTCCTGCTCATGGGCGCGATGTCGCCCGTCTCCGTCGCGGCCACGCTGGCGCAGCAGGTGGCGGAGGCGCTCGCGGGCATCGCGCTCGTGCAGACGATCCGGCCGGGCTGCCCCGTCGTCTTCGGCTCGTTCCTCTCCAACACCGACATGCAGTCGGGCTCGCCGGCCTTCGGGACGCCCGAGTCCGCGGTCGGTCTCTTCTGCACCGGCCAGATCGCGCGTCATTACAACCTGCCGTTCCGCGGTGGCGGCGCGCTCACGTCGTCGCAGGTCGTGGACGCGCAGGCGGGCTACGAGTCGATGATGTCCCTTTGGCCGACGTTCCTCGCCGGCACGAACTTCGTCATGCACTCGGCCGGCTGGCTCGAGTCGGCGCTCGTCTCCTGCTACGAGAAGTTCGTCACCGACGTCGAGCTGCTGCGCATGCTGTACCACGTCTTTCAGCCGCTCGAGATCAACGAGGAGACGCTGGCCTTCTCGGCGCACCAGGAGGTGGGGCAGGGCGGGCACTTCCTCGGTGCCGTGCACACGCTCGAGCGTTTTCGTGAATGCTTCTACCGGCCGCTCGTCTCCTCGACCGAGAACTACGAGCGGTGGAACCGGAACGGCGGTCGCGACACTGCGACACGCGCGAACGACATCTGGAAGAAGACGCTGGAAGAGTACGAGGAGCCGCCCATGGACGAGGCGCTGAAGGAGGAGCTGAAGGCGTACGTCGATCGAAGGCGTACCGAGCTGGGAGATTGATCCATGACAACGGTGGGCGAAGTGATGTCGCGGAACCTTCTGACGGTGGAGCCGACCACGGGGCTCTCCGAGGCTGCTGAACGAATGAGCGACCGTGGCGTCGGAGCAGCGCTCGTCCTGTCGGGGGAGAGCGTCTCCGGGATCCTCACGGAGCGCGATGTGCTGCGCGCGGTGGCGACGGGCCCCGTCGAGGGGACGCACGTGGCCGCCTGGATGACGCGGGATCCGGAGACGGTCGACGTCTCCGAGTCGACGGGACAGGCGGCCGCGGTGATGATCCACGGCGGCTTCCGGCACCTGCCGGTCCTCGAC